>OJOR01000002.1_pt1 | contig 373729 bp, 288 predicted proteins | sample 1598251 | NCBI WGS metagenome assembly OJOR01 (sample SAMN03922467, study PRJEB24848) | human gut metagenome | isolation source: stool sample | host: Homo sapiens | place: Germany | collected 2010-11 | reverse complement strand
TGAAGAGCTTCGTAACATTGAGGAGAACCCTTATCCTTACGAAGTGATAGAATAGATTTACTATTATCCTAATTATTTTATCACTATCGTGAATTTGCTTTTTATTATTCTGACCTTTCTGACATCAGTATTTATAGCCCGTATGCTGATTCCGCGTATATTGTTGATATCTATGCGCAAGAAACTTTTCGACATACCGGACGAGCGTAAGATACATAAGAAAGCCATTCCCCGTCTGGGCGGTGTATCTTTCTTTCCTACTACTTTGTTCTCTTTCTGCCTTGTTTATACGTTTCGCTTGTTAGGTGGTGATAGCATTTCAACAGTTTATGCAGGCTATCTTTTACCGGAGTTATTGTTGTTTGCTTGCGGTATGACTTTACTTTATCTGACGGGTATTGCCGATGATCTTGTCGGTGTTCGTTATCGTCAGAAGTTTGTCATCCAAATCTTTTGTGCGAGTCTTTTTCCCTTATCCGGACTGTGGATAAATGATTTATATGGTTTGTTTGGTATTCAGGAACTACCGTTTTATGTCGGTATGCCTTTCACTGTTTTGTTGGTGGTGTTTATAACTAATGCAATCAATCTGATAGACGGTATAGACGGTCTTGCTTCGGGTTTGAGCAGTGTGGCATTGCTGATATTTACGTTTTTGTTTATGGATAAAGGACTTTGGAGCTATGCGATGCTCGCTTCCGGTACTTTTGGCGTGCTTGTCCCATTCTTCTACTATAATGTTTTTGGAAGTGCCGAACGTGCCCGTAAAATATTTATGGGAGATACCGGAAGTTTGACTTTGGGTTATACCCTTAGCTTCCTTGCCATAAAGTATAGCCAGCTGAATCCTGATGTCATGCCTTATACGGAAGGTGCTTTTATCATTGCTTTCAGTACATTAATAATTCCTTCTTTCGATGTCATTCGTGTGGTTTTAGTTCGTATTCGTGAAGGGAACAGCCCTTTTGAACCGGATAAAAATCATATTCACCATAAATTGCTGGCGATAGGTCTTTCACCGAGAAAGGCGATGCTTAGTCTGCTTTGTATGTCTTGTGCTTTCAGTGCGGGTAACATTCTGTTGATGCCTTATGTAAACAATACGGTGATGCTGGTTGCTGATGTCGTAATTTGGGTAGGACTGAATTTGTGGTGGAATTGTTTGAGAGACAAAAGGTAAAATATTTTATAACAAAAATCACGTGTCTGAATCTTCCCGGACTGCCAAGAGCATCAAAAATGCGAAGGTAGCCCTTATTTTTTATTTCATTAATTTAGTTCTTCAATTCTTCTCCCGCAAAGTCTTTCTTGACTATTTAGGAGCGGAAGTTCTCGGGCTGAATACAACAGCACAAAACCTGTTGGGCTTCTTGAATTTGGCAGAATTGGGAATTGGCGGTGCTATTGCCTTTACACTCTACAAACCTATTTATGAAAAGAATACGCAAGTTATAAATGAGATTGTTTCCCTACAAGGATGGCTTTATCGGCGGGTGGCGTATGTGGTTATTGCAGGTGCTTGTGTCCTGATGTGTTTCTTTCCGTTGATTTTTGAAAAAGCAGAAGTACCTTTATGGTACACTTACGGTTCGTTTATTGTTTTATTAGTCAGTGCATTGCTTGGCTATTTTGTCAATTACCGTCAGATAGTGCTGACGGCCGATCAGAAAGAATATAAGATAACGCTGAATGTACAAGGTTTCAAAGTCATAAAAGTGCTCTTGCAGATAGCTGCTATCTATTACTTGAGTAATGGTTATGTCTATTGGATGATTTTGGAATTGTTAATGGCAGTAATTACGGCTGTAGTATTAGATAAATTGCTGAAGCGGGAATACCCATGGCTGAAGACAATAATAATGCAGGGGGGAACATTGAGGCAGAAATATCCGGAGATCATTTCTAAGACCAAACAGGTTTTCTTTCATCAGATTGCTGCTTTTGTTCTTTTTCAAACCAGTCCGCTGATAATATATACTTATGCTTCTCTGACATTGGTCGCTGTTTATGGTAACTATATGCTTATTATTACGGGAGTAACTTTGCTCATGGATGCACTTTTAAGGAGTATAAACGCAGGGGTGGGTAGCTTGGTGGCCGAAGGGGACAAAGAACAAATTAAAAAAGTCTTTTGGGAGCTGACATCGCTCAGATTGTGGCTGGCCTCTGTTGTCTGTTTCGGCATTTATAAATTGGGACATTCTTTTATAATTCTTTGGGTAGGTAATAACTTTTTATTGGAACAGTCGGCTTTTATTGTCTTGATAGCGATAACCTTTATCGGCTTGTCTCGGACGAATGATACCTTTTTGGCAGCTTATGGACTGTTTCAGGATGTTTGGGCACCTGTGACGGAAGCTGTTCTGAATTTGGGACTTTCCATTCTTTTGGGGTATTATTATGGGTTGACGGGCATTTTGTCCGGTGTTCTTATCAGTCTGTTGGTTATTGTTTGTATTTGGAAACCGTTTTTTCTGTACAAATGCGGATTTAAGGAGAATATAGGTGAGTATGTTATTCGGCTTTTTAAGTATTTAGCTTTAATAGCAGTTTCGTGTATCTCTATTTCATGGTTGGGTGATTGCTTATTTTCAAACTCTTTTCATTCATATGGTCAGTGGTGCTTATATGCTTTTAAACTTCTTGTGTTGTACACCCTATTCAGTTTGGCTCTTTTCCTTTGTTTGGACAAGGCCTCTCGTTCTTATGCGATAAGGTTCAAACTATTATTAACAAAAAAAGTAAGATGAATATATCTGTTATTATTCCGGTTTACAACGTTGAGAAATATGTGGAACGTTGTATTCTTTCTATCATGAATCAGACCTATACAGAGAGTGTGGAATGTATTGTTGTTGATGATTGTACGCCTGATAATAGTATGAAGATTGTGGAGAAAATGGTATCCGATTATAAAGGGCAAATACAATTTAAGCTGCTTTATCATGAACATAATCGGGGATTGGCCGCTGTTCGCAATACCGGATTAGCTGCTGCCACAGGTGATTATATTATTCATATCGACAGTGATGATTATTGCGAACCGGATATGCTTGAAAAGATGTATGCCAAAGCGATTGAAGAGAATGCGGATATTGTAGTGGCTGATTATTGGACTTCTGGGGAAGATAGTGAAATCTATAGTGCCAATATTGTGCCGGACAATAAGATGGAGAGAATAAAGAGTATATTGCAAAATAGGCTTCCTGCATACCTGTGGCGTCAATTAATGCGCCGTTCACTGTTTGAAGATAACCTAATCAGATCGAATGATGGAATTGATTTCAGGGAAGATGTTATTTTAGTTTGTAAGCTCTATTATTATGCCCCGAAAGTGGTTCACTTACCTAAGGCTTTTGTACATTATGTACAATATAATACAACTTCCTATACAAAAGTGCAAGGGCGGAAGTCATTGAATGATTTGATTGAAGGAGAGAGTGCTATATTGAGTTTTTTTGAAGAAAAAAATATGGGCTCAAAACTTAATCATGAATTGTTAGGAATGAGAATTTCGGATATGCAGTTGTTGTTGTTCAGAAGCAAGGGGAAATTGCAGAAACAATGGTTGGCACGCTATGCTGATATTACCACGATGAAGGTTATAAAACACTCTGTTTTTGGGAAAGGAGTGGGTCGGTATTGGAAGCTTGCATTCTTCTTTGCTTCTTTAAGAATGTTATGGATGCATAATCTTATGCGTGCAGTTTGGACGGTATTAAGAAAGAAGCAAGCTCAAAGAATAATTTTTTTTTCAGAGTAACTTATGAATATATCTGTAATTATTCCTGTTTACAACGTTGAAAGGTATGTTGAACGCTGTTTGCTTTCTATTATCAACCAGACTTATACGGAAAGTGTAGAGTGTATTGTTGTCAATGATTGCACTCCTGATAACAGTATGAAGATTGTAGAAAAATTGGTAGCGGATTATAAAGGTTCTATTCAGTTCAAGCTACTCTGTCATAAACATAATCGCGGTCTTGCCGCTGTGCGTAATACCGGTATTAATAATGCTGGAGGGAAATATATAGTTCATGTTGACAGTGATGATTATTGTGAACCCGATATGCTTGAAAAAATGTACATTAAGGCTCTTGAAACAGATGCAGACATTGTGTTGGCTGATATGTGGCGTACCTACCCGGACCATGAGGAATATTGCTCGCGACAAATAGTATCATTGGATAAAATAGAACGTTTAAGGGGATGTTTAGTCGGAAGATATGGTGCTATTATAGATAAAATGATTAAACGTTCTCTATATGTGAACAATAAGATTCAATGTATAGAAGGAGTGAATTATGGAGAGGATTCTTTGGCGGTGCTTTCGCTGTTTTACTATGCAAATACCATTGTAAATATACCTTCTGCTTTTATGCATTATGTACAGTATAACACAGCTTCATATACCAAATCTTTATCTCGTACATCGCTGGATAATATGGTTGAAGTGGGAGAACGGAAAATAGCCTTATTAAGACAGTGGGGGATGCAGGAAGCGCTTGCTACTGAAATCCGGACTATCAGAATAAATATTTGGTTCCAACTGATGCTTTGCAGTACGGGGAAGTTACAAAAGAAATGGAATGCTTTATTTTGTGATATTCCTTTACGTGCTATTTGGGGGATACTTTATGTGGAATTTAGTGCTTATTGGAAACTGGCTTTGTCTTTTGCTTCTATGAATATGCTTGTTTTCTATAATTTACTAAGGAATATAAGATTTTCTTTAAAAAAGGAAAAAGCGATTGTATTTGATAAATAATTAGGATAAAATTATGGATATTATTATCGGTGGAGGAGTTACGGGTATCAGCTATGCAGCTTTTACCTCAAATCCTTATATGCTTATAGAAAAAGAGAAAGAATGTGGCGGATATTGCAGGACAATAGCGCGCAATGGTTTTGTATGGGATTATTCCGGACATTTTTTCCATTTCCGAAATCCGAGAATTGAAGAATTTGTTTGCCGGCACATGAACCGGGAACGTTTGGTACATGTAAATAAGCATACGCAAATTTATTACAAAGGGAACTATATTGATTTCCCGTTTCAAAAGAACATACACCAGCTTGAAAAAGACGAGTTCATAGATTGTTTATATGACCTTTTTCAGGCAGATTCCACAAAATCCCCAACTTCATTCAAAGAAATGGTTTATAATAATTATGGAAAGTCTATTGCCGATAAGTTTTTGATTCCTTATAATGAGAAGTTATATGCTTGCGATTTGAACAGGTTGGATTCCGATGCTATGGGACGCTTTTTTCCGCAGGCAAGCAAAGAGGAGATTATCGCTAACTTCCGTAACAGTGACAATAATTCTTATAACAGTTCGTTCGTTTATTCTAAAGACGGAGCCATAAGTTATATTGATTCGTTGATGAAACGTTTGGAAAGCGGTTCGGTGTTTACCGGTGAAGAAGTGTTGTCAATAGATAGGAAACAAAAAAGAGTAAAAACCAATCTTCGCGAATTGAAATATGAACACCTGATTTCTACCATGCCTTTTCCCCGACTTCTGGAACTGTGTGAAATGGAATATGAGTCGGCTGTATATAGTTGTAATAAAGTATTGGTGTTTAATCTTGGTTTTGACCGTAAAGGAAGAGACATCCGCAACCATTGGGTATACTTCCCTGAAAATAAATACGTGTTTTATAGAGTAGGATATTACGACAATATCCAGAATACCGACCGTATGTCTTTGTATGTAGAAATCGGATGGAAGGAAAATGAAAACATGGGAGTCCCCCAAGAATTATTGCAACGTGTGATTGCAGATTTGAAAAATGCAGGTATTATAGAAGGGCAACAACTGGTAGACTATGAAATGATTGTGATGAATCCGGCTTACGTGCATATCAATCATAAACAGTTGGATGACTTGGCCATTCAGAAAAAAAAGCTCGAAGAAGAAAACATATACTCTATCGGCCGTTATGGAAGCTGGACATATTGCTCAATTGAAGATAATATATTGGAAGCGGAACAACTGGCATTAAAATTAAACAAGTGATGAATTTAGATAAAATTTTGACAATCGGTGTTCCTGTATATAATACGGAGAAGTATCTGGATAGATGTTTGGAGTCTATTCTGTTTGCCGAATCGGCAGATAAAATAGAAGTCATCATCGTGAACGATGGGAGTACGGATCATTCTTTGGTTATTGCAAGAAAATGGGAACAACGTTTCCCCGAATCAATTGTAATTGTTGATAAAGAAAACGGAGGACATGGTTCTGCGGTAAATGCAGCAGTTAATGTTGCATGCGGGCGATATTTTCGAGTATTAGATTCTGATGACTGGTTTGATAAAGACGCCTTTACTCATTTTCTGCATAGCATAGAGAAGGAGTCGGCGGATTTGGTAGTGACTAAAACAGTGGTAGAAGAAACTTACCGAAATAAGCAGATACCCTACCCGGACTATGCAAAAGCTGAATATAATAAAGTTCTCCCGTTTGAGGCTGTTACTTTTATGACTCCGGTTATGATGCCGGATATAACCTACCGAACGGAAATGTTACAGCGTGATTATAAACCTTTGCAGGAAAAAACTTTTTATGTGGACAATGAATATAATACTTACCCTATTGCTTCTGTCGAGACTGTTTTGTTTTTAGATTTAACAGTTTATCGCTATTTTATCGGCAGGCCTAATCAGAGCATGAACCCCGAAAACCGTATTCGAAATCTGGAACATATCCGAAGGGTTTCGAGAGCAATGCAAAGATACGGTATGGAGCATTTGAGAGGGATGGATTCTGCTCATCAGCGGTATGTTCGTCGTTTGATATATGATGTGACAAGAAACTACATACGAATGATTCTGAACTATCCGATGGGGCTGACCCTTGCGGAAAGGAGAAAAAAAGTAGATGAATATGTCTCTGAAATAAGCAATAAGGAGTTTTTGGCGGATTTGAATAAGTATAAGGTGTATAAGGCCTATAAGCTTTCTCCCTTTCTATTAATGTTGCTGTTGCCTGCATTGACGCGTTGCTATATGTTCTTTAAATCAACTTGCTGATATGAACATTCTGTTTTTCTGTAATAATATTCCCGATTCCCGGTTAGGCGGCATTGATACGGTCTCTAACATGTTAGCTTACGGATTTAGAGAAATGGGATATGGCTGTTTCTGTGCTTATGTCGGAGGAGAATCGAGAGAAAATCTTGTTTTTAAGGAAGTGATAAATATTACACTTTCTTATGCCGATGAAAAGCGGTTGGGGGAGTTTATTTCTGCCTGTCACATTGATGTTTTGATAAATCAGCGTCCTTACGAATACGGAAATATCGAGTTTATACACCGTGCGCTTGCGGCAACCGCTTGTAAAATCGTTACCGTATTCCATTCTAATCCGGGATGGGAGACTTTTCAATTAAGAAAACGCATTCCGTTTGCTACCTGGAAACAGAAATTGAAGCATCTTTTTTTTCCGTTATATTATGGGTATGTCAAGGCGCGAACCGTAAGAACCAACCGGAAAGCTTGTGAGTACTCTGATGCGTATGTCCTGTTATCAGAGGGGTATATACCTCCCTTTATGCGTAAATATGGAATATCTCCTATATGGCAAAATAAACTGCATGCAATACCCAATGCATTGCGTTACAAAGAAATTCTGTCACCGGATAAATTGTCGGGGAAGCAAAAAGAAGTATTGATAGTAGCACGTTTAGACGAACATTCCAAACGCTTGTCTTTAGCTTTAAGAATCTGGCATGAAGTAGAAAACCGGGGATATGGAGATTGGAAATTAACCATTGTAGGGCATGGACCTGATGAAATGTATTACCGCACTCTTGCCGATGAACTTCAATTGAAGAATATATCTTTTGAAGGCAGGCAAGAACCTTTGGAATATTACAGACGGGCTTCTATATTTATGATGACTTCTGCTTATGAGGGATGGGGAATTACTTTATTGGAAGCCCAGCAGATGGGAGTGGTGCCTGTTGTATTTGATTCTTATGTTGCTCTCCATGATATTGTTGGAAATGGAGTGAATGGAATAATTGTTGAAAATGGAAACTTGGATAAGTATGTAGAGCAGTTGACTGCTTTGATGAAAGATGATACCTTGCGTCATTTTTTGGCTGAAAATGCACTAAAAAGCTGCCAAAGATTTGCCGGACATAAGATTATAAATCAGTGGGTGAACTTGTTTAATGATTTAAAATGTAAGCGCTCAAATTAGGGCTTAGATTTTAAAGCTATACCTTGAAAGAGTGTGGAAAAAGGCAAGAGCTATCTTGCTTTCTTATAAAAAAAGAGGGAGGAATAAATAATGGATTCTACATTGCGAGGTGTTTATATAAATGTTCCACAAGCTGATATGAAGTTTCTTAAGGAATTAGTGAAGAAGATGGGATGGACTGTGGAAAGAAAGGAGTCTTTATTGAAAAAATATATATCTAAGCGTCCGTCTAAGGTTGATTTGTCTGATGACGATATTATGGAGGAGTTAAAGGCAGTGCGCTATAAAGAATGAAAGTTATTCTTGATAATAATATTTGGATTTCTTTCAGGCAGACTATATTGTGACAGGTGACAAAGACTTGTTAGTACTTGAAAATCATAAAAGAACTCGTATATTGACAGCATATGCGCCTATCAGGCAAGTGGAAAAGATACAAGCTATATTGTTTGTTGAAGAACTACGGAGCAAGGAATGAGAAAAGAATAATAAAAGTATCTATTGAGAAGCGAATTGTAGAATAAAAGGTGTAAATTTGTAGATATTTGACTGTTTATAAACTATAAAAGAGCTTTGGTTTAGTTTGAACTTAACCATTTATGAGTAAATTTGCACTCGAGGAGATGGAATTTATTAAAGGGAAACAAAGTTTCAACAAGCTGCTTGTTGTTCGCAAGATAAAGATATCGTAACTTTCAGAGCCTTGAAAAAACAATATATTGAATCTCTTAATGATAAGAAAAAATGAAAACAAGAGCTGAACTTTTAAAAAATAAAGGGTATTGGACAGCCAAACTTCAAATCGAGTTATTTAGAGAAATCAATGAGTTCATGCAGAAAAAAGGTATGAACAATACTCAGCTTGCAGCTTATTTAGGTTGTAGTAAAGGCTATGTATCCCAACTGCTGAATGGAGACTTCGACCATAAACTGAGTAAACTGGTGGAGTTATCATTAGCCATTGGAAAAGTTCCTTTGTTGGAATATGTAGATATGGAACAATATATAAGTGAGGATGAAGATTTTGCAGTGAAGTAATAGTTTAAAGTAAAGTATGTAGAAAAAATAGAAATATGCAGAAGGTAGTATAAAGAGTCCTTTTATAAAAAAAACTACCTTTGTCAACACCATTTTGATAAGGAGAAAGGTATATGAATAACAGGAAATTTCCCATCGGGGTACAGAACTTTGAAAGTCTTAGGCAGGACGACTATGTGTATGTTGATAAAACTGAACTTATTTATCGGCTGGTAAGTAGCGGGCGCTATTACTTTCTGAGTCGTCCGCGTCGTTTTGGTAAGAGTTTGCTTATTTCTACGCTCGAAGCCTATTTTCAAGGTAAACGGGAACTTTTTGCAGGACTGGCGCTGGAAAGGCTGGAGCAAGATTGGGTGAAGCGTCCTGTGTTCCATCTGGATTTGAATATCGGGAAATATGATGCGCCGGACAGCTTGGACAAAATACTGAACGAGGCCGTTTCGAGATGGGAACTTATATACGGCACAGGAGTAGGTGAAGTGACTCTTGCTCTGCGTTTTGCCGGCATCCTGAGGCGCGCTTATGAGCAGACGGGCGAACGCGTAGCTATCCTTATCGACGAATATGATAAGCCTCTGCTGCAAGCTATCGGCAACTATGAGTTGCAAAATGCCTATCGCAGTACTTTGAAACCGTTCTATGGTGTATTGAAGACTATGGACGGCTGCATCAAGTTTGCTTTGCTTACAGGGGTTACTAAGTTTGGCAAAGTCAGTGTATTCAGCGATTTGAACAACCTGAACGACATCAGTATGGATAGGCGTTTTCTTAATTTGTGCGGAATAACGGAGAAAGAGATACACGATAATTTTGAAGAAGACCTGCAGGCATTAGCCGGTATGCAAGGTATGACGTATGAGGAGACATGTAATGAGTTGAGAACCTGCTATGACGGTTATCATTTCACCTACAACTGTGAAGGTCTTTACAATCCTTTCAGCCTGCTCAATACGTTCGAGAAGAAAGAGTTCGGCAACTATTGGTTCGAAACCGGTACGCCTACTTATCTTGTGGAGTTGCTTAAACGCAATCATTACAACTTAGAACGGATGACACAGGTGGAGACAGATTCCGATGTGTTGAACAGTATTTATGGTGACGAAGATCCCATACCGGTCATCTTCCAAAGCGGATACCTTACTATAAAAAGCTATGACAAAGAGTTTGGACTCTATCGATTGGGCTTTCCTAATCGTGAAGTAGAGGAAGGTTTTGCTAAGTTTCTGATTCCATTCTATACCCGCTTTTCTAAAATTGAAGCTCCGTTTGAGATACAGAAGTTTGTTCAAGAAATACGTAGGGGACAGCCTGAAGCTTTCCTTAAAAGACTTCAAGGTTTCTTTGCTGACACTCCTTATGAACTGGTGAGTGATTTGGAGTTGCATTATCAGAATGTATTGTTCATTATCTTTAAGTTGGTAGGCTTCTATACTCAAGCTGAATATCATACGTCGGAGGGACGTATTGATCTTGTGGTAAAAGCTCCGGACTATGTTTATGTTATGGAGTTCAAACTTCAGGGTACTGCGGAGGAGGCAATGGAGCAGATAGAGAAGAAACATTATGCCCGTCCTTTTGAAACAGACTCGCGGAAACTGTTCAAGATAGGAATTAATTTCAGCAATAAGACGCGAAATATAGAGAAATGGATTATTGAATAGAAAAAATGAAAGTTTGTAGCTGTTGGGAGCTTTTTTAAAGCCCCCTATATTCCGTCACCGCATCGAAGCAAGGACATTCTTTCATCGGATTCAAGTCGTGATGTCCCACCACCAACACATTCGGAAACATTTGTTTCAGCTCGCGCAGCAGAGCTACCAACGAGGCTTTCTGCGGTAGTGTGCGGGTGTCGGAGGGTTTATGGTTGCTGTCCAGTCCTCCTTCGTAGCAGATACCTATCGAATGTCTGTTGTGACCTTGGCAATGCGCACCGATTTTGTCCAACGGACGTCCGCGATGAATTTCTCCGTCGCGTGTCAGGTAGAAGTGATAGCCGATGTCGCGGAAGTTGCGGTGGAAGATGTGGTCGTGGCGGCAATCTTCAAAGCTCAGGCTCACGCCCTGAGGCGTGGCCGAACAATGAATGATGATAAGCGTGATGATTCTCATCGGCCCATGCAGGAAGTAAGACCGAATACTCCGGCCAGCGCGGTAGCCACTGCTATGATAGATTTGAGGACGATGCCCCATACTGATTTTGATTTTGTTGCCATAATGATTTGATTTATAAGTTATAAACTATTGTATGCTACGTTTGTCCGAAGGACGGAAGGCCTATCCCAGCGGATTTTCTTCTTCTTCACCGTTCCCGCCGGGGGTGCTTCCGCCGTTTCCGGAACCGTTGTCCGCGTTGTATTTGAAGGCCTCTTTCAGTTGGCCTTCCAGATTGATTTGGGCGTTGCTCAATTCGCCGGTGGCACGTGCGCGGAGTTTCAGCCCTTTCACGTTGTTGGCGAGGGTGAATTCGGCAGCCGAGGCGGCGCCTTTCTTGCTGACGATGCCTACGGAGAAGATGGCGAGGTCGTCCAGTTTCACGTTTTTGCCGTCCAGAATAAGTTCTTTGGTACAGGCAATCATGTCGGTGAGCACCCCTTTGATTAATCCTGCCGAGTAGGGAGTGTTGTGGTTTGCCATGTGTTTGGCAAGCATTTCGGTGTCGAAGGTTTCTTCAATGACGGGACGGGCATACCACAAACCTTTCAACGGGTGGTTTTCGCCGGTAAATTGATACTTTTTGTAACGAATCATGTTCTTTCGGTTTTTAAATTTCAGTTCTTGGTTTTCAATTCTCTTGTGATCACGATGCGAAGATACAACGGGGTGCAAGCCGGGTTGTCCGTAATGGTTCGTTACGGTTCGTTTCTATCTGTTATATACGCATATAGTGGCTGAAATGTGAATATTTTTGCCTATCTTTGTGACACTAAGAACTTCAAAAACAAAGAGAAATGGAACCTTTCAAAATACGCACTTACGGACGAACGGAACTCGCCCAACTCTATTGTCCGGGACTTTGTCCGCAAGCCGCTTTCCGCAAGCTGAACCAATGGATAGATTTTCATCCCACATTGCGGAGCGAGCTTCATGCGCTGGTTCCTTCGGACAAGGTGCGGACATATACTCCTGCACAGGTGCAACTCATCTACAATGCACTGGGAGAACCATATTGAATGGAGGATCGGGAGTTCTAAAGTTCTACTTCCGGATTGTGGAATAGAACTTTAGAATTGTAGAATGGAACTTTGCGGAAACATGCCTGTGATGCGAAAAAATGCACCCGATGCAGAAAATGCAGTGCAGACGTTTTCTCACACACGCACGTACGCGTTATATAATAATAGCCTGTCCGCGCTGCGTAGCATCAGGTTTTGCGATAATGGCCTTTGCTTGCCATTTCTTGCACTGCACCATGTTTCAGCAGGCGATGCAGCCAGCTTTGTGCGGTGTTGGCGTTGATGCCCGTCTCCGTAGCATGTTCCAACAGTTCCGCACGACTGAAGGTGGGCGGCATGCCGTTGAAGAAACTGTCGCGGTCGGCGTTGGTACGGCGGTTTATTTCCGTTGGAGGCAGGAAGGAAAGGATGTGTGCGGCATGGATGTAGAGAGGTTCCACAAGTCCGATTACGGCTTTGAAGTCGGCAGGAGAGAGGTGGATGTCCCTACGGGTAACGATGCCGTCTTTCAGGTTGTCGGCGGACAGTTCGGCATCGGGGGTGAGGTCTCCCCGCAATAGCCCTACAATGGTGGCTATGCGGCAGATGTTTACTGCCATGCGTGCTACGGAGCTGCTCATTTCATCGTTTTGGTTTGTATGGGCATGCAGGAAAAGGGCGGAGAAGAGTTTGTTGAACTCATTTTGTTGCTCTTCGGTGAACTTCAGGGTGTAGAGCCCTCCTTGTTTCAGCGCATCCAGTTGACGTTTCCATTCTTCGCCCATAGCGCTAAACAGTTTTTCCATGTCGGTGTTGTGCGTACCAAACTGGTCCTGCCACTCGTGTATGGCGGGCATGTAGTAGAAGATCTGGCGGGAGAACAGGCCGTTCTCTGCCGAGGGTATGAGCGGCTTCACCTGCGCCGGAGTACCGGAAATGAGGATGGAAAGATAGGACTTCTTGACTTCGCGGTATTCTTGGTCCGTACGTCGGTTGTACGAGAGGAAGTCATGGTCGAAAGCCCTGCGCAGCGTGTGGCTCCAATGGCCGTAGTCGGTGCCGATGGCGGTGGATATGGTGTCCGCTTCCGTTTCAAAGATGATTCCCGTTCCGTTGGAATCCATGATATTCTGCAGGATGCCTGTACCTGTGTTGTTGCCCGATATGATGAACATCCTGTTGGGCGGCATCTCCGGCTCTTCCATCTTGCTGCGCTCCTTGCCCATGGCATTGTAGCTGCTTTTCGCTTTTTTGTAGGCACTCATTTGTTGTTCCACTTGCCGGCGTATCTCGTCGTGTATGGGCTCTATCAGCAGACGCACAAAGCCCAGTATGCCCTTGCCGGCTGCGGAAGGGGCCACGACGAATGTCTGGAGACAGGGCGACTGCATCTTTCCGCCGTAAAGGCAGCGGGCGTTGCGCTCCATGCAGGCTCCTAAGACGGTGAGCGCTCCGAGCAGGAGCACGTCGCGCTGTGCTCCTGTGGCGCCGTAGCTGCGGATGTGTTGCAGGGGCTCCGGCCATTCGGCTTCGGGCAGCAGTGGAAGAGGGAGCAGCGGTTCGCTTCCTGAAAGTTTCTCTTCCCGGCAATCCGCAGTGTCGGTTGTGTCCGGTTGTCCGTTTCCGTCCGCATTATAAGATACGTGTGCGTGTGTGTGAGAAAACGGCGGTACTGCATTCTCTGCATCGAGTGCATTTTTTGTGTCTTTTGCCCGCTTTTCTTCGCGGATGTCCACACCTGCTGTTTGGGCCAGGTGAAATGCTGTGCCCAGGTGCACGTTGCCATGTCCGTTTTTCAGGGCGTTGGTGTAGAGACGGTCGGCATGCGACGACTGGTACTTGGGTGAGAAGCTGCAGATGCGGTGGAAGTCGGCCCGGCCGCCTTCGCCGCAGTCGGTGGCTATCGCCATGGCGAGTTGTACGTATTCGGCATAGGAGGGCGCAATGTCTGCGCAGGCTGCTTCGACGGCAGCCGTAAGTTTTTCTAATGATTCAAACATGTTGTGATTTATAAGTTGTGATTTATGGGGCATGGAAGAGGATTTTTCTGTTCTCTGAACAAGGCTTCGGGATCATGGCACAGGAAACAGGCACGCACGATGTCCTTGCCCGAAGTGTCCACGCCTTTGCCTGCGGGCTTGTCTTGCGTATCGCCTCCGTAGGCCATCTCTACGTAGTTCATTGCCCAATACATGCTTTCTGCAGCATTTTGTGCGGCATCGGCGGCATGTTCCTGATAGGGCACAAAGGCTTTCACTCCCCGTCCGCCGGGACTCACAAAGCAGAGTACGGGGCATAGGAACGGATCATCGAAGAGTGTCCGGCGCATCTGCTCGGCCTCTTGGAGGGAGTCCAAATGGTCGATGTCCACCACTACCAGTCCGGAGGTTTTCAGCAACGAGCGGCAGTTGCGGCGGGTGAATACGCCGCAGGGAGTGACGTAGGGCAACAGGGAGGCTTTGGCTGCGCGTATGTCGGCGGCGTTCCGCACCTGTAAGGTGGCAAGACGCAACGGTTCGTTGCAGGTGATGAGTTGGTACACATCGGCAGGGGTCACCTCCATGGCGGGAGTCAGTGTGGCAGCTTTTAGGATTCGTCCCTGCGGGTCTCGCTGGGGTGCGATGGGGTTTTGGAACAGTGACATTTTACATTCGTTCATTATTTCTTTTGGTTTTGAAATTTCCGACGAAGTTAGAGAGAATAATCCGTAGTGGATTACACGTATAGGTGTAATCCTAATACAATAATTTATTATAATTTAATAACGTTAACATGAAACAACTGACAAATGATGTCATTACCCCTCTTAACTGGGGAAAAAAGATTGAAGCAGTGCGTAACCGTTTGGGTATTCACCAGATTGACTTATGCATAGAAGCAGGGATAAGTCCCTACACCTACCAAAAAATAAAAAGGGAAGAGGGTCGAGGCACGACAGCCTGCTGCGACTTTTGGCATGCCTGCGCCGCGCAATGACGGAAGAAGAATTCAGGGAGTTCTGGATGGGGCTGGTAAACTGTTAGGAATTATGAGAGTGGCTTACAGAAGAAACAAAGATAGAGACAACCCTCTTTGGCTGCAGATGTTTTATGAAAATTAATATCCGGTGATACGGATTATATGGCACTTCTGCCAATGAATATTACAAAATAACTTAATTATTAATCAAAAACATAACTCAATGTGGGCTATAATACCTTTAAGGGTACTATAGCCATACAGTGAGTGCTTGTAGATAAAGGTGATGCCTTGACACCTTAGCAACATTCTTGAACAACTTTTCTTACGCGCGTGTACAGGAGAATGTATGTTTGAAATTGGAATCTGAAAAAGTTTCTCTCCTGCACGCGAGGGAAAGTTATGCAAGGGTAGTGACAGGGTGTCACAAGTTAGATTGAAAAACTTGAATAAATATTAGTAATATGCTGATTTTTAAAGAATAATACACAAGAATGTTTTCATATCTTCTATATAATTCAATTTTATTGAGCTCTTTAGTGTTTGGGTATTTGGCAGAATATGCCAATTTCAAGCAATTTCGTTTCCTTGCCCGTTTTATTGTCTTTATAGGCTTATTTCTACCGGCGGCGCTTCGATATGACGTAGGGTATGATTATTGGAGTTACTCTGCTATTTATACGGGAATAATGGATGCGGGCAGTGCTGTTGAACCGGGCTTTTTGTTTTTGCAAGAAGCGGGTCGTAGCTTGAATTTAGATACTCAGTGGATATTTGTATTATCTTCTTTTGTTATGTATTTTCCCATCGCTTTCCTGATTGGAAGGAAGTCGTTCTTTTTGATAGTGACTTTTTATACTCTTTATCTGTATCTTGAAGGGCTTTCTTTTGTCCGTCAATATTTGGCTGTTACATTTTTGATTGTTGGATTATATCATTATCTATACTCGTGTGGAAAGAAAAAATATCTGGTTTACTTTTTTTCATCGTTACTCTTTCACTTATCTTCTATTTTCTATTTGCTGACGCTTTTCATCCGAAATTGGAAAATAAAGAGTTCAGGCGTAATTTGGACAATCGTTATAGTAGGTTATATTATGTTTGTGAAACTTGCCTTGGCAGAACATGCCTTTACTGTTGTTGGTTTGATATTACCCCGATATGCCGCATACGCTGATTCTTCTTATAACGTTGATACTGAATTGGGAAGCGGGGTAGGGGTATTGCTGCGTTTGACAATTCCATTTTGTGTATTTCTTTATAGGGGTAGGTTGTTACAGGCAAACCCGAGAAATAATTATTTGATTTGGTTGAATATAGCGTATGTTATCGTTACATATCTTACTATCGAGATAGCAATATTAGGGCGCTTAAACGATCTCTTTTCTTTCGTATTGCTATTTAGTGTTAGCGGGCTTCTTCAAATGAATTCTATCAACAAGAAAGTGATTATTGTACTGTTATTGTTTTTTTCTTTATTGTTGTTTGAAAAAAACATTACTCATGTTTATCCCTATCAGTCTATTCTTGATTAAATAATTATTGCTTTATGGTTCCTATTCTTTCTATTATTATCCCTTGTTATAACAGCGGGAAGTTTATCGGTAGTACCGTTGAAATGTTGCTTCGTCAAGATTTGTCAGGCTGTGAATTAATTTTGGTGAATGACGGCTCAACGGATGATACATTGCTGATATTGCAGAAGTATGAATCTGCTGAAAACAATATCTTTGTGATAGACCAGCCGAACCGGGGAGTGTCCGCAGCTCGCAATACGGGTATGCTTGCGGCACATGGGCGATATATTTACTTCTTGGATAGTGACGATACATTGACGGACGGAACGTTGCCGCACTTCAAGCAAGTGGTTTCAGAACATCCCGACTGTCAGATGTTTGCTTTCGGCTATGAAACACGCAGGGATGGCGTGAAGTGCAAAAGCTATGTAACTCCTGGATTTGATAAACAAACTTTTTCGGGCGATATATTGCAGGATGTTTCTACTGGATAATCAACTGCATTTTAAGCAAGGATTAAGAATTGGTGAAGATGTACTTTTCTTATTACAGGTTATGTTTAAAGTTAATAAAGCCTATTATTCAGAGAGACTTTGTTTTATCTATCAGATACGGAATGATTCTACTATGCAAGGCTACAAATCATATAATAGCGAATACTATCAATCACAAATAGAATTACAAAACTTTCTTTCTCCAATAGCTGTAACAGACAAATCTATTCGCAAATGTATAAACTTCTTTTTATTGTTTTCATATACATCTAATTTGTGGCGTTACCTCTGTTCCAACTATAAAGATAAAAATCTGAATGCACAATTTGTTATGGATAAGAATATTCGATATAAAGCAAATTTTGTGGGAAATTTTACTTATTGGTTAGTTATGAAAGTAATGATGCTTTTGCCTGTCAGATTAACTCTTCTTTTATTGAAATAATTCTTTGTGTCATTAATCGTACTTCATTTAAAAAAAGTTATACTATGATTCCTAAAATAATTCATTATTGTTGGTTAAGCGATGATGCTATGCCTGATTTAGTTTTGCGATGTATAAATAGCTGGAAGGAAAAATTACCAGATTATGAACTTATTCTTTGGGATAAGAAACGTTTTGATTTAGAATCGCTGACTTGGACAAAGCAAGCTTATGATGCAAAAAAATATGCTTTTGCGGCAGATTATATTCGTCTGTATTCAGTGTACACGTATGGTGGAATATACTTGGATACGGATGTAGAGGTTTTAAAGTCATTTGATACGCTATTACATTTACCTTACTTTATGGGTTGGGAATTTAATGATCGTTTAATGGAAGCTGCAACATTTGGGGCTGAAGCAGGATGTAAATGGTTAGGAGATTGTCTTAGATATTATGAGGGGCGGGAGTTCTTTTTACCAAATGGTACGATGGATATGAAAGTGTTACCATTAATAATGAAAGAGCTGATAAAAAGTAATTATAAAATTTACAGCTTGTACAATTTGCCTGAAAGCTATAAAGACAATGGCTTCTACCTTTTTCCAAAAGACTATTTTTCTCCTAAATCATGTTATTCGAGAAAGGTCAGAATTACTGCCAATACGTATAGTATTCACCACTTTAATGCGACATGGATGTCTCCTGCCTTTCGATTCTTTATGTATGTAAAACATATCCTTTACAAAATCGGAGTAATGTTGCTCGGACACAATTGGAGAACAATGAATAGAACATGAATGAAATAGTAAAACAATGATAGCTTATGATTTTCTAATTGTTGGCGCCGGCCTCTTCGGCGCCACTGCTGCGCACGTCCTTACCCGTCGTGGAAAGCGGTGTTTGGTGATAGACAAACGCCCGCATATAGGCGGCAATGTTTATACCGAAAATGTGAACGGCATCAACGTTCACAAATATGGTGCCCATATCTTCCACACAAGTAACAAGGATGTATGGGACTTTGTTAACTCATTCATAGAGTTCAACCGCTACACAAACTCTCCCGTAGCCAATTATAAGGGGAAGCTTTACAACCTTCCTTTTAATATGAATACGTTTTACCAAATGTGGGGAGTTATTACTCCGGAGCAGGCGGCTGCGAAGATAGAAGAACAAAGGCGGGAATCGGGAATTATCAATCCCCGCAATCTGGAAGAACAAGCGATTTCTTTAATTGGGAAAGATATTTATTACACGCTTATCAAAGACTATACCGAGAAGCAATGGGGCAGAAAGGCTACGGAGCTTCCAGCTTTCATCATTCGTCGTCTTCCTGTGCGCTTTACCTTTGATAATAATTATTTCAACGATAAGTATCAGGGAATCCCTATCGGTGGGTATACAAAGTTAGTAGAGAAACTGCTGGGAGAAATCAAAGTGAAGCTTGATACAGATTATTTTGAGAACAGGAAATACTTTGATTCCATAGCAGACAAGGTAATTTATACGGGCGAGATAGACCGTTATTTCGATTATCGTTTCGGACACTTGGAGTACCGGACAGTAAGTTTTGAAACCGAACTGCTGGAGGGTGTTGCTAATTATCAGGGTAATGCGGTGGTGAACTACACTGATGCAGAGACTCCCTACACCCGTATCATCGAGCATAAACACTTTGAATTCGGGAATCAGCCGGATACGGTTATCTCGAAAGAGTACTCCAAAGAGTGGAAGCCGGGCGACGAACCGTATTATCCGGTGAACGATGAGCGGAACGGAGCTTTGTATACTCGGTATAAAACTTTGGCTGATAATCAGGAGAAAGTAATCTTCGGTGGTAGGTTGGCCGAATACAAATATTATGATATGCACCAGGTGATAGAAAACGCGCTACGTCTGGTGGATTCTTTAGTTTAGAAAAATCAAGATACGTATGGAAAAAGGATTGGTCTCTATCATCACCCCGATGTATAAAGGGGCTGCATTTGTGGGAGAAGCCATAGAGTCTGTACTGATGCAGACGTATGCAAACTGGGAAATGATAATAGTGGATGATTGTTCGCCGGACAATGGTGCGGGCATTGCCGAGGTGAAAAAGTACACTGCCGACCCCAGGGTGGTTCTGATAGAAAGTGAAGTGAATTCCGGTTCTTCGGGGGCTCGTAATATTGCATTGCGCAGAAGCAAGGGAGCGTATATCGCTTTCTTGGACTCGGATGATATCTGGCGTCCCGATTTCTTGGAGAAGCAGTTGGCTTTTATGGAAGAGAAGAATGCGGCGCTGGTCTTTTCTTCGTATCGCCGTATAGACGAATGGACCAAAGAGGAGATATTGCTGCCCTTTATTGTACCGGAGAAGGTTTCTTACAGGTCTTTGTTGAAGACATGCCCTATTTTCCCTTCCACAACCATATATGATGTTGCCCGGTGTGGCAAGCCTCTTTTTAATGAAGCGATGGGGAGTCTGCGCGATGATTATGTCTACTGGCTGGCGATGTTGAAGAATATAGAGCATGCTTATGGCAACCGGGATATCTTGGTGGATTATCGTATGAGAAAAACTTCGGTAACGGCGGATAAGAGGAAGGTGATTGCCCCGCAATGGAAAGTGTTGCGGCAGGTGGAAAAGTTGCCTTTATGGTATTGTGTGTATAATATAGTTTGTTGGGGATTTATTTCATACTTCAAATACAGGAAATAGACGATAATATGGATGTGAACTACAAGGTTGTCGATACCCGGAAAATTATTGATTACCTGGAATCTTGTCCGGGTAATATTCCGGTGGAAAATATAATCCGGTTCTCCGGTGCAGACAAGCTGCGGGTGTATCCTGCTCTCTTCGAATTGGAACAGAGCGGCTTTATTGAAGTCGTGGAACGGGAAGAGCTGGGAGCGCCTTTGGCAGTCCGCAGGAGAAGGGAAGCTTCGACTTCGCAGATGACAGGAGGAGTAGAATAAACGACAGATAACAGCGGTTATTTTGTTTTAGGCGCAGCCGGGATTGCTTGATGAAGCGGTTCCGGCTGTTTTATTTTAGATTCAAGCTCTCTTGCTTTTTCAAATATCTCAATGATAATTCTATAAAATGAATGTTGGAGTAAACTCAATACCCAAAGCACGAGCAATACGAAAGAAGCTTGACAATTGTATATCAGCTTCTCCTTTTTCAACGCGGGCAATATAGCTCTGTTCTTTGCCGATTTTCTGCGCCAACTGTTTTTGGGTTAATTTAAGTTCTTTGCGCCGTTCCCGAAGTATATCACCATAATACCACGCCATTGTCCTTTCATTGAAAGATTCACGAGAAGCTGTACCATGTTTCCCGTATTTTTCATCAAGCAACTGATTGGTTGTCTTGAGCTTTGCTAACTTTTTTTCATCTAATTGTATCATAACGCTAAATCTTTTAAGATCCGCACAGCTTTGGCTATCTGTTTATCATAATCTTTTGTGGATTTTTTCAGGAAGCCGTTAAGCAGGATTATCTTTGTTGATAATATGACATTACTGTTATCAATCGCAAATAGCACCGTCCGATATTCATTTGAACCAACAGATACACGCATCTCATACAAGTTTGTTTTTATATACTTTACAGGTAAAGCATATACAGTTTGTACAAGTCCAAATGTATATTCAAACTTATCCTTTACTCTTGTATTCAGACTATTGTAGAATTTTTCAAATTCTTCTGTTCTGAATATGATTCTTACATCGGTGGTTTTACCGTCAACTGATGTTATTGCATAAATATAACTAATTAGTTATAATGTGGCAGCAAACAACTTATCTATTTATATATTTAATCATTGCTTAGTTTGAGCGGTTACGCAATATCATTTTGTAATATTAATACATGACTTTTGGTGCCGGACCAGCACAGCTTTTCATGTTGCCAGGCAAAGGCTTGCCACCTGGAACGAGACAGGCGTGCTGCAAGGTGTAGCGCACCCGCTCGGCCTGTTGGGGTGTGATACCCGAGTAGATCACGATGTCGTAGTCCATCACGTTGAGCGCCGTATAAGGCTCTGCGGAAGCATCGATCGGATAGCGCAAATAGGTGTCGATACCCGGAATGTACTGTTCTGTGCGGTATCGTGTCCGGTCGTACTGCGGAGTGTCGTCACACCAGTCCTCCTCGAACACATGGTCTAGGCCCAGGTAGTGTCCCGCTTCGTGGGCAAACACGGCTATCCCGGAATTGCAGTACCCGTTACCTACTATCTCCTGGTTCAAGAATATACCGCTGAAACAGCCCGGGACAGCGGTATTGCACCCTTGCAGCATCTCCTCCGGAGCGAAATAAGGCAGGAAGGTGAATCCCGCTGTACGAGTATCTTCGGAAACGATATCGTCGTTAATGAAGGGAGATACCCATACATTGATAACCTCGGTCATTTCCCACAGGTTGTCGCCGACCCATTGCCTCAGCTCTTCGTAGGATATATCGCGGTCCAGTTCGTAACGCTCGTCAAGATAGTGTATACCCGGTGTGGACAGTGCAGTACCGTCGGGGGCGTGAGTGGCCGGGACGAACCGGATGCCGGCGTCGGCTAGCCCCGGCAGGGGCCAGACGTTCCGGTACAGGCGGTTGGCGCACGCGAGCATCTCGTCAAAAAAGTAGGGATGCGGATAGGTGCCGTCCTTACGAGGCATGACATGGAACACGACCGGTAGCACCCGATCCTGCGGACCCGGCGTGTAACCGGGCAACCCGTCCGTATTTATCGTTACGGTATTGGAGTAATAAACCGCCTTGTTGGTTCGGACTACACCCTTGAAATAATAGGTCTTGCCGGGAATTGGCAAGTCGATCCATCCGGCCGAATAGATCAACTCCTGCGTCCAGTCCCACCCTTGGATCAGCTCGTCGTCGGCGCAATCGTGGATGAACGTATAGTCCGATCCGTCGGGATTGGGGTTCTCCGGGGAGTAATAGCCTCCGAAGGCGAGCAGTTTTTCGCCTTCGGGCAAGCCGCTCATCACTAAGTAAGGAACAAACAGGGAGGGCCCCTGAGGATAGCTGTCGAAATAGGTTTCGTGGATCACGTTGTCGATCCGCACCTTAAAGGTCGAAGGCGGCGTATCTGGCTCCAGTTCCGGGTCTTTGGAGCATGAGGCGAATACACTCAGCAAAAAGATAAATAATAAATTGCGATATTTCATAACTTAATTAAGTTTCTTCCAAAATCCTGTTATCTAACATCCGCCCCCCACATCATCTTATTCCGCAGTGTATCGAAAAAGATGTGATTGAAGCGTTTCACCACCTTTATGGAATAGTCTGCGCGTGAGATCGTGAGTTGTGTGGTTTCTTTGCATGATTCACTCCGCCCGTCAATGGCTACGAGGAAGTTGTGGCTGCGGCTTTCTACATCGAGCGTGATTTCCCAGTCGTCGCAGATGACGATGGGCCGTACGTTCAGGCTATGAGGGGCAACGGGTGTAATGGCAATCGTTTTGCTGTGGGGAACGATGACCGGACCGCCGACGCTCAGGGAGTAAGCCGTAGACCCGGTGGGAGTGGCTATGACCAGGCCGTCGGCCTGATAGGTTGTGAGATGCGCTCCGTTGATGGCGGTATGGATGCTGATCATGGACGAACTGTCGCGTTTCAACACTGCTATTTCATTAAGGGCGTATGGAGACGCCATTAGTTTCTCGTCGTCACACTTTAGCTGCAACACGCTGCGTTCCTCTACCTTATAGTGGTTGTTGTAAATTTCGTCAATCGTTTCTTCCATTTCTTCGGGCGATATGTCGGCCAGAAAACCGAGACGTCCGGTGTTGATGCCCAAAATGGGAATGTTCTTTTTGCCCACGCGGCTGGCAGCTTTCAGGAATGTGCCGTCGCCTCCGATGCTGATGACCATATCTGCGCAGAAATCGTTGCCGTCGAACAAATCGGCGGCGGGAATGTTGAGGTGCAGGTCGGAGGTCAGGAAATTGTAGAACTCGCGGCAGACACAAAGTTGTGCTTTGCGTCCGGCAAGCAGGCGGAAAAGATTTTCGGCATGCGATGACTTTTTCGCCTGATAGGTATTTCCAAATATGGCAAATTTCATAATTGATTTCTGTTTTTGTAGGTTGCAAAAATAGTTTTTTTCTCAGAATACTGCCAACATATTGCTATTATTTGTACTTTTGCCCCAAACTATAGGCCGATTTATGACTAAATTAAGTGTAAATATCAATAAAGTAGCAACGTTACGTAACGCACGTGGAGGAGATGTCCCTAATGTTGTGAAAGTAGCGCTGGATTGCGAGAACTTTGGCGCCGACGGCATAACGGTGCATCCGCGCCCCGACGAAAGGCATATCCGCAGGAGTGATGTCTATGATTTGCGTCCGTTGTTACGTACGGAGTTCAATATAGAAGGGTATCCCGCACCCGAATTTATCGACTTGGTGCTGAAGGTGAAACCGCATCAGGTGACACTGGTGCCGGATAGTCCTACGCAACTGACCTCCAATTCGGGGTGGGACACGAAAAACAATCTGGAGTTCCTGACCGAGGTGCTGGATACATTCAATAATGCAGGTATCCGTACATCCGTATTCGTGTCTACCGACGTGGAAATGATAGAATATGCAGCCAAAGCCGGTGCGGATCGCGTAGAACTCTATACCGAGCCCTACGCTACGGCTTTCCCTAAAGGACGGGAAGCTGCGGTGGCTCCTTTCGTGGAAGCAGCCAAGATGGCACGAAGTTTGGGACTGGGACTGAATGCCGGCCATGACCTGAGTCTGGAGAATCTGAATTATTTCTATACAAACATACCCTGGCTGGATGAGGTTTCTATCGGTCATGCATTGATTAGCGATGCATTGTATCTGGGATTGGAACGCACCATTCAGGAATATAAAAATTGTCTCCGCTGATGAATCTTATGTTATTATTAGCCCAAGTGGCTCCGGCGTTGGCCGATTCTATTGCCGGTGCCAATCCGGTACTTACTCCCGTTGCTGCTCCCGATGAAATGAATCTGTGGAGCATGGCTGTCAAGGGCGGTTGGATTATGGTGGTTCTCGGAGTGCTCTCCGTTGTCTGCTTCTATATCCTGTTTGAGCGTAATTATGTTATCCGTAAGGCGGGCAAAGAAGACCCGATGTTCATGGATAAGATCAAGGACTATATTCTGGGGGGCGAGATTAAGGCGGCCATTGCCTATTGCCGTAGTGTCAACACGCCCTCTGCTCGTATGATAGAAAAAGGTATCAGCCGTTTGGGACGCCCGATGAACGATGTACAGGCAGCCATAGAGAATGTCGGTAATATTGAGGTGGCAAAGTTGGAGAAAGGATTGACTATCATGGCCACTATCTCCGGTGGCGCACCGATGATTGGGTTCTTGGGTACGGTGACCGGTATGGTGCGTGCCTTCTTTGAAATGGCGAACGCCGGCAATAATATTGATATAACACTGCTTTCGGGCGGTATATACGAGGCTATGATTACGACGGTAGGCGGCTTGATTGTGGGTATCATTGCCATGTTTGCCTATAACTATCTGGTGACTCTGGTGGATGGCGTGGTCAATAAAATGGAATCCAAAACAATGGCATTCATGGACCTGCTGAACGAACCCGCTAAATAATAATAAGTAAATTAGTAATTGAAAAGTGTTACAACGTAGAGCCAAAATATCGCCTAATTTCAGTATGGCATCCATGACGGATGTTATATTTCTGCTGTTGATTTTCTTCATGATAACGTCTACGGTAGTATCACCGAATGCAATCAAGGTATTGCTTCCGCAGGGGAAACAGCAGACATCTGCCAAACCGCTGACAAGGGTCATCATCGACAAGGATTTGAATTATTATGCTGCTTTCGGCAATGACAAGGAGCAAGCCTTGACTTTGGACAGACTGACACCCTTCCTGCAATCGTGTGCGGCGAAAGAACCCGAAATGTATGTGGCTTTGTATGCCGATGAATCAGTTCCCTACCGGGAAATAGTGAAAGTGCTGAATATCGCTAATGAGAATCACTTCAAAATGGTGCTGGCCACACGTCCGCCCGAAGGTAAGTGAGCGCAGTCATAAACAGCTAAAATCGTAAATCGAAACAGTGGATCGGAAGAAGAAAGGAAAATACGTAGGATTGGCAGGGGCGCTGTTGGTGCACGTGGTTGTCATTGCCCTTTTGATACTGGTGGGATTTACGTTGCCCGAACAGTCCGAGGAAGGTGGTGTGCCTGTGATGATGGGTGAGGTGCCCGATGCATGGGGAGCTGCCGATCCTTCTTTGGTGGAAGTGGATGTGATGCCGGAAGAAACCGCCCCGGAAATGCCGGAGGAGGTGGAGCAGGACATGCTGACACAGGAGGAGGAAGAAACAGTTGCCATAAAGCCTAAGGCTGAAGAAAAAAAGAAAGAAGCGAAGAAGCCGGAGAAGACCGCAGCGGAAAAAGCAGAGGAGGCCAGAAAGCTGGCTGCCGAGAAAGCGGAACGTGAACGGAAGGCTGCGGAGGAAGCTGCCCGCAAACGTGTTGCGGGAGCCTTTGGCAAGGGTGCGCAGATGGGAAGTAAGGGCACTACGGAAGGGGAAGGTGTGCAAGGAAGCCCTACCGGAAATTCTTCGTCCGGAGCGACTGCCGGAACCGGGGGATATGGAACTTTTAATCTTGGCGGACGTTCTATAGGGGAAGGCGGATTGCCACGCCCTGTATATAATGTGCAGGATGAGGGGAAAGTGGTGGTTACCATTACTGTGAATCCGGCAGGACAGGTCATTGCAACCAGCATCAACCGACAGACCAATACGGTGAATCCCGCTTTGCGGAAGGCTGCGGAAGATGCGGCAAAGAAAGCGCGGTTCAATACGGTAAGTGGCTTGAACAACCAGACAGGAACGATTACGTATTATTTTAATTTAAAATAAGAGGAGATATTTTTATGGGTACAGTTTATGTGTTTTTTGCAGACGGATTTGAAGAGATAGAGGCTTTCACTTCTGTTGATGTGATGAGACGTGCAGGATTGAAGGTCGAGATGATTACGGTGACTCCTGACGAGATTGTGACGGGTGCTCATGGCGTACCGGTGCTGTGCGATAAGAATATTGTGAACTGTGATTTCTTCGACGCCGATCTGATAGTGCTTCCGGGCGGTATGCCGGGTGCGGCTACTTTGGGAGAGTGTGATGATTTGCGGAAATTGATTGTACGTTTCGCGGAAGAAAACAAACCTATTGCCGCCATTTGCGCTGCTCCTATGGTGCTTGGCAAGTTGGGACTGCTGAAAGGCAGGAAAGCTACTTGCTATCCGGGCTTTGATAACTTTTTGGAAGGTGCTGAATACACCGCGGCAATGGTGGAAAAAGACGGTAATATCATCACAGGCAAAGGCCCGGGCGCTGCAATGGAGTTTGCTTTGGCTGTGGTGGAACTGCTGCAAGGCAAGGATAAGGTCGCTGAGTTGAGAAAAGCGATGATTGTTTAATTATGAATGAAGAACCGTTCGTAATTCAAAATTAAAAAAACAAAATGGTTCAGTATGCTCTGATTGTTGCCGGTGGTAAAGGGTTGCGCATGGGATGTGAACTTCCCAAGCAGTTTCTTCCGATAGGGGGGAAGCCTGTGCTGATGCGTACCATAGAAGCCTTTTATGCTTACAATGCGGAGATACGGATAATACTGGTGCTTCCGTATAGCCAGCAGGCCTACTGGAATGAGCTATGCAGGAAGCATCATTTTTCAATTCCTCATCATATTGCAAACGGTGGGGAAACACGCTTCCATTCGGTGAAGAACGGACTGGCATTTGTTACAACGCCGGGGTTGGTCGGGGTGCACGACGGCGTACGCCCTTTTGTGGCCCGGGAAGTTATAGCCCGTTGCTATTCGCTGGCTGCCGAAAAACAGGCGGTGGTTCCTGTGGCAGATGTGGTGGAGACGGTGCGCCATTTGGTCGGGGAGGGAAGCGAGACGGTTAGCCGCGACGAATATAAACTGGTGCAGACTCCGCAGGTGTTTGATGCGGATTTGCTGAAACAGGCTTATGAACAGCCTTATACCTCGCACTTCACAGACGATGCTTCGGTTGTTGAAGCATTGGGCAAGTCTGTTTATCTGACAGAAGGTAACCGGGAAAATATTAAAATAACAACTCCTTTTGATTTAAAAATAGCTACCGCCCTTTTGGAATCATGTTCGATCTGACTACGCGTGACATAAAATATTTGTCGGGCGTCGGGCCGCAACGTGCTTCGGTGCTTAATAAGGAACTGGGCATCTTTTCCTTTCACGACCTGTTGTATTACTTCCCTTACAAATATGTGGACCGTAGCCGTATCTATTACATTCAGGAGATTGACGGGACGATGCCGTATATTCAGTTGAAAGGCGAGATACTGGGTTTTGAAACGGCGGGCGAAGGACGACAGAGAAGGTTGATAGCCCATTTCTCGGACGGAACGGGTGTGGTTGACCTGATTTGGTTTCAAGGCATCAAATATCTGATTGGGAAGTACAAGGTCCATCAGGAATATATCGTATTCGGCAAGCCTTCTGTCTTTAATGGCAGGATAAATATAGCTCATCCGGATATTGACCCGGCTTCCGAATTGAAACTGTCGGCCATGGGGCTGCAACCCTATTACAATACGACGGAGAAGATGAAGCGGAGTTCGCTCAATTCGCATGCCATAGAGAAGATGATGAAAAACATCGTTCGGCAGTTGGATGAACCTTTGCCCGAAACGCTTTCTCCCGCTTTGCTGGCAGAACACCACCTGATGCCTCTGACGGAGGCTTTGATGAATATCCATTTTCCGGTCAGTCCGGATGTGCTGCGGAAAGCGGAGTACCGCCTGAAATTTGAAGAATTGTTTTATGTCCAGTTGAACATTCTGCGCTATGCCAAAGACAGACAACGCAAATATCGAGGGTATGTCTTTGAGAAAGTGGGTGATACGTTCAATGGTTTTTATTCCCGTAACCTTCCTTTTGAGTTGACGAATGCCCAAAAACGCGTCCTGAAGGAGATACGCCGGGATTTAGGTTCGGGCAGGCAGATGAACCGTCTGTTGCAGGGGGATGTAGGGAGTGGAAAAACATTGGTTGCCCTGATGAGCATGCTGATGGCACTTGATAACGGTTATCAGGCGTGCATGATGGCGCCTACCGAGATATTGGCGAATCAGCACTACGACACAATTCGTGAACTGCTGTATGGAATGGATGTGCGGGTTGAACTGCTGACCGGTTCGATAAAGGGAAAACGACGGGAAGCCATTCTTTCCGGTTTGCTGACGGGGGATGTACAGATACTTATCGGTACGCATGCGGTGATTGAAGATACGGTGAATTTTGCATCGTTGGGCTTGGTCGTGATCGACGAGCAGCATCGCTTTGGAGTGGCGCAGCGCGCCCGCTTATGGGCAAAAAGCACGCAGCCGCCTCACATACTGGTGATGACGGCAACTCCCATACCGCGGACGCTGGCAATGACGCTCTATGGTGATCTGGATGTATCGGTAATCGATGAACTTCCGCCGGGAAGAAAGCCGATTGCTACTATTCATCAGTTTGACAGTCATCGTGTCAGCCTGTATCGTTCTGTGCGCAAACAGATTGAAGAAGGACGGCAGGTTTATATTGTCTATCCTTTGATCAAGGAGAGTGAGAAGATTGATCTTAAGAATTTGGAGGAAGGCTTCCTGCATATCTGTGAAGAGTTTCCCGATTGCAAGGTTTGTAAGGTGCATGGAAAAATGAAACCGGCGGAAAAGGATGCGCAGATGCAGTTGTTCGTCTCCGGTGAAGCACAGATAATGGTTGCTACTACGGTAATTGAAGTGGGCGTGAACGTGCCCAACGCTTCGGTGATGATAATAGAGAACGCCGAGCGTTTCGGTCTCTCCCAGCTCCACCAGCTCCGCGGTCGTGTGGGGCGTGGTGCGGAACAATCCTATTGTATTTTGGTCACCGGATATAAACTGGCGGAGGACACCCGCAAGCGTCTGGAAATAATGGTGCGTACGAATGACGGTTTTGAAATAGCCGAGGCGGATTTAAAGCTGCGTGGCCCTGGCGATTTGGAAGGGACGCAACAGAGCGGCATCGCTTTCGATTTAAAGATAGCGAATATAGCCCGCGACGGACAACTTTTGCAGTATGTACGTGGAGTTGCCGAAGCCATTGTGGATAAAGACCCGAATGGTGAGCTTCCCGAAAATGAAATATTGTGGCGGCAGTTGAAGGCTTTGAGGAAAACAAACATCAATTGGGCGGCCATTAGTTGAAAAACGGTTAAACATACGCTTTATTTGCGGTTTTATGTTGTTAAACATATTTGCGGTGTAATATTCTTATTATTAATGGTTTGAAGAATACTATTCTCCTTTTTTAATCCACCTGCTTCAAAAAAATAGTTAATGAGAAAGACGCCTTTTCGGAGAGAAATGTTACCTTTGGAAGAATTTTTGAAAATAATCTGGATATTCGCATAAGAATTAGGTGTGGTTGATGCGCCGGATATGCTCTACGGATATCAAAATGAATGACGAAACGGAATGAATTTTAATTGGATTAGAACGGCTTTATTAGCGGCAGCGGCAATGGTCAGCCTGAACTCTTTCTCTCAGGATCTGATTGCCCGTCAAGCTCCTGTTGATAGAAAACTCAAAAGTGTGGATTCATTGGCTTTGCAGAAACAGATTCGTGCGGAACAGGCTTTGTATCCGGGACTGGATTTGTATCCAAGCTGGAACAATGAATTGGTGCAGGCTTATGGCAACGCTATTGTGCCGGAAAGTTATACATTTGATTTGAAAAGTTTCTGTATGCCTACTGAACATACCCGTATCACTGATGTATTCGGTTACCGTCCTCGCAGAAGAAGAGCGCACTATGGCCTGGATATCAAGGTGTATGTAGGCGATACCATTCGCGCAGCTTTTGACGGCAAGGTGCGTATCGTCAAGAATCAGGGGCGCCGCGGATATGGAAAATATGTCGTTATTCGCCATGATAACGGTTTGGAAACAGTGTACGGACACTTGTCGAAACAGTTGGTTGATATAAACCAGTTGGTAAAGGCAGGAGAGCCGATTGCACTTGGAGGTAACACCGGACGTTCTACCGGTTCGCACCTGCATTTTGAAACCCGTTTCTTGGGAATTCCTATCAATCCTGCATTAATGTTCGATTTTGAAAAGCAAGATATTGTTGCCGACTCTTATACTTTCCGTAAGACAAAAGGTACTTCCGGTACGGCTCGCAGCATGGCATCGGGTGAAGGCTTGTTCTATAAAGTGAAGAGAGGTGATACTTTGTCTAAGATTGCAGCCCGTCAGGGGACGAGCATTGACAAGCTTTGCAAGCTGAACCGCATCACCCGGAAGACTATTCTTCGTCCGGGACAGGTGTTGCGTTGTTCATAAAAAACGAAAATACTCTCTAAACGTAAACAATCTCTATAAGGAGGGCACTTTAATATAATTTAGAGTGCCCTCTTTTCTTTTTTCTTTAATTATTCCTAACTTTGCGGTCTATTTGTAAGGATATGAAAGATACCAAGCAACAATTTGAGCATGTCATTGCTATTTGTCGTGATTTGTTCTTTAAGAAACTTCATGATTACGGTCCGGCATGGCGTATTCTTCGTCCGGCTTCCGTAACCGATCAGATATTTATTAAAGCCAATCGTATTCGGAGTATTGAAACTAAAGGGGTGACTTTGGTGGACGAAGGTATTCGTTCGGAGTTCATAGCCATTGTCAATTACGGTATTATCGGTTTGATACAGTTGGAATTGGGCTATGCCGAGGCGGCGGATATCACGAATGAAGAGGCAATGGCCTTGTATGATAAGTATGCAAAAGAGTCGCTGGAACTGATGCTTGCCAAAAACCATGATTATGATGAGGCTTGGCGTAGCATGCGTATCAGTTCGTATACGGACTTGATACTGATGAAGATTTATCGTACGAAGCAAATTGAGAGTCTGTCCGGTCAGACGTTGGTTTCGGAAGGTGTTGATGCCAATTATATGGACATGATTAATTATTCGGTCTTTGGTTTGATTAAGTTGGAGTTTGGAGACTGAGAGAAAACATATCATAAAGCTTGTCTGGGTTAATGCCTGCCGTTTTTTATTGGCTGCGCTGTTTATTTTCTCCGGATTTGTGAAGGCTGTCGATCCGCTCGGCTCTTTTTATAAGATTCAGGATTATCTGACGGCATTCGGTATGATTTCATGGTTTCCTACATACCTGCCGTTGCTTTTCGCCATAATTTTATCATCGGCAGAGTTTTGTGTAGGCGTTTTCCTCTTTTTTGGCGTACGCCGGAAGGTTGCATCTACATTGGCACTCTTTCTTATGGGAGTAATGACTCCGTTGACTCTTTACCTTGCTTTGGCAAATCCCGTATCCGACTGCGGATGCTTTGGCGATGCCTGGGTATTGACGAACTGGCAGACATTCGGGAAAAACATCATATTGCTGATTGCGGCTGTAACCGTATTCAAAGAGCGGAAACTCATTATCCGTTTTATCACTTTGAAAATGGAGTGGATGGTGTCTTTATATACCATATTGTTTGTCTTTGCACTCTCTTTTTATTGCTTGGAGTATTTGCCGGTGCTGGATTTCAGGCCCTATAAGATTGGCGTGAACATAAAAGCGGGTATGGAGATACCCGAAGGTGCGAAGCCGAGTGTTTTTGAAAGTCGTTTTGTCTTGGAAAAAGACGGCAGGCAGCAGGAATTCACATTGGATAATTATCCGGACAGCACGTGGACTTTTGTTGAAACGCGTACCGTATTGAAGGAAAAAGGCTATGAACCGCCCATTCACGACTTTTCCATGATAAGTTTGAGTACGGGAGAAGATATAACCGATAGTGTGTTGACGGATAAAGGATATACTTTCCTGTTGGTAGCTCATCGGACAGAGGAAGCGGATGACAGCAATATTGATTTGATCAATGAAATCTATGATTACAGCATAGAACATGGTTATGGCTTTTATGCACTGACCTCTTCGCCGGATGAGGAAATTGAAGCATGGCGTGACAGAACCGGTGCGGAATACCCATTCTGCCAGATGGATGATATTACGCTGAAGACGATTATACGTTCCAACCCCGGTTTGCTGCTGATAAAAGACGGCACAATTTTGAATAAATGGAGCGATAGCCAATTTCCCGATGAATATGTACTGAACGACAGTCTGGACAAGCTGGAATTGGGACAGCAAAAACTGGAAAACAATTTGCATACTATCGGTTACGTATTATTGTGGTTTATCGTACCTTTGATGCTGGTTCTCGGTGTAGATATTCTGGTAATCAAACGCAGGGAGAAAAAGAATAAGAGTGATTAATGATTTGTTGATAATGTGAGTTGCGCTATTATGCTGAGAGGCTGTGCAAATCACCAGTCATTAACCGCCAATAACTAAAAACATACATTAACCCTTTTAATAATTAAAACAAAATGAGAAAGAACATTGTTGCAGGAAACTGGAAAATGAACAAGACCCTTCAAGAGGGTATTGCTCTTGCAAAAGAACTGAATGAAGCGTTGGCTAACGAAAAGCCTAATTGTGATGTAGTTATCTGTACCCCGTTTATTCACCTTGCATCTGTTACTCCGCTGGTGGATGCCGCTAAGATCGGTGTAGGTGCAGAAAACTGTGCAGATAAGGAATCAGGTGCATATACCGGTGAGGTATCGGCAGCTATGGTTGCTTCAACCGGTGCCAAGTATGTAATCCTCGGCCACTCTGAACGTCGCGCTTATTACGGTGAAACAGTGGAAATCCTGGAAGAAAAGGTGAAACTGGCTTTGGCCAACGGACTGACTCCGATTTTCTGTATCGGTGAGGTTTTGGAAGAACGCGAAGCTAACAAGCAGAATGAAGTGGTTGCTGCCCAGTTGGCATCTGTATTCTCTTTGTCTGCTGAAGATTTTTCTAAGATTATCTTGGCATACGAACCGGTTTGGGCCATTGGCACCGGTAAGACTGCTACTCCGGCACAGGCACAGGAAATCCATGCATTCATCCGTTCTGCCGTTGAAGCAAAGTATGGTAAGGAAATCGCAGAAAACTGCTCTATCCTTTATGGTGGTAGCTGCAAGCCTTCCAATGCAAAGGAATTGTTTGCAAATCCTGATGTGGACGGTGGCCTGATTGGTGGTGCTGCTCTGAAAGTTGCCGACTTCAAGGGTATCATTGACGCGTTCAATTAATAAATAACAGAGAGTTGGAGGTTGTTGCATCCGATATGATGCAGCCCACTTCCAACTCTTGATGCTTAAACCTTGGTGTGGACCATTCGGTTTTCAGCTTCAAGGATTTAAAGTCTGTTTTTTTTAACTGTATAAAGACACCCTTTTATGAAGAAACTTGGTTTGCTTTTAATTGCATGTTTTTCTTTTACCCTTGTATCCGTAGCGCAGAATAACATCGTAAAGAGTCTGGAGCGTAATGTACCGGGACAAGGCAAGGTATCCATTCATCAGGATGCCCGCATTGAAGCGCTGATAGGTTCAGAGTATATTCCTACCGGTTCGGAAGACCAGAAGGTGATTAAGAGTTCGGGTTATCGCGTACAGGTGTATGCCGGTAATAATACCCGTCAGGCCAAGAACGAAGCCTATTCGGTAGCTTCCGATATAAAAGAGCGTTTTCCTGATCTTCCCGTTTATACATCTTTCAATCCGCCCCGCTGGTTGTGTCGTGCGGGTGACTTCCGAAGCATTGAGGAAGCGGATGCCATGATGCGCCAGCTGCGTGCAACCGGTGTCTTTAAGGAAGTGTCAATTGTGAAAGACCAGATCAACATTCCTCTATAATTCATAACTCATAAATCATAAATCTTCGCATGTTAGGAAAAGAAGAAATCGTATCTCCTTCATTGGACGAACTGAAAGAACATTATCACCGTATATTGACTTTGTTGGGTGAAGACCCCGAACGCGAGGGCTTGCTGAAAACCCCGGAACGAGTGGCAAAAGCTATGCTGACGCTGACTAAGGGCTATTCCATGGATCCGCACGAAGTGCTCCGTTCTGCAAAATTCAAGGAAGATTATAATCAGATGGTGATTGTGAAAGATATTGACTTCTTTTCTCTCTGCGAACACCACATGCTGCCATTCTATGGAAAAGCGCACGTGGCCTATATTCCCAATGGCTATATTACCGGCTTAAGCAAGATTGCCCGCGTGGTGGATATTTTCTCTCACCGCCTGCAAGTGCAGGAACGCATGACGCTGCAGATAAAAGAATGTATTCAGGAAACACTGAATCCTTTGGGCGTGATGGTGGTGGTAGAGGCCAAACACATGTGCATGCAAATGCGCGGTGTGGAAAAACAGAATTCAATAACTACTACGTCCGACTTTACGGGAGCTTTCAATCAGGCTAAAACGCGCGAGGAGTTCATGAACCTTATCCGTCATAATTCATAATTGTCAGGGGAGCACCACACGGTCTCCCAATCGTTTTGCCATAATTCTTTGCACTTCACGCATTTCGCTGTAACGCTTCATGATAGCATTGCATTTCTCTTCGTTGTTGGCTACGGCGGGGTCTTGCAAGGCGGACATCATGTGCTTCAACTCTTCGCTGACGATGGCATATTTGAAATTAATCATTAATGCCGGGACCAGTTCATAAAGACGTTCCTCGTCCGTTACTATCTTCTGGCTTTTTGAATGGTACTTGCTCAGTTGATAGCGGTTGCTGATGAGCTCCACACTTAGTTTGCTGATAGCTGCCTCAGGATGTGCCAGAAAATAGCGTTCGGCAGTGAAGCCCTCGTCATGTATATGGGCGGCGGCTTCCGTCAGTATCTGGCGGTGCAGCGGGTTATGGAATGACAGTTCGTCCTCTTTCAGGTCGTTGATGACGTATTCAATCACACTGATAGGGACTTCCTGTCCCTCGTCATTGGTGGCGTTACACATAATCTTTTCACCATAGCGCACAATCATCTGGAGAATCAACCGTTCGTATTTATAGAACTCTTGCCCTTCTTTTCCCTCTTGCGGGATGAAGGAAATATAATTGTCTTCCGGTGGAAAAGGTGCATTCGTGTCATATCCGGCGGCTTCTCCGGTGGGTAATGCGGCTCCGTTTGTTGTTGTCGGGGTAGCGGGATTCGAACCTTCAACTTTTGGCGCATTGGGTGCCCCCTCTGCCGACCTTACCGCATTTCTGCGCTCACGTTCTGTTTGTTCGGCACGTTTTTCGGCTTGCATTTCACGCCGCTTGGCAACTTCCGAAACCAGCAGTTTGTCTTCTACGCGCAGCAGTTGGGCGCATTCTTTGATGTAAACGTCGCGTACAATCGCTTCGGGGATGACCGAGATGCTTTGTACAAGGTTGCCGATCAGTTCGGCGCGCTTGATGGGGTCTTTGCCGGCATCTTCCAGCAACAGGTTGGTTTTGAAACGGATAAAGTCGGTTTCATGTTCTTGTATGAACTGCTGGAACTCGGTAGAGTTGTGCTTGCGGGCAAAAGAGTCGGGGTCGTCACCGTCGGGCAGGAGACAGACTTTGATGTTCATGCCTTCTTCCAACAGCATGTCAATTCCCCGGATAGAAGCCTTGATACCGGCTGCATCACCGTCGTAGAGCACAGTCATATTATTGGTGAAGCGATGAATCAGACGGATTTGTCCCGGTGTCAGTGCGGTGCCCGAAGAAGCCACTACGTTTTCTATGCCGGACTGGTGCATGGATATAACGTCCGTATAACCTTCCACTAAGAAGCAACGGTCTTGCTTTACAATGGCTTGTTTGGCAAAGTAGATGCCATACAGCTCATTGCTCTTATGGTAGATTTCCGATTCGGGTGAGTTGACGTACTTTACTTTCACCCCTTTGGTGGCGCTGGCAAGCACACGACCTCCGAATGCCACTACCTTGCCCGACAGCGTGTGCACAGGGAAGATGACACGTCCCCAAAAGCGGTCGCGCAGGCGATGATCGTCCGTCTCGTAGCAAAGTCCGGTCTTGATGAGGAATTCTTTCTTATATCCTTTTTTCAGGGCCTCTTGCGCCATGGCATCGTGGCTTTCGGTGCAATAGCCCAGTTGGAATTTCTCGATGATGTCGTCGCGGAAACCGCGGTTGCGGAAGTAGGCCATACCGATGCTACGGCCGTCTACGTGGTTGCGCAGGATATCCTGGAAATAATCGCGGGCAAACTGATTGACAATGAAGAGACTTTCGCGTTCGCCCTGAACCAGTTTTTCTTCGTTGGACAGTTCCCGTTCCTTGATTTCGATACCGTATTTTTTGGCAAGGTATTTCAAGGCTTCGGGATAGGACATCTGCTCGTGCTCCATGATGAAGTGTACGACATTGCCGCCTTTTCCGCAGGCGAAGCACTTGCACAATCCTTTGGTAGGCGATACGTAGAACGACGGTGTTTTGTCGTCATGGAACGGGCATAGACCTACATAGTTCACCCCGCGCTTTCGCAGGGTGACAAAGTCCGATACCACATCAACGATTTGTGCGGCATCAAGTATGCGGTCTATGGTGGCTTGGTCTATCATAATTCGAACACAAAGTTACCTATAAAAAATGAAGAACTAAAAAAAAAATAGTTCTTCATTAAAGGGCTGTTTAAAATTAGCCCTGTATTGTCCTGAAGGAAAACCCCGGCAAGAGTGCTTATTTAATCTTTTCCCTGATTTTCGTCAGGTATTTCTTCATCCCTTCGGCATCCTTATTGGTGATAATCTCCAACAGCCGTTTCAGTTCCAGGCGGATGTTCTCCACCTGTCCGGGGGTGCGGGGATTGAACAGGATTTCCTGAAGCAGGTAGTCGTCCTCGCTCAGCAGACCTTTGGCGATGGCCATGTGCTTTTTGAAGGTTGTTCCCGGAGCTTCCTGATGTTTCATGACTGCTGCAAACACAAAGGTCGAAACGAAAGGAATGGACAGAGAGTATGCCACCGTTTCATCGTGTTCGTCGAAGGTGTACTCAAAGATATTGAGTTTCATGGTCTGGTATAGATCCTTAAAGAAGATTTTTCCCAGATGGTCTCCTTCGCTGATGATAATGGCATTTTCCGTATTCAGATTGCTCAGGCTGGCAAATGTGGGTCCGAACATGGGATGTGTCGAGACATAACGGAAACCGCTTTCTTCGTAGAACTTCTTCAAGCCTGTCTTTACCGAAGCGATGTCGCTGATGATGCAGTCTTTGGGTAGCACAGGCAACACCTGGCGGAAGGCCTCAAGGGTGTATTTCACCGTAACGGCATTGATTACCAGCTCCGGTTCAAATTCCTTGATTTCCTCCAGCGTGGTGAAACGGTAGGTGTTGTAGACAAAACGCAACTGGTGCGGGTTGACGTCAAACACTGCCGTCTCGTGTTGAAAACTTAAAGTATCCGTAAAGAAAGAGCCCATTTTGCCGGCTCCGAGTATTAATATTCGCATAATTCAAAAATTAATCATCATTTGTTGATTATCTCCATTTGTTGTCTCACACTCTCTTCGTGTATCGCCTCAAAAACTTTCTTGATGAACTCCGGATCCATGCCGCAGAGTGCGCCTTGCGAACCGCGTTTTTCGAGGATTTCGTTGTAGCGTCCTGTTTGCAGAATCGTCATATCGTGTTCTTTCTTGTATGTGCCGATTTCGCGTGCCACACGCATCCTCTTGGCTAATTCCTGAATGAGGTTGTTGTCGCATTCGTCAATCTGCTTGCGCAATTCGCTGAGGTTTTCGGTGCTTTGCGTGTCCTTGCGTATCACGAGCAGGTTGAGGATGTAATCCAGCACATCCGGTGTGACTTGCTGGGCGGCATCGCTCCATGCGCAGTCCGGATTGCAGTGGCTCTCCACAATCAGCCCGTTGAATCCTAAGTCCATTGCCTGCTGGCAGAGGGGGGCAACCAGTTCGCGCTTTCCGCCGATGTGGCTTGGGTCGCAGATGATGGGCAGGTTGGGGATGCGGCGGCGCAATTCAATGGGGATGTGCCATTGGGGCAGGTTGCGGTAGAGCTTTTTGTCGTAGCTGCTGAAGCCGCGGTGAATGGCTCCCAGACGCTTCAGTCCGGCGTTGTTGATACGTTCCAAAGCGCCGATCCACAGTTCCAGGTCGGGATTTACAGGGTTCTTCACCAATACCGGAATGTCCACGCCTTTCAGGGCATCGGCTATTTCCTGTACGGCAAAGGGATTGGCGGTGGTGCGGGCACCCACCCAGAGTATGTCTATTCCGGCTTTCAGACATTCATATACGTGTTTGGCAGTGGCCACTTCGGTGGATACGTACATGCCTGTTTCCTTTTTCACTTCTTTGAGCCAGGACAAGCCTTCTACGCCGATGCCTTCGAAGCCGCCCGGTTTGGTGCGGGGTTTCCAGATTCCTGCGCGGAATATCTTCATTCCTTTGGCAGACAATTGCTTGGCTGTGTCCATTACTTGTTCTTCTGTCTCGGCACTGCATGGGCCGGCAATGACTAAGGGACGTTTCTCCTCGATGCCCGGCAATAAAATAGATTCTAATTGAAGTTCCATATTCTTGATTTGTTTAATTATATTCTTTCTGTATAAATGTTTCTCGGTCTTTCTTCTCCCTGTGAAGAGTCCTTCCTGAGCCCGGTTGCGGAATTTACTAAAACGGGACGGACGTTTTAGTAAATCTTTGCCGGAGTTTTAGTAAATCTCCGGGTCTGTTTTAGTAAAACGGATACCGCCTTTATCCGGACAGAGACTTTCTGTAAAGATATTATTTCATCTCCTTGATGCGCTTCAACGCTTCTGCCAGTTTGCCGTCCTTGCAGCAAAGCGAGATGCGGATGTATCTCCTGCCGTTGCTACCGAAGATGAATCCCGGAGTGATGAACACGCGGGCTTCATGCAATACGCGTTCGGTCAGTTCCTCTACATCGGCGCAGCTGTCGGGAATCTTTCCCCAAAGGAACATGCCCACTTGGTTTTCGTCGTAGGTGCATCCCAGCTCGTGCATAATCTCGCCTGCCAGCCGGCGGCGTCCGCGATAGTTCCTGTTGTTGCCTTCGTACCATTCTTCACCGGCTTCGAGGGCAGTGGCGGCGGCCAGTTGCATGGCGCGGAACATGCCGCTGTCTATGTTGCTCTTCACTTTCAGTATCCATTGGACGAAGTCGGCATTGGAGGCGAGCATGCCGATGCGCCAGCCCGGCATATTGTGGCTTTTGCTCATGGAGTTGAACTCGATGCAGCATTCCTTTGCGCCCGGCACACTGAGGATGCTGAGGGGGTGTTCGTTCAGGATGAAGCTGTACGGGTTGTCGTTGACGATGACAATGTCCTTGCGGCGTGCAAAGTCCACCAGTTTCCGGTAAAGTTCCGGCGTTGCGTTTGCTCCTGTGGGCATGTTGGGATAGTTGGTCCACATCAGTTTGACGCGGCTCATATCCATCTTCTCCAGTTCGTCGAAGTCGGGCATCCAGCCGTTTTCTTCTTTCAGGTTGTAGTTGATGACTTCGGCCCCCAATATTTTGCTCAATGACGTATAGGTGGGATAGCCGGGGTTGGGAACCAGCACCTGCTCGCCGGGGTTGACGAAAGCCAGTGTGACGTGCAGGATACCTTCTTTGGAACCGATGAGCGGCTGTATCTCCGTATTGGGGTCCAGCTCCACGCCGTACCATTTTCTGTACCAGCCGGCAAAGCTGCGGCGCAGTTCGGGAATACCTACATAGGGCTGGTAGCCATGCCCGTCGGGGTTGCGTGCCGCATCGCAAAGTGTCTGTATCGTATTCTCCGAAGGCGGCATGTCGGGGCTGCCGATGCCCAGGCTGATGACATCCTTGCCTTCGGCGTTCATCCGGGCCACTTCTTTCAGTTTCTTGGAGAAGTAGTATTCGCTTACGCTTGCCAGCCGGTCGGCGGGCTTTATTTTAGATATTTGATTTTCCATCTTCATATTCTCCTAATATTTTAAGTTCTTTGGTCAATGGGGTGATAGCCACGATGGACTGTTTATACTTCAGTACATTGTCGAAAACTACGTCTACGTAGAATTGGTATTCCCATTCGCGTCCGATGATGGGAAGTGATTGTATCTTTGTCAGGTTGATGCGGTAGAAAGACAGAATGGACAATACCTGCGAGAGGCTTCCTTCCGTATGCGGAAGTGTGAATACCATGCTTGCCTTGTTGACCTCTTTGTTGCGGTGGCGGTTCAGCTCGTCCACTTGCCAGGGATCGGCCACAACCAGAAAGCGGGTGAAGTTGTGCTTGTTTGTTTCGATGCCTTCCTGCAACACTTTCATGCCATAGCGTTCGGCGGCGGCTTTGGAGCAGATGGCGGCATGCCCTCTCAGGTTCTCTTTTTTGATGATCTCCGCACTGAGGGCGGTGTCTTCGCCTTCCACCACTTTGATGTGGGGATGCTGTCCGAGGAACTCGCGGCATTGCATCAGGGCGATGGGGTGGGAGTTCACTTCCGTAATGTCGTCCCAGTCTTCTTCGGGCAGGCAAACGAAGCTGTGGGAGATGCGCAACTTGTATTCGCCTACAATCTGTGCACCGCTTTGGCGGAGCAGTTCGTTGTTGTGCAGCAAGCTGCCTGCAATCGTATTTTCGATTGCCAGCATACCTATGGTCTGGCTGTCTTTCTTGACAGCGGCAAACACATCTTCGAAGTTGGCGCAGCAGATCAGCTGTATTTCCTCTCCTTCGAAGTACTTGTGTGCGGCAATGTCGTGATACGAACCTAATGTTCCTTGAATGGCTACCTTTTTCATTCCTGACTATCTTTTTTCTTGGTTTATGCTATAAAAAAATCCCGCTTCCATACAATGGAGCGGGATTCTATATATTACTTAGTTCTCTATTCAGTCCTTAAGCATCACTGTCACTTGATACATACAAACTCCCGCTCTACTTTCTGGCTAAAGTAAAAGTAAAAAAAGAAGTAATATGCATAAGTAAATGATTTCATTCTTGCTTTTCGTTTTGAATTACGCGACAAAAGTAACACTTTTCTTTTATATGCAAATAAAAAACGATGTTTTTTTTGATATTTGCGTCAATTTATAGAAAACTTTCCTATAACCCTAATATATTTGTCGTATTATTGCCGGGTTGGTTGGCATATTGTCCGTTGAATTCTTGTATGTCTTTGGGATTCAGCTCCAGCCCGCGTTTCATGTCTGCCACAGAACCTTCTTTGTCACCGTTCAGCAGCTTGGCCCGGCCGCGTTCATGGTAGGCTTGGGCAAAGTTGGGGTTCAGTTCGATGGCTTCGTCAAACAGGGCGATGGCTTCGGTCAGCTTTTTCTGGCTGATGTACAGTTGCCCCAGATAGAGGAACGCCTGTTCGTTGAAGGGGTTCAGCTCTGTGATGTGGAGATAGTCGGCTTCTGCTTCGCCCTCGGCGCCGGTTGCTTCTTTTATTTTTCCGCGGAGCAGTATGGCGCTTTCGTCGTCCGGGTCTTGGGCGAGTATGGCGTCGATGTCTTCCATCGCTTCTTTGTATTGGTGCATCTTCGTCAGGGCTTCGGCACGCAGAAGACGGGCTTCGGTAAAGTCGTCTTTCAGCACGATGGCTTTTGTGAGATGGGCGATGCACATGATGCCGTCGTTTTGCCCGTTGCCGGCTTTGCCCAGCAGATAGTGCGCCATGGCGTTGCCTTCTTCAATGGCAATGGCTTTTTGGGCGGCTTCTGCCATGGCGGCGTAGTCTTCTTGCATGTAGCAGACATTGGCAAGGGTCAGTAGGGTGGAGGTGTGTTCCGGTTCTATCCGGATCATGCGCTCCAGCAGTTGGTGCGCTTCGTCCAGCTCGTTGGACTGGATATACACCTGTGCGAGATACCCCATTGTCTCAAAGTCCTCTTGCAGCGCCAGGGCTTCGGTGAAGCACTTTATGGCATAGTCGGCGCGTCCCATGCGTTGGGCGCGCATACCGTCGTACTTGAATATCTCGAAGTTTTTCTGATTATTTTTTTGTTTTTCCTCTTCCGGGTTTGCCGGTTTGCCGGAGAAAAAAGATTTAAAGAATCCCATGGTTGTGATGTTGTTTTAGTTATGTTGTTTAATCGTTTGACAGAATTGATGTGTCGTCAATGCACCGTACAAAAATAATGATTTATTTTTTGATTTGCAGTATTCCGTCGACGACAATAATTTTCCCTTCATCCAAGAGCCGGTGTAATGCTTCGGTCAAAAGCTCTTTTTCTATCGGAAGCTGTTCGAGCAGTCCGGCGGGAGTTTGCGGGGCGCCGGACAGTATCTCATGGATCTTTTCATAAAGTTCTTCTCTGTCCGGTTGGCAGGTTGCCGTTTGTTTACGTAAACCGATGCAGGTGTCGCATTGCCCGCAGTTGTGTTCGTTTTTCTCTCCGAAGTAGTCCAGCAGCATGCGGCTGCGGCATAGGGTGTCGTTGGTCACATACTCCAGCATGGCGTTGATGCGTGTTTCATAACGGGCTTTCCGTTCTTCATAGATTTCCGGGGAGATGTGGATGAGTTGTGCTTCTATCCGTTCGCGCGTGTATATTATATAAGGTGTCTTTTTGCGGGGAATGTAGCTCACGATGCGCAGTTTGGCGAGGTGCACCAGCTGTTCGTAGATTTGCCGGCGGGTGAGCCCTGTGCGTATGGCAAGTGAATCTTCGTTGATGTAGGTGTAGTCTGTGAATACGCCTGTGTAGGAACGGAGTACGGTTTGGATGAGCTTGTCCATGTCATCACCCATTTCGCGCAGCCTGTAAAGTTCGTCCCGTTGTATGGTGAAGAGGAGGCGCGAGGTGTTGTCCTGTTCGCCGGTATATTCCAGGTATCCTGCTTGCGTCAGGATTTTCAGTGCGCTGTCCACCGGGACGGGAAAATACTTGAATTTGCGGCAGAAGTCTTCGATGTTGAATTCGCGTACGCAGTCCAAGCCGTCTCCCATTGCCATTTGGTAGTAGTATTGAAGGTGCTCGTACACGTCTTTGATATATTCTTTTTCAGGAAATGTATCCGGTATGCGCTTGTGCAGCGTGGTCTTGTCTGCCTTGGCATATAAAATGACGGCATAGGCTTTTTGTCCGTCGCGCCCTGCCCTCCCGGCTTCCTGAAAGTAGGCTTCTATGGAATCGGGCAAGTCCATGTGGATGACGATGCGCACGTCCGGCTTGTCTATTCCCATGCCGAAAGCATTGGTGGCCACCATGACGCGGCTCCCACCGGATTGCCAGCGGTGCTGGCGGATGTCTTTGGTGGCATCGTCCAGTCCGGCATGGTAGAAGTCGGCTGTTATGTCTTCGTTGTTCAGCAGTTCGGTGATTTCTTTGGTACGTCGTCGGTTGCGCACGTACACGATGGCACTGCCGGGCATGCTGCGCAGGATGTGTAGCAGTTCGCCGGTCTTGTTGTCGGTCTTGCGGACAATGTAGGCAAGGTTGCTCCGTTCAAAGCTCATGCGGAAAACGTTCTCCCGACGAAAATGCAGGCGGGCCTGGATGTCTTTCACTACTTCCGGGGTGGCGGTGGCGGTCAGGGCCAGAACGGGGACGTCCGGCAGCAATTCACGTATTTCTGCGATTTTCAGGTAGGCGGGACGAAAGTCATATCCCCATTGTGAGATGCAGTGGCTTTCGTCTACCGTAATCATGCTGACCTTCATCTTCCGGAGTTTGGTGCGGAAGATCTCCGTATCCAACCGTTCGGGGGAGATGTAGAGGAATTTGTAGTTGCCGAAGATGCAGTTCTCCAGGGTGGTGATGATGTCTTGCCGGCTCATGCCGGAATAGATGGAGAGTGCTTTGATTCCCCGCTTTCTCAGATTCTGGATCTGGTCTTTCATTAGGGCTATCAGGGGGGTGATGACGAGGCACAGACCGTCTTTGGCAAGTGCCGGAACCTGAAAGGTTATGGACTTTCCGCCGCCGGTAGGCATCAGTCCCAATGTGTCTTTGTTCTCGCTGATGCTGTTGATGATCTCCTCTTGGATGCCCCGGAAGCTGTCATATCCCCAGTACTGCTTCAAGAGTTGGGCGTTGAGTGTTGAAAGCTGGGAGTTGTCGGATTGAGCGGGCATGATTGTAAAGTTGAAAAATGAAGAGGATGTGCCGGTTCGGATTTCCGGCACATCCTTTCACGCTTAGTTAGGTTTTATATCTTCAATCTGCAACTGCACTTCTCCACGTTTGTGGGTGTTTTCTTCAATGGTATAGCAAATGTCGAACGAACGCTTGGTCTTGATGTAGCGGACGTGGGAGCTTTGCCCGAAGGCAATGCCGTTCATGACGTTGTTCGATTTGTTATCCACCAATTCCAGTTTGATGTGCTCCTGGTCGCGTCCCACCACTTTGCTGGTTCCGTAGTCGTAGACATTATGGGTGCAGAACACAGGTTTGGTATTGTCGGGGCCAAACGGGTTGAACTTCTTCAGGTCGTTACAGAATTTCGGGGTGATGTCCCGGAAATCAATCTCGGCATTGATGTCGATTACGGCGCTGGTCTGCTCCGGCAGGATGTGCCGGGACACGAACTCTTCAAAACGTTGGGTGAAAGCGGGAACGTTTTCCACTTTCATGGACAATCCGGCTGCATAGGTGTGACCGCCGAAGTTTTCCAGTAAATCCCGGCAGTATTCAATGGCTTTGTACACATCGAACCCGGAGACGGAGCGTGCCGAACCGGTTGCCATGTCGTCGGTACGCGTCAGCACTACGGCGGGACGGTAATATACCTCCGTAAGACGGGAAGCGACGATACCGATGACTCCTTTGTGCCAGTCTTCGTTGTACAGGACGATGGAACGGCGGTCGGCAAGCCCTTCCAGTCCGGCAACAATCTGGTTGGCCTCTTCGGTCATGGTTTTGTCGAGGTCTTTGCGGGTTTCGTTATACTGGTTGATTTGTCCTGCCTTTTCCAAAGCAAGCGAGAAGTCTTTCTCCGTCAGCAGGTCTACTGCTTCCTTGCCGTTTTGGATGCGTCCCGAAGCGTTGATTCGTGGACCTATCTTGAATACGATGTCGCTGACGGTAATCTCTTTTTCCGCCAGCCCGCATACGTCGATAATGGCTTTCAACCCCACGCTCGGATTGCTGTTGAGTTGCTTCAAACCATGATAGGCAAGGATGCGGTTCTCTCCCATGATCGGTACGATGTCCGAGGCTATGCTGACCGCAACCAAGTCCAATAAAGGTATCAGATGATGAAACTCGATGCCGTTGCTGATGGCGAATGCCTGCATGAATTTAAAACCTACTCCGCAACCTGAGAGGTGCTCGTAGGGATAGGTATTGTCTTCGCGCTTGGCGTTCAGTATGGCTACGGCGGGAGGGAGAACTTCATCGGGCACGTGGTGGTCGCAGATGATGAAATCAATGCCTTTTTCTTTGGCGTATGCTATTTCGTCTACGGCTTTGATGCCGCAATCCAGCACTATAATCAGGCCTACACCGGTTTCGGTGGCATAGTCCACGCCTTTGGTCGAAACTCCATACCCTTCATTGTAGCGGTCGGGTATGTAATAGTCTATATTAGAATAGAACTGTTGAATGAACTTGTAGACCAGCGCTACGGCAGTAGTTCCGTCCACATCGTAATCTCCATAAACCAGAATACGCTCTTTCTTTCCCATTGCCTTGTTCAGGCGTTCTACGGCCACGTCCATATCCTTCATGAGGAACGGGTCGTACAAATCCGGTAGTTGCGGGCGGAAAAACTTCTTGGCAGCAGCAGCTGTCGTTATTCCCCGTTCCACCAGCAATTCCCCAAGTATCGGGCTAATCCCTAATTCTTGGGCCAGTCGTTGGCTTGCTTCTGTCTGTTCGGATGTAATGGGTAAATAATTCCATTTGTGAGTCATTTTATATATTATTTTTTCTTTTTCTATCGCAAAATGCCGGAGAATGAAAGGGGATTTTCGCTATCCGCTTGCTATATGCTATTTCTCCAACAAGCTGTAAAGGTATGAAAAACTCTTGAAATCGGCGTGAATTATATAGAAAATATTCTTAACGATGTGTATTCTCTCCCAAAAACCTTTTATTTTTGTATTGTCTAAGAGCCTGTCTGAACTTTTCTCCAAACTTGCTTTCAAGATAATGCCGGATGAAATCCCAACAGGTTCTGAAGTAAATAAATATGCCTATGCTCACTTTTATCTCTTGTGCCAAAACCATGGCATCGCGTTGCTCTTTGGATGTACCCGAAATGACGGTTCCGCATTTTGAGGCGGAAGCTGTGCGGAATGTGTTGGAAATGTCGCAGATGCCTGTTGCGGAACTGGAAAAACTCTTGAGGGTGAACGCAAAGATTGCAGCGGAAAACAGACTGCGTTTTCATGACTTCTGCTCGGAAGACAATCGTCCCATGCCGGCAATCGGCGCGTATACGGGGGCTGTCTTCAAACGTATTCTGCCGAAAGATTTTACTGCCGATGATTTTCGTTATGCGCAGGAACATCTCCGTATAACTTCTTTTCTTTATGGTTTGCTTCGTCCGTTGGACGGTATCAAGCCTTATCGCCTGGAGGGTGATGTGTGTCTGCCCGAAAAAGGGGGAGTGTCCATGTTCGATTATTGGAAACCGCTGTTGACAGACTGTTTCATTGCGGAAATCAAGCGTCAGGGAGGTGTGCTGGTGAATCTGGCAAGTGGCGAGATGAAAGATTTGTTTGATTGGAAACGGGTGGAAAAGGAAGTGCGGGTTGTCACTCCTGAGTTCCGGATTTGGAAAGATGGCGGGCTGAAGACCGTTGTCATTTATGCAAAGATGTGCCGGGGAGAAATGGTGCGCTATATAATTAAAGAGCGTGTGGATTCTCCCGAAGGTTTGAGGGGCTTTTTATGGGAAGGCTTTGCTTTCGATGAAAAACGCAGTACGGACGATCATTTGCTGTTTACGCCGGGATAAGATTCCGCTGTTATGATTTTTTGCGCAAATCTCGCCCTTCGTATTTGCAGATAGCCTCAATCCATTCTTCCGTCAGCGGTTTGGACTCGTGTTTGCTAAGGTCGTAAGTCACCATGACGGAGGTGCAGGTGCATTTCACTTCCTGCGTCTCTGTATCGATAACGCGTTGCGCAAGATTGAAACTCTTTGTGCCGATCTTAGTCACAGCAGTCTGTACGGCAATGTGGTCGGAACCGTAAATCTGTGCAAGAAAATCAGCTTCTATATGGACTACGACAATTCCGTCTTTCTGCCAGTCGACGTGCGGGCATACGGAAGCAAAATATTCTGTCTTGCCTAAATCGTAGAAAGAGAAGTAAACGGTATTGTTGACATGACCGAATTTGTCGACGTCGTTAAAGCGCAGTTGTATGGGTAATGTGTGGTTAAATTTAATCTCTTCTTCCATTGTTTTCTCTTAAACCTTGTTTGTCATATCTGTTGTGCAAAAGGCAAAGTTTGCCGTTTGCGAAAATAGAAATAATCAATGTCTTAAAAAGACGGCAAAAGCATATTGCTAATTTTGAGCAAAGATAGAGCTTTTTTGTGAGTAATTATATCTGTGGGAACCAAAAAATATTAGCTACTTGGGCTTTTGTCATTTGTGCGTGCGGATAAAGGTTTGTCTATACCGCTCTCCCTTCTATGAAATGGGAAAGAAGCGTTTATTTGCCGGTTTTTAAGTATATTTAGTGAATGATGTAACAACGGGAAATAAATGTGTAACATGATCCTTAAACCGATAAGGGGTAATGCCGTACATTTGCGACATAATATTTACATACTTATTAATTATCATGAAAAACAAATCGGTAATATTGCTTTTATTTTTGGCTATATGCGGACTTACGGAGGCAAAAGCAGTAGCTAATGACGAGGGGGCAAACACCTCTAATTTCATTTACCGGGGAACGGGCAATCCGTATCTGCCGTTGTGGGAACATCTGCCTGATGGCGAGCCGCGCGTTTTTGAAGATCCCGATAATCCGGGAAAATACCGCGCTTATATCATCGGTTCGCATGATGTCCGCTTTAAGAGCTATTGCGGGGCTGATATAAGAATGTGGTCGGCACCTGTGGAGGACTTGTCCGCTTGGCGTGACGAAGGACCGATTTTTACGTATCAGATAGGCGGGAAGTGGGATGTAATGTATGCACCCGATCTTGTTGAGGTGAGAAGAAAAGACGGTAAGAAGGAATATTATCTGTATCCTCATAGCCGCGGCAGACACCGGGAAGCGATGGTCGCTAAGGGAGAGCGTCCCGACGGACCTTTCACTCCTATCAACCTGACAGCCGACGGAACGAAGACTTTGCCCGGAAGTATCATGGGTTTTGACCCTTCTGTTTACATTGAATATGTTACGGATCCGGATGATCCTGATTATGAAATCGGTTTTAGGGCATACGGCTACTGGGGATTCCAACGTTCGTTGGCAGCGCAGTTGGACCAAAAGACAATGTATTCCGTACGTCCCGGCACTGATGTCATTCCATATTTTATGCCGGCAGGCCGCAGAAACGGAATGGTGCGCGATTCGATTTCATATCCGCACATTTATCCGGGGGAAGATCTTGGAGCATTTAACTTCTTTGAGGCTTCTTCCATCCGTAAGATCGGGAATAAGTATGTCACGATTTACAGCGGATATTCCGGACGCGAATATGGACTGGGCATGACCAACTCCACTTTGCGCTATGCCTATGGCGATTCACCGTTGGGCCCCTGGAAAAGCGGGGGAGTATTGGTGGATTCACGCGCACCGGTGCTGAATCAGGACGGCACCCATTTGGAAACAAGCAATGCCGCTCATAATACCCATGGCAGTATAGAGCAGATCAACGGACAGTGGTATGTGTTTTATCACCGCCCACCCCGGGGATTCGGAAATGCACGCCAGGCAATGGTGGCTCCGATCCATGTAGAATGGGATGAAAAGGCTGTGTCGGAAGGAGGAAAAGTCTCTATCAAGGGGTATGACCCGTATGCAAAAGATGGTATTTGGACAGCTAAGGATGCGCAGGGAAACGAATATAAGGGTGCAGAAGTCACTTCGGAAGGATTCCATATTTTCGGCCTTGATCCTTATCAATATTATTCGGCAGGATTTGCATGTTATCTTTCCGATGTAGCTCTTCAGCAAGATGCATGGGACATTTGGAATAACCATGCATCCATCACAAATGTAAAGAATGGTAATATAATAGGATACAAATATTTCGGGTTCGGCGGCTTGGATAAAGATAAGTTGGGCTTGAAAGCGTTTAAGGGGACTCAAAAAGGGAATAAGACCGCATTTAATCTTTTCCTCACACCGAAAACATCAAAAGCGTTCAAGGTTAACGTATGGTTGGATGGCCCATGGAGCAATGCGGTTTGGAAAGGAACAAAAATAGGTGAGATAAGCGTTCCGGGTAATTCGGCACAGGAGATAACCCGGTTTACGGTTGATGTATCTAAGTTCGTCGACCACCTGGATAAGAAACATGCCATTTTTCTTGTTGCCGAAGGCGAAGGGGGAGAAGAACTTTTTGATCTGATCGGTTTAGGGTTTAGCTCAAAAAAGAAAGATATAGCCCGTCCGGTTGTTCCCGAAGTGAACATAGCTGTTAATGGGAAACAGATTGAGTTGCCGGCAACTCCCGTACGTTCTACTGAAAGCAACGGTATTTTGGGATATGACCTGTACGAAACGGTTTATGAACTTCCGTCAAATGCAGCCGGCTTGCCGAAAGTGTCGGCTACAGCAACGGATAAGAGTGTGAAAACAACGATTACACAGGCCGATTCGAACTCAAAGACAGCTGTTGTGAAATTTGATTATAAGGGTTTGGTGAAAACCTATAAGATTAAATTTAACGCCTCCATGCCGTAAAGCTCGTTGAGTCACAGCATGAATGGTTAGTTTCATGGAAAGCGGCCTGCTCCGTTGGGAGGGGCCGTTTGTTTGTTGGTTTTGTCTCCTTTCTAAATTAAATAGGTGTTTGATAGGTAATAGCAAAATAAAAAATACTACTTTTGCGTATTAATCACTGTATTTATATATCAAGAAATGATAGAAGACATTAAAAAAGCCTGCCAAGTGATGCGGGAGGGCGGGGTGATTTTATATCCCACCGATACCATTTGGGGAATCGGTTGTGACGCTACCAATGAAGATGCGGTGCGTCGTGTATATGAAATAAAGCAACGTCAGGACAGCAAGGCGATGCTTGTGTTGGTGGATTCTTCCGTAAAAGTGGATTTCTATGTTCAGGATGTGCCGGAAGTGGCGTGGGACTTGATAGACTTGGCAGACAAACCGTTGACTATTATTTATTCGGGTGCACGTAATCTGGCGGCAAACTTGCTGGCGGAAGACGGCAGTGTGGGCATCAGGGTGACAAACGAGGATTTCTCGAAACGCCTTTGTCAACAGTTCCGCAAAGCTGTTGTTTCCACCTCAGCTAATATAAGCGGGCAGCCCTCTCCGAGAAATTTCAGTGAGATAAGTGAGGAAGTCAAGTCGGCGGTAGATTATATTGTGGGCTATCGTCAGGAAGAGATGAGTAATCCGAAGCCCTCCAGCATAATAAAGTTGGATAAGGGTGGTGTGATTAAAATAATCCGCAAATAAAGAAGATGGTTGGAGAAGAAAGAGGGTGGTTGCAGCGCTTTATCATTTGGCGTGAGAGGAATATTAAGGAGAAACGGTTTATCCTGCTCCTTAGTTTCTTGGTTGGCATCTTTACGGCATTTGCCGCATTGATATTGAAAGTGTTGATACACTGGATACAGAATTTTCTTACGGAGAACTTTGATACGACGGAAGCTAATTACCAGTATCTGATATATCCGGTGGTAGGAATCTTTTTGGCAGGGCTGTTTGTGCGCTATGTCGTAAAAGATGATATCAGTCATGGGGTCACCAAAATACTGTATGCCATATCCCGTAGGCAAGGGCGCATCAAGCGGCATAATACGTGGTCGTCCATTATAGCCAGTTCCATAACAATCGGGTTCGGTGGTTCGGTCGGGGCAGAGGCACCGATTGTGCTCACCGGTTCGGCTATCGGCTCCAATCTGGGAAGTTTGTTCAGGATGGAGCATCGCACGCTTATGTTGTTGGTGGGGTGTGGCGCTGCCGGCGCTGTGGCGGGCATCTTTAAAGCTCCGATTGCGGGACTTGTGTTTACACTGGAAGTGCTGATGATCGATTTGACCATGTCTTCACTGCTTCCGCTGCTGATTTCGGCGGTGACGGCGGCAACTGTCTCCTATATCGTGACAGGTACGGAAGCTATGTTTAAGTTTCATCTCGATCAGGCTTTTGAATTGGAGCGTATTCCGTATGTGATTATGCTGGGAATTTTCTGCGGACTGGTTTCTCTCTACTTTACTCGTGCCATGAATTCGGTGGAAGGGTTGTTCGGCAAATTGAAACTCCCTTATAAGAAACTGCTGGTAGGCGGTTCCATGTTGAGTATCCTGATATTCCTTTTCCCGCCGCTTTATGGTGAAGGCTATGACACGATAGAACTGCTGTTGAACGGTACCAGCAATGTGGAGTGGGATACAGTGATGAACAACTCTTTCTTCTACGGACATAGCCAATTGCTGTTGTTGTATCTGATACTGATAATCTTGTTTAAGGTATTCGCATCGAGTGCGACAAATGGCGGTGGCGGTTGCGGCGGTATTTTTGCGCCTTCTCTGTACTTGGGATGTATTGCCGGATTCGTATTCTCCCACTTTAGCAATGATTTTGAGATGACCGCTTTCTTGCCCGAAAAGAATTTCGCACTGTTGGGCATGGCAGGGGTGATGAGTGGTGTCATGCACGCACCGTTGACGGGAGTATTCCTGATTGCCGAGCTGACAGGAGGATACGATTTGTTCCTTCCGTTGATGATCGTTGCGGTCAGTTCCTATCTGACGATTATTGTTTTCGAACCACATAGCATCTACTCTATGCGTCTGGCAAAGAAAGGAGAGTTGCTGACGCACCATAAGGATAAGGCGGTGTTGACACTGATGAAAATGGAAAACGTGGTGGAGAAAGACTTTGTGGCGGTACATCCGGAAATGGATCTTGCCGAATTGGTGAAAGCGATCTCTGCTTCGCACCGTAATATTTTTCCGGTGACGGACAAGGAAGATAAACTGATAGGTATCGTCTTGCTGGACGATATACGAAATATCATGTTCCGGCAGGAATTGTATCATCGCTTTACGGTAGGTAAGCTGATGACTTCTGTTCCGGCACGTCTTTATGATACGGACAGCATGGAGCAGGTGATGCGTACTTTCGATGATACGAAAGTTTGGAACTTGCCGGTAGTAGATACGGAAGGCAAATATCTCGGATTCGTTTCCAAGTCAAAGATATTCAATTCGTACCGTCAGGTACTGGTGCATTTTTCAGAAGATTAATAAAGAGATGGTTATGAGAAAAGAAGATTTGCGGATTGTATATATGGGTACTCCTGAGTTTGCGGTGGAACCTTTGCGTTGTCTCGTAGAAGGAGGATATAATATAGCAGGAGTGATTACCATGCCCGACAAACCGGCAGGACGTGGGCATAAGGTACAATTTTCCCCGGTGAAACAATATGCACTGGAGCATGGCCTGCCGCTTCTCCAGCCGGAGAAACTGAAGGATGAAACCTTTGTTGAGGCTTTGCGTGCCTTGAATGCGGATTTGCAGATTGTGGTCGCTTTCAGGATGTTGCCGGAGGTGGTATGGAATATGCCGCGGCTGGGGACTTTCAATTTGCATGCTTCGTTGTTGCCGCAGTACCGGGGGGCTGCACCTATCAATTGGGCGGTGATCAATGGTGATACGGAAACGGGTATCACTACTTTTTTCTTGAAGCATGAAATAGATACGGGCGAGGTCATTCAGCAGGTGCGCGTGCCGATTGCAGATACGGACAATGTGGGTATTGTGCATGATAAGTTGATGATGCTTGGCGGTCGTTTGGTTGTGGAGACGGTGGATGCCATTATTGCCGGTAAGGTGAAACCTGTTCCGCAGGAGGAAATGGCGGTAGTGGGCGAGTTGCGTCCGGCTCCCAAAATATTCAAGGATACTTGCCGTATTGATTGGAACATGCCTGTCAAACGGATTTATGATTTTATCCGCGGTTTGTCTCCTTACCCGGCTGCATGGACGGAACTGGTGCAACCGGACGGAACGGTGGTGGTACTGAAAATCTTTGAGACGGAGAAAATGGAACAGCCGCATCGGTTTTCTCCGGGAACTTTGCAGACCGACGGTAAGACATACATCCGCATATCCGGTACGGACGGCTGGATTAGTGTGCGTGCATTGCAGCTTCCCGGCAAGAAACGGCTGAAAACCGACGAACTGTTGCGTGGCTTTAAATTGACCGAAGATTACAAAGTGCGTTAATTACTTATCTGAAATCTTTTCGCTATATTTGTTTGTTGTAATTCATGTAACCTGATAGAGTATAACTGTTATGAAACCTATAATATCGCCTTCCATACTGTCTGCCAACTTTGCATATTTGGCAAATGATATTGAAATGATTAACGGTAGTGAAGCCGGCTGGGTGCACATCGACATTATGGACGGTGTGTTTGTGCCCAACATATCTTTCGGCTTCCCTGTGCTGAAATATGTGGCAAAGCTGGCGGAAAAGCCGTTGGATGTACATCTGATGATAGTGCAGCCGGAGAAGTTCATTCCTGAAGTAAAGGCTTTGGGTGCGCGTATAATGAATGTACACTATGAGGCCTGCCCGCATCTTCACCGGGTGGTGCAGCAGATTCGTGAAGCGGGAATGTTGCCTGCGGTTACTATCAACCCGGCTACTCCGGTGGCTATGTTAAGAGATATCATAAATGATGTCTATATGGTGTTGGTGATGAGTGTGAATCCGGGATTTGGCGGTCAGAAGTTTATTGAGCATACCATTGATAAGGTACGTGAACTGCGTGAATTGATAACGGTGACCGGTTCGGAAGCTCTGATAGAGGTTGACGGAGGTGTAAACTTGGAGACCGGCGCCTGTCTGGTAGCGGCCGGAGCTGATGTTTTGGTGGCCGGTAATGCAATTTTCTCTGCTCCCGACCCGGTAGAAGCGATCCATGCTTTGAGAAATCTGTAATATTTATTGATAACAGACAGCTTACAGCGGCATCCTTTCCTGCGACTCCTGATGCCGTTGGCGGGTGGAATAGTATATGGGGACAAATATCCTTATATATTACCTGTCGGCTTGTGGGTGGCAGGAGCTTTATTGTTGATAGGGGCGTATATCCTTAGCCGGAGGTATTATGTCCTTTGCCGGTTTTATGGAGTTGTCGTGTTCTTTTCTCTTTTTGTCTTGGGAGGGGCTTTAGTCAGCTTGCAGTTAAAACAGGCTGAATACCAGTTTCCGGATACGGAAACCCTTTCCGTCTATCAGGTTTCTCTTGCTGCGAAGCCTGAAATCAAGGCAAACAGCATTTTGTTTCGTGTAGTCTTGAAAGGAGAAGTGCGGGACGATACACTTTTGCACACTTCTTCTGAAAAGGTCTTCTTATTCTATTTTCCTAAAGATTCGGCGGCGGATTCCCTGAAGAGAGGGGACGAGCTGCTGGTACGTACTCGTTTGTCTGCACCGGTAAGCAATGGAAATCCGGATGAGTTTGATTATGCCCGCTATTTGCTTCGGAAGGGAGTGTGCGGAACTGCTTATGTGCATGCCGGGCGATGGCGGGTGATTGGTTGTGACAGCTCTTCTACTTTTCGTCAACAGGCTTTGGACTGTCGGGACAGGGTAGCCGGTTTATATCGGGATATGGGTTTGCAAGGAGATGAACTGGCCGTACTTTCTGCACTGACAGTGGGCGATAAGGAGGAATTGAGTGAGCATATAATTGAAACCTACTCGGTTGCCGGAGCCAGTCATGTACTGGCGCTTTCCGGACTGCATATTGGCTTCATTTCCGCCTTGCTGCTGTTTTTCCTTTCTCCATTGTGGAATAGATGGCGGGGCTTGAAACCGCTTCTGCTGTTAATGGTAATCGTATTCTTATGGGGATTTGCCTTTCTTACGGGGTTGTCTCCTTCTGTGATACGTGCCGTTATCATGTGTTCGTTCTGGTTGCTCTCCACTCTTTTTTCAGCTTGCGGCAAGATGGCTTTGAACACATTGGGGGCTACGGCTTTTCTGATGTTGTTGTTCAAGCCCGTATGGTTGTTTGATGTAGGTTTTCAACTGTCTTTTTCGGCTGTTGCGGCAATCTTGCTTCTGCAACCCGGACTGTACGGATTGGTGTCGGTCAAGAATACGGTTCTACGGAAAATATGGGGGCTGGCAACTGTTTCTGTCGCAGCTCAGGTAGGGACGGCGCCTTTGGTTATGTTCTATTTCTCTCGATTCTCTACTCATTTTCTTTTGACTAACCTTTGGGTGATCCCGTTGGTGTCATTGATTGTATATGCAGCTGTCGTACTGCTTGTACTGACTCCTTTTCCCGGTTTGCAACAAGTTGTTGCGGATATGGTGGAAGGATTGGTTCGGGTGCAGAATCTGTCGCTCCGTTGGATCGAGCAACTCCCTTGGGCTTCTATTGATCATGTTTGGGTTGATACGTGGGATGTCGTTCTGTTTTATTTTTGCCTGTTGCTTGTCTGCCGCATTTGGGCAAGGCGTACGGCGCTGAATGTTTGCATTGCTTTGTCAGGCTTGCTGCTTGGCGCTGCTTATCATTCGTATTCATCTGTAGCGGATGCCCCCCGACGCAGTATTGTTTTTTATAATGTCCGCGGATGCCCTTCCGTACATTGCCTGGCGGATAATTCCCGTTCATGGCTGGTCTGCGCCGACAGCTTGTCCGATACGTCCTATTTGCAGCGTGCGCTTTCTCCCTATTGGAATCGCCTGCATCTGGAGTGCCCTGCCGTTATTGCAGGGGATTATTCGGCTCCCGATATTTCCGTTCGTAACCGGATAGTCTTTTATGCCGGAAAACGCATCTGTTTGCTGTGCGATGACCGTTGGCGCAATAAAGTGTCCGGTGCAACAGTCACCATTGACTATCTGCATGTGTCCCAAGGATATAAAGGAAGCATAAGAGAGTTTGCTTCTTTATTTGACGTGGGTACGGTAGTGGCCGATTCATCTCTTTCCGGTTATTATCGGAACAGGCTGATTGATGATTGCATCAGTTTGGGAATTCCTTATCTTCTTCTTTCGGAAAAAGGTTCTGTCCGTATATTATTATAAATCATAAACTTTTTCGTACTTTTGCCTTTCCAATTGTTATGGATAATCGGAACTTTTCCGTTTGTTCTGAACGTAAAATCGTAAAGTAACAGATAAACTATATGTTGACAAAAGTAATAGAGCAATCTAAGATAGACCACTTTGCCAAGTGGATGGAGCGTGCGGATAAAATTGTAATTGTTGCTCATGTGGGCCCCGATGGAGATGCAATCGGTTCCTCTTTGGGATTATGGCATTTCCTCAATACGCAGGACAAGGATGTGAACATCATTGTCCCCAATGCTTTCCCTGATTTTTTGCGTTGGATGCCCGGTAGTAAAGACATACTTTTGTATGATCGTTATAAAGAGTTTGCCGATAAGTTGATAGCGGAAGCGGACGTGATATGTTGTCTGGATTTCAATGCTATCAGCCGTATTGATGCTATGGCTGAGGCCGTATTGGCGTCTCCGGCGCGCAAGATTCTGATCGATCATCATTTGAACCCGGAAGACTTCTGCAGAATTATCATTTCCCATCCCGAAATATCTTCCACTTCGGAGCTTGTTTTCCGTTTGATTTGCCGTATGGGATATTTCGATGATATCACGAAGTCGGGGGCGGAGTGTATCTATACCGGTATGATGACCGATACGGGTGGTTTCACCTACAACTCCAATAATCGTGAAATATACTTTATAATCAGTGAGTTGTTGTCAAAAGGCATTGATAAGGATGATATTTACCGGAAGGTATATAATACTTATTCCGAGAGCCGCTTGCGTCTCATGGGACATGTGTTGTCGCAGATGAAGGTGTATCCGGACCATCGTGCAGCTTTGATTACGCTGACAAAGAAAGAACAGAGTCATTTCAATTATATTCGCGGAGACAGTGAGGGGTTTGTGAACATTCCATTGAGCATCAAGAACGTCGTTTTCTCTTGTTTCTTGCGTGAAGATACGGAGAAACCTATGATAAAGGTATCCTTGCGTTCGGTTGGAAGTTTCCCTTGCAACCGGTTAGCAGCTGAATTCTTTAACGGCGGTGGACACTTGAACGCTTCCGGCGGGGAATTTTATGGAACGCTGGAGGAGGCTAAAAAAGTATTGGAACTTGCCTTGGAGAAGTTCAAACCGCTGCTTAACGCCAAAGGCTGAAAGCGACAGTTGAAACGGAGATATCCTTAAGTGAAAAGATTGAAATCCCTTGATTTAACTTTCCGTTTGCATACGGAAAAGTAAATCAAGGGATTTCATTTGAACAGATTATAATTGAACCAATATCCGGAACACCTTTCCGGGGGCTGCTGCCCATTCTTCCATTGCATTCAATGCGTTTTCGGGAGATACGATTTTGGAAATCAGTTCCTCTATCGGACAGTTGCCCGATTTCATATAGTTGATTACTGCGCGGAAGTCTGCCGGCAATGCATTGCGTGAACCGCGAATATCAATCTCCTTTTGGACGAAGTACTTGGTTTGGAAAGCAACTTCGCTTTTGGCATAACCGATGCAGACTACCCTTCCTGTGAAAGCGACTTCATCCACTGCCATTACGTATGTCACAGGGCTTCCGACAGCTTCTATGACTACGTCAGCGCCAAAACCTTCTGTTATGTCCAGCATGCGTTCGTGCACATTCTCTGTTTTGGAGTTGATGACATAAGAAGCGCCCACCCTTTTGGCGAGTTCGAGTTTTTCATTGTCCAAGTCCACTGCGATGACTTTTGCTCCCCTCAGAGCTGCGCGAACAATGGCGCCGATGCCGATCATGCCGCAGCCGATAACCATGACATATTCATTGTCTGTGATTTGTCCTCTGGATACGGCATGGAAGCCTACGCTCATCGGCTCTATCAATGCACAATCGCGAGGAGTGATATCACCTGCCGGGATAATTTTGCTCCAAGGCAATACTGCGTATTCGCACATTACTCCGTTGCGCTGTACTCCCAGTGTTTCGTTATGCTCGCAGGCATTGACGCGTCCCGAACGGCAGGAAGCACATTTTCCGCAGTTGGTGTAGGGATTCAGGGTCACATTCATGCCTTTCTTTAATTCCGCGGGAACGCCCGGTCCCACCTCTTCGATGATAGCGCCTACTTCGTGTCCCGGAATGACGGGGAGCTTTACCATAGGGTTGCGTCCGGCAAATGTATTCAGGTCCGAGCCGCAAAAGCCCACATATTTTATTTTTACTAATACTTCTCCGGCACTTACCGCCGGTTTTTCTACCTCAACCACCCTCATCTCAGAAGGGGCTGTAATTTGAACTGCTTTCATTTTATTATATAGTAATAATTAGACACTGTAATTAAGTAATAATCAGACACTGCTTAACTTTTCAGTCAACAACCTTGTATTTCTTCCATCCGTAGTATGCGCAGAATACGAAGCACAGCATAGGGATGACATATGCCAGGTGATAGACCTCTTCATTTACGTGCATGAAGTAGGCGGTCAGCTGGGGCAGGCATGCGTTGCCTACGATGGACATTACCAGAAAGGCGGAACCGCTTTTGGTCTGGTTGCCGAGTCCGGTAAGTGCCAGCGAGAACTGTGTGGGATACATAATGGACATGAAGAAGGAGATGAGTAACATGGCATATAGTCCTACCATACCGCCGAAGATTGCCACCACCCCGCATAATATGATGTTGATTACGGCATAGACCGCCAACATGTCCTGAGGGCGGAATTTCACCATGAGTCCTGTACCTATCCACCGTCCCAACAGGAAGGCGAGCATATAAAGTCCGAAGAATGTGGTGGCGGTATCTTCCTCCAGTCCGGCATAGGAGCAGCAGTACACCAGAAAGAGGCTGTTGATAGCCGTCTGCCCTCCGTTATAGAAGAATTGTGCGATGACACCCCAGCGCAGATGCGAATGTTTCAACACTCCGAAGTCAATCAGTTTCTCCCCGGATGCGTTTGCCTTGTTCTCTTCGTCGCCTATTTTCGGCAGTTTGGAGAACACGAATATTACGGCTATGGCAATCAGTAACAGGGCCAGTACCAGATAGGGGAATTTCATGGCGTCTGTTTCCACCTGTATATAGGCTTGCCAGCCGCCCGGATAATCCATTGGAAGCGTCTCACGCGTGTAATGCGTTCCGCTGAGAATGAGTTTGCTCAGGAACATGGCGGAGATGAATGCTCCGAGTCCGTTGAACGACTGTGCCAGGTTCAGGCGGCGGGGGGCTGTTTTCGGGTCTCCCAACGCGGTTACATATGGGTTGGCAGCCGTTTCGAGGAAGCACATTCCGGTGGCGATGATAAAGAAAATACAGAGATAGGCCCAGTATTCTTTCAGCATGGCTGCCGGGAAAAAGAGCAGTCCGCCGCCTGCTGCCAGGAGCAGTCCGAATATGATACCGGCTTTGTAGCTGTATTTCTTCATAAACATGGCAATCGGTATGGGGAATATGAAATAGGCCAGCCAATAGGCGGTTTCGGTGAACGATGCTTCGAACGTGTTCAGTTCGCAGGTTTTCATCAATTGCCGGATCATGGTAGGCAGCAGGTTGCTGCTGATGGCCCACAGGAAGAAGAGGCTGAAAACCAGTATGAGTGGAACGATGTATTTATTTTTTTTCATGGTATTACTTTTATTTACTCGGACATGTTCTTGATATAAGGCAGAGTGCGCAAATTGCTGAAGCCGTAAAAGTTACGGGCGTTCTCTCCTAAGAAGAGGGCTTTCTCCGACTCTGTCAGTTCGGGAGATTTCGTGATGAAATCGTAAGACATTTTGTAGGTGATGGCGGTAATCGTGCGCGGATAGTCCGACCCCCACATCAGTTTCTCCATTCCTACCAGGTCGGCTGCTTCGCGGATGGCCTTCACTGCTCCTTTGAAGGGATAGAACTCTTCGTTGAAAAGCCATGTGATGCCGCCCGATTCGATCATTACGTTGGGATGGCGTGCCAGCAGGATCTGCTGTTTCCATTCGGGCAGGGTGACCATGCCGAAGTGTCCGATTGCAATCTTCAGGCGGGGATATTGTGCGATGATCTCCTCCATTTCGGCAATCTGGGTGCTTCCTTCCGCGAGGTCTATGGACAGGATGATGTTCCGTTCTTCCATCAATCCGAACATCTGCATCATTTCTTCGCAGTTCAGCATCACCCGTCCCTCTTTGAGCAACAGGCGGTGTGCAGGAATCTTGATGGCCTTGAAGTTGTTGTCTATCAGCTGTTCGGCTTGTTTAAAATAGCCGGGCTTGCGGAACTCGCACATGCCGCAGACGAAAAAGCGGTCGGGATAGCGGGTAGCAACCTCCTTGAGATAGTCATTTTGTATGCCGTCGATGAATTCTTGCGTGATTACTGCGGCGGATACTTGCGCATAGTCCATGTTTGAGAGGAAAACCTCTGCGCTGTTCACCCCGTCCACCATGAAAGGGGGAAGCATTTGGCGTATTTCGCCCATGAACAGGGAACGGCCGTTCTCCAGCGTCCGAATGGGGAGGCCATCCACTGTTGTGTCCTGTCGCAGCCACAAGTGGGCATGTGCGTCGATGATTGTGTAGTTCATGATGAGCCTGTATTAAGAGTTTGCCCAACTTACCCGTTGCTGGTCTCCGATAATCTCTCTGACTTCGCGCACCAGTTCCTCGTCCATCGGAGCTTCGATGAATGCGATGTTGTTCTTCACATTTTGAGGATTGGCGGTGCTGAACAAGGTGGTTGCTATACGCGGGTTGCTGACGGAGAATTGCATGGCGAGCTTTTCTATCGGATAGTTCTTTGCCTTGCAATGCTGCACCGCTTTCCGGCAGGCGGCGGCCAACGACTTGGGAGCCGGATGCCAGGCAGGAGCGCCGCGTTCGGTCAGTAGTCCCATGGAGAGCGGGGAAGCGTTTATTATGCCGATTCCTTTTTCCTCGAAATAATCCAGAAAGTCCACCAACTTGTCATCGCACAGGCAGTAGTGGCAGAAGTTGAGTACGGACTCCACCGTTCCGGCGGGGGAATGGTCTATCACCCATTTCAGATTCTCCAGTTGCAAATCTGTGATGCCGACATGCCCTACGACTCCTTTCTCACGCAGTTCCACCAATGCCGGCAGGGTTTCGCTGACCACCTGATTCAGGTCGGCAAACTCAATGTCGTGCACGTTAATCAGGTCGATGAAGTCGATGTTCAGCCGTTCCATGCTTTCGTAGACGCTTTCCGTTGCGCGTTTGGCGGAATAGTCCCAGGTATTGACTCCGTCTTTCCCGTATCGTCCCACTTTGGTTGAAAGATAGTAGCGGTCGCGTGGAATGTCTTTCAAGGCTTTTCCCAAAACAGTCTCGGCTTTGTAGTGTCCGTAGTAAGGGGATACATCGATGAAGTTGATGCCTGATTCGATTGCTGTGAATACGGCTGTGATGCCTTCTTTTTCTTTGATATCGTGGAAAACCCCTCCCAAAGAAGAAGCTCCGAAACTGAGGGAAGAAACTTTCATCCCTGTTTTTCCAATTTCATGGTATTGCATAACTTTGTGTTTTAAGATTATGCGACAAATGTATGCAGTAAATGAACCGGGTCGCCCTTGGACACTCCTGAAAAAGCACGTAATGGTTTACGTAAATAGTTGTTCGCTTGCTCTGCCTGCCCTTTTTCGGGACATGATAACGGTAGGCTTGCCAGCTGAAGGTGATGCACAGCGTTCCTTGTGTTTTTAATCCTAAGCTAAGTGCTTGTGTGACAGCAGCAAGGTAGTCCCATCTACTTTTCATGTGCTGGGACTATAACTCCCGCTGTCTTTAGTATGCGAGGGAACCATGTTCCCAATACAAGTGAAAGGGGTTCCCAATACGACCGAACCGCATTCCCAATACGACTGAAACAGGCTCCCATTACGACTGTAATAATCTGCATCGCTTCTCTCTGTGATGAAGTGTCCGGCGTTGGGCGGTGGAGGGTTGAATAGTGAATAAAAGTAACTTTTGCCAATCAATTGTAATCTAAATTTAAGCTTTTGTAAACTGTCGGAAGAATTTGTAAGGAAATACCGTCAGATAAAAAAGAAATATTATCTTTGCCACGTTTTAACTCAGATTACATAAGTGCGGTTTGAAATAAACGTTATGAGTGTGCAGATAATCTGTACGTGAACCGGACCGTACATTTTTACGAAATTACTAAATAACAGAAATGAAGAAACTTACTTTATTCTTTTTGTCCTTATTGGCACTCAGTTTGGGCTTTCAGGCCTGTGACAACAGCAAAACCTATGCAGAGATGTTGGAAGAGGAAAAAGACGGTATAAATGATTTTATCAAAGACCGGAACATAAAGGTGATCTCGCAGTCGGAGTTCTACGGGCAAGATTCCACGACAAAGTGCAAGGACAGGGGAGATGCTGTGGATGAGTATGTGCAGCTCACCAGCGGGGTGTACATGCAGATTGTTGATAAGGGATCGGAAAACAAGGCTGATACGGTGAAGAGCAACGACCAGGTGCTGGTGCGCTTCATGGAATATAGCATTCTTGACAAAGACACCACATTGTCCAATCTGGCTGCCGCAGAGACGGTAGACGAGTTCCGCTATACGGTGACCTCATCATCCATTGCGGGGACTTTCCTGCAAGGATATATGATGACCTATTACTCTTCGCCGGCCGTTCCGGCAGGGTGGCTCGTGCCGTTGAGCTATGTTCGTGATATGGCTCATGTGCGACTGATTGTTCCTTCCAAAATGGGACACCAGACGGCCATGCAGTATGTCTATCCTTATTATTACGATATCCGGAAATATCAGATCTGGAAATAACTAACCAAAATTTAAATTATTAACCTATGACTCTAATCAAATCTATCTCTGGAATCCGCGGAACCATTGGCGGCAGTGCAGGCGAGGGATTGAATCCGCTCGACATCGTGAAATTCACTTCGGCATACGCCACTCTTATCCGCAAAACGTGTACCGTAAAAAGCAACAAAATCGTAGTGGGCCGCGATGCCCGCATCTCAGGCGAAATGGTGAAGAACGTAGTAGTGGGTACTCTTATGGGTATGGGCTGGGATGTTGTGGACATCGACCTGGCATCTACTCCTACCACTGAACTGGCAGTGACCATGGAAGGAGCCAGCGGGGGTATCATACTGACCGCTTCCCACAACCCCAAGCAATGGAATGCCTTGAAACTCCTGAATGAAAAGGGGGAATTCCTGAATAAGGAGGAAGGGAATGAGGTGCTCCGTATCGCTGAGGCCGAAGCCTTTGACTTTGCCGAAGTGGATAAACTCGGCTCCTATCGCAAAGACCTGACGTATAATCAGAAACATATCGACAGTGTGCTGGCACTCGACTTGGTGGATGTGGAAGCCATCAGGAAAGCCGGTTTCCGCGTAGCCATTGACTGTGTCAATTCTGTCGGAGGAATCATTCTTCCGCAACTGTTGGAGCAACTTGGAGTGCAGCATGTGGAGAAACTCTACTGCGAGCCCACCGGTAACTTCCAGCATAATCCCGAACCTTTGGAGAAGAACTTGGGCGACATTATGGAGCTGATGAAAGGCGGTAAAGCCGATGTAGCTTTTGTCGTTGATCCGGATGTGGATCGTCTGGCCATGATTTGCGAAGACGGCAAGATGTATGGTGAAGAATATACGTTGGTCACCGTAGCCGACTATGTGCTGAAGCACACTCCGGGCAATACGGTTTCCAATTTGAGTTCCACTCGTGCACTGCGTGATGTGACCCGCAAATACGGCCGGGAATATTATGCTTCTGCCGTAGGCGAAGTGAATGTAACCACCAAGATGAAAGAAGTGGGCGCCGTCATCGGTGGCGAAGGCAATGGCGGAGTGATCTATCCTGCCAGCCACTACGGACGTGATGCTTTGGTGGGTATCGCGCTTTTCCTGAGCCATTTGGCGCATGAGGGCAAGAAGGTAAGCGAGCTGCGTGCCACTTATCCGGCTTATTTCATGGCGAAGAACCGCGTAGATCTGACACCGGAGACAGACGTTGATGCTATTCTCGCAAAAGTAAAGGAAATCTATAAGAATGAAGAAATCAATGATATTGACGGCGTGAAGATTGACTTCCCCGACAAGTGGGTGCATCTGCGCAAGAGCAATACCGAACCGATTATTCGTGTTTATAGTGAAGCTGCCACACCGGAGGCTGCCGAAGAGATCGGCCGGCAGATTATGAAAGTAATTGAGGACTTGGCGAAATAGGCCGGTTGCTTAAAGATATATTATAACGGAGGGGGCTGAGTCTCATTTTGACGCAGCCCCCTCTTTTTTTATTTCATGTGTCTCCTTCAGCGGCTACTTGCCGGGGCGGTTTGCAACCGGCATAGGTATTCCCTTGCTCTTACAGTTTGACGACTTTCTCTATCTCTCCCTCGAAGTTGGGAGTGAATACCCCTTTGCCTATATTTTCTTTAATCTCCTCCATGCTCCAGAAGCGTCCGCCGTCCAGTTCGTCACTGGGGCGTACTTCTCCGTCATATACGGTTTTGTGCACAAAGACAAGCTCTTTTTCGCGTGCGGATTCAAAGACATAACGGGTGACCGCCTCCGGGGTGAAGCCGGTGATTCCCAGCTCTTCACGCACTTCCCGTTTCAATGCCATTTCCACGCTTTCGCCTAAGTCCACGTGTCCGCCCACTGACGTATCCCATTTGCCGGGTTGTATGTCCTTCCATTCAGGACGTTTTTGCAGGTATAATTCTCCTTGTGAGTTGAATACATGCAGGTGGACTACGGGATGCAAAAGTTTGCTTCCGCTGTGGCACTCGCCGCGGGTGGCTGCGCCTATGATGTTTCCTTGTTCATCGACAAGGGGAAACATTTCCTGATTATTGTCACTGTTCATTTTGTTAGGGTATTAATAAGGATGAGTCGCCGTAGCTCAAGAACCGGAAGTCATGAGCGAGCGCATAGTCGTAAATCTTTCGCCAGTCTCCGCGCAGGAATGCCGAGACAAGTAGCAGCAATGTGCTTTGCGGCTGGTGGAAGTTTGTCACTATGGCTTTTACGATTTTATATTCGTACCCCGGGGCAATGATGATTTGCGTGCTGGTGTGCAGGGTTTCCATATTATGCCGGTTGAGGTAGGCCACAATCGCTTGCAGGGCATCGACGGGCGAAACGGACGCCATTTCGGGAGTCAGCTCATAGGGTTGCCATTGCTTTACGTGCAATTCCTCTTCTGTGGCGTCGGGACTGTTTAAAAGAGTGACGCCTATGTGGTAGAGGCTCTCCAGAGTACGTACGGAGGTCGTTCCCACTGCAACGGCTTTTCCCTCATGGGCTATCAGCTTTTCCAGCGTGTTGCGGCTGACGGATATGTATTCTGTGTGCATCTCGTGCCCTTCTATCTCTTCACTTTTGACCGGCTTGAAGGTTCCGGCCCCTACGTGCAGGGTCAGTTCTTCCAGTTCCACACCTTTCTTGCGCAAGGCGTCCAGAACGCGTGGCGTGAAGTGAAGTCCGGCTGTCGGGGCGGCCACCGAGCCTTTAATTTTGGAATAAACGGTCTGGTAGGTCTCCTTGTCACTCTCCTGCGTCTCCCGGTTCAGGTAGGGGGGGATGGGCAGTTCTCCGAACACTTCGAGAATATCGGCAAATGTTATTTCCGGATTGTTCCAGCGGAAGTCCACCCAATGGCTGGTTCCGTGGCAGGCCCCGCGCTCGGCGGTCAGCGTAAGCGGCTTGCCTTTTACGACCATCTCACGTTTCAGCACTCCTTCTTTCCATTTCTTCAGATTTCCTATCATGCAAAGCCAGGCGGCATGTTCCGTTTGCTGGAAATTGAGGGCATAGTCATTGGGACGGATAGGTTCGAGACAGAACACCTCGATGAGTGCCCCCGTCTCTTTATGGAAGTGCAGGCGTGCCTGGATGACTTTGGTGTTATTGAAAATCATCAGGCTGTCTGCCGGCAGGTAGTCGGGCAGGGATGTGAACACATCTTCGGAAACCTCGCCATGCTGGTATAACAGCAGCTTGGACTGGTCGCGCACCGGCAGCGGGAATTTGGCGATGCGTTCATCCGGCAGCGGGTAATTGAATTCGCTGATTCTAATATGTCTGGGATCTTCTTTCATATCTTTCTTGAATTAGAGACTGCAAAGGTACGGATATTTGGGAAGATTCGGATGATAAGCAGCCCCTGTTTTGAGTTCGTGTGGCAAGAATGAGAACTTTGCGATACAAAAAAAGCATGTATGCATGTAATCATTAAATAATTTCTAACTTTGCGAGAGATAACAGAGGACGCCGTGACAGTGTGCCTGTCATGGTTTTGAGGCATCCTCCGGATAATGTATAATGAAAAACAGATATAGGAGATTATGAAAATCGGAGATAAAGTGCGCTTCCTCAGCGAAGTAGGCGGCGGTGTTGTGACGGGATTTCAGGAAAAAGACATTGTATTGGTGGAAGATGCCGACGGCTTTGACATCCCGATGCCGGTGCGTGAGTGTGTGGTGATTGAAACGGACGACTATAATGTTCCCACTCCGGCTGCCAGGGCTGCCAAGAAAAGATTGGAGAATCAATCGGCGGCGCGTACGGATGCCGCAACAACGGAAGCATCCTCTTCCGCTCTTGGTTCCGGGTGGAAAGCAGAGCATCCGGTGAAGCCGCAGGTGTCCGTTTATCGGCAACCGGAAGTGAAAGGCGGCGATGTGCTGAATGTATATCTTGCATTTGTTCCGGAAGATATCAAAGCGGTGAGCACTACCCCGTTCGAGGCTTATCTGGTGAACGATAGCAATTATTATATGTATTATACGTATTTGAGTGCTGAGGGTAAATCGTGGACTACTCGTTCTCATGGACTGTTGGAACCGAATACGAAGTTCCTGTTGGAGGAATTCGAGAAGTCGGAACTGAATGACAGGGAGCACGTGGCTGTGCAGTTGGTCGCTTTCAAGGATAATCGTGCTTTTGCCATGAAGCCGGCTGTCAATGTGGAGATTCGTATTGATACGGTGAAGTTCTATAAACTGCATACTTTCCGGCAGACTGATTTCTTTGAGACTCCGGCGCTGATGTACGATGTGGTGAAGAATGATCTTCCCGCCAAGCAGGTCTATGTCTCGGCCGAGGATTTGCAGGATGCCCTGATGAAAAAGAAAACAGTGGAACATCCTTCCGCCCCCCGGACTATCGTTAAGCGGGGAGGGAAAAATGAGATTATCGAAGTGGATTTGCACATCGGTGAGTTGCTGGATGATACGCATGGCATGAGCAATAGGGAGATGCTGAACTACCAGTTGGACAAGTTTCGTGAAGTAATGGAACAGTACAAGAATAAACGTGAGCAGCGCATCGTCTTTATTCATGGAAAGGGAGACGGCGTACTCCGCAAGGCATTGTTGGATGAGATGAAACGGAAATATTCGGCTTGCAAAACGCAAGATGCTTCTTTTCAGGAGTATGGTTTCGGAGCAACGATGGTTACTATAAAATAAAAAAAAGAGGGGTGCTGAATATCATATTCAGCACCCCTCACTTATCTTTTTTTTATACATTTCCTGCATTTAGAGGAAGAAGTGAGTCTTATTTCACTTCAATTCCTTTGTTTTGCAACGTAACATTCAGCACTTTTGCATAATCAGCATATTGCTTTTCGCTCAAAGTCTTTTTCATCAATTTCAAGTTTCCGTACACTGCATTGCGTACTAACTTTTCCTGACTTTTCTTTGAACTTGCGGCACGTGACATCTGTTCGTTGAAGTAGTCGCAAATGTTTGTAACTTCTTCCTGCTGATTGGCAGACAAATTCAGATATTTACCCAGTTTGTTTACGTTGATGTTACCTTCCCATTTTGCAGTTGTAGGCTGGTTTCCTGCTGCAAATGCACCGGCAGTCAGGCATACTGCTGCCACTAATGTTAATCCTAAACGTTTCATAATACCTACTTTTTAATCGTTATACCTAAAAACTAATCTAATATAAAGCTAATACCTACTGAAAACTAATCTTGGTTTAGCTTTTCTTTTTACCTGTGCAAATATAGGAATATGTTTTATAACACAAAAAGGAATTAGAGGAAAAGTGTATCTTATACCTTCATTTCTTGATTTATATCAATTAATGAATATGAAAATGAACAAAATCAGCCTTGTTTTGTAATGCAAATGTAATATTATGCAAGTCATGCCTGTTAATATGATAGGAAAAGAACGTTGTAGGCAGGCAAAAAGATATTGTAAATGAGGCTGTCGGACAATTCTCAGTCCTCTATAAACATTAAATCACTCATAATGCCGTCCGATACAAAGATCCCCTTGCGGGTGAGGCAAAGGTGGTTGTCGCGTATCTCCAGTTTCCCGTCGTTCAGGTGCGGAAGCGCCATATCCATGCAATATTGCCATAACTCCCTGCCGAATCTCTGTTCCACAATGTCCATCGGCACTCCCCACCGGGTTCGTATGGAAGTCATTATACATTCATTGTAGCGGGTAGTCCGGTTCAAATGTTCATTCTCAAACCGGCGGCAGTTGTTTTCGATGGAATGTATGTAGTCTTCCAATGAAGAGATGTTCCATTCTCTGCTGTCCCCGTTGAATGAATGGGCGGAAGGCCCGCATCCCAAATAAGGAATCCCTCTCCAGTAGGACGTGTTGTGCCGGGAGTACATTCCGGGACGGCAGAAGTTGGATATTTCGTAGTGCTCGTAGCCGGCATTGTCAAGCGTGTCCATCAGAGTGGAGAAGAAACGGACACTGCTTTCTTCGTCTACCTCATGGATGCGGTGTGCTTGCAGCAGCTCGTAGATGCGGGTGCCCTCTTCGTAGGTCAGGTGATAGGCGGAGATATGTTCCACGCCGAGACTGACAGCTTGTTGCAAATCACGTTTCCACCGCTCGTCTGTTTCGCCGGGCAGTCCGTAGATGAGGTCGATGCTTATGTTGTTGAAGCCGGCACGCCGGCAGTGATGTACGGCCTTGACGGCCTGTTCTGCATCGTGGCGGCGGTTCAGCAGTTTCAGGGTGGCATCGTCAAAAGTCTGTATCCCCATGCTGATACGGTTGAAAGGCAACTGTTGCAGCATGGCAGTATATTCCTCCGTCAAATCGTCAGGATTGGCTTCAAGGGTGATTTCCCGGCAGTGTTCCATACCGTAATATTTCCGGATGGTTTCAAAGACTTCCCGGAAATCTTCTTCTGCAAGCTGTGAGGGGGTGCCGCCGCCAAAGTAGACCGTCTCGACAGGCTCTCCCCGCAGGTATTCTTTACGCATCTGCAGCTCTTTGCATAAAGCATGGATATAACGGCTCTTCAGCTCACTGCGCGTAGTGGAGTAGAAGTCGCAATAGATGCAGCGTGTCTTGCAAAAAGGAATATGGATATAAATACCTGCCATGGTCCTGCAATTTAGTTGGGACGCAAAGGTACGCTTTTTTTCTGTTATCTTCCTTTTTCGGGCAATAGAAAGGATTTGATGTCTTTTTTGACAGATGTTGGATTTATAAAAAGAACAAGTGTATATGTTACACAACATGTACACTTGTTTGTTGTATCTTCGGAAAAAGGTGTTATTTTTACACTCTCTAACCTCCTTGATATAAAATAATTATGGAGAAGATGAAAGAACTTTATTTAATACTGATACACACCATGAAAAAAAGATTGAAACTGTTGCTGCTGTTGCTGGCAGCTACTTTGCCATTGAAGGCGCAAGATGTGATAGTGAAAGGACCGGACGGAAATCTGCAAGTGGCGGTTACGTGCATAGGGGGCGGAAAGGTTGTCTATTCCGTCTCTTATAAAGACAAGCAAATGTTGGAAAATTCTCCGTTGGGGATGGAAACCAACGTGGGCGACTTTGCAAAAGGCCTGAAGCTGACCGGACATGAAGTGAACAAGATTGACAGCCGGTATTCACTGAACCGTATCAAGACCTCGCAAGTGCACTACCAGGCTAACGAATTGAACTGTTTTTTCGATAATGCCAAAGGACAGAAGATGCAGATTACTTTCCGGGTGAGTAACAATGATGTGGCATTCCGCTATACTTTGTTCCGCCAGGGCGATACGGGCAGTGTGCGTGTGATGAATGAGAATACAGGTTTTGCTTTTCCGGAAAAGACCACTACGTTCCTTTGCCCGCAGAGCGATGCCATGATAGGCTGGAAACGCACGAAGCCCAGTTATGAAGAAGGATATAAAGTGGATGCGCCGATGAATGAACGTTCGCACTACGGCCATGGCTATACCTTCCCCTGTCTGTTCAAAGTAGGCGAAGATGGCTGGGTACTGGTCAGTGAGACCGGTGTGGACAGCCGTTACTGTGCTTCCCGCCTTAGCGATGCGGATAACGGAGTGTACAACGTTGAATTTCCTATGCCGGAAGAGAATAATGGCAATGGTACGATAGAGCCTGCTTTTGCCTTGCCCGGCAGCACACCCTGGCGTACCGTTACGGTGGGTGAAACGTTGAAACCGATTGTGGAAACAACCGTTCCTTGGGATGTGGTTGAACCGCGCTACGCAACAGAGCATGGCTACAAACCGGGACGCGGCACTTGGAGTTGGATTCTTTGGCAAGATGGCAGCATCAATTACGATGACCAGGTGCGGTATGTCGATTTGGCGGCTGCTATGGGGTATGAATATGTTTTGGTTGACAACTGGTGGGATAAGTATATTGGTCGTGAACGTATGGAGCAGCTCATCAAGTACGCCCGCAGTAAAGGGGTGGAAGTGTTCTTGTGGTATAGTTCCAGCGGCTACTGGAATGACATAGAGCAAGGCCCGGTCAACAAAATGGACAACTCCATTGCCCGCAAGCAGGAAATGCGCTGGATGCAGAGTATGGGCGTAAAAGGAATAAAGGTGGACTTCTTTGGAGGTGACAAGCAGGAGACGATGCGCTTGTATGAGGAAATCCTGAGCGATGCCGATGATCATGGGCTGATGGTGATCTTTCATGGCTGTACGCTGCCCCGCGGGTGGGAACGGATGTATCCCAATTATGCAGGCAGTGAAGCGGTGCTGGCATCCGAGAATCTCATATTCAGTCAGCATGCTTGCGATAATGAAGCGTTTAATGCCACGCTGCATCCTTTCATCCGCAATGCTGTGGGATGTATGGAGTTTGGAGGCGTATTCCTGAACAAACGCCTGAATCGTGACAACGATGGCGGTACTACCCGTCGTACGACGGATATATTCCAGTTGGCAACGGCTGTGCTTTTCCAGAACCCTATACAAAACTTTGCATTGGCTCCCAATAATCTGGCGGATGCTCCGGGTGTGTGCATCGACTTCATGAAGCAAATGCCTACTATATGGGATGAGACCCGTTTCATCGACGGTTATCCCGGCCGCTATGTAGTCTTGGCGCGCCGTCATGGTGATGTGTGGTACGTAGCTGCCGTTAATGCTACGGCAGAACCGTTGAAACTGAAACTTTCGCTTCCGATGCTGCCGACAGGAGATGCTGTTTCTGTTTATCTGGACGATAAGAAACTTCAACCGCAACAGAAAGAACAGAAAATCAAAACGGACGGAACGTTACAGCTCACTGTTCAGCCTATGGGGGGAGCGGTGATTGTGAAATAGGACCGGGTGGCTTGAAGTTTGCCTGAAGTCCCGATAACAGGATATGGCTTGGTGGGCAACTGTAATTGCTCCTATAATATAATAAGGTGAATAAACGTCTGTGTTATATAACATTGTTTAGTAACACAGACGTTTTATTGCTTTTCTTTCGATTAATTTCTAATTTGCGGCTCACTAAAATAATGGCATACGGAAGCATGCTGAGTATTCACTTTAAATCTTATATATCATGAAAGTATATCAGACGAATGAAATTAAGAACATTGCCCTCCTTGGCAATGACGGCTCGGGTAAAACCACTCTCACAGAAGCGCTGCTCTTTGAGAGTGGTATTATAAAACGTCGCGGCAGAATTACTGCCAAGAATACAGTCAGCGATTACTTCCCGGTGGAGCAGGAATATGGATATTCTGTGTTTTCCACCGTTTATCATGTGGAATGGAACGGTAAGAAACTGAACATAATAGACTGTCCGGGTAGTGACGACTTTGTGGGGGCGGCAATGACGGCACTTAATGTAACTGATACGGCCATTTTGCTGCTGAACGGACAATATGGTCCCGAAGTAGGTACTCAAAACCATTTTCGTTACACCGAGAAGCTGGGCAAGCCGGTTATTTTCCTTGTGAACCAGCTCGATCATGAAAAGTGCGATTATGATATGGTGCTGGAACAGTTGAAGTCAATCTACGGTTCTAAGGTGGTTCCCGTTCAATATCCGTTGGCTACCGGACCGAATTTCAATTCGTTGATAGATGTGCTTCTGATGAAGAAATACTCGTGGGGACCGGAAGGCGGAGCGCCTACGATTGAAGATGTGCCCGCAGAGGAAATGGAGAAGGCGACTGCCCTGCATAAGGCATTGGTGGAAGCTGCTGCCGAACATGATGAGACTTTAATGGAGAAGTTCTTCGAGCAGGATTCTTTGACCGAGGACGAAATGCGTGAGGGTATCCGTAAGGGATTGGCTTCTCGCGGCATGTTCCCTGTGTTCTGCGTTTGTGCAGGCAAGGATATGGGCGTGCGCCGTTTGATGGAGTTCTTGGGTAATGTTGTTCCGTTCGTAGACGAAATGCCGCCGGTGCATAATACGCGTGGTGAGGTTGTGAAACCCGATGCAAACGGGCCTACTTCCTTGTATTTCTTTAAAACGGCTGTTGAACCGCATATCGGTGATGTTCAATATTTCAAGGTGATGAGCGGTAAAGTGCACGAGGGAGACGATTTCACCAATGCCGATCGTGGTTCCAAGGAGCGTATCGCCCAGATTTATACGTGTGCGGGTGCCAATCGTATCAAGGTGGAAGAAATGGTAGCCGGTGACATCGGCTGTACTGTGAAATTGAAAGATGTGCATACCGGCAATACGCTGAATGGCAAGGGATCGGAGAACCGCTTTAATTTCATTAAATATCCGAATTCCAAATATTCTCGTGCTATCAAACCATTGAACGAAGCCGATACGGAAAAGATGATGGCTATTTTGAACCGTATGCGTGAGGAAGATCCGACATGGGTCATTGATCAGTCTAAGGAATTGCGCCAGACAATTGTGCATGGACAGGGCGAATTCCATTTGCGTACGTTGAAGTGGCGTTTGGAGAACAATGAGAAATTGCAGGTTAAGTTTGAAGAACCGAGAATACCCTATCGTGAGACTATAACGAAAGCTGCCCGTGCCGACTATCGTCATAAGAAACAGTCCGGCGGTGCAGGCCAGTTCGGTGAAGTTCACCTGATTGTGGAACCTTATTATGAAGGAATGCCGATGCCGGATACTTATAAGTTCAATGGACAGGAGTTCAAGATGAATGTGAAAGGCGTGGAGGAAGTTCCATTGGAATGGGGCGGTAAACTGGTGTTTGTGAACAGTATTGTGGGCGGTTCTATTGATGCCCGCTTTATGCCGGCCATTTTGAAGGGTATTATGTCACGCATGGAGCAAGGACCGCTGACCGGTTCGTATGCACGTGATGTACGTGTCATCGTATACGACGGAAAGATGCATCCGGTAGATTCCAATGAAATCTCCTTTATGCTGGCAGGCCGCAATGCGTTCAGTGAAGCATTTAAAAATGCCGGCCCGAAGATTCTGGAACCTATTTATGATGTGGAGGTATTTGTTCCTTCCGATAAGATGGGTGATGTAATGGGCGATCTGCAAGGACGTCGCGCCATGATTATGGGTATGAGTAGTGAAGCCGGCTATGAAAAGCTGAGTGCTAAGGTTCCTTTGAAGGAGATGTCTTCCTATTCTACGGCTCTGAGTTCTTTAACCGGTGGACGTGCTTCGTTCATTATGAAGTTTGCCAGCTATGAACTTGTTCCGAGTGATGTACAGGATAAACTTATCAAGGAATTTGAAACAAAACAAGCTGAAGAATAGACTTTTTAATATATAGTAAAAGCCGTTGTTCGCTCATCGTGAGGAATGACGGCTTTTTTATTAACACTGATTAAGAATATGGGGAAATGTGAATGTTAATATTTAATTTTTTATTAAATTTGCAAACCAAAGGTGTTTCATTTTGTTGTAATGTGCGTAATGCAACTTAAAAAACATTCTACGGTTAATTAACGAGAACACCCGGTTAAATCAGGTTAATTTGTTAGGAGTGTTAATTAGTGAGTGTTAATTTTGTGACTATGAAAAAGTCGACAATATGGATATTAGGCATCGTTATGGGCCTTTCTTTCATCAGTTTACTGTATCTGCAGATCAGTTATATTGAGGAAATGGTGAAGATGCGTAACGAGCAATTTGATGAATCGGTGAAGCGTGCTTTAATGGCTGCTTCAAAGGATGTGGAGTCCGCAGAGGTTGACCGTTGGTTGCGGGAAGATATATCCGAAGCGGAAAAGAGAGCGTGGGAGCAGAGCTCGCAAGGCAAAGGAGTGGTGCAGACACAGCGTTTTACGGTGACAGCGCCGGATGGAACAAAATATTCGGCTATCGAACTGAAAACGTTTAGCAATGAAGCATCGGAATTGCCGAGGGCTATGATTTCACGTAAACATGGAACGAAGACGATACCTCAGACATCACGTTCGCTGGCAGATGCCATAAAGAACCGTTATCTGTATCAGAGGGCTTTGCTGGATGAGGTGGCTTGGCAGATGATTTATCGTGCCAGTGACAAGGCGATAGAAGAACGGGTCAATTTTAAGAATTTGGACCAGTATCTGAAATCGGGATTGATTGATAACGGTATTGAGCTGAACTATCACTTTAAGGTGATAGACCGGGACGGCAGGGAGGTCTACCGTTGTTCGGACTACAGCGATGAAGGCAGTGAGAGTTCTTATTCCCAACCCTTGTTCCTGAATGATCCGCCGGCACGTATGAGTATCGTCAAGATACATTTTCCGGGTAAGCAGGATTATATTTTCGACTCGGTCAGCTTTATGATTCCGTCGATGATCTTTACCTTTGTTCTGTTGATAACATTCATTTTCACGATTTATATCGTGTTTCGCCAGAAGAAGTTGACGGAGATGAAGAATGATTTTATAAATAATATGACGCACGAGTTCAAAACGCCGATTTCAACGATTTCGTTGGCGGCGCAAATGTTGAAGGACCCGGCAGTAGGCAAGTCGCCGGCAATGTTCCAGCACATATCGGGCGTTATTAATGATGAGACGAAACGACTCAGGTTCCAGGTGGAGAAAGTTCTCCAGATGTCAATGTTCGACCGGCAGAGGGCAACGTTGAAAATGAAAGAGCTGGATGCCAATGAACTGATAACCGGGGTAGTGAATACGTTTGCTTTGAAAGTGGAGCGCTACAACGGAAAGATAGAGTCGGAATTGAAAGCGACTGACCCGATTATTTTTGCAGATGAAATGCATATAACGAATGTGATTTTCAATCTCATGGATAATGCGGTGAAGTACAAAAGACCGGATGTGGACTTGCAGTTAATGGTGAAGACCTGGAATGAACCGGGCAAGCTGATGATCTCTGTACAGGACAACGGTATAGGTATTAAGAAAGAAAACTTGAAAAAGATATTTGATAAGTTCTATCGCGTGCATACAGGTAATCTGCACGATGTAAAAGGCTTTGGGCTTGGTTTGGCTTATGTAAGGAAGATTATTCAGGATCATAAGGGAACTATCCGGGCGGAGAGTGAGCTGAATGTTGGAACTAAATTTATTATTGCATTACCTTTATTAAAAAAATGATTGATATGGATGAGAAACTGCGTATTTTATTGTGCGAAGATGATGAGAATCTTGGCATGCTTTTAAGAGAATATTTACAGGCTAAGGGTTATGCTGCCGAGTTATATCCCGATGGAGAAGCAGGATACAAGGCTTTCCTGAAGAATAAATATGACTTGTGCGTGTTTGACGTAATGATGCCGAAGAAAGACGGTTTTACACTGGCGCAAGAAGTTCGTGCCGCCAATGCGGAAATCCCCGTTATCTTCTTGACGGCTAAAACACTGAAGGAAGATATTCTGGAGGGCTTTAAAATTGGTGCGGACGATTATATCACGAAACCGTTCAGTATGGAAGAGCTGACTTTCAGAATTGAAGCTATCTTGAGACGTGTACGTGGCAAGAAGAACAAAGAAAGCAGCATTTACAAGATTGGCAAGTTTACGTTTGATACCCAGAAACAGATTTTGTCAACACCCGATAAGCAAACGAAGTTGACTACAAAAGAGTCGGAATTGCTGGGTCTGCTTTGTGCACATGCCAATGAAATCCTTCAACGCGATTTTGCATTGAAGACGATTTGGATTGATGATAACTACTTTAACGCACGTAGCATGGATGTGTATATCACCAAGTTGCGTAAGCACCTGAAAGAAGATGAATCTATCGAGATCATCAATATTCATGGAAAAGGATATAAACTGATCACTCCGGAAGCTGATGCCTAAACGGCTTGCTTCCCAGGTGGAACGGACAATAAAAAAAGGCGGTTGCAATGCAACCGCCTTTTTTTATTTCTTTTTCTCGGTATTAATCCGCAATTCTTTTGTTGATAAGGATGTAAGAAATCAATCCTATTACAACTAATACAGCGCTGGTTCCCAAAATCGCGTTGTTATTTACATTGCCGGTAAAAGAACATGCAACCAAGATTACAGCTCCTACCAAGATTAATATCAATCCCAGATTTTTTAATAAGCCTTTCATGTGTGTGTATTTTAATAGATTATTATTTTCATATTCTTGTTACAAAGAAAAGCATAATTCTTTAACAAGCGAAATTATTTTTGCAAAAAAACTATTATTCAACCTAATTTAATGAAGAATGAGGAATATCCTAATCTTTCGTGTTGAAAAATATTTTTCTCAAGACTTCCTGACTAACGCTTAACTCTTCAAGGGTGATGCCTTGCAATGCTTCTTTTAGCGTTTGATTGGCAATGATGCGGGCGCGTTCTTCCAGCTCCTTGCCATCTTTGGTGAGGTGTATCAAGTTGGTGCGGCGGTCTTTTTTGTCGGAGATGCGTACCACAAGATGTTGCCGTTCCATATTGTCTATGAGGCGGGTCATGCTGGGTTTGTCCTTAAAAGTTGCATTGCACAATTCTTGCTGTGTCACCCCGTCTTTTTCCCATAAGAAGATGAGGACCGTCCATTGTTCGGGGGTGATTTCCAAACCGTTCTGCCTGAAGTTGCGCGATAATTTGCGGTTGATGGCAGCAGATACTTTGCCATTGAGTATGGCAAATATCAGCCGGATATCAAAATTGAATTGCTCTATCATGAAATTATTGTTTAAACAACTTTGCAAATATAGCATAAGTTGGATACAATACAAAATAAGTCCGCTTATTTTTGCAGTTCAAAATAAAATGTCTACCTTTGCACCCGCATTTAATAAACAAATAATTTATTTATTTAATTAAACGAGTATGAATCAATACGAAACCGTTTTCATTTTGACTCCCGTTTTGTCTGATGTTCAGATGAAGGAAGCGGTAGAAAAATTCAAAGGCATCCTTACTGCTGAAGGTGCTGAGATTGTAAATGAAGAAAACTGGGGACTGAAAAAGCTGGCTTATCCAATCCAGAAGAAGTCAACCGGTTTCTATCAGCTGATTGAGTTCAATGCAGAACCTACTGTAATTGAGAAATTGGAATTAAACTTCCGTCGTGACGAGCGCGTTATCCGCTTCTTGACTTTCAAGCAAGACAAGTACGCTGCTGAATACGCTGCGAAGAGAAGAAGTGTTAAATCAACTAAAAAGGAGGATTAATCATGGCACAACAAGTTCAATCAGAAATCAGATATTTAACTCCGCCCTCAGTAGACGTTAAGAAGAAAAAATACTGCCGTTTCAAAAAGAGCGGTATTAAGTACATCGACTACAAAGATCCCGAATTCTTGAAGAAATTCTTGAATGAGCAAGGTAAAATCCTTCCGCGTCGTATTACCGGTACTTCTTTGAAGTTCCAACGTCGTGTAGCTCAAGCTGTGAAGAGAGCGCGTCACTTGGCGTTGCTGCCTTATGTAACTGACATGATGAAATAATAGGAGGAGGAAAGTATGGAAATTATATTGAAAGAAGACATAGTAAACTTGGGTTATAAGAACGATATCGTAACCGTTAAGTCCGGTTATGGTCGTAACTACCTCATCCCGACAGGAAAAGCTGTCATTGCTTCTCCTTCTGCAAAGAAAATGTTGGCTGAAGAGCTGAAACAGCGTGCCCACAAGCTGGAGAAGATCAGAAAAGATGCTGAAGAACTGGCTGCTAAGCTGGAAGGCGTATCTTTGAAGATCGCTACTAAGGTTAGTGCAACAGGTACTATCTTCGGTTCGGTTGGTAACATTCAGATTGCTGAGGAGCTGGCTAAATTGGGTCATAACATCGATCGTAAGATTATCGTTGTTAAAGACGCAGTGAAAGAAGTTGGTAGCTACAAAGCTATTGTTAAACTGCACAAGGAAGTTTCTGTAGAAATTCCTTTCGAAGTAGTTGCTGAAGAAGCATAATTAATCCTTCGTATATATTGGGAAGCCCGATTCTATTTGGATAGAGTCGGGCTTTTTTTATATCAACCTGCCATTGCAATGAAGTTAATAAAATGCAGGCTTGATGTTAACTTCCTGTCCGGAGTGTGTTAACTTCCTGTTTGGAGTATATTAACTTCCTATCCGTAGTATGTTGACTTCTTAGAGTCACGATGTAAACTCTTTATGCGATGGAGAAGTAAGGACATAAAAAAAGTCTGTCCGTACTTTCCGTACGTCAGACTTTCAATTCTCTCTAATGTTGTTCTGAAATTATTCAGCTACAACTGCTGCGCTATCTACTGCAGTAGTGTCAGCTACTGATGCTGCTGCTTCAGCTGCTGCTGCTTCTACAGCTGCGATTGAATCAGCGATACGGATTGAGTCAGCTGTTGCTTGTTCTGCGTTAGCTGCTTTGTTACCACAAGATGCGAAAGATACTGCTACGATAGCTACGGCCATCAAAACTAATTTTTTCATTTTCTTTACTTTTAAAACGTAATACAATCAATTGCTTTATTAAAACGATGCAAAGGTATGCACTTTTTAGATACGTTGTTCTCCAAAACCCAACTTTTTTTATATTTTTTTTGGAGGAAAGCCCGTTTTTCTCGCTTTTGATATGTTCTACAACATGTTAATCTTCTGCAATGCTGTTATATAAATACCTTTTGATGCTTCTTTTGGGTGTTTTCTCAAATTCTGTCGGGTAAAGCTGTATTTGACTGATCTTTTCGTAAGCAGCAACGCTATTGTTCAGGTTCTTGAGATTTTCGTCCATAATGGTCTTTATATTCTCCGGATTGTTCAGCCCTAAGGAATCCAATGCCTCATAATCAGCGTAGACTAAGGCTACCAGTTTCTTATTGCGTTCAATCACAAGACTTTCCAGAACAAACGGCATGTTGTTGAGACGTGCCTCTATTTCTTCCGGAAAAATGTTTTGTCCGCTGGAGCTAAGGATCATGGTCTTGCTTCGTCCGCGTATGTAGAGGTTGTTATTTTCATCCAGTGTGCCTAAGTCGCCGGTGCGCAGCCAGCCGTCTTCGGTGAATACTTCCTTGGTGGCTTCCGGGTTTTTATAATAACCCACCATTACGTTTTCGCCGCGTACCTGTATTTCGCCGAGGCGATCGTCCGGATTTTCCTTGTAGATACGTGCTTCCATGATGTCGAGCACCCGTCCGGAAGAGGTGGGCACGAATTCGTTCCAGGGAGCGTAGCTGATCAGCGGTCCGCATTCCGTCATGCCGTAACCTATGTTGAACGGGAACTTGATGCGGTGGAAAAACTCTTCCACTTCCGGATTCATTGCGGCTCCTCCGATAATCACTTCTTTGAACCGGCCGCCCAGTGCGTCCACCAGTTTCTTACGGATTTGTCCGTATATCTGTCCGTCCAGCAACGGGATGCTGAGGGCCCATTTCATGGACTTTTTGTTGATGATGGGCTGAATGACATTCTTGTATATCTTTTCGATAACGAGGGGGACGGTGATTATCAGGTTTGGTTTTACTTCTTCGAACGCTTTCATCAGAATTTTTGGCGAGGGCACTTTGCCCAACAATGTGACGTGCGTACCCACAGCCGTAGCGGTCAGGAAGTCGAAGGCGCAACCATAGGCATGCGCCAGGGGCAGGAAAGACAGCACCTTGTCTCCTTTTTTCAGTAATCCGGTGCGGATGCCGAAAGTGACGTTACCTGCAAGGTTGTTGCCTGTCAGCATAACGCCTTTGCTGAATCCCGTTGTGCCGGAGGTATAGTTCAGCAACATTACTTTGTCGTTGGAAAGATCCGTATAAACCACATCTTCCTGCCGGAACCCTTTCGGATAGGTCTTGTGCATCTCGTTGTCCAAGTGTTTGAGAAAACGTTGGATGGTTTCTCCGTCGCGCTGGTACAAGCAGCGGAAGTCGTTGAGTGAGAAAACGCCGCGCAGCCCGGTGAGCCGTTCTTCTTCCAGATGTTCCCAAATGCTGTCGCTGGTGAAAAGGAAGACGGATTCCGAATGGTTGACGATGTGGTGCACATCATTGGGATTGAAATCCTGCAAGATGGGCACTACGATGCCGCCGTAGGTGATGGTGGCCATATATGCAATGCACCAGCGGGCGTTGTTTTTGCCGATAACCGCTATTTTGTCGCCGCGGCGCAGGCTGCAATGCTTGAATAGCAGATGCAACTTGGCTATTTCTTGCGCTACTTCTCCATAAGTATAGCTTTCGTTTTCTCCGTAATCGGTGTAGCAGGGGAGGTCCCAATTCTCGCGGAAACTATGTTCGTATAGCTTGATAAAGTTTTCTTGTATCATTGCACGTTTTTTGATGAATTGTGCAAAAGTAGGAAAAATATAATAATAATGTGTACCTTTGCCCCGAAAATCTGATTTAGGCTCATGATAGATACCAATATATTTCAAGATAAGACGGCGGTTTACTATACGTTGGGGTGCAAGCTGAATTTCTCGGAGACCTCGACTATCGGTAAGATCCTGCGGGAGGCAGGAGTGCGTACGGCACGCAAAGGAGAGAAAGCGGATATATGTGTGGTAAACACCTGTTCGGTCACCGAGGTGGCCGATAAGAAATGCCGCCAGGCCATTCATCGGCTGGTGAAGCAGCATCCGGGCGCTTTTGTGGTGGTGACGGGATGTTATGCCCAGTTGAAGCCGGATGTGGTGGCAAAGATAGAAGGTGTGGATGTTGTGCTTGGGGCGGAACAGAAGAAAGACCTGCTCCGGTATCTGGGTGATTTGCAGAAGCATGAAACGGGTGAAGCCTATACTTCCGCTTTGAAAGATATCCGTTCGTTTGCTCCGTCGTGTTCGCGTGGCGACCGCACCCGTTTTTTCCTGAAAGTGCAGGACGGTTGCGACTATTATTGCTCCTATTGCACCATTCCCTTTGCCAGAGGACGCAGTCGCAACGGAAGCGTTGCTTCTTTGGTGGAACAGGCTCGTCAGGCGGCAGCCGAAGGCGGAAAGGAGATTGTGCTGACGGGGGTCAATATCGGTGATTTCGGCAAGACGACGGGAGAGACTTTCTTTGATTTGGTCAAGGCATTGGATGAGGTGGAGGGCATTGAGCGTTACCGCATATCTTCCATTGAGCCTAATCTGCTGACGGACGAAATCATAGAGTTCGTGTCCCGTTCCAAGCGGTTCATGCCTCACTTCCACATCCCGTTGCAGTCGGGCAGCGATGAAGTGCTGAAGCTGATGCGCAGGCGGTATGACACAGCACTGTTTGCTTCTAAGGTGAAGAAGATAAAGGAAGTGATGCCCGATGCGTTTATCGGAGTGGACGTGATTGTGGGCACGCGTGGGGAGACGGAAGAGTATTTTGAACAGGCATACCGCTTCATTCAGGGGCTGGATGTGACGCAACTTCATGTGTTCAGCTATTCCGAACGTCCGGGTACGCAGGCCTTGAAAATAGAGCATGTGGTATCCTCTGAGGAAAAACACAGACGCAGCCAGCTTCTGCTGGAATTGTCGGAGGAAAAAACGCGTTCGTTCTATGCCCGCCATATCGGACAGACGATGCCCGTTCTCTTGGAACGCTCCAAACCGGGGACGCCGATGCATGGCTTCACTCCGAACTACATCCGGGTGGAGGTTCCGCACGATGATGCGCTGGACAACCGCGTGGTTCCGGCGCGTATGGGAGAGTTCAATGAAGACGGTACGGCTCTTCTGGGTCTGTTGGGCGATGCCGGCGGCCGGTAGCTGACAGACGTAATTAATGATCGGAATTAGTAATTTGAAATTGACAGAGTGAAATCAAGATTAATCTATTGGCTGACTTATGCCGGTATGTGGCTGTTGGCGTTATTGCCTTTCAGGGCGCTTTATGTGCTGTCCGACGGATTTTGCTTTCTGATGCATCACATTGTGCACTACCGGCGCAGGGTGGTACGCAATAACCTGCGCAACGCATTCCCCGAGAAGTCCGAAGCGGAGCTGAGGGAGATAGAGCGCAAGTTCTACCGTTACATCTGCGATTATATGCTGGAGGAGGTGAAGATGCTGCGCATGTCTTTCAAGGAGCTTTGCTGTCGCATGGAATATGACAATAAGGAAGAATTTCTTGCCATGATTGAAAGGCATGGCGGGATAGTGCTCCTCATTCCCCATTATGCAAACTTCGAATGGATCATAGGCATGGGGGCTATCATGCAGGAGGGCGACATACCGGTGCAAATCTACAAACCGCTGCACAACCGATATCTGGATGCGATGTTCAAGCGTATACGCGCCCGTTTTGGCGGTTACAATGTGCCGAAACATTCTACGGCGCGTGAAATCATCAAACTGTGCCGCGACAATAAGCGTGTGGCGGTGGGAATGATAACCGACCAATCCCCCAATATCAACGAGGCTCACCATTGGACCACTTTCCTGAATCAGGACACCGGCTTTATGGATGGCGCCGAACGCATAGCCAAGCTGATGGATTTCCCCGTATTCTATTGTGAATTGAAGAAGCAGCGCAGGGGATATTGCAGGGTGGAGTTCGACTTGATAACCGAAACTCCCAAAGAAACGGACGACGGAGAGATAACCGAACTGTTTGCCCGAAGGCTGGAACAGACCATTCGCAGGGAACCGGCTTATTGGTTCTGGTCGCATAAGCGCTGGAAACTGAAACGCGAAGATGTGGTGCGGCATGGATAAGGTGGCTGTTGTCATATTGAACTGGAACGGCTGTGAGATGCTACGTTCGTTTCTGCCGTCCGTAGTGCGCTGTTCGGATACGGAGGGCACGGAGATTTATGTGGCGGACAACGGTTCGACGGATGCTTCCGTTGAGATGCTCCGCCAAGAGTTTCCTTCCGTACGCCTTATTATATTAGACAAAAACCGGGGCTTTGCCGAAGGCTATAACCTTGCTTTGCAGCAGGTGTCTGCCGAATATGTGGTGCTGCTGAACTCCGATGTGGAGGTTACCGGGCATTGGCTTGCGCCGCTGGTGGACTATATGGATGCCCATCCGGAGGTTGCGGCGTGCCAGCCCAAAATCCGGAGTTGGCGGTACAAGGAACGGTTTGAATATGCAGGCGCCGCCGGCGGGTTCATAGACCGTTACGGCTATCCTTTCTGCCGCGGGCGGATAATGGGAGTGGTGGAGGAGGACAACGGGCAGTATGACACCGTTGTTCCGGTGTTCTGGGCTACGGGAGCTGCCTTGTTCATACGCCTGAAGGACTATCAGGATGCCGGCGGACTGGACGGACGTTTTTTTGCCCACATGGAAGAGATCGACCTGTGTTGGCGGCTTCGTGCCCGCGGGCGGATGCTGGTTTGTGTACCCCAAAGCACCGTCTACCATGTGGGGGGCGCCACCCTGAAGAAAGAGAATCCCCATAAGACTTTTCTCAATTTCCGCAACAATCTTGTAATGTTGTATAAGAATCTGCCGGAAGAAGAACTGGGCTATGTGATGCGTGTGCGGACGGTGCTCGATTGTGTGGCTGCCCTGAGTTTCCTGTTGAAAGGCCAGTTTGCCAATATGTGGGCGGTGCTTCGTGCACGCCGCGCTTTTCATTCACTCCGCCCCCTGTTTGCGGCTGATCGTGAAGAGAATCTGAAAAAAACATCCCTTCCGGTTATTCCCGAACGGACAAAAAGCAGTATCTTGGTGCAGTTTTATTTACATGGGAAGAAGTTCTTTTCCCGCTTGTAAGAACTGTTCTCTTTTTCTAAAATTATTGTATCATTAAAAGTTATTGTTTTATGGACAAATTGGTAAGGAAGATCGGGTTGGTGGCGCATGATGCCATGAAGAAAGACCTCATAGAGTGGGCGCTTTGGAATTCGGAGTTGCTTATGGGACATAAATTCTACTGTACGGGCACTACGGGAACACTTATTCTGGAAGCGCTGAAGGAGAAGCATCCCGATGTCGAATGGGATTTCACAATTCTTAAATCCGGCCCTTTGGGCGGCGACCAGCAGATGGGTTCGCGCATTGTGGATGGGGAAATAGATTATCTCTTCTTCTTTACAGATCCCATGACCTTGCAGCCGCACGATACGGATGTCAAAGCCTTGACACGTCTGGCTGGTGTGGAGAATATTGTTTTCTGCTGCAATCGCAGTACGGCCGACCACATCATTTCGAGCCCTCTCTTTCTTGATCCTACTTACGAGCGTACCGTTCCCGATTACAGCAACTATGCCAAGCGCTTCGAGAATAAACCGGTCGTTGCCGAAGCCGTTGAGTCGGCAAAGAAGAGGAAGAAAAGAAAATAATGTTGATATTTATTAATGAGAATGCGGTGCTTTGCAATCTCATGATTATCAAGATGTAATATAACAGCCTATCTCAGTCCCATACAGAGGCTACCTTAGTCCTATACTGAGACAGTCTTTGTATGGGACTGAGATAGGCTATGTATGCGATCGTCTTTTGAAAAAACTCGTTTTGTAAAGGAAACGGAATGCCCGTATAATATTGCTACCGTTTCATTCACTGCTGCTGCCTGGAAGTATGAATCTCTATTCCTGCCGCTTCTATGTCCGCTCCCATTGGCGGATTGCGTTTTGACAGTTTCAGTTCGATGTCCTCTATTGGGGGAAAGTCTCCGAACAACCGTTTCACAATACGTCCTCCGACGTGCTCCAACAGCTTGGAGGGAATTTCCATCTCCTTCTTCACAGCTTCATATACTTCCGCATAGCTTACGGTGTCTGTTACATCATCAGTCTGCATGGCATGCCCGATGTCTACTTTCAGTCGCAAACTGACGACGAACTCATTGCCGACTAAGGTCTCTTGTCGGCCCACGCCATGATGGGCGAAGAAACGTATCCGATCCAAAAATATATAACTGCTCATAATGAAAAGATAATAGTCTTTCATGCAAACTTATGGATAATATCTTTGTTCTACAAGTCTTGGAACGCGATTTTTGTACTTTTCAAGAAAAAAGGACGTGAAAATTTTCATTCTAATTATATTTCTATAACTTTGCATTGAAGTTCGGTGGCGACTGTGGCTTGATTTTTTTTAATAAAATATAATTAGAAGCGTTGTGCTTTGTCCTCTTCGATGAAAACCTAGGAAATTTTCATTAGTTGAATGAAGGACAGCACAGTGGATTCTCACGTTTATAGCGTGGGACTGCTGTCTGTTTTCATTTAACGGGTTTTCCTAGGACCTTCATCGAAGAAACAGCACGCAGCTCCACGTTTCTGTTTCTAACCGGTCCTTTTCGGAGTTTGGAGGACGCATACTTCCGGTCTGCCTGTGCAGATAGAAGTTTATAAGACGTTTATGCAAATAAGAATATTGTTGGTTCTATTGTGCGTACTTTTCATGACTCCGAATGGTGTGTATGCGAAAGCGGGTAATGGGGAAAATACCCCGCACCATGCCAAGCGAATATTCAATCCGGACTCGCGCACCGGGCGCAATAACCATTCATTGCTGCTGAAAACGAATGTGGCGGCGTGGGGAATGGCAATTATGAACGCAGCGGTGGAATATGACATCTCGCCTGCTGTTTCTGTCCTTTTACCTTTTTATTACTCTTCTGTCGATTATCTTACTTCTTCCCGCAAGTTCTGCACTTTCTGCGTGCAGCCCGAAGTGCGTTACTGGTTCAGACAAGTGGACGGACTCTTCACCGGTGTACATGTCGGGGTGGCCTCTTATAATTATGCCCTTAAGAACAATACCTACCGCTATCAGAACAGTGATACGGGTGCCCCGTTGCTGAATGTGGGACTTGCTGCCGGCTACCGTCTTCCGCTTGGAAAGGGCGGGCGCTGGTGTGTGGAGTTTTCGTTGGGAGTGGGGTATGCTTATCTGGATTATGACCGTTTCTTCAACATTCCCAACGGCGCTTATGTGGATACGCGCCATAGGAATTTTTTCGGCATAGACCACGTAGGCATCTCGTTGGGCTACCGCATTGATTGGAAAGGAGGCCGGCGATGAAAAAACTGTTGATAGCTGTCTGCAGCTTGTTGTCCATATCCCTGCTGGGAGGATGCAGCGTGCGCGAATTGCCGGAGGACGGCGGAGTAGACCCTACGATTGTGCATACCGAAATAGTCCTGTTGCCCGGTGCGGACATGACCCCGTTCGATGTTCCGGAATTCTCCACCCGCGCCGCCGACCCTCGTGAATACAAGGTGCGTTACATTGTGGAAGTCTATGCCGATGATAAGTTCGACCAAAGCCTGCAATTTCGCCGCCAACTCATTTGTGATGAGGGAGATACGGAGGATGTGACTTTGGAATGTGACCTTCATGCGCGCAACTACCGGGTGGTGGCATGGCGCGACTTTGTGCTTGCTTCCGGAGTTTCCGGCAATGTTGCCGACGACTGTTTTTATACTACCTCTGATTTCTCTGCCGTCAAACTGAAAGGAGACTATACGGGCGGAACCGACTATAAGGATGTGTTCTGCGGGCAGGCTGCCCTTGACCTTTCACCCTATCGCTGCCAATCGGAAGCCGGACACCGCGAGGAGATGCAACTGGAGCGTCCGTTGGCAAAGGTGGAGTTGATTACCACCGACATTGTCAAGTACCTCAACAAGCTGGAGCAAACGAAAAGTATCCGGGACGCAGCCATAGATGATTTTACGGTGCAGGTGCTTTATACCGGATATTTCCCCGTAGGCTTTAATGTTGTCTCCAACCGCCCCAATGAGGCGGTTATGGGCATAAAGTTCACTTCCAACCTTCTCGTCCTTTCAGACAATGAAGCCTGTCTGGCTTTCGACTACGTGCTGGTGAACGGCGAAGAATCTTCCGTCACCTTAGAAATGATCATTTACAACGAGGAGGGACAGGAGGTGAATCGCGTCACCGGGGTGGAAGTGCCTCTCAAGCGGAACAAGATAACCATGGTGCGCGATGAGTTCCTTACTCGTGAATTTGCTCCCGGCATCGGTATTGACCCCGGTTTTGACGGAGAGATAAACGTGGTGGTTCCTTAATTTTCTTATTCAAAAAAATAATATATGTCTCACTCAAACAAAACTAATATGAAAAAGTATTTCTCACTACTGGCAGGTCTTATCCTGCTGGTTTTCACAGCCTGTCAGAGTGACGAGCTGGTGAATGGTGGAAGAAACGGCGAAGTGGCTGCTTCTTTCAGTGTACAGTTGCCGGATGACGGCCATTCTGCTGTCACCCGCGCTGCCGGTGACGGTGTGCAGGTGAACCGTTGCATCATGGAAATCTATCTGAATGACGAATTGTATAAGCGTGAAGTCAGTGCCGTTCAGGCGGATGGGCTGACAGCTAAATTCGATGTCCGTCTGGTTACGTCACAAACGTATAACTTCGTATTCTGGGCAGACCATGTGGCGTCTGCTGAAGGTGAGGATATTAAAACCGATTTGCATTACAACACTGCTGACCTTCGTAACATAGCTATGATAGGCACTTACAATGGGAGTAGCAAGGATGATACGCGTGATGCTTTCTCTGCTAGTCTGGAGAAGCTGGTTACAAATGCTTTTTCTGAAAGTGTGGAGTTGACTCGTCCGTTCGGACAGTTGAATATCAAGACGGAAGATTTGGCTTTGATTCCTGAAAATCAAAGAGAGGCATTGACTCCGACAACTGCTACCTTGTCGTTCAAGAACCTTTATACCGGCTTTAATGCTGCTACGGGGGATTTGATTGGCGAACCGATGACTTTGGCTTACAAAAAAGCGGCAGATGTGGTGGATGCTACCGGTAATCTGACTGTGGATTATCTTTTTGCACCGAAGGCTGTAGGCGAGCAACATTTGGTAAATATGACACTTGCCGTAAACAATGCTGCCGGTAAGCTGATTACTACGAAAGATTTGAATACTATACCTGTTCAGCGCAATTATAAGACGAATGTAACGGGCAATTTGCTGACGGTTGACGGTACGGTTAAGGTAACAGTAAAGCCTACGTTTACTTTGCCGGATTTAAGTGAGAAAGTGAAAGAAGTAGCGCTCGTAAGTGAAGTCACTGAAGCCTTAAAAAACAATACTAACGTTGTCGTTACGACACCTCCGACGCAGGCGGAAACCATTTCATTACCTAAATATGAGGAAGAAGATGTAGCGGTGTCCATAACATTGCCTGAAACAGCTCAGGATATTACTATTAATTATTCATCGGAAGGCGGTGAAGAGAGCAAAAATGCTCCTAAGGAATTGAAAATAACGACCCCTTCTGCCAGTAAGGTAATTATTAAGGCGGAAAAGTCTACCGTAACATTGAATGGACAGTCTTATACAGCAGTTGAGGCTGCTACGGCGGAGAATACCTTGATTGTGGAAAGTGGTGTTACTATCGGAACACTGACGTTGAAGAAAGGTAATGTCAAGCTTTATGGAAAGATAACTGCTGCTGTGACGAAGGAGACGGGTTGGAACGGAACTATCATCCGCTGCCTTGATAATCAACAAAGTTATGATAACTTGATAACCGATGCTATTTCAGGGTATACCGGCATTTTGATTGAACGTGAAGCTACATTCGATGCGGCCAAAGTATCTGCCAATTCTTCGGCAACCGTAGGGAAACCAATGAAAATTGCTGCTAACGCCACCATCTCCAACCTGAAAATACATGTAGATCAGGCTGCCGTATCTCCTATCGAGATAATCGACGGAGCTGCCAATGTTACATTTGATAACTTGACAGTATCTTCTACCAATGAATATCCATTGGTGAAAGTATTAGGAACCAATCAGAAAATTACTGTCCGTAACAGTTCTTTATTGCTGACTTCCGGTAAGTCTAATCAGTCAGGTTTCAACATTCAGAACGGCGGTACCGGTAATGTGATTACAGCTTTACTGGAGAATTCCTATATTGGCTTTGGAGCCACGAAGTTGAATGTGGATAAGTCGCAGGATTATGATTATACGAGCGAGAAGAGCGATAATTTTAAAAACTCTTCTTATTCGAGAGCGATTACAGTAGGACGTAATAGTAATAAAGCGTATGATGGAACGGCTGTGACAAACCTGACTGTAAACGATTGTGTTTTTGAAGGAGTGTACTATGCTATTAATACATTGCATAATGTATCGTTGAATATCAATGTGGATAACTCCATTCTTGACGGGCGTGCTGCTTTCAATATTTGGTCTACTGCAAATGCCGGCTCTGTTTTTAATGTGAAGAATTCTAAGCTGATAGGGCGTAACTGTTTTTCTGGTCCTACGGAAGTATTTGCCACTGTTGTGTTGAATGGCTATAATAGTAATGATGTAGCGTCAGTGAAGTATGTGCGTAACAATACAATAACATTAGATAACTGTGATGTAGTGAGTGATAATGCTCCACAGACAGACACCAACTATCAGTATGGTGTAAGCATGCGCTCTCCTTATTATAATAAACTGATATTGAAGAATAATACAAAGTTCCGTGAAACCCGGACGCCGCGTTTGCCGCATGTGGTAGATTTCAATGCCAATGCTTGGCGCAATGAAGTGGTTGATGATGGCTCGATAAATCTTGACGGATGTGCAACGGGTGCAACAGTGTTGCCAAGCCATAAATGGAGTGGACACAGTTATGCTTCCGTAGGAACCGTTGCTGATGACGGTAAGATTTACATAGGTGATCCGGATGTGTTGGCCGGCTTTATTCAAAGCGGAGCCGATGGAAAGGGTGTGGAAGTGGTGCTTGTCCGCGATTTGGATATGGGTAGCCATAATATCACATTGAGCACTTCGTTTGAAAGTATAAGTAATTGTACTTTCAACGGAAATAATCATACCATTGCCAATTATACTTTGTCGAACAAGCAATATGCAGGCTTGTTACCTAATGCCATTCGTGTGACTGTCAAGAACCTTACTCTGAAGAATGCGAATATTACAGCAGTTAATGATGGCAGTAACAATGCTTATGCCGGCGGATTTATCGGTCGTGCCTATGGTACGAACGTGGTAGAGAATTGTACACTCGAAAATAGTATCGTGCAGGGTATCAATAAAGTGGGTGGCATAGCCGGTTTCCAGGCTGAGAATGGTATCAGCATCAGAAAATGTACTGTGAAAGGTTCGACGATTAAGGTAGATACCGAGAATCAGGAGTATGGTCAGTGTGGCGGTATTTTAGGTTATATCGGTTCAGTGGCGGCTGCCAATGAAGTAAGCGGAAATTTCATCATCAATACCAAAGTAGAAGCTCCGGTTAATACGAATATCGGTGAGGAGCATCGTAAGAGCAGCATTTGTGTAGGTACATTGCAAGGTGTGAAAGGTCAGTCTTTGGTTATCGATATGCCGTTCAGCTATATTCAAAGTTCAACCTTTAATGGTAAGACGATCGATAAAACAGAATATATGGGGCTGCTGGGAGGAATACGATACGAGGAAACCCAGCCTTCGCTGACTATTAACGGTACGAGATTTTAGGAATGTCTTTCTATTCTAAAACATTATTAATATGAAAAAGAGTTTTTTACTGCTGGCGGGTCTTATCCTGTTGGCTTTCACAGCCTGTCAGAATGACGAGTTGGTGAATGGTGGAAGTGGCAACGAGACTGCTGTATCTTTCAGTGTGCAGTTGCCGGGTGCTAATGCTCCTTCTACCCGCGCGGCGGGCGACGGTACACAGGTGAACCGTTGTATCATGGAGATTTATTTGGGTGACAAACTTTATGGTGAGCGTCAGGTGGTGCCTGTGGCGGGTAATAAAACTGCGACCTTCAACGTGAGGCTGGTAACTTCACAAACCTATGACTTTGTGTTCTGGGCGGATGTTTCCGGAGAGGGAGGCATTAAGGCCGACAGACATTACCAGACTGCCAATGGTTTACAGAATATTTCTCTTCTCGGAACTTATGCCGGAAACGATGACTCTCGCGATGCCTTTACGGGCGTATTGCTGAGTAAGTTGGTGACCGGAGCCTTCAATGAGGCAGTGGAATTGACCCGCCCCTTTGGTCAGTTGAATATTAAGACCACAGACCTTGGGAGTATTCCCACAGATAGAACGGCGCTTATTCCTGCTGCTGCATCGTTGGCGTTCAAAGGGGTGTATACGGGCTTTAATGCTCATACAGGTGCAGTGACAGGTGATTTGGCCGCACTTTCTTACAACGAAAATGCTGCTGTTGTAGATGGTGATGGTGCACTGACCATGGATTATCTTTTTGCTCCGAAAGAGGGACAATTGCTGACGAATATGGTGTTGACAATGAATAATGCCGCTGGAGAGAGGATTACCGATAAGGAATTGAGTAATATTCCTGTTCAGCGTAACTACAAGACGAATGTGACAGGCAGCATGCTGACTGTGTCGGGCCAGTTTGTCGCAACCTTAGAACCGGCGTTCACAGGTGATTTGGATAAGAAGATTGTGGAAGTAGCTAATATTGCAGACGTAGCCGATGCGTTGAAAACCTGTGATAATGTAGTTGTTACAACTGCTCCGGCGCAAGATGCAACCATTGAGTTACCTAAATATACGGCAACGGATAAGGCTGTTTCCATTACATTGCCGGAAACAACGAATAAGACGGTGACGATTAATTATGCCAATGATGCAGGAAATTCAAATCCTCCGAAAGAACTTACTATCATAGCTCCGCAAACCAAAAAACTGGTCATTGACGCAAAGCAGACAACCGTCTATCTGAATGGAACGAAGTATGATGAGATAGAAGCCGGTACTGCCGAAAATACGTTGGTAATCAATGACGGGGTGACTGTTGACAAACTGACAGTGAATGCCGGTAATGTAAAGGTGTTTGGTAAAGGTACGATTACTACAATTCTAAAGAGCACCGAAAACACCGGCATTACATATATTTATGCTTCAAATCAGGCACAGCTTCCCGCCACCTTGCCGCAAGGCTTTGAAAAGGTGTCTTTGGAAGCGGAGAACCTCAAAGAGGCTATGGCTGAAGGCGGCGTATATCAGTTGAAAGAAGATGTTGACATAGCAGGTAGAAGCATTGAGATTCCTGCCGGTACAGCGGCTACCTTAGATCTGAACGGCAACACCATTACAGCAGCCAATCGGGGAGTAGACGGAATTGCGGTATATGGAAATCTGACACTGAAAGACAGCAAGGGAAACGGCCGGATTGTTGCAAATAAGGATTATACAGGCGGCGCTTATGGTGCAGGCTTGATCCGTATTATAGGTGAAAATGCGGCTATGATTATGCAGGGCGGCACTATTTATGCCGCCAGAGAAAATGCTACAAATAATGGGCAGTATGGTGTGGCTGTTTATGAAGGTGGCGATTTCACCATAACCGGCGGTAAGATCGAAGCAGGCTGGTCTGCGGTGTTAGGTAATGGTAAGTACAAAACGCAAAATAGTGTAATCAGGATTGAAGGCGGTGAACTGATTTCTACTTCCGATTATGCAGTGTACTTGCCGCAATCCGGCACAACCACCATTAGTGGCGGTAAGGTGTATGGTGTAGGCGGTGGTGTATGCATCAACCGCGGTACACTGAATGTTGAAGGCACAGCCTTGATCACCAGTAAGGGTACAGGCGATACCGGAGATTGGGGCGACGGTACCGGCAATATGGAAAGTGCGGCAATCAATGTAGCTGCCAAATATGGCGATTGTGTCGTGAACATCAAAGGCGGTACACTGACAGCAGAGGCTAATGCGCTTGTTTCTACGGGCAATGCCGGCTACACACCGGCTATCAACGTCAGTGGCGGTACATTCTCCGATCCGAGTCTGCTCGGCCATCTGTCTGCCGGGGCCAATGTGAAAGTCAAACTTCTGAAGGACTATGAGGGTCCGGGACTGGGCATTTTCTATGGTAAAGATAAAAATAATAAAGAGGAAAACGGTAGCCGGGCTACGGTTGAGATAGACTTGAACCAACATGCATGGAATCTTACCAATGACCCGTTGTTTGGTTCTACCGGGTACAAGAACCAATACTTCCATCTTGAAAAAGATGCTTTTGTTACTTTCAGGAATGGTACTGTTCGGCCAATAGATGCGGCGTCAGGCAAGATGCTTATACAGAATTACTGTCATCTGACACTGGAGAATGTCAAACTGATTGGCGGAGGTTCTTGTGAGTATGTTATCTCCAATAATAACGGAAGCTGTACGATTTCAAACTCTACCATTACTGCTGCAGCAGGACAATGTGCGTTCGATGTTTACTCCTACAAGCCTTATCCGGGAGGGGTAACGGTCACTGTCAATGGCCAAAGCATCATTAATGGCAACATAAAGTTTGGCGGTGATAGCGGTAAGAAGAACGGTAATCTTGTTATTAACGGTGGTACTATCAATGGTAACTTGAGTGCGAATAATGATTATTATGACAGCATAAACAAGAACATTATCATCAAGGAAGGCGTTACATTTGGCGCAGACGTTACCGGATGGGACGACTATAAATAACTATGGTAATGCGGCGGAGCCGCTTGCCGGAAATATATGGAAACATCCAGTTTGCATGGAAAACAGTTGGAAAGTGTTCCGTTTCCATGTTATACTGTTTGTATTTGTTTGTTTGTTTTCCCTGCGTTGTGAAACGCGGGGAAATTTTTTATATGATTTGGCTTTGTAAGCTCTCAATTTAGTACGTCAATCCGAATAACCATAGCGGAATTTCATTACGGAAGCCCACTTCGATATTATCCAATGCCAGGTAGCCTTTTTCCACACCGGCCAATTGTTGCTGTGTCTTGTTTTTTATAAAATACAAAAGCGGTGGAGTTTTGTATTCTCTAAAATACAAAAATAACAGAAAATTGTATCTTGGAGAATACAATTAACAGGAAAGCGGTGGAGACTTCTCAAAAGCTTTCCACCGCTTTCTTATTAATTATCAGCTTAAATGCACTTGTCTTATCGTCCGTTTTGTGCGATAAGTTCTTTTATCTTTTCATTCAGGCTTTCGGCTTTCATCAGTTGCTCCAGCGTCAGGTGCATGCGCCAGCGCCAGTAGTGACGTGGGTTGGCTGGCACATTAATGCGCTCTTCCTGTGCGTTGGGGTTGCGCCATTTGCCGTCCATGGACATCCAGTCTTGCAGGGAGAGGATGGCGAGTATGGAGTTGCTTTGCAGATGCTTGCGCACCACCTCTTCGCAAAGCTCGGGAGTGGCAGTTGCGGGGGCAGCGCCATAGTGTCCGAGCATCGTGTTGTAGTAACGTTGCGTTTGCTGAAAGTCCTCTTCCCACCAGCCGCGCAGTGTGGACATGTCGTGGGTGGATATGGTGCAGACTGAGCGGTATGGATACCACTCCGGATGCCCGAACTCCTGTGCGGGGTCTTTGGGCATGCGCTGTATCTCCAGTGAGAGGATACGCAGATCGTTCATCACCCATGCCACGCAATCGGGAATCATACCCAAGTCCTCACCGCATACCAACATTCGGGTGGACTGTGTCAGTTGAGGCAGCTTGTTCATGGCTTGCTCGCGCCAGAACTCGTTGTGGCGGTGGTAGTAGTAGTGGTCGTACAGGCGGTTGAAGGCCGATTTTTCCCAATCGTTCAGGGAGCGGTACACATAGTCGTGCTGCACACCGATACGGGGATGATATTTGTACGGGTCGTGGCGGTCGGGTACAAACAGTACGTCGCTGATGAGCGCATACAAACCGTCGCGCACCCAAATGCTGTCTTCGTCCGTCTTGCCGGCAAAGTAGGCTTCTACCTTGCGTTGAGTGTCAAATTCCGGACGCATCCGGTAGATTTCCCACGTGTCCGTCGGTTCGATGAAGGTTTGCTTCACGTAGTCGGTGTGCGGACCGAACATCTGTCCAAGGAAATATTCGTGTATATACGGTTTCAGGAACTCATCGCGGAAGGGGAGTCCGTAGCTTTCTATCTCTTCACGTGTCATGGGCAGGGCGGGTACAAACTGCCCCAGCAGGCCATGTACGGCGTGCATCGGGATTTCCCAGATGCGGAAGAAGCCGAGGATGTGGTCGATGCGATAGGCGTCGAAGTATTCAGCCATTTTGCGGAAGCGCTTCATCCACCATGCATAACCGTCTTTTTCCATGACATCCCAGTTATAGGTGGGGAAGCCCCAGTTTTGTCCGTTCACCGAGAAATCGTCGGGTGGTGCGCCGGCTTGTCCGTTCAGGTTGAAATAATGGGGTTCTGTCCATGCTTCTACGCTGTTGCGACTGATGCCGATGGGGATGTCGCCTTTCAGTACGACGCCGTTGGCGCGTGCGTGTTCAGTGGCGGCGAGTAGCTGCCGGTGCAGGTTGAACTGGATGTAATAATAGATGGCGATATGCGGATAATCCGCCGATTCCGGCTGGCAGAGTTTCTCTATCTCTTGGATGTCGTAGTTGCTGTACTTCGGCCACTCGCGGAAGTTGGGCGTTTTATAGGCGTCACGCAGATAGCTGAAAACGGCATACGGTTGTAACCATTCCTTGTTCGACTCGAAAAACTCATGGAAGGCTGCCGAGGCCAGCACCTTCTCTCCCTCTTGCTTGAAGATGAGGTGGAAGTATTCCCATTTGGTTTTGTTGACTGCCTCATAATCGACGGAGGGCAGGGCATTCAGTTCTTTCTGACGTTTGTTGAACGCAGCCATAAGTTTCTTGTCTTTCAATGCACCCAGTTGTTTCAAGTCTGTGTACATCGGGTGGAAAGCATAGATGGAGATGCTGTTATAAGGATAGGAGTCTGTCCACGTATGTGTCATGGTGGTGTCGTTGATCGGCAGAATCTGTACGGCTTTCTGCCGGGTGCTGACGGCCCAGTCGATCATGCGTTTTAAATCGCCGAAATCGCCTACACCGAAACTTTTCTCGGAACGGAGTGAGAATACGGGTACGGCAACACCCGAACCTTTCCAGACGGGAAGGTTGAAATATACATAACGGTCACCGATAACCAGTGTCTCGTTTGCACCGCTTTGCGGGTCCGCCATATATCGGTTCGGATTGTTTTCCCAGCATACGGCGCGGCGTTCTTTCTTGTTGTATAGAATGAATTTGTATTCCAACGGAAAATGGATTTTGGAGGCATCTGCCTCTATTTGCCATTCAGGGAAGTTGGCATCACTCATAAGTACGGCCTTGTCCGGATTCCAGTTTCCGAAGATCGGCTGGTTTCCGCAGATGCCCAGACAGTGGTCACTGTCGATGCAGGGGGCATACGCTTTTATCAGCAGGCCTTTTTTATGTCCCTTAGGAGCAGCACTGCGTTCGCGGTGTGCCAGAAGGGATTCCGTAAAGGCGGAGGTGTAGAAATATTGCTGTTCCGGCAGGTTCTTCCAACAATCTTGTATCCGGTAGGTTTTCTTGGAGTTTCCGGAGAGGTAAAGAGTGCGGGGCAGGCTGTTCCACTCGGCACGTATAGGGTGCCCATCGCGGAAAATATAGTAGCTGTATAGGACGTATCCGCTTTCCGGCACTGCAATGTCTGCTTCCGCAGCCCAATGGATGCCGTCTATGGTTTGTAGCGGAAATGCTTTGGAGGGATGTCCGTTTCCAAGCTCCGGGATGGAGCCTGAAACTCTGACTTCTTCACCCCAATTGGTTCTGTACTCGATATTAAATGATAAGGTCATATATATTAGATTTAGAAATAGCAATAGCTGCAATGATTATGCAAGTATAAAAAATATTCTTCATAATCATGCAGCTATTGTCTGCTATCTCGTTTAAAATCCTATGCAAACGTTTGCTCTTCCGATTATCCGCAGCGGGATGCACCGCAAGTGGTGCAGATGAGACAACCTTCCTGATAGACAAGGGTTTCGTTGCCGCAGTTCGGGCATTTCTTGCCTTTGGCCTCTGTGCCGTCTGTGACGTACTTCTTCAGAGCGCGTTCCACACCGTTCTTCCAAGTATTGATGTTTTCGCTGTCCAGCTGGAGTGAGCTTACCAGTTTCATTACCTGCTCGATAGGCATGCGGTAACGCAATACGCCAGAGATGAGCTTGGCGTAGTTCCAATATTCCTTGTTGAACTTCTCGGACAGTCCCTCGATAGTGACCTTGTAACCGCGTTTGTTCTCAAACTGGAAGTCGTAACGCTTGTTCCCGTTCTCATCGACGTTCTTGATGATATGTCCTGTTGAAACATTCTTCGGGAGGATGATGCCTTCGTCGTCATCTTGAAGACCGGTGAATATCTCGTAGGGATGTCCGTCCAGCAATCCGACGAATGCCACCCATTTTTCCTTATTGTTCTGGAAACGCACAACGTCTGCTTCAAGCACTTTCGGACGTGTCTCGACAACCGTAGGCGGCTTGCATGGCGGGAGTTCGTTTTTCTTGTCGCTCTTGGTGGAGATGAGTACGCCGGAACGCGAACCGTCACGATACACCGTACAGCCTTTACAGCCCGATTTCCATGCTTCGACGTACAGGCGGTTTACCAGTTCCTCGTCCACATCGTTCGGTAGGTTAATGGTTACGCTGATGGAGTGGTCCACCCATTTTTGAATACGTCCCTGCATTTTGACTTTCATCAGCCAGTCTACATCGTTGGAAGTCGCTTTATAATAAGGTGACTTCTCAACCAGTGCATCTATTTCTTCTTGCGTATAGCGTTTGGCTGGGTCGTAACCTTCTGCTTCCATCCATGTCACGAATTTGGGGTGGAATACGATGTATTCTTCAAAAGCGTCTCCGGTTTCGTCGACAAAGTCGATATGTACGTTGGAATCGTTCGGGTTGACTTTGCGGCGGCGTTTGTAGACGGGCAGGAATACGGGTTCGATGCCGGAAGTGGTCTGTGTCATCAAACTTGTTGTACCTGTCGGCGCAATGGTGAGACAGGCAATGTTACGACGGCCGTATTTCTTCATTTCCTCATACAGTTCGGGGTCGGCCTCGCGCAAACGGTTGATGAACGGGTTGTTCTTCTCACGTTCACTGTCGTAAACTTCAAAAGCACCACGCTCTTTTGCCATTACCACAGACGAGCGGTAGGCACTCAGCGCTACTGTCTTATGTACTTGTTCGGCGAATTCGGTCGCTTCTTCAGTGCCGTAACGCAATCCCAGTGCTGCAAGCATATCGCCTTCGGCGGTGATTCCCACACCGGTACGGCGACCCTGACCGCTTTTCTTATATATCTTCTGCCACAATACGCTTTCAGTATGTTTCACGTCTTCGCTTTCCGGATCGGCATCAATCTTGGCCATGATGCGTTCTATCTTTTCCAACTCCAGATCGATGATATCGTCCATGATGCGCTGGGCCAATGCAACGTGCTTCTTGAAGAGGTCGAAATCGAAGTAAGCGTCCGGCTTGAACGGATTGACTACATAGGAATATAGGTTGATAGCCAGCAAGCGGCAAGAGTCGTAGGGGCATAAAGGTATCTCACCGCAAGGGTTGGTGGATACGGTGCGGTAACCCAAGTCTGCATAGCAATCGGGTACAGACTCTTTTAGAATGGTATCCCAGAAAAGCACACCGGGTTCGGCGGACTTCCATGCGTTGTGCACAATTTTTTTCCACAGATCGGTGGCATTGATTTCTTTCTTGAATACAGGATCGGTGGCGTCAATCGGGTATTGCTGTACGTATGGTTTGCCATCAATGGCTGCTTGCATAAATGCATCGGTCAGTTTGACGGAAACATTGGCGCCCGTCACCTTGCCTTCTGTCATTTTTGCATCGATGAACGCTTCCGAATCCGGATGCTTGATGGACACGCTTAACATGAGCGCACCCCGACGACCGTCCTGGGCCACTTCACGAGTAGAGTTGGAGTAGCGTTCCATGAAAGGAACCAGTCCGGTGGAAGTCAAAGCGGAATTTTTTACCGGAGAACCTTTTGGGCGGATGTGTGATAAGTCGTGTCCTACTCCGCCGCGGCGTTTCATCAGTTGTACCTGCTCTTCGTCCACTTTGAAGATGGCGCCATAAGAATCGGCTTCACCGTCCACACCTATAACAAAACAGTTGGAAAGGGAAGCCACCTGATAGTTGTTACCGATCCCGGTCATCGGACTTCCTTGCGGAACGATGTATTTGAAGTGGTTGAACAACCCGAAGAGTTCTTCGGAACTCAGTGCGTTAGGATACTTGGCCTCAATGCGTGCCACTTCGTTGGCTATTCTCCAGTGCATGTCTTCCGGAGACTTTTCGTAAATATTCCCGAAAGAATCCTTAACTGCATATTTGTTTACCCAAACCCTTGCAGCCAGCTCGTCACCTTGAAAGTATCGTAAAGATTCTTCGTAGGCTTCGTCATAAGAATAAATTTTCTTTTCCACGATGCAATATCTCTTAGATTTAATTGTAAATAAGTAAATGTGTAGAAGTTGTACTTATCGCTAACAAATGTGATTGCAAATCTATGAATGTTTTTTATTATAGCAAAATAAAAAGATGGAATTTTATTAACCGTATGTAAGTTTTCCAATTTAATTTATTAATTGATTGATTTATATGAGAATATCTTTTTGTGATGAATGAAAAGTTTTCCAAAAAGAAAATTGTGCCTTAACTTATTGCTTGATGGAATTATTCTTTTGGAAAACATGGGAGAATATATTTAGGCTTATTAAACATGCACTCTGTGTTTCTTTCACTATATTTGCAAAAAAAAGAAAGAATGGAAAGCTTAAAACAAAGGAGAACAATTCGTAAGTATCAGCAGAAAGATATTTCTTCTGATTTGTTAAATGATTTGCTTGAAACCGCTTGTCGTGCTTCTACGGTTGGAAACATGCAGGTTTATAGCGTAATTGTAACTCGTGATGCTGACCGCAAAGCTAAATTGGCGCCGGCGCATTTCAATCAGCCTATGGTGCAGGCTGCGCCGGTGGTTCTTACTTTTTGCATTGATCTGCGTCGTTTCAGCAAATGGTGTGTGCAGCGCAAGGCGGAACCGGGATATAATAATTTTGAATGGTTTGTCACCGGGGCTGTTGATGCTTTATTGGCAGCGCAAACATTCTGTGTTGCAGCTGAGGAAAAAGGTTTAGGCATTTGCTATTTGGGTACCACTACCTATAATCCTCAAATGATTATTGAGGCACTGGAACTGCCCGAATTGGTTTTTCCTATTACTACCGTTACTGTGGGATGGCCTGCTGAGGTTCCGGCGCAAGTAGACCGCTTGCCTTTGGAAGCCGTTGTCCATGAAGAAATCTATCATGATTATACCTCTGAGGATATTGATCGCTTGTATGCTTACAAAGAGTCGTTGTCGGAAAATATACGATTTATAATAGAAAACAATAAGGAAACACTGGCTCAAGTATTTACGGACGTGCGTTATACGAAGAAAGATAGCGAGGCAATGTCTGAGAACCTTTGGAAAGTGATGAAAGAACAGGGCTTTTAGATTGAAAGGTTAGGTATAATTTATATATAAGGTATAGAGTATGAAGTTGCTATATGGAAAGGCAAATGTAACTATACTCTATACCTTATAATTGTTATTCGGGAGTTAGTTCCCTTTTTTCAAGGCTGTTTGGATCTCGTCGATCTCGGCGCGAAATGATTTATCCACTTCTTTTAACTGCTTGATTGTTTTGCAGGCATGCAATACGGTAGCATGATCTTTGTTGCCGATTAGCGTGCCGATCTTTGCAGTAGAGAAATCGGTATGGCTTTTCGCTAAATACATGGCTATCTGCCGCGCCTGCACCACTTCTCGTTTGCGCGATTTGGTATGTATAGCGGCATTCTCCAATCCGAAGTGCTTACATACAGTGGTGATGATATCGTCAATGGTTATGGACTTACTTTCGCAGTTCACAACCTTGCGTACAATGCGTTGTGCCAGTTCCAGGTCGATCTCTTTGTTGTATATAGTGGAATGGGCCATAATGGAGATGACAATACCTTCCAGATCGCGAACGCTGTTGCCCACATTCTCGGCTATGTAGTCAATGACCTCCGGTGGGAATTGCAAACCGTCGCGGTGTATTTTGTTGCGCAGAATGTTTTTGCGTAATTCTACGGTCGGCTTTTCCAACTCGGCTACCATTCCCCATTTGAAACGTGTAATCAAGCGCTCTTCCATACCTTGAAGCAATACAGGGGCGCGGTCGGAGGTCAGGATCAGCTGTTTGCCGTTCTGATGCAGATGATTGAAGATATGGAAGAATGTGTTTTGTGTTTTTGTAACACCTGCGAATTCCTGAATATCATCAATAATCAATATATCAATTGTCTGGTAGAAGTTAATAAAGTCGTTGGTCGTGTTGTTACGTACGGAATCGGTGTATTGAACCTGAAATAGATGTGCGGATACATACAATACCCGTTTTTCGGGGTATAGTTCCTTGATTTTTGTACCGATGGCATTGGCAAGGTGGGTTTTTCCCACACCTGACGCTCCGTATAGGAACAACGGGTTGAATATCGTTTTGGCGGGATTGAGTGCCACTGCCTCTGCAACACTGCGAGAAAGCTTATTGCTATATCCTTCAATAAATGTGTCGAAGTTGTATTCCGGATTCAGATGTGGGTCTAAATCAGGAACAGGAATCTGCGGGATAGCTTTGTCTATCGTCGGTTTTTGCGGGATGATAGTACGATGGGTGGATTCGTAGTTTACGGTCTTTTCCGGCCGCGAACTTTTGTCCACCATAACATTATACATCAACTTTGTTCCCTCGCCGATTACCTTGTAAAGAGTCTTACGCAATAGGTCTACAAATTTATCCTCCAGAAACTCATAAAAGAACTGGCTGGGAACTTGTACAACAAGCGTTTTGTCCTCATATTTTAAAGGAATAATGGGGAGAAACCAAGTTTTATATGTCTGTTCAGGAACATTGTCTCTGATAATTTCAAGACAGCGGTTCCACAATCCGACATGATCCTGTTCACTCATAACGGTTACTGATACATTTATTAATTAAGCAAAACTTCTACGTTTGCAAAATTGGCAATCTTATTTGAGAAAAACAAATCTCTTTTTTCTTGTGTTTCTCAATAAAACAATAATCTCTTTACTTTCAGCTACTTATCGGAATATGTGAAAATTCCCCCTTTATATATACTATTGTTTTTGTATAACAGCTTGTAATATAGTAAGATAATGCTGCTTTTGTGGGCTGCTCCTCTCCAAAAGCGGAGTAGATATAAACCCCTTTTTTACTTTGTACATAGACTTATCAAGGGTTTTTCCTTTTTGGATAAATAAGCTTTGCTATTTAGACAAAATCTATATAAGCGTAATTCCTACTTATCTTTCTTACCGAATAAAGAGAAATGAACGTAGCGTTTGGGGTGTGATTTTAAATCTTCTAATAGGCTCGCTGCATTTGCTGTTGTGGCATTCAGGTTATTGTAGAGTGACGGATCGTTCAGCAATAATCCGACAGTATTATCCTTTCGGTTTAATTTATCTGTAATCATTTTTACATTAGCCAATGTGGAGTCTATGCTTTGCATGGCTGTTGCATAATCTATTTCTTTCAAGTTATTTGAAATAAGTACAAAGTTATCCCCAATGGTATTCAGCTTGCCTGTAAGTTGGGGAATGTCCTTGTTCATTAATGTTTGCAGCTGTCCACTGGTCACTGCTAAGTTGGCTGTCAGAGTCTGTACATTATGCAGAGTGGCGGGGATGGCCGGATCTGCCAATACCGTATTTAAAGATCCGAGTATAGAGTCCAGCTTAGGCAGCATCTTTTCCAGTTGCGGCATCATGGCGGCAACTTTTTCCATCATTCCGTTGTTGAGCGTACCGGGAATTGTATCTCCTATCTGGTATTTCTCGCGGGGATTGTTGGCAAGGAGCAGGTTCATTTTGACGCCGCCCAGCATTTCTGCTGCCAGTTCCGCCGTACTGCCTTTGGGAATACGCAAGTCGGTGTTGACATCTATTTCGGCAATTACCTTTCCGGGCTGGCTGTAATCATAGTACAGGTCGCGTACGATGCCTACACGAAAACCGTCGGCAAAGACAGGACTAGACTTGGTAAGTCCGTTGACATTCTGAAATTTGACATAGAAATAACTGGAAGGCTTAAACATATTGATACCTTTCAGGTAATTGATACCATATACTAATATACAGAGAGCAGCTATTCCTGCAATTCCTATTCTGACTTCTTTGGTAATATACTTCATGATGTTATTCTATTTATTTCTTTTTATTTTTAAATTCGTTGATGGCAGCGTTCACATTCACCTTTTTGCCGTTTTTGAAAGCTATGATGAAAGCGTCCTTGAATTGTGCCGTAATTGAGCGTTTGGTGCGTAATACCTTATTGTAATCGGAGGATGCGCCATACGTATATTTGTACAGGCCGCCTTCTTTATAATAATCCACGTTCTTCAATCCTTTCAATCGCTTGTCATTTTTTGCCAATGGGCGGGAAGATGTGAGTATTTGTATCTTGAACACCGGGGCGTTGTCTTCTGTTTGCGCAACAGCGTTTTTTTCTGTGCGCCGGGGTGTGGAGTTGCTGTCTTGTCTGACTGTCTTTTCTGTTGCATTCGGCGTTGTGCCGGCAGGAGTCGTATCTTTCTCCTCCGGCAGGTCTTCCGGTAGAATGGTCTGGCTACTTCCGTTCAGACGGATTTCCTGCTCTCGCTTATAGGTAAGGAAAGCGCGAAAAATGCCGTTGGCAAGAGTTGTGGTTCCTGCATCTGTATTCAGGTAACGTTCTTCTTCAGGGGTGGAGATGAAACCCAGTTCAACCAGAATGCTGGGCATGGCGCTGGCTTTCAGTACTAAAAAACCGGCTTGGTGCACGCCCCGATCCACCCGGCGGCAAGTATTACGGAAATGCTTTTGTACGAGTGAGGCCAGATGTACGCTTTGCGACATATACTTATCCTGCATGAATTCGAAAATAATATACGATTCGGCAGAATTAGGATTGAACCCCGCATAGCGTGTCTTATAATCGCTTTCGTAGAGAATCACCGAGTTTTCCCGTTTGGCGACTTCGAGGTTGGCATCCGATTTGGCAAGACCTAATGTCCATGTAGAAGCGCCTTTGGCAGTGCGGTTCTTAGCCAATGCATTTGTGTGAATCGAAATGAACAAGTCTGCTTTGGCGTTGTTGGCTATCTCTGCACGACGGTCCAAGGGGATAAAGACATCTCGCGTACGGGTATATACGACTTTTACGTCCGGACAGTTCTTTTGAATTTGTTTGCCGAGTTTGAGTGCAACGTTTAAGTTGATATTCTTTTCTTTGGAGATTTTGCCGACAGCGCCAGGGTCGTGCCCGCCATGTCCGGCATCAATAACGACAACAAAATCTTTTGCTTCGGCACTGCTGCTGCAAAAGGGTGAAATGAGCAGTCCCAAGCAAATATTTATATATAATATGTATCGTCTGTATAGTTTCATATTAAAAATATCGTCGCAAAGATAGCGCAAAGGTCTATTATCGCTCTGCAAAAGTAATGTAATTTTATAGAAAACTCACACTTTGCTTTCAAGTTTTATCTGTAACAGCTTCTTTTTAGGGAGATTTAGTCTTAGTGTTTGCAAAATTTATAGATTTTCTATGTTTGCTTTTAGTTTGCGGTTAGTGGCGAATAGTTCGTTAGACAAATGCCTAACGAACTAAAATTGCTGTATCTCCCGCTTATTCAAATCTTTCTCCTTATTTATTTTCCGCGACGGACATACTTGTTAATAATATCCGTAACTTTGCACGCAAAATTAATAGGTAGACATAGGTATGCTTCTTCGTTTCATAAAGAATTGGACATTGCCTTTAGCAATGCTTGCAGGCACTGCAGGATACTTCTTCTTTGCAAGAGTTCCTTTGCTGGCACCGGTTAAACCCTGTTTGAACGGGCTGATAGCCCTGCTCACTCCAACGTTGATTTTTGCACAATTATTACTTACCTTTTGCAAGGTGGAGGTGCATGAGCTGAAACCGAAGGCATGGCATGGGTGGTTGTTGCTGTTTCAGACAGTTTCGTGCCTGGCTGTTGCCGCCTTGTTGGTATGCTGCCCTATGGAGGAGATGTATCGGGAAGTTTTTGAGGGGGCTATGGTATGCCTTATCTGCCCTACGGCCACTGCCGCTGCGGTTATTACCGGTAAGTTGGGTGGGAGTGCATCAAGCCTTACTACCTATACATTGTTGTCTAATCTTTTGGCAGCGGTGGCTGTTCCGTTGGTGTTTCCTTGGGTTGAACCGCATGCCAATATAACTTTTTTTGCAGCTTTCCTGAAAATATTGAGTAAGGTGTTCCCTTTGTTGCTTCTGCCTTTTTTTATTGCATGGTTTCTGCGGGTGTTTGTCAAAAAGGTACATCGGTATTTGCTTGAATTCCACGATGCCGCTTTCTATTTGTGGGCAGTGGCGCTTGCCATTGTGTCTGGGCAGACTGTGCGTTCTTTGGCGAATAGCGACGCTCCGGTTTTTGTGGAAGTCTTGATTGCTTTGGCCGGTTTGATAACCTGCTGTGTTCAATTCTATCTGGGAAAAAGAATTGGCGGACACTACAATGATCGTATTAGTGGCGGGCAGGCGTTGGGGCAAAAAAACACAGTTCTTGCCATTTGGATGTCTTATACGTATTTGAATCCGCTGTCTTCTGTGGGGCCGGGATCGTATGTACTGTGGCAAAATATAATCAATAGTTATCAGTTGTGGAAGAAAAGAAAAAGGGAATCTTGATTTCTTTCGTAAAGAGTTAGTTGTTATTCATCATATCCCAGTTTTTTTTCATTGTAGTCTGATGCGATATAAGCAGGGCGTCCTTTGGTTTCTTTGAAGATGCGTCCTATATACTCCCCGATGACTCCCAATGAAAAGAGCTGGATACCGCCTAGAAACAAGATAACCACTATCAAAGTGGGGAAACCGGCTGCTTGGTCGCCGTATATGACGGTCTTTATCAGGAAATAGATGGCGTAAATGAAGCTGGAAATGGAACAAATGATACCACATACGGTGGCAATACGCAAGGGGGCGGTGGAGGAAGAGGTAATTCCTTCAATCGCTAGATTGAGTAATTGGAAGAAATTCCAGGAGGAGTGCCCGGCAAGGCGGTCACCGCGGTCGAACTCTATGCTTTTCTTTTGGTAGCCTATCCAGCAGAACAGCCCTTTTGTATATCGCTCTTGCTCGCGTAACTGTCTTAATGTCAGTATGCAACGACGGTCAAGCAGGCGAAAGTCGCCTACATTCGGCAAGATGTCTATCCGGCTCATGTTTTGAAGGAGCTTATAAAAAGCAAGCGATAACCGACGGCGCATCCAACTTTCTTCGCCGCGATTGCGACGCTTGGCGTAAATGTCGTCGTAACCTTCTTCCCAGTATTGCAACATCTGATCTACCAATTCGGGAGGATCCTGCAAGTCGGCATCCATTACCACGCAACAGTCTCCGGTGGCATAGTCGAAGCCTGCCAGCATAGCGATTTCCTTGCCGAAGTTACGTGAGAGGTTTACAAAGTTCACCCTGCTGTCCGTTTGCCTGAGCCGGCGGATCACTTCGAGCGTTCTGTCGCTGCTACCGTCGTTTATAAATAAAATTTCCCATTCATAAGCACTGTTGCGATTGATAAGTTCTATCAGGCGTTGATATAGAGTGGGAAGCATGGCCTCCTCGTTGTAGACGGGAATCAGTAAGGTTACTTTTTTCATTTCACAAATGTGTATGTATAATAAATGCTTCGCAAATATATTATTTTTAAAGAAGTATTGAACAAAATTGCTTTAAAAACATGATCAATTGAAAAATATCAGCCTTTGTGCTTAAAAACAAAGCGTACTAATAAAAAGTTTACCGGAATGGCTATGGCGAACACCGGAGCAGGGGCAGTGGTCTTGGAAAGGCCAAGCCAAAGAAATGTATTCAGTAATCCAATGTGCAAAAGGTAGTTGAACAAATGAGCCCCGCCGAAACCGAACGCTTTTCCCCATGACGGTTTTTTACCGAACGTAAAGTAGGCGGTAAGATAGAAATTGGCGATGAAGCTGAAGGCATAGCCAAGGGTGTAGGCTATATTGACATTGATGAACTTCTGCAGCAAAAAATAGATTCCATAGTGCAAGGCGGTTGCAAAAACGCCTACCAGGACAAAACGTATAAATTCAGGGAGTCTTCTTAATTGCTTCATTTTGGTTTTACACTATCATTGAGTCGGCAAAGTTAGGTATTGTTATAGAATAATTCGTATTTTTGCAGCGTGAAAATATAAAAACGGAAATATATGTCAGATAAAAAGATAGCGTTCTGGTTCATTGCACTGTTGAGTGTACTCGTGTTGGTCCCTTTTTTAGGAGAAACCATATTCTATTCAAAAGGGGAGCCGCGTGAAGCGATAGTGGCGTACACCATGTTGGAGAGTGGCAACTGGATACTTCCGATGAATTACGGAGTGGAAATAGCCTATAAACCGCCTTTCCTTTATTGGACAATAGCTGTTATATCGTCAATTTTAGGAGGAGTATCGGAGTTTTCGGCACGTATGCCGTCGGCGCTTGCTTTTCTTGCCATGCAATTGGTATTCTTCAGCTTCGTTGCCAAACGGAAAAATGTGAAGACGGCATTCCTGACTTCTATTTTGCTTCTATCTTCTTTTGAGGTACATCGTGCAGCAGTGGCTTGCCGGCTGGATATGTTGCAAGTTTCCCTTATCGTAATCTCGTTGTGCCTGCTTTTCCGCTGGGATGAAAAGAATTGCAAGGGTGTCCCTTGGCTGGCTGTTTTGCTGATGGCGTGCGCTACATTGACAAAAGGGCCGGTTGGATCTATTTTCCCTTGTCTGTGTATCGGTATCTATCAGCTATTGCGCGGACGTTCGTTCGGAAAGGCTTTCTTTTCATTATTGGGTATCGGATTATTATCTCTTATACCTTTGGGTATTTGGTTCTGGGCTGCTTATCAGCAGGGAGGGGAGCCGTTTGTCAATTTGATGTTGGAAGAGAATACCGGTCGCTTTTTCCGGAAAATGTCATATGAGTCACACGAAAATCCTTTATGGTACAACTTTCTCACTCTGATTTGGGGATGGATTCCTTGGACTTTGGTGCTGCTTGTTTCCTTGTTTGGACTGAAATGGAAAGAAATGCATGTGCTGCCGGAGGGAGATTCGGTTGGTGAACGCTTAAAAAAAGTGTGGGATAAATTCCGCTCTCAATCACCGTTGCAGCTTTTTATATGGGTGGTGATTCTGACTATCTTCATTTTTTATTGTATCCCTAAGAGCAAGCGTAGCGTGTATTTGTTGCCTATCTACCCGTTCATGGGGGTGCTGCTTGCCGAATACTTATTGGCGTTGGCGCAGCGTGGTGCAAAAGTATTTAAAATTTCTGCATGGATTTTTGCTGCATTGGCTGTGTTGCTCACCGTTACTTTCTTCACTGTACGTTTAGGCTTGGTTCCTGAAAGCATTTGGGGAACAGGCCGACATGCTGCCGAAAACATTGCATTTATGAATGCTTTGCAGACGGTGCCGCTTTCGTTTTCGAAATGGCTGATTGTTTTCTTGCCGTTGATGTCTGCCGCCTGCCTGCTCTATACACTCTTGAAGTGTGCGGATGCACGACCGTTGTTATATGGTGTGGCGGGATGTATGTTATGTATTTTTGTGGCATTGGATGGAGTTTATCAGCCCACCGTTTTGGCTGTGAAGTCGGATAAGCATCTGGCGGTCCGCCTGAATGATCTTGAGCCGGAAGAACCGGTATATTCATATGGAGACTGGGTGAAGTTTTATAGCATAAACTATTATTTGGGTGATCGTGTGCGTATCTTTGACATGTTGCACCCTGCAGAAGGGTATGTATTGGTGATAGACGAACTGCAGGAGAAGTTCTTGCAGAATAACCAGAATGCATACCGGCTTGATGAGGTTTATCGTACTCCACTGCGTAGCTGCGATATGCGTAAAAAGGTGATAGTTTATAAATTCAGCAGAAAATAAGATGCCTTCTATAAAATTGATTGATAAATATTATCCGGAAGAGAACGAGCTGAAGCATATTTTGCTGACTCATAGCCGTTCTGTGGCCGACAAAGCTTTGTGGATTGCCGATAATCATCCTGAATTATCTTTGGACAGAGACTTTCTGTATGAAGCAGCTATGTTGCATGATATAGGTATATTCCTGACGAATGCTGAGGGAATTTATTGCTTTGGAGATAAACCTTATATCTGCCATGGCTATTTAGGAGCGGATTTGGTGCGCTCGGAAGGCTATTCTCGTCATGCACTGGTTTGTGAGAGGCATACCGGAGCTGGTCTTTCGTTGGAAGATATCGTTAAGCAGGACCTGCCCGTTCCCCACCGGGATATGCTTCCGGTGAGTCTGGAGGAACAAGTAATTTGCTTTGCCGATAAGTTTTACTCTAAGACGCATTTGGAGCAGGAAAAAAGCGTAGAGAAAGCACGAAAAAGTTTACAACGCTATGGCGAAGCCGGTTTACAACGCTTTGATCATTGGTGTGAACTGTTTTTGTAGCAATCTAAATTTCTTTAAAAAGGGAGATTATCCGTATAAATTACGTACTTTTGCCCTTTCAAGCGTAAACTATTAGTTAATGACGCCATTGAAAGCAAATACATTCATATCATTCATACTACTATTTGTCTTACTCCTTCTTTCCGGTGAGGCTGCTTCGCAACGTCGTCGGAGAGGTGTTGTGCCGCCCGAAAGACTGCAAACGGACTCTTTGCGGAGAGATTCTTTGCAAGTAGATACATTGGCTGTTACCGAGAAGAAGAAACAGCCTTTGGACGCACCGGTCACCTATGAGGCAAATGACTCTATCGTGTTTGCCCAAGGCGGGTATGCGCATTTGTACGGACAGGGAAAAGTAAATTATCAACAGATAGAGCTGGCTGCTGATGTTATCACCATGAATATGGACAGCAGTACAGTATATGCTCATGGAGTGGAAGATTCTTTAGGCGTGAAGACGGGAACTCCGGTTTTCAAAGATGGCGAAACTCCGTATGAGACCAATACGATCCGTTATAACTTCAAGAGCAAAAAGGGGGTGATCAGTAATGTGGTCAGTCAGCAAGGAGAAGGATATGTTACCGGAAACAATGCAAAGAAGGGGGCTAATGACGAACTGTATATGAAAAGCGGGCGGTACACAACCTGCGACCACCATGAGCACCCTCACTTCTATATGCAGATGACTTATGCGAAAGTACGTCCTAAAAAGAATGTTGTAACGGGACCTGCCTATCTGGTGGTGGAGGATGTTCCTTTGCCGCTTGCTGTGCCGTTCTTCTTTTTCCCGTTTTCGAGCAGTTATTCATCCGGTTTCCTTATGCCTACATACATGGATGACTCCAGTCGTGGTTTCGGTCTGACGGACGGCGGATATTATTTTGCTATCAGTGATAAGATGGACTTAAAGTTGAGGGCCGACATTTTTACGAAAGGCTCATGGGCATTGAATGCTGAATCCAATTATATTAAACGGTATAAATACTCCGGTTTGTTCCAGGCGAGTTATCAGGTGACCAAGACCGGTGATAAGGGGCTGCCGGACTACTCTGTCGCCAAAGATTTCAAGATTGTTTGGTCTCACAGGCAGGATGCGAAAGCCAATCCGAATCAAACATTTTCTGCCAGTGTGAATTTTGCGACCAGCAGTTACGAGCGTACTAATATTGGAAACATGTACAACTCGAATGCTATGTCGCAGAATACGAAAACTTCAAGTATCAGTTATTCCCGTTATTTTTTTGATAGAAAGCTGACGGTAGCGACAACTACTAATATCGCTCAGACTATGAGGGACTCTTCGGTTAATGTTACTTTGCCTGATTTGAATATTTCTTTATCTACGATCTATCCCTTCAAGCGTAAAAAAGCGGCAGGCGAGGAGAGGTGGTATGAGAAGATTTCAGTACGGTATACGGGCCGTTTGACTAATAGCATCCAGACAAAAGATAATCTGCTGTTTAAATCCAACCTGATAAAGGACTGGAAGAATGGTATGAAGCATGAAATACCGGTCAGCGCTACCTTTACTTTGTTCAAGTATTTTAATGTAACTCCCTCCGTCAGCTATACAGAACGTTGGTACACGCGTAAGGTGATGAAAGACTGGGACCCGAACTATGGTACGAACGGTAGGGAAGTGGCTACTGATACGATTTACGGTTTTCATCGTGTGTATAATTATAATGCCAGTCTGGGTATCAATACGAAGATATACGGTATGTATAATCCGATTTTTTTTCCTAAAAAGAAGATACAGATCCGTCATGTCATAACTCCATCGGTAAGCATAAGCGCCGCTCCGGATTTTGGTTCTTCACGTTACGGCTATTATGATTCTTACATTAAGAATTATGCGGACGGCAGACGCGATACGGTCATTTATTCTCCGTATTCGGGACAAGCATTTGATGTTCCGGGAAGAGGTAAGCAAGGAAACATAACCTTCAGCATCTCCAATAATCTGGAGATGAAATATTATAGCAGTAAGAAGGATACGGTAAAGAAGGTTAGTCTGATTGATGAACTGGGGGCCAATATCAGTTATAATATGGCTGCTGCAACGCGCCCCTGGAGTGATCTTGGATTGAATCTTCGTCTGAAACTGAGTAAGAACTATACATTCAGCATGAGTTCTTCGTTCAAGACATACGGTTATAAATTCGATGAGAATGGTAACGTTGTTGATAATGACCGTACGGAATGGTCTTACGGGCGTTTCGGTATATTCCAAGGTTATGGCTCTTCTTTCAGTTATACGTTTAATAATGATACGTGGAAAAAATGGAAAGAGAAGTTAAGCGGTACTAGAGACTCCGATAAGAAGAAAGAAGAGGAAGCTGCTTCGGATGAGGAGGGTGCGGAAACTGATACTGATGGAAACGGTATTCCTAAAAAGAAAGTGGAAAAGGCGGCCGTTGATGCCGACGGGTATCAAGTATTCAAGATGCCATGGTCTCTGAACTTCAATTACAGCTTTAATATCTCTGAAGATCGTAGTAAGCCTATCAACCGTAAGAAAATGCGCTATCCCTATCGTTATACTCACAACTTGAGTGCTTCCGGTAATATAAAACTGTCTAATAAATGGGCGGTAAGTTTTAATTCCGGTTATGATTTTGAAGCTAAGAAGATTGTGCAGACCACCTTTAATATAACGCGCGATCTTCACTGTTTCAGCATGTCGGCCAGCCTTTCTCCTTTTGGGCAGTGGAAATACTACAATTTTACCATTCGTGCCAATGCAAGTATTTTGCAAGACTTAAAATGGGAACAAAGAAGCCAGACCCAGAGTAATATTCAGTGGTACTGATTTATTATTTTACCATTTGATCTCTTCTTCGCCATGTGCCCTCAAATAGTCATTGGCCTTACTGAAATGTTTGTTGCCGAAAAAGCCGTTGTAAGCGGAAAGCGGAGAAGGATGTGCTGATGTCAATACCAGATGCTTGTTGCGGTCGATAAACGCGCCTTTCCGTTGTGCATAAGCTCCCCATAGAATGAATACCAAGTGCTCCCGCTCTTCGGCAAGGATACGGATGGCGGCATCTGTGAATATTTCCCAACCATGATTTTGGTGAGAACCGGCTTGATGGGCACGTACAGTGAGGGTGGCATTGAGCAATAGCACACCTTGTTCCGCCCAGCGTGTCAGATTACCGGTAGGTGGCGCGTCTGCTCCGGTATCAGCTTTGATTTCTTTAAAGATATTTACTAAAGAGGGAGGGAAAGGAACACCGTCATTTACGGAAAAACAAAGTCCATGCGCCTGTCCGGGGCCATGATACGGGTCCTGGCCTATAATCACTACTTTTACCTTATCGAAAGGACATAGATTGAATGCGTTGAATATTAATTTACCCGGTGGGTATATAGTATTCTTGCCGTATTCTTCGCGGACAAAATTCGTTAACTTATAAAAGTAATCCTTATCAAATTCAGGCTGCAAATGTGTTTTCCAGCTATCTTCTATTTGAACATTCATAATTGGAAGTGTTGGTGATTTAGGGTGCTAAGATACAAATATTTCACCACAGAGTATACAAAGTACCGCAGAGTTTTTTAATACACTTGACAAAACTCTGCGGTACTTTGTATACTCTGTGGTGAAATATTTAAATGAGATGTATGTTGTGTGCCTTACATTCCCGGCGCATGTCTTCGGGCCAGATGCTGGCTTGTATTTCTCCGATGTGTGCTTTACGTAAGTAGAACATACATAACCGGGATTGTCCTATGCCTCCACCGATGGAAAGTGGCAGTGCGTCTTCCATTAAGCGCTTGTGGAAATAAAGCCCCATACGCTTCTCTTCACCTTCCTGTTTGAGCTGGCGTAGAAGTGCTTCCTTGTCTACGCGAATACCCATTGATGATAATTCAACGCTGCGTTGCAGGACATCGTCCCATAACAGTAGATCGCCGTTTAGTCCGGGGAGTCCGTTCAGTCCGGAGGTTGTGTAATCATCGTAATCCGGAGCACGCCCGTCGTGCTTTTTGCCGTCGCCCAGTTTGCAGCCGATGCCGATGATAAATACAGCACCAAACTTCTTGGCAATGGCGTGCTCACGACATTTCGGCTCTAAGTTGGGGTACATCTGGCGGAGTTCTTCCGCATGGATGAAATGTAATTTCTGTGGCAGACAGGGCTTGATTTGTGGGTACATTTCGTATACCATGTATTCTGTACGGACCATTGCAGCATAAATGCGGGTGACAATCTCTTTTAGGAAATCAACGTTACGGTCTTGGTCGGTAATTACACGTTCCCAGTCCCATTGATCTACATATAGAGAGTGCAAATTGCCTAATTCTTCGTCTGCGCGGATGGCATTCATGTCGGTATAGATTCCGTATCCTGATTCTATATGGTATTCGGCAAGCGTCAGGCGTTTCCATTTGGCAAGTGAATGCACTACTTCGGCTTGTGCATCGCCTAAGTCTTTGATAGGAAAGGAAACGGCACGCTCTACTCCGTTCAGATCGTCGTTGATACCCATGCCTTTCAGTACAAAAAGAGGGGCGGTGACGCGACGCAGACGAAGTTCGGATGAAAGGTTCAACTGGAAGAACTCCTTAATCTGTTTGATGCCTAATTCAGTTTGTTTTAAGTCTAATAAAGGTTTATATCCTTCGGGTTTTATCAGGTAACTCATAGGTTTTATTTATATGTCATTTGTTAATTTGTTCGGCAAAGATAGAAATAATATTGATGATTGATGCTATTTTGAACGAAAAAATAACAAAATGTATATATGTGCTCGTGTAGTGCTCTCAAAATAATAATATAGAAAGTGAATGTTGCTAGATAGAAAAAGTGATGAACATTAGGAATATGCCGAGATTTTTTCTACTTTTGCACTCGAATTAAGGCTCCGTAGCTTAGTGAATAGAGCGTCAGATTCCGGTTCTGAAGGTCGTGCGTTTGAATCGCACCGGGGTCACAAAAAATCCTTGATAATCAGTAGATTATTAGGGATTTTTTATATCTGTATTATTTTTTAATACGGGTAGTAAAAGGATTTTTAGCTTGTGTTTCTGTATTTGCTGGCTAGTTAGAGTAGTTGTAATGTGTTGATAATTAGGTTGGAATAGCTTATGATGAACGAGCCGTAGTTCACTATCCGTAACTGCTGCGATAGATCACTTCCTTTCAACTAATTTACCAAAATAAGGGTTAGTAATGCGCTTTTGTTCTAAAGAGTTATTACTTGAAACAGTCAGACATTCTTATTCTATATAAATAGTGAAAAGGTAAGTTATCCAAATTAATAACCTACCTTTTTCTATGTATATAAAATTAACTACAACACTTTAATTTTAATATTTTTAAACCATACTTCATCTCCATGGTCTTGCAGCAAAATATTCCCATATTCCGAATTACCAAAATTCTCCCAGTTTTTATACTTACTGTATGCTACCAAAGCATTCCACATTTCATTCTGACGGGTATATTCTATTAGCTTCACTCCATTCAGCCAATGCTCCACATGATTATCTCTCACAATAATCATAGCTGTATTAAAATCTTTCTTATTGAAAGGCTTATTTGCCGGAGCTGGAATCAGATCATAAAGTGAACCTAATTGTCGATTTCCTTTCACTCCCAATTTTGCATCAGGGTGTTTGGCATCGTCCAATATCTGAAATTCGCATCCGATAGCCGATCCGGCTCCCCTATTCATGCCCGGATTAACAAAATACTTTATACCGCTGTTAGCTCCTTCAGTGATCTTAAAATCTACTTTAAGAATAAAGTTCTTATATTCTTGCTCTGTCACTATATCACCACCATTTGCTGATTCCGCACCGCCACTTTTTAGGACTTTCAGAATACCATTTTCCATGACCCAACCTTTCTTAGGGAAGGCATCAATTCTTGCACCCCGCCAACCTTCCGAGGTTTTACCATCCCAAAGAAGTGTCCAACCATTTTTTACTTCATCTGGAGAAAGAGTGTTAGAAATCACATTAATCTCCGGTGCTTTGACTGGAGTCAAATAGCGTTCTACATTGGTAGTACAAATACGTATATTCTTCCAACGGACAGTTTTCCCTTCATCAGCCGCACTGGCAATAGCATGTACCTGCAAGGCTATGAAACCTGAAAGAGTCATGTCATCCCAAATATTGGCACATGGAACTCCGTTTATCCACGTGGCAATGGAGTTGCCAAACGCTTCAACACGTGCTTTGTTCCATTCCTTACTTTTAAAGGCTGTTTTGGCCTGCGGATTCCAAGTTAGCGGATAAAGCCAATTGCGACGGGCCTCATCGTAAATACCTCCCGACCAGGCGCGTTCGGAAGGATCAATCTCAAATTGATAGCCATGCACTCGGCCTTTTTGATAATCCTTCTTGCTTTCACTACGCAATTGTACACCGGAGTTCAACCCTTCATCAATCTTAAAATCAAATTCCAAGATAAAATCACCATACTGCTTCTGAGTAGCCAAGAAAGTGTTAGGCGTGCCCAGCTTTGAGATCCCCACAATCGTACCATCCATAACTTTATATTCAGCTTTCCCATTCAGTTTTTTCCAACCTTTCAGGTTCTTGCCATTAAAAATATATTCCCAGTTTTGAGCCTGCATAACCAAAACAGAAAACAAGCACAAAAGCAATAAGTAAACTCTTTTCATACCAGTATATTTATTAAATAAGTAACATTATAATTTATAAAATTCATCCCAACCCTTACGAGGAGGTGTTCCAATCAGCATCGCATTGGCAAATTCATTATTTGTAATCTGTTTCATACGTGAATCAAAGAACAGTCTGGTGTTCAAACGCTGTGCTATTACTCCCAATGAGAAGACCTGGCTCAGCACTCCGTTAATTTCAAATGGAGAACGAGTTTTCTCCTGTCCCATGCAAGCCAATAAAAAGTTTTCGAAATGATTTGATGGACTTTTTGGTATTTCAGGAAGTATGCCTGCCATTTCTTTTGCTTTTTCTTCCGGTATAATAGAAAGAGTACTGCCATGGCTTCCTCCTTTAAAAACCAGGTCTTTTGTATAAATAATCTTTCCCGGGTTTAATTTGGCAGCCGGTGTGTCTCCCTGATTTGTTTTGGGAATATTGGGATCAAGGCCTGACACCCCATAGCCTTCCGGAATGGGAGGTAAATTATCCAAACCATCATACCAGGTGATATCTACCGGCGGCATTCCTTTACGCTGTGGAAAACGGAAGAGAATGGTAGAAGAGTAAGGGAAAAAATAGTCGTTATGCCCGTTAGCATATTGCATTGATACTTCATATGGCAGGCCCAGCTCTAAGAACTCATGAACCGTATCTAGAATATGCGCTCCCCAGTCACCTAAGCATCCCATGCCAAAATCATACCAGCAACGCCACTGTCCCAAATGATAATCCTTATTATATTCGTGGTATGGGACAACTCCCAACCATGTGTCCCAGTCCATATCATTGGGTAGCTGCTGCCCTGATGGAAGTTTATAAATACCGGAATCCCAGCCATGCCAACGGCGCGGGTTATTCATGTGTGCAGTCACAGCAGTCACATCTTTGATTATACCCGCATCCATCCAAGCCTTAAACTGGAAATAATTGGCTTCCGAATGCCCTTGATTTCCTACCTGAGTTACCAGATTAGGACGTTTCAATGCAGCCTGCATAAGCAGTTCCGCCTCATAGAATGTACGCGCCAGAGGCTTTTCCACATAGACATGCTTACCGGATGCCAAAGCCAGCATGGTGATAGGAAAGTGGGAGTGGTCGGGGGTGGCTATAGCCACAGCGTCAAAGTCATTGCCAGCCTTATCAAACATCTGACGAAAATCGCGGAAACGCTTCGCCTTCGGATACATGTTCATCACTTTTTGAGTATGGGGGGCACCCATATCAACATCACATAAAGCTACTACTTCTACCATACCCGTACGGGCAAAGTCACCAATAATTTGCTCACCGCGATTTCCAATACCCACATAAGCGATCTTCACCTTATCTGCTGCAGCTTTTCTTTGCGATACAGAAATAGGAGCTCCCAACAGATCTCCCGTTCCCAGTGCCAGTCCTGCAGAAGCCATTGTCATTGTTTTTAGAAAGTCTCTTCGTGTTGTCATATTTTTCCAGTATTTATTAAGTTATTTATTGTATGTTCTATTTTTGAGGAATACAAGAAAGGTTCGCACTCCGTAAATGACGAGACGTAATACACTCCATATTACATAAAGCACGCACGAAAACATAATGACGTAAAAAAAGGATGTTAGCACCTCCAGAAAAGAAGTCTTATAAGCAATAATTGCATACAGATTCAATAAGTTGGCCATAACGAAACATACCAACCAAGTCAGCAGTTCCACCTTTTTCCGGTGTGCAGTGATGAGTGTGTCTTTCATATTTGTTTATCTGCTTTAGAATGATGATTTAAGTAATCTATTTTATATTCATCAGGAAAGCTAAGGGTGCGTTGTTCTTGCAAGGCCCGGTCACCCAGTAAACAGAGCATACTTGCATAGTAGCCTTCTTCGGCTATACGCTTGGGTTGTTTTCGGGTAATAACTGCCTCTACAAAAGCTTCCAGCAGCAAGGATGTACCATCCGACTTAGGCCTTTCACCTAAGATGAATTCCCCATTGTTCCCATTTGCTGTTTCGGGAGCCCAGCTAGTTCCGGCAAAAGACAGGGAATCAAACACCTTATTTTCCCATTCATTGATCATCTGCAAAAAACCGGGTGCAGGTGGGACATTCTCGAAATAGTATTTACCCTTTTCAAGCTCTATTGTTCCCAGGCTGCCCATGATTTGTTCCTCCAAACCATAAAACTTATTAGAGATAACAGAGTCGAATGTCATTTTTTTTCCATTCTCAAACACATATATGCAACTTACATTATCATATACTTCCCGGCCGTCCTTCCAATAAGTTATTGCCCCATGTCCCATTACCTTAACCGGTAACTCTTGCAACGCCCAGCTCCCGATCTGCAGCTGATGACAGGCCAGTTCTGTCATCAGTCCTTTAGAATATTCACGATATAAACGCCAATTGATCAGACGCTCCAGATCTGATGAAGGTACTTCTCTTCGCCAATCTCCATTCCGGTACCAGAATGTACGGATCGCATTTATCTCACCGAAAGTGCCTGCATGAATCATCTCCATTGCTTTGATATAGCGTGGATCGAACAGCCGCTGTTGTCCTGTGAAAAACACTTTGCCTGTACTGATATGCTTCTTATAGATGCGAAAACATTCCTCCATAGTAAAGCCTATCGATTTCTCACAAAAAACATGCTTCCCCGCATCGAAAGCATCCAGCACTATCTGACAGTGGAGATTAAGAGGAGTGGCCACCAATACCGCATCAACAGTCTTATTTTCCAAGACTTTCCGATAATCTGTATATACCTTGGCTTCCCGAACCAGATTCAATGCTTTTTCCATAGAAGGTTGATATATGTCGCACAATGCAACAATCTCCACCTTAGGATTCTGCAACAAAAAACTCATCAGGAAACGTCCCCTTGACCCCGTACCTATAATCGCCAGACGGCATTTTTCACCCGATGTCTCTACAACTTCTGAAAAAACAGAAAGCCATGGACTCATGGACAATAAGGCGCCCGCACCTATAACTCCTAAGTTTCTCAAAAACTCCCGCCTGTTAATCAATGCATCTTTCATAATCTAGGTATCTGTAAAAATTAATAAGGTCGTTTATTTGAATAGTAATTATGTTAAAAAATATTATGCTATGATAAATATGTAAAAGACTCCTATAATGCATAATTCCATATTTCTTGATGGTATTTTTCTTTACCTCTAATTTAAGACTATCCTATCCATCATTCTGATGGGTACTTTAATATTAGAGCTTTTCTTCAAGAGCTTTTGAATATATATTATGAATAGGTGTCATTTGCTTTTACCTTTTTATGGCCATAATTGGAGCGTTTGTAAATTACTATATGTCATTTAAAAACTTCAAGATGCCGTTCTCAGAATACGAGAACGGCATGTCGAAGTGTTACCCCTGAGATATGATCTTTATACCTGTACTGTTAATAACCATAGTTTTGTGGATTTGGATCAGCTGGTTCCAAACGATCTATATGTTTTTGTGGAATAGGGCGGAAACGGTGGAAAGGTTTTATGTTTTCTCTAGCAAGTTCATTACGTTCTTTTATTCTTTTCACAAAGAAATCTGCGCCATTACGAACTAATTGTTCAAAACGATGCAATTCGCCTTCCATTTCACGTCCATATTCATCTAAGAAAAATATAAGTTTTTCTTCTTCATCCATTTGGCTTATAAAATCAGCCGATACTTTCATATCCTCAATAGTAGATTTGCTAATGTCTGCAGGATCTCCACCATCATATTTATAAAAATTAGGCGTTTTCATTTCACCCTCTTTCCATGCTGCACGTTCACGTACTATATTCAAAGCAGCAGCTGAATTGGCATAATCTCCTTTCAAGGCAAACGCCTCCGCCAATATGATATATGTTTCAGCTAAACGATAACAGAAATAATCGCGATAACCACTTTGATCATTAGCCGATGTGCGTCGACTATCTAAATATTTAATCAATGAAGGATAAGTATTTCTAATACCATCACGATCCCCTCTTTCATTCAATCCTGGCCTATTAATTGATTGCATCGGTATATACCAATATGGTTCTATAGCGCGTGCATAAGCTAATTTTTCAGATCTTGTTCCTGTTGAAAAACGCTTATTTACGTCTTCCATAGAAAATACAATTGCAGTATCCCCTATAGTATAACGATTTTCACCTTTTATTTTTCCAATATTAATAGGATCAAAATTACCAACTGCATTAGAAAAACTCTCCCAAGGAACATTCGGTTCAGAATTACAATAATATACCCAAATATGTGATTTATATAAGCGTGCATCTATTAGTTTTCCATGTTTATTACTCTTATAATATTGAGGACCATACAATCCATTATCCTCGTATAGAAAGGGAGTAGGTGAAGCTCTTCTCCAAGGACGTCCTGTTATAAGATCTCGTCCAATACCATTGCTTATGCCCCATTTTACTGTTTCAGAGCCATTTCCGTTTACAGTGTTCAGAGGCATACCTTCTGCCTGGCTAGTAAACATCATATGAAGCCAGTTTCCTCCTGTATTCACATCCGTAGCTAATTGATTATTATAAAAATGATCAGTAGAGAATTGAATATTGAATAATACTTCAGAACCTGCATAGTCATCAGGAGTAGGACCACCTGTCTTAGGGTCAAAACGCCATAAGTCAGAATAATCTGGAGCTAAGTTATGTAAACTTCCACTTCCAGCTTCAGCACCGAAATGGCATACAGCACTTGCATATTCAATCGCCTTGTCAAGATCTGTATTCTCGCCCCCTCGTTCTTCATTCATATGAGTATCGGACTGGCTACCTGCCCATTTCTGACTATAACGAAACATATAAGCTTTTGCTAACAGATGACCAGCTGCACCCTTACTTGCACGTCCATAATCTCCGGTTACCTTACCTTCGGCATCTGCCCAAGGTAACAAATTATAAGCATCAGTAGCATCGTCTATAATTTGCTTCCAAACATCTTTTTGAGGTGCACGTGTAAAATTAAATGTCGGTTGATCTACTGGTTCTAACACTAGTGGGCAATCGCCATAATGAATCGCTAATACTGAATAGTAATATGCACGTAAAAATTTTAATTCTCCTTCACGAATATTTTTTATATCTTCTTTCATTTCTGTATTTGAAGCAAGATATTGTAATCCTAAATTGACACGTGCTACCCCATTATAACAACTGGTCCAAAAAGCTGAGAAAGTTTCATTCGAGGGATTCATCGTAGAGGTATAGAGAGCAAAATCTGTACCTCCATCACCACCAATAGTATACATATCCGTACCTATCTCTTGGAAAATGATACCTGAAGGGGTGTTAGATGTAGAGAACATACTACGTCCATTCTGATAACATGATGCAACAAGAGACTCTACACCTGCCGCTGTCTCATAATGACTGTAGTCTGCATTATAACCTTTCTCATCTAGGAAATCCGAACACGAAGTTAGGCTAAATCCTAACAGGCCTACAATGAGTATATGCTTGAAATGAGTTTTCATATTTATTATTTATTGATTAAAAAGTTAGATTAATACCAAATATATAATTTCTCATCGTTATTGGATCACTATATGCTTCTTGTTTACGATCCCATGTGCGTCCTGCCTTAACAGAACCTTCCGGGTCATTATTAGGATAACCTGTTATAGTAAAAGGATTTTGTAACTGTACATAGAAACGTGCCCTTTCCAATCCTGCATATTTAATGATACTTTTCGGAAGACTATAACCCAAAGTTATGTCTGAAATACGAACAAAATCTCCTTTATTATACCAATAAGCCTCTCTATTAGGTTGATCAGCATCCCCCTTAGAAGGTTTCCTGAATTGGGTTTGAGTATTCTCTGGCGTCCAATAATCTGCATAACGAGTATTCATACGACCGTCGTGACCTACTCCCGGATCACAATAAATAGTATGCCCAAACATACCGTACATGAAGATATAGAGGTCAAAGTCTTTATAACGGAATGTGTTTCCCATACCAGCTGTCCATTTAGGCATTTTCTGTCCACGAAAAGTTCGGTCATAAGCATCAATTTTATAATTACCATCTAAATCAACAAAACGTAAATCACCAGGTTTATACGAATGTCCATTAGCATTGAATTTTGCCATCTCTGTCATATCCTCTTTAGAATATCCCCACACGTATTTCGTATTTACATAATCATAAAAAGTATCTACAGGATGACCAACAAACCACATATTGGCAACATCTTCTTTTAATCCACTAGCTAATTTTACAATCTTTTCTTTATTGGTCGCAAATTGCAGTGAAGTAGTCCAAGCAAAATCTTTTGTTTGGAAATTTACTGTTTCTAATGTAACTTCAAGACCTTTATTTTCAGTCTCTCCAACATTTTCTGTAATACTGCCAAAGCCTGAGACTTCTGGAAGAGCACGTGGCATCAACAAGTCATACGTATTTTGTTTATACCACTCAATGCTACCAGAAATACGCCCATTGAAAAATCCAAAATCTAGACCTACATTATACTGTCCGGTTGTTTCCCAACCTAATACTTTATTAGAAAGCGAACTTGGTGCATAACCTAAAGCTCCTATGTTCCCCCACGTATAACGACTGCTACTGATTTTTCCAACTGTTTCATAAGGATTAACAGCAGAGTTACCAGTCTTACCATAACCAAAACGAAGTTTTAAATTGCTAATATTACTAATATTATCTTTAATAAATGATTCATCAGAAATACGCCATGCAACGGCTACTGATGGAAAAGCTACCCATTTATGCCCATCGGCTAACCGAGAAGAACCATCATAACGTAAAGAAGCCGTTACCATATATCTATTATCTTTAAAACCATAAATTGCACGCCCCATCCATGACATCAAGGTCCATTGGGTAAAATTACTGGTAACGCCTTGTGTCGTAGCGCTACCTAGATTATAATATAACTGTGATTCCAAAGGAATACCTACACCACTGGCGGTAAGAGGTTCCTGTGTAAATTTTTGGGCTGATTGTACTGCTGTTAGATTCAGACTATGTTGTCCAAAGGTTTTGGCATATGAAAGAATATGTTCCAAAGTCCAACCTCTATCAAAAACTGCTTTTTGCTCGGCCTTAGCATTACCAAATCCTTGTGAAGTTGATGCTTTAGCATAGAACATTTGTTCTTGTCCACTATAATAATCAGTACCAAAATTAACACGATAAGATAAACCATTATTCAGTTTAATCATGGCATAAAGAGTAGCATCAATACGGTTTCTTTTAGTCTTACCTTCTGTTCCCGTAAAATCATAAAAAGGATTCCATAGCATTCCTTCACCAGTTGGATGAGGTACTAATCCCAATGCAGGGTCACCATCTTGAGTAATATCACCCCCTACACCATAATCACCACTACCACCTGGAGAATAGTACGGGGTGCCAAGAGGATTCCAATTACCTCCAACTCCGGTACCATTGAAATATTCCCAATAAGCAAAATTGGTTGTAGCTCCCATGGTAATATATTTGCCTAAATTTTGGTCCAAATTCATACGTAGCGTATAGCGCTTACGATAAGAGCGCGGCGTGATACCCTTATTGTCCATAAAGGAACCTGAAATGAAGACTTTGGTGTTTTCGTTTCCACCACGAATACTAATATTATGGTTCTGCGAAATTGTTTCATCACGCATACCAGCACCTTGCCAGTCAAAAGTACGTAGTTTTGACGGATCATATGTTCCACCTTCCCATGCACGTTTTACAGACTCCAAAACATACCCAGAAATATCGCGTGAACCTACATATTCCAATCTTTGATCATATTCCCAATTAGGAGTCATAGAAGGATAAGTGCAACTAGGATCTATAGAATAACCGCCTTCGCCATCATATATATAATTACGGTCTGCTTCACGTAAATATTCCAAATATTCTGCTCCATTGCGTACACGACGATACTCGTCCACCTTACCTATGGAAAGGTATCCATTGTACTCAACATTAACTTTTCCAACTTCACCTTTTTTAGTAGTGACCAAAATAACACCATTGGCACCGCGTGCTCCATAAATTGCTGTAGCTGAAGCATCTTTTAAAATTTCAATGGATGCAACATCTGAGGGATTTAATACATCAGAGCCCCCATTTACAGGTACACCATCTATAACAAACAAAGGTTCATTGCTGGCTGAAATAGAACGGTTTCCACGAATTCGAATCATAGGTGTATCATTCAGTCCTCCACCAGCTACCATAACACCCGCAGCCTTACCTCGTAAAGCTTCTTGTATATTAGTAGGTGCAGTAGCCATCAAATTTTCGGCTTTCACTTGAGTGATAGCTCCTGTAAGATCACGTTTTTTGGCAGTACCATAACCTACCACTACCACTTCATCCAAAGTTTCAGTATCTTCTTTTAATACTATTTCCAAACTTTTTCGTCCGGCAACATCTACGGTTTGTACTTGATAACCAATGAAAGAAATTCGAAGTTTTCCTTTGGGAGAAACATTCAAAGAAAAATCACCGTTAATGTCTGTAATAGTACCATTAGTAGTACCAACTTCAGTTACGTTGGCACCAATCACAGCTTCTCCTAAAACATCTTTTACTGTACCTTTTACAACTTGATTTTGCGCATTTGCCCATATTGCTACAAAACAAAGCAAAAATGACAATATCAATTGTTTAAAATAAAAAATAGTGTTTTTCATCGTTAATTAAAAAAACTTAGTTAATATAAAAATATATATTATGTAACATTTTTGTCACTATAAAATGTTACATAATTTCCATGATAAAATATGCTTCATCAAGGAAATAGAGGAAATAATATTGTTAAACTTTTTATAGGTGAATTTTGGTGTAAATATAAATAAATTAACAATATTGTTAAAGAACAAACAAAATCTCGTATGGCAGAGATTCTGTATCACGTAATCATCTAATGAATGTGTGAAAATTATGTCTGTCTCATGTTTAAAATGTTATAGTTGATTAATTAACTCGTTATTTTTATTCTCACTAAGAAATACTTACATCTTTAATTTCTGTTTGCTTGGTGTTTTATTGTATTACAAAGATAGAGAACGTGAAATTAAGATGGATTAACAGATGTGTCTAATTCGTCAGCTTTTATAACCATGCATACATCTATGTACTATATTCATTCATTTTTGTCACATTATTCAAAAAAAATAGCAATTTATCCTTTTTTTTAGGTATAGGAAGGCAGTTTGTTTTTTAAAAGACATAACTTTGTCGTGAGAAAAAATCTATAAACTATGATAAAAAAGCAACTGATATTTTTATTGCTTTGTATTACACAATCAGTATTTGCACAAAATGCAATCTTTTACGATAAAGCAACAATAGGCAGCCAATGTATAAATGTATTATGTCAGGATCAAAACAATTATTTATGGATTGGTACAAGAAACGGACTTCGCAGATTTGACGGTTCGCAGTTTGTGTCTTATTATCATGCAAAACAAGATTCCACTTCATTGGCCGATAATGAAATTCACTCCTTATATATTGATGATGAAAATAATCTTTGGATAGGCACAGCCAACGGCTTGCAACGTTACCTTCCGGAAAAAGACAGTTTCCAGACAGTCACTCTCCATACTATAAAGGCAAAAGGGCGAATTACCGGTATCTTTCAACGGAATACGGGTGAAATTTTATGTAATGTATCTGATGTGGGCATTTTTTCCGTGGACATTCAAACAATGGTGGCACATCCTGTTATAACTGAAAGTAAACTTTTTCATCCGCCTTTTGTAACTTGCCTCTTTGAAGACAGCCGGCGACAACTCTGGCTGGGAACTGACCGGCAAGGCATAGTCCGTATCGATTCCACCGGCCAGGAAGAAAAAATATATCCGCTAAATAATATGGCTGTGCGTAATATACTCGAAGATTATGACCGGAGGGTTTTTATGGTTACCGCACAAACTGTTTTCTTGTGGGATCAAGAAAACGACAAGCTTGTGCCGTTTCCTTATTCCGGAAAAAAGAAGAATATCCGTTTCCATTCTGTTGTAATCACTGCTAATGGAGACATTATGCTGGGTACTTATGGACAGGGAATCACTTGCATAAAGCGTGGAGACAAGAAAATTACAGATGCAGATGGCATTCAAAGCTCATTTATAAATATCAATCAGGCTAAGGTTAGTAGCCTTTTCGAAGATAAACAGCAGAACTTATGGATTGGATGTTTATACCAGGGCTTTCTGATGCTGCCTCATAAACCATTGCTTTTTTCTTTTTGGAACCAGCCCATCATGCTTTCCGATATGCCGGGATGGCTCAATGCGCTCTATTGCGATAAAACAGATACTATGTGGTGTTCTGTTGAAGATAATGGTATTTATCAACTGGATTGTAATGGTAATATCTCCCGCCATATTTATACGGATGGGGTTGTCTTTTCAATGTTTGAAGATAGTGACGGTGTGTTTTGGGTGGGAATCAATGGAAAAGGACTGTATTCGTTTAATCGAAAAAAAGGAAAGTTGGAATTGAAATATCCATTACAGGGGGATTTCAGCATAAGATGTATTACAGAAGATAAGCATAAAAATTTGTATGCAGCTATTTTAGGAGAGGGTATTTTGCAATATCATTTGCCTACGGGAAAGTATCAACTACTTTCAAGGAAGAATCCTATTAAAGGAGAAAATAATATTACAAATTATTGGATCATTTCTATTTTATGCGATTCTGAAGATAGAATCTGGTTCGGACATTTTGGAAATATAAGCTGTTATGATACCCGGAACGAAAGATTTCTAGACTTACCTTTTGAACCAGAAATAAAGTCCAGTTCTTTCTATACAATTATTGAAGGAAAGGACCATACGATTTGGATGGGTACTAAGAATGGGCTAGTTCATTATAATCCCCAAAACAATCAATATTCGGTTATCACTACTGAACAGGGACTCTCAGATAATGTTATCTGTGGACTAGTGCAGGATAAACATGGTAATTTATGGTGTAGCACCATACAGGGAATTTGCCATATCCTTGTAGACGGAAAACAAGTTGTTAACTATTATACAGGGAATGGACTGCAAGAAAAGGTATATTTAGAAGGACGTTATACTCAAAGTAAAAAAGGAAAAATTTATTTCGGAGGAAATAGGGGAATTACCGGCTTTAATCCTGATGATATTCAGTTAATAAAACCGGACACTCCACCTTTCATTACCGATATGTATATTCGGGATCAGAAAGTGACTATGGAGACATGCTCGGGAAATAAACGGGTCGTTGATACAGAATTGGTCCATGCTGATTGTTTCAATCTTTCTTATATGGATAATACATTCGTATTCATGGTCTCAACAATGGACTTTCGTGATGCTGGAAATGTCCTTTATGAATATCGGCTTGAGGAATTCAATGAAAACTGGAATAAGACACAGCCTGGCGAAAACCGGATACAATACCACCATTTGGCTCCTGGGAATTATACCCTCCAAATACGTGCTTGCGAAAATGGATTTCATTCACCGATAAGATCCGTACGGATTCATGTTATCCCGCCTTGGTATCTGAGTACTGGTGCCAAAATTGTTTATATTTTGTTGGTTATCTGTGCCGGCTATTTGTTATATACAGTTTACAGACGGAAAAAACAGGAGGAAATTAGTGAAATGAAGTTGCAGTTTTTTATCAATATTGCACACGAGATACGTTCACCGCTTACTCTTATCCTCGGTCCGCTGGAGAAATTGCAGAGAATGCAGTGTGAGCCGGATATTAATAAAATGCTGTTAACAATCAAGTATAATACCGGCCGTATTTTAAACCTTATTAATCAGTTGCTTGATGTACGGAAGATTGATAAAGGCCAGATGCCTATTCTTTGTGAGGAGGTTGATATCCGGTCGTTTGTCAATGAACTGCTTCTTGTATTTGCAGAGCAGGCACGCCTGAAAAAAATCAGTTTGGAAACAAAATTTCCGGAAAAACTTCCAACGGTGTGGATTGATCCGAATAATTTTGATAAGGTGCTGGTCAACCTGCTTTCAAATGCTTTTAAATATACGCCTGAAAATGGTGTCATCTGCATAGAAGTAAAAACCGGCAGTAATCCGAAAAGCTCCGGCCTTTTGCAAAAGTATATGGAGATTTCTATCTCAGATACGGGCAAGGGAGTGAATGAAAAAGAACTGAAAAAAATCTTCAATCGTTTTTATCAAGGCGATGGTAGCCATACTATGCACTCCTTGGGTTTCGGCATCGGATTAAACCTATGCCAACTGCTTGTGAAATTACATCATGGTATCATTTTTGCTGAAAATAGGACGGATACTCAAGGTTGCCGTTTTGTGGTACACCTCCCTTTGGGGTGCAAACATTTGAAAAAGGAAGAAATGGTAAAGGTGGAAACCGGTTTGGTTCCACATGGCGTAATGGCAGACCAATATATTCCTTACCATCCATCCCGGGAAAAAGTAAAATATAGAAAGACTAATTATAGTGTTCTTGTAATTGATGATGATGATGAACTACGGAGCTTTTTAAAAGACAACCTGGCTGCATATTATCATGTAGATGTGGCTATAGATGGAGTAGAAGGACGGAAAAAAGCGATTACTCAACAACCGGACATAATCATTTCAGATGTTATCATGCCCAATATGGATGGCATCCAACTGCTGAAAGAATTGAAAAAGAATGCTAATACTAGTCATATCCCCATTATTTTGCTGACTTCTCAAGTTGAATTTTCCAACCGGATTGAAGGCTTGGTACAAGGAGCGGACGGGTATTTATGCAAGCCTTTTAATACGGAAGAATTGATGGTGCTTATAACCAATCTGATAGCTAATCGTGTGCGGCTAAAAGGAAAGTATTCGGGTAGTCAGACTCAGGAAGGGAAAATAGCCCCGGTCGAATTGCAAGGAAACGATGAGGCATTGATGGAACGTATTATGAACATTATAAATGAGAACTTGAGCAACCCTAATCTTAATGTAGAGATGCTTACGCAAGAAATCGGGATCAGTCGTACTCATTTGCACCGACGTATGAAGGAAATGACAGGAACCGCTCCTAGCGATTTTATTCGCAATCTGCGCCTTCAACAAGCTACCGTGTTATTAGAAAATAAAGATCTTTCAATAACCCAAATAGCTTATGCGGTAGGATTTACCAGTCAGACACATTTTTCAAGCGCCTTTAAGAAAGTGTATGGCCTTTCTCCTATGGAATATGCACAATCAAATAGAAACAGGTAACATTATTTAAAACACACACACTTTCTAATATTACTCATTTTTCTTTTAGAACACAAACTACTCTTCCTATCTTAAAAAAAAGGGGATAGTTTGCTGTTGGTATTGAGTAATGTGACAAAAATGAATGAATATAGTACATAAATATAGGCGTGGTTATAAAAAATGATGAATTAAGTATATCTGTTAATCTAATCTAATTTTACGTATTCTATCTTTGTTAGCAGCAAGACAATATAAAATGACCGAGAATAAATCCCAATAAAACATTTAAATTATGCCGACTTCGACTGGTTTGGATACAAAGAAAATGGATCGTAAAAAGAATCTTTATATATAAAAAAATGAAGACTTATTTGATTGTTTTGTTTTTTGCTGTTTGCGCAGCAGGAGCATGGGCACAGGAATACAAGGTACCTGTAACTAATGAGAAAGAGCAGATGGTTGAGGGACAGTATAAGCCGCAGTGGGAATCACTCAGAAAACACAAGACTCCGGAATGGTTCCGCGATGCCAAATTCGGCATCTGGGCTCATTGGGGACCGCAGTGCGTGGAAGGTTCGGGCGACTGGATGGCACGCAATATGTATAAAGAAGGCACATACGCTTACAATTATCATAAAGAACATTATGGCCATCCATCAGAGGTGGGATTCAAGGATATTCTTCCACTCTTCAAAGCAGAAAAATGGGATCCTGACAAACTCGTGGAAAGATACAAACGCCTCGGAGCACAATATATCTTTGTCCTCGGTAACCACCACGACAACTTCGACCTTTGGGATTCGAAATATCAGCCATGGAATTCTGTGAATATGGGGCCGAAGAAGGATTTGATTGCCGGATGGGCAAAAGCGTCAAAGAAGTATGGTTTGCCTCTTGGCATTAGTTTCCACGCTGACCACGCATGGTTGTGGTATGAGCCTGCACAGCGTTACGACATAAACGGACCTAAAGCGGGTATACATTACGACGGCAAACTTACCAAAGCCGATGGAAAGGGCAAATGGTGGGAAGGTTACGATCCGCAGGATCTCTATGCGCAAAACCATCCCATGAGTGAGAAGTCTTGGGCAAACAATCGTGTGCACGTACAGTGGGCATGGAGTGGCGGAGCCTGTCTACCTACACTTGAATATGTCACCAACTTTTATGACCGTACTCTCGACGCTATCAACCGCTACAATCCCGACCTCATCTACTTTGACGTCACCGTTGCGCCCTTTCATGACATCAGTGACTGCGGATTGAAGATTGCATCGCATTTCTACAATAAGAATCCGCGTGCTGTGATGTTTGGTAAGATGCTCAACGACGAACAGCGCGAAGCTCTCACATGGGATGTGGAGCGTGGTGCGCCCAATGAGATTGTCGAAGAGCCTTGGCAGACATGCAACTGCCTTGGAAACTGGCACTATAATACCAGCATCTATGAGCGTGGTAGCTACAAGAGTGCAACGGAGGTTATAAAACAACTCATTGATATAGTTAGTAAAAACGGCAACCTTTTACTTAGCATTCCTCTGCGTGCCGATGGTACGTATGACGAGAAAGAGGCTGCTATACTTGATGGCATAGAGGCTTGGATGACAGTAAATAAGGAAAGCATCTTCAATACCCGTCCGTGGGTGAGGTTCGGCGAAGGTCCAGTTGCCGAGTCTGACATCAAGCTTAAGGCTCAGGGATTCAACGACGGTATGTACAGCAATATGACATCAGCTGACATCCGTTTCAACCAGACGAAGAAATATCTCTACGTCACCCCTCTCGGATGGCCTGAAGACGGCAAAGTAGTCGTGAGGTCTCTCGCCAAAGGTAATCCCCATTTCAAGAAAAACATCACCACAGTGGAACTGCTCGGTTATGGTTGTCTGAAAGTCGTGCAGACAGACAATGGGCTTGAAATACAGTTGCCAATAGTCACAAATGCCATTGCTCCTGTTTTGAAAATATCAAAGTAGCTCATCTTTTATACAAACGATAATATGAAAATAATATTGTCAGTTATTCCTATGGTTATATTAATAATAACCAATGATCAAGAGAAAATGAAATATGTACTTGACATGGTACATAACACTTCTGGCGAGAAACCGTATGTTACAAAATATAATGATCCGGAATTTTTAGAAAGCTAGAAATTCAGCGGAGCGGTGACACACTGGCACGTCAATTTCACTATTACATACGACAATGTAAAAAGGAACTTATAAAAGATAGGCAGGAAAGGCAGTGGATAGAGCAGCGGGCGAAATACATGGACAAACAGCTCGCTAAGTTTCACAAGGTGGGAGTAAAGGTATATCCTTTTACCAACTTTGTCGTGTTTCTCAAGTCCCTGTGTACGGCATACGGCGATGAGATATGCGCTGAGAAGAACAAACTGAAATCTCACTTTGCTAATTACTAAATTTATAGATAGTTGCAATTTGTTGAGTTTGTATTAATTTACCAATAAATAAAAAATAATTTTATGAAAAAAAAGATGTTTTGTTTAGGGATACTATTCTTGTTTGCATGTGACTTGTCGCTCAATGCACAACAAACAATGAGTGTCATCCCTCCTATTGTTCATGACTATGCTACTGCTATTAAAGATTTTCCTGTGGTAGACGTCCACCGGGAATGTGCAACCATCCGTTACGATTCACATGATTATAAAGGAGTAATTCGTGCTATCAACGATTTACACAAAGACATCGAACGCGTGACCGGTGCAAAAACCAATGTATCTGCCGATGCCGTTTCCGGGAAGTACGAAATCATAATCGGAACGTTAGGAAAAAGCAAGGTTATAGATGCTCTCGCCGCTTCCGGCAAGATAAAGCTTCGGAACTTGCAAGGGAAATGGGAAAGCTTTGTAATAGCAACTGTTGAAAATCCGAGTCCCGGCATCCGACAAGGGCTGGTCATTGCCGGCAGTGATAAACGAGGCACCATATATGGTATTTATGAACTTTCACAGCAATTAGGTGTCTCCCCATGGTACTGGTGGGCAGATGCTCCTGTGCAAAAGCGCAAGTCTGCCTATATTAAATCCGGCTATTACGAATCAGGCGAACCTAAGGTGAAATACCGGGGCATCTTTATTAATGACGAGTGGCCTTCCTTCGGCAACTGGGCTACCGAAAAATTTGGTGGCGTCAACTCCAAGATGTATGTACATCTTTTTGAGCTGTTGTTACGTTTGAAGGCTAACTACCTCTGGCCCGCCATGTGGGCAAGTGCATTTAACGAAGATGATCCGATGAATCCGATTTTGGCCGATGAGTACGGAATTGTCATGGGAACCTCCCACCATGAACCAATGATGCGCGCCCATAAAGAATACACCCGAAGAAAAGAAGAAGTAGGTCCTTGGGACTATAAGACAAACAAAGAACGGCTTGATAACTTTTTCCGTAAGGGTATGGAACGGAATAAAAACTTCGAAAATGTCGTAACTATCGGTATGAGAGGTGATGGAGACGTGGCGATGAGCAAGGAAGGCGATGAGGCTAATATGCAGGTACTGAAAAAAGTTATAGAAGGTCAGCGGCAGGTATTAAAAGAGGTGTATGGAAAAGAACCGTCTGAGATCCCCCAGCTATGGGCTATATTCACCGAAGTGCAACGGTATTATGATGCTGGTTTTACAGTACCCGATGATGTAATGCTGCTTTTCTGCGATAACAACTGGGGGTATATTCGGCGTACAGGTCCCGACAAAGAAAAGAAACGCAAGGGAGGGATGGGATTGTATTACCACATAGACATGAACGGTGGTCCATGGAATGACCGGTGGGTTACCACGACTACCATACCTAAATTACGCGAACAGCTCCATCTGGCATATCAATCGGGCATCGATGACCTTTGGGTGGTCAATGTAGGTGATATCAAGCCTAAAGAACTTCCAATCGATTTCATTATGCGTTATGCGTGGAATCCCGACGCTATACCGGCGGATAAAACAAAAGATTATATGATAGATTGGGCACGACACATTTTTGGGAAAGAATATGCCGGAGAAATAGCCGATATCGTATCTAAGTACACCAAATATAACTTGTTACGCAAAGCGGAAGTGCAACTTCCCGATGTGTTCAGCATTGTCAATTACCATGAAGCCGACCGTATGTTGGCCGCATGGAAGGAACTTACAGTAAAAGCCGAGGAACTGGAACACAAACTATCACCAGAAGCCAAAGATGCTTATTATCAATTGGTACTCTATCCGGTGAAAGCCTCTGCCGGAGTGGCTGAGATCTATCTTTCAGTCGGCAAAAATCGTTTATATGCAAAACAAGGGCGTGTCAGTGCCAATGATTATGCAGACCGCGCAAAAGAATTATTCAATCTCGACTGGCATTTAAGTCATCGCTACAATAATGAAACAGCCAACGGAAAATGGAAACATATGATGTCTGACAAACATATTGGCTATACGAAATGGTATATGCCCAAGGACAATGAATTACCTGAACTGTCAATGGTGAATCCGCTGGGTTCTCCAAGTCTCGGTGTTGCGGTGGAAGGCAGCGAAGCAGCCTGGCCACTTATGGCAAAACAGCTTTCATTGCCAGTGTTCGATGCCCTGAACAATCAGACTCATTATATAGAGGTTTTCAATCGTGGAGTAGGAGAAATTGAATATACAGTTCTCACCTCCCAACCGTGGATAAAGGTAGATGAGTCCGAGGGCAAAGCAGCTAAGGACAATCGCCTGCATGTTTCCATTGACTGGTCCAAAGCACCACAAGGTACGGTAGAAGGAAATGTAGAAATAGTATGCGGCAAGAGTAAAGCAGAAGTAAAAGTAACGATTGTCAACACAGCACTCCCCCATAGCAAAGAGACGTTCTTTGGAACACTGGCCCATTCCGAATTCTCCATACCGGCACACGCTTATAATGCCAACATTTCAGGGAAACAGGCAGCTTGGGTCTTTATTCCGGATTTGGGTAGAAGCAAAGGCTGCATGGGAATAACGCCAGTGACGGCGTCCAGCACATTGACACACAAGAAAGCTGCCCGTCTGGAATATAAGATATACCTTCCTTCGGCAGGAAAAACAACAGTAGCTTTAGGTATTTTACCTACCCAAGATGTCAATCCGGCACGCGGACTCCGCATAGCGGTAGGCATAGATGAAAAAAAGCCCATAGTACTGGATGCTCGAAAAGGTTTTGTCGATACTTTTGAAGAATACAATTCCCAAAACCTTGCTCTATCAAAAGTATTGAAAGCACTCCCCACTAAAAGTACTTTGGCCCTAAGCGGTAAAGGCATGTATTTAAGAAATGAAGTATTTGATAATATACGCTGGTTGGATGTAGAAATAGATGTGGAGAAACCGGGATTCCATACACTGAAAGTTTATATGGTTGACCCTGAAATTGTATTGGAAAAGATTGTGGTGAATCCGGATAACAGTCGGCCGAGTTATTTAGGAGCACCATCCAAGCAACACAGCATTACAACTATAGAAGAAAAGCCACTATCTACTATTTTGTATAAATAGAAAATTATAGGATTCGAGTTTTATACTTGAATCCTATTTTTTAATATAATTATATTAGTGACTGATCTATGTTTATATAAATGTTTATTTATGGGGGACTGAATAAGCAACATCTGACTTAGTGTGCCAATATTCATTATTTATATATAGAACCTGAAAGGAAGCAGGTAATTTAGAAATGCAGGACCTATAAAGGAGGTGTTGCCTTTATGCGTAGATGCCTCTTTTAAAAATTATAATAGATCCTTCTCCGAAGGGAGCATTATAAAAGTCTTTCGTAGAGAGCGTTTGATATCATTATATACTATAGGTTTGCTCGGATCGCAATGGCATTACTGAAAGAAAAGCCTGTAATTATCTTGTAAATAGATAGCTATGGGCTTTATTATTTGCTCCTTGTTTGTGGGCTACAGAAAGTTGATCAGCAAATCATTTACGATTGTTGGATTGCTACTTTTATGGGATTAATGCTTGCTGTAATTTTTCCCAATTTTCGTTGAGTGCCTGCATTGATGGAAATAATAAATTGGCTCCTGCATCTAATAGCACTTGTGCATCCAATGGACCGGTATTGACGGCAATCGTGAATATCCCCGCCGCTACTCCGGCTTGTACACCGATAGGAGCATTTTCAACGACGATGGCTTCATTGGCCTTTGTCCCGGCCTTTTCCAGTCCCATGAGATAGGGCTCAGGGTTGGGCTTTCCATATCTTACGTCAAAGGCGGTCACCATATGTTCACGTTGGAACATGCCGGGAAAATTGTGGGCAAGGCGATCCAGTAAAGAGTGTTGACCAGAACCGGTTACCAGTATGGGAGTTAATCCTTCTGCTTTTATTTTCTGTAATATTTCCCAGGAACCGGGCATGCGTCCAGGCTCGGGATGCTTGTTGAATTCTGCACTTTTTTCTGCATAGATACTTTCTATCAGTTCGGGAGTGGCATCCTGTCCGTACTGGCGTTGATAGACGATATTGATTGTAGCTGCTCCGGTACGTCCTTCGTGCATGTAGGCTTCTTCACGACTCAGATGCAGGCCGCGACGTTCCATGACCTTGTGCCAAGCATCGGCATGATAGGGCATGGAGTTGAAAAGTACACCGTCCATATCGAAAAGTACGGCTTTCAACCGAATGTCAGAGTACCCATGGTGTTTCAGATAACGGGAAATAGCGACTTCAAACATAATTTGTTGTTGTATAGGGCACAAAATTACACAAAATCTGTATTCAAACTTTGAAAAAATAGGAATATTGTCATTTATATATTGAAATTACAGATTTATTGATTTTATTTCATAACTTTACTATTTATTAGGTATATCATTGTTCTAATACATCCACTATGAACATACAGGAAAGACTGAATTTAGAGAGAGAAAATGTGCAATTGAAGAAAGAACTAAGCGTGCTGAAAAGAAAAATGGAACTACTGGAGTCCAATCGCTCTTTGAATTCTTTTTCTCAGCATCTGATAGATAAGATGCAGGCAATAATCTTTATAAAGGATGTAACAAATGGTTTTCGCTATTACAGAGTTAATGATGCTTTCTGCTCCATACAACATTTATCGCGCCAAGAGGTTATAGGGAAAACAGATTATGACTTGTTCTCACTTGAAGAGGCAGAGAAATATCGCAGGGACGATGAAGCGACAGTGAGCATGAGAGGAGATTTTACATTGCGTGAAATGGTGCATTTTCAGGGGGAGGAGAAGATTATATTGCAAACGACTAAATCGTATGTAGAAACTTCTGAAGGAAATCAGTTGTTGGTATGCGTCTCTTACGATATAACGGAGCATATTCAAAAAGAAAGAATGATGGAAAGTCTCATGAAAGATGAGCAGGAAGCGCATCAGATGATGAAAGCCATTTTTCATAAGTTACCATCCGCTATTCTTATTAAGGATATAGAGGATGATTATCGTTTTTATATTATCAATCAAAAGTTTGAGCAGATGTGTAATATGCCCAAAGAACTGTTGGTAGGCAAGACTGATTACGATATTTTTCCGAAAGAAGAGGCTGACAAATACAGGCAAGATGATGTAGCGGCTACTTCCTGTGAAGAGAGTGACCCTATGTTGATTCATGAAATTGTTACTTCTCCCGACCGGGGTACACATACTCATTTGCAAACCATAAAATTTTCCTTCACTTTCAAAAGGAAGAAATTGTTGGTGTGTGTGGGAAACGATGTAACTTTGCAATACCAGATGATGGAGCAATTGCGTGATGCTTTGAGCAAAGCGGAGCAGGCAGATACGTTGAAGGCGCAATTTATAGCTAATATGAGTCATGAGATCAGGACGCCGCTGAATTCGATTATTGGTTTTTCACAGCTCATGGCAGAGGCTGAAAATCAAACGGACCGGGATGAATATAACCGTATTATCAGCCTTAATAATAACTTGTTGCTGAATCTTTTTGAAGACGTGCTGAACCTATCGATGCTGGATTCGGATAATATGTCTTTTAAAAACGATGAATTTGATTTCTCGGCAATGTTCGATGAGCTTGCTGTCTTGATGAGGGAAAAAGTGAGTAATCCGGAAGTAGAGTTTATTTGTGAAAACCCTCTTCAAACTTTAATGGTCAAAACCGACCGGGAACGTTTGACGCAGGTTATCGGTAATCTGATAACCAATGCTGCTAAGTTTACCGGACAGGGATATATTAAAATGGGATATGCCCGTAAAAATGACGGCGTGCAGATCTATGTGGAAGATACTGGGTTGGGTATTGAAGAGAAAAATCTGGTGGAAGTGTTTGACAGGTTCAAGAAGTTAAATGTTTTCATTCAGGGCACAGGCTTGGGACTACCTATATGCAAGTCCATCGTCAATCAGATGGGAGGTGAGATTTGGGTGGAGTCCGAATATGGGAAAGGAAGCACATTCTATGTATGGCTTCCTTGTTTATGCTGAATTTATGGTGATCGGACCTATGTAAAAATGAAGCATTTCTTGAGGGTGGCTGATACTTCATCTTGCAGCTTTCGGGCGTTGAGTGGTTTGGACATATAACCTGTGAATCCGCTTTCCATTATTTTTTGTTTGTCCGAAGCATAGGCGTATGCCGTAACTGCGATGATTGGTATGCTTTTCGATAACTCTCGTATCTGGTGAGTAGCTTCATATCCGTTCATATTGGGCATATTTATATCCATTAGGATGAGGTTTGGATGATGAAGGGAATATAGCTCGACTGCTTCTTTTCCGTCGCGTGCATGAATTAGTTGAAAATCTTTTTGCAAAATGGAATGAAAGAGCCGGTAATTGCTTTCGTCATCTTCAGCTATAAGTATGGTTATTTGTTTGTCTTTGGAGAGTTCAGATAGTTCAACGGGCTTGTCTGTACTTTCATTTGCGGTGCCTGTATGGTAGGGAAGTGTAAACCAGAAAGTACTTCCATTTCCTACTTTGGAGTCTACTCCTATCTCCCCGCCCATGGCATCTACTATGCTTTTGCATATAGAAAGGCCCAATCCGGTTCCCTGCGCAAAGTTATTCAGCTTAATGAAACGTTCAAAAATTTTATCTTGTTTTTCTGCCGGAATACCGCATCCTGTATCGGTTACATAAAAATAGATTTTCTCTTTTTGCAGTTTGTAACCGAAGGTGATTTTACCTTTTTGTGTGAACTTAATGGCATTGTTCAGTAAGTTGATGATGATTTGAGACAGGCGGTTACGTTCGGTAATCACCCAACAGTTGTCACTGTCCGGGATCATTTCAAGGCATACATCCGGAGAGGTAATGCGCATAAGGGCGGTGCTTTCCAACTCATTCATTAAAACATTCAGATCAAGGCTGGAATAGTTGAAGTCCAGTGAACCGGCTTCAATTTTGGCAATGTCCAATACGTCGCTGATAAGTTGCAGAAGTAGTTGGTTGTTGTTCTCTATAATATTGATATATTCACTTTTTTCTTCCTCTTCTTCCGCTGTGGCTAGTATGGAGGAGAAGCCTACGATTGCGTTGAGTGGCGTACGTATTTCGTGGCTCATGTTTGCAAGGAAAGCTGACTTCAGCCGGTCTGATTCTTCGGCGCGGTTTTTGGCATTTATGAGTTCCTGTTCGTTCCGCTTGCGGTCGGTAATGATAAGTAGGGATCCGATGAGTGAGATAGGATGTCCCTGTTCATTCCTCTGTTCCACTACGGCGCGCGCCTCTACCCAGTTGATGTATTCTTTGCCATTTTTTTTGATGACGGTGCGGAACTCTTCTTTCAGTGCCTTTACTCTACCTAAGATGAGTGCTTGGTAGTCGTCTCTTATCCGTTCTGCATCATCAGGGTGTATGTTGTTGAAGTAGTCGGCTTCGTGGATAATCCGTACTCCTCGTTCATCCTTTACACCGGTGGCAAGTTCGAAAGGAGAACGGTTGGCATCACAGGTGATGGCATGCTTCTGCAGGTCCCAATGCCAAGGGATGATATGTGCAATGTCTAGTGCCAATGCCAGTTTATTGTTGGCGGCTCGTAACAATTCCTGTGTCTGGTGTAGGGTAGTGGTATTTACGCCAAAAATGTCTATTAGATTTTCCTCAGCGGCTTGACGTATTATTACTTCATAGAAGGCGTTCTGCTCTTCAAAATAGTAGGTGAATACAATCGACCTTCTTTCTTGAAAAACAATTCTGGCAAATTGCATAAAATACTCTTCCGTCTGGTGAGGAAACATGCTTGAATTGACTTGTTCCTGCTTTTGCTTGGAGCAAAATAACTCTTTGAACAAGATGTTGGCATTGATGTAGCGCATGCTTTCGGGAATACCATTTTCATTGAACATTACCTGTTCCTGCACGTAGAATACGGGCATGTTCTCAAGAAGCTTGTTATGGCTTCTTAACAACATGATTTCTTTCTGCTGAAATTTATGTTTTATGTATGAGACGATGCCCAGTACTGAAAGAATCAACAGGCAGATGCTAATTTGTAACTTATATCGTTGCCATAGCGTGGGCGGTTTGTTGATAAATAGGGTGTTGGGTGGGCAAAGCTTTTCTGACATTCCCCGTTGTTTCAGTGCATTATAATCAATAACGGGATAGCTCTTGTCGGGAGTATAGAATGGGATGTCTCGCGCTTCTCTTCCGTTGATGATACTACGAAGGCATTGCAACAAGTGCTTTATGGTGGCATCATTGTCGTAGAAGTATCCTCCGATGAACCCGCCCTCTGCGAGGAAGGACTCTCTTAGTGTAAAAACTCCTTTATTGGCCGACATAATGAAACGATAATCTTCCGTTGACATTGTGATGAGATGTCCCAACAGATTCTCCCTTACGCAGAACCAGGAACCGAATAACATTCCTACGGTAGGGTCTTCATTGGTCAGCAGATACTTTCTCAAGTTTGGTACTGCAGGGTTGGAATTGGGATAGATGCGTTTATACTCAATGTTCGGGTAGCTGGATGATAGGTAACTTTTAATCTCTTTTTCGTGTATCCTGTTGATGAAAAGTTTGTCAGCGGCAAAAATAAATGTTTTTATGCCGGGCTGTATCTTCATCATCATGTCAATGGTTTCCTTGCAATAAGTAGGGCATAGTATGAAAGTGAAATTATATTTGTCTTTGAGCCCTGAGATGGAAAAGATGGAGTCTTTCGGTATTTCTGCCGATTCATACTCCGGATAGTTATACCGGGGCGAGGTGTAGCTATCCCGTCCGGCACACAAAATGATGGGGATATCTCCCCATTCTTCCTTGATTCTGTCACGTAAAGTAAACGCCATGTTGCCTATCAGTACGACAGAGTGGGGTTTGGTGTTTTCATAGCGTTGGAATAACGTGTTTACGGAATGCTGGTAAAGGGAGTCGTTTTTAATAAGAATGGAGTGCAAGTGGCTCACATAGGCACTGGTGTTCGACATTTTCCCCACTTCTTGCATAATGGGCACGATAATACTGTTACTCCATGCGGCTTGTTCGTTATATGAATTGATGATCAGAAGGTTATGGGAACTTTTATTCGATAGGGCGAATATAGGTTGAATGAAAAGTAAGCATAAGCAGAGGCTATGGATTTTTTTGAGTATCGGTGTGCTCATAGTATGTAGGTTTGTTGTTATTGTCGGTGATGTGTGTATCTTCTCTGAAGCACCTCTGTTGGTGTTGAAGACCGGATTGCGGAATATGGATCCTATTTCCGAGCAATGTGTTTTGAAAAAGGTGTCAAGACTAAAACTTGCTATTAATAGCCTGGTTTAGTTTTGACACCTTGGATATAGTTGGTTATTTACAGTCTTGCCCGAATAGCTTTGGATTCTTCTTCGTAACCCGGTTTGTTCAATAGGGCGAACATGTTTTTCTTGTAAGCCTCGACACCCGGTTGGTTGAATGGATTGACACCCAAAAGATAGCCACTGATACCGCATGCTTTTTCAAAGAAATACAGCAGTCCGCCGATACTTTCTTCATTCAATGCAGGGATGACGATGCGTATGTTGGGTACGCCACCGTCTACGTGGGCCAACTGTGTTCCTAATTCTGCCATTTTGTTGACTTCATCCACACGTTTGCCGGCGAGGAAATTCAGTCCGTCCAAATTCTGGGCATCACTTGGAACTTCCAGTTTATGGTTGGTTTTTTCCACTGAAATTACAGTTTCGTAAATGGTGCGTTCGCCTTCCTGAATCCATTGCCCCATAGAATGTAGGTCGGTGGAGAAATCTACGGCTGCCGGGAAAATACCCTTGTTCTCTTTACCTTCGGATTCTCCATAAAGCTGTTTCCACCATTCGCTTACATAATGCAGTTTGGGGTTGAAGTTTACGAGAATTTCAATTTTCTTGTCATGCTTATAAAGCTCGTTGCGGGTGGCTGCATAAATAGCTGCCGGATTTTCAGCAAACGGGACGTCCTTTCCGCAAAGCTTTTCCATGGCCGTTGCGCCGGCTACCAGCTTTTCAATATCGAAACCTGCTACTGCGATGGGTAACAGGCCTACCGGGGTAAGTACAGAGAAACGTCCGCCTACATTATCGGGAATGATGAAAGATTTGTAACCTTCATTGTCTGCCGTAACACGAGCAGCGCCTTTCTTGGCATCTGTAATGGCAACGATGACTTTTTTTGCCATGTCTTTACCGCGTTGGTCTTCGCATTGCTTTTTCAGTAGGCGGAAAGCCAAAGCCGTTTCGGTTGTGGTTCCTGATTTGGAGATATTGATAACACCGAATTTCTTATCTTGCAAGTATTCGGTAAGTTCGTACAAATAATCTTCACCGATGTTGTGTCCTGCATACAGAATAACCGGAGTGGATTTCTTATCTTGCAGCCAAGTGAAACTGTTTGACAAAGCCTCGATAACGGCACGTGCACCGAGGTAGCTCCCGCCAATTCCGGCAACGACCACTACTTCACAGTTATCACGCAATACTTGTGCGGTAGCTTTCAAGTCAGCCAGATGTTCTTGTGTGATGGAAGAGGGAAGATGTAACCAGCCTAAAAAGTCATTACCCTTACCAGTACCATTTTCCAATGCATCCTGTGCGGCTTTTACTTGAGATTCGTAGGCGAAAACGTTTTCTTTGGAAATGAATCCAAGAGTCTTTTCAATGTTCAAACTAATCATAATATTATAGATTTTAAATACTGTATTTCGTCTGCCATGTCTCTTCACGCATTATTATTAGCGGAAAGAGTCGGTCAGTAACTTAATTTCAATCATTGGTGAGATACGCTCATATAAAATGTTATACACAGCATCCAATATCGGCATATTCACGTGATAGTGCTTATTGATCTCCTTGATACACTTGGTTCCGTAGTAACCTTCGGCTATCATTTCCATCTCAATTTGAGCGCTTTTTACGGAATATCCTTTTCCTATCATCGTACCGAACGTGCGGTTGCGGCTGAAATTGGAATATCCTGTCACCAGCATATCACCCAGATAAACAGAATCACTGATACTTCTGTTCAATGGATGGACGGTTTGGAGAAAACGGTTCATTTCCTGTATGGCGTTGGACATGAGTACAGCCTGGAAGTTATCGCCGTATTTCAAGCCGCTGCATATACCGGCGGCAATGGCATATACATTTTTGAGTACAGAGCCATACTCAATACCGGCTACATCATTACTGACGGAGGTCTTGATGAATGAACTGGCCAAACGGCGGGCAAATTTGTCCGCTTTGTCTATGTCGGGACAGGCTATCGTCAGATAGGAGAGACGTTCAAGTGCAACTTCTTCTGCGTGGCAGGGACCCGCCAGCACAGCAATGTTTTCGGTCGGCACACCGTATTCCTTTGTGAAGTATTCCGACACGATCATGTTGTCGTCAGGTACGATACCTTTAATAGCTGTGATGATGAATTTGTCTTTGATTTTTGTCTTCAGCTTCTTCAAATGAGCTTTCAGATAAGGAGAAGGAGTGACAAAGATTAGTGTATCTGACTCCTTGACTACATCGTTGATGTTTGAATTGAAATTGATACGTTTTGTATCGAACTTGACGCCCGTCAAATAGGCAGGGTTGTGACCAAGCCGCTTAAAATCGGCAATGCGGTCATCACGCCGCATATACCAATTTATAGTGTCCTCTTGAGCCAATACCATTTTGGCAATGGCAGTGGCCCAACTTCCTCCGCCCATAATGGCTATTTTACCGGGTAGCTTCATTTCTTAGATTTTCTCAACCCAACCTTCTACATCTTTCACAGTCGGATTTGCCAGTTCTAATTTATATTTTTTATTGATGCCGCAAATGTCCATGTGCAACTTCTGCGGATTTACGTCTTTCATGTCACCAACCATGTTGTAGCCTGCCTTCTGAATGACTGCAACCCATTCTTCAGGGATACCCAGTTCCATAAATTTGGCAGGCGCGTCTTTCGGAGTTACCTTTTCAGGGCGCATCTGCGGGAAGAACAACACTTCCTGAATAAACGGCTGACCAGTCATCAACATAGTCAGACGGTCTATACCGATACCGATACCCGATGTCGGAGGCATACCGTATTGCAATGCTTTCAAGAAATCCTGGTCGATGAACATAGCTTCGTCATCGCCCTTTTCACTTAGTTTCAGTTGTTCTTTGAAGCGTTCTTCCTGATCGATAGGATCGTTCAGCTCGCTGTATGCGTTTGCCAGTTCTTTGCCGTTCACCATCAGCTCGAAGCGTTCGGTCAGTCCCGGTTTGCTGCGGTGCATTTTGGTCAGCGGACTCATTTCCACCGGGTAATCGGTGATGAATGTAGGCTGTATGAATGTACCTTCACAGAATTCACCGAAGATTTCGTCTATCAGCTTGCCTTTGCCCATGGTATCGTCAATTTCCATTTTCAGTTCGCGGCATATCTGACGGATTTCCTCTTCGCTCTTGCCGTTGAGGTCATAGCCGGTCTTTTCCTTGATGGCATCCAAGATAGGCAAGCGGCGGTAAGGAGCCTTGAAACTGATGGTCTTGCCGTCAATCGTTGTTTCCGTTCCTCCGTTTACAGCAATGCAAATACGCTCAAGCAGCTTCTCGGTGAAGCCCATCATCCAATTGTAATCTTTATATTGCACATACAATTCCACGCAAGTGAATTCCGGGTTATGGTTCTTGTCCATACCTTCGTTGCGGAAGTTTTTTCCGATTTCGTACACACCTTCAAAACCGCCTACGATTAGTCTTTTCAGGTAAAGCTCGGTGGCGATACGCAGGTAGAGATCCATATCTAGTGAGTTATGGTGTGTAGTGAAAGGACGAGCACTTGCTCCGCCGGGAATGGATTGGAGAATCGGTGTTTCCACTTCCGTATAGCCGGCTTCATCCAGTGCGGCGCGCATAGTCCTGATAATTGTGGCACGCTTTTGAAATGTTTCTTTAACACCGTCGTTTACAATGAGGTCAACGTAACGTTGGCGGTAACGCAATTCCGGATCGTCAAAAGAGTCGTAAGCTACACCGTCCTTATATTTTACGATAGGTAGCGGTTTGATGCTCTTGGCAAGTACGGTTAGCTTCTGGGCATGGATGCTGATTTCACCCATTTGGGTGCGGAATACAAAGCCTTCAATGCCGATGAAGTCACCTAAATCAAGCAAGCGTTTGAATACGGTATTATACATTTCCTTATCTTCGTCCGGGCAGATGTCATCGCGGGTAATATATACTTGGATACGTCCTTTTGAGTCCTGTAATTCAATAAAAGAGGCTTTTCCCATAACACGACGGCTCATGATGCGTCCGGCTACAGATACGTGGCGCGGTTCGGCGTCGTCTTTAAATTCATCTTTGATATCGGTAGAGAAAGCGCTGGTTACATACTCTGCTGCGGGATAGGGCTCGATGCCCATCGCGCGAAGTTCATTCATGCTGTTGCGACGAATGATTTCTTGTTCACTTAGTTCTAATACGTTCATTTCGCTATAATTCACTCAATTTGGGGACAAAAATACGAAACATTTTTCAGAAAGCGAATCTTTAGAGGAATTTATTCGTCGCATAGCTTGTGTACTCTGTGGAACGTTTTTTGCTCACCTGCCGAATTTTGAGTACATTTGCGCCCTCAAAAAAAGGTAAAAAGTATGGTAGGACAAAAAACTCCCACAGCGTTGGGTACAGAGAATATCGGAAAATTATTGATGCAGTATGCTGTACCGGCAATCATTGCTATGACAGCATCTTCCTTATATAACATGGTAGACAGTATCTTCATCGGGCATGGTGTGGGCACAATGGCTATTTCGGGATTGGCATTGACCTTTCCTTTAATGAACCTTGCGGCGGCTTTCGGGTCGTTGGTGGGCGTGGGAGCTGCTACATTGATCTCTGTCAAGCTTGGGCAGAAAGACTACGATACTGCGCAGCGCGTCTTGGGCAATGTGTTTGTATTGAATATTCTGCTTGGAGTGGCTTTTACGGTGATAGTCATGGCTTTTCTTGATCCTATCCTTTACTTTTTCGGTGGCAGTGACGAGACGGTGGGGTATGCACGTGACTATATGTATATTATCCTTCTTGGGAATACTATTACGCATCTCTATCTGGGATTGAACGCGGTACTGCGTTCTTCGGGGCATCCACAGAAGGCCATGTATGCCACTATCGCTACGGTGATTATTAATACGATACTTGACCCCGTATTTATTTACGGTTTTGGCTGGGGCATTCGCGGAGCAGCGATCGCAACGATTGTGGCGCAGATTATATCGTTGATGTGGCAGCTTTGGATATTCAGCAGTAAAGAAGAACTGTTACATTTTCATCGTGGTATTTTCCGGTTGAAACGTAAAATTGTTTTTGATTCGTTGGCCATTGGCATGTCTCCGTTTTTGATGAACATGGCGGCATGCTTCATCGTGATTCTTATTAATCAAGGATTGAAGAAGTATGGCGGTGACTTGGCTATCGGTGCTTTTGGTATCGTCAATCGGCTGGTCTTCATTATCGTGATGATTGTAATGGGATTAAACCAGGGAATGCAACCTATTGCAGGCTATAATTTTGGAGCCAAACAATATGAACGTGTTACCAAGACATTGAAACTGACGATTATCTATGCTACCGGGGTGACGACTTTCGGCTTTATTATAGGAATGTTGTTTTCAGATACGGTAGTCGGTATTTTTACATCGGATGCCGAACTTATAGAGCTCTCGGCAAAGGGGTTGCGCATTGTGGTGATGTTCTTCCCTATTATCGGCTTTCAAATGGTTACGGCTAATTTCTTCCAAAGTATAGGAATGGCGAGTAAGGCGATATTTCTATCCCTTACCCGCCAAATGGTAGTGTTGCTCCCTTGTCTGTTGATTTTACCTCGCTTTTTCGGTGCAGCAGGAGTTTGGTATAGCATGCCTATCTCCGATCTCCTGGCCAGTCTGATAGCGGGGACAATGCTGGTGTGGCAATTTCGAAAATTTAGGGTACAGGCTCAAGGGAGATGACAACGTTGTTGCCCAGCTTATCAGTTTGGAAGCGGAACCATGGGTCTGCGTCCATGATTCAGTTTCAATCCTAATTTATAGGATTCGGGTCCATGCAGGTCCTTTATATTCATCTCACCGAGGTTGACCAAAATGCCGCGTGCCATTAGCCCGGCATCTTCATTTGCTTTGCGAGGAAGAATTTCGGCCTTCTCTTTCAGGTCTGCCAGATGAGTGCGGATGGCAGGTTGCATAGCTTTGTCCAAGGACAAACATTCCAGTAAAGAGTAACCGACTTTTCTGTCAGCTTCTTTTGCCGGATGATTTAGACGCTCGATGCCTTTGGATGTTTCTCCCAAATAGGCTGCAGCATAGGCTGCTTCGCAGGCTATATATGGGTCGGCATCGTTCATCAGGGTAAGCAAGGTTGGAGGACAAACTTGTAACTCTCCTTTGATTCCAAGTTGCGCTAAACCTACGGATGCCCAATAACGCATTTCCGGGTATTGGCTGGATAATGCTTTCTCGAATACAGAGGCATCGCTTGCTTTAGCTGTACCGGCTAACTCTACAAGGTTATATAGTTCATTCAAGGGATATTTTTCTTTGCGCACTTTGTCGTATAATGTTGTATTTACGCGGGAAGTGGGCATGAAAAATCCTAAATCTTTTGTAGAACGGATATGTTCAGAAAGGGCTTTACGCATTTTTGCCAGGACTTCCGCATATTCGGGAGAGTCGGATAAATTATGCAGTTCGCCCGGATCTTTTTCAAGGTCGAACAACATTTCGGCCGGGTGGGCGTTGAAAGTTTGTGCCCAGTCGGGATTGGTATTGTGACCGCCTAATACCAACTTGTCCCATGCCTTATTGGACGGCATACCCCATTGATAATAATTGCGCAGGGCAAATTGACGATAGGGGATATAGCTACGGATGTATTTGAAACGTCCGTCGGTGGCGGCACGTACAGGCATAAAATGATGTAGTTGGTTGGCAGCCAGAGCAAACTGAATTTCCCGTTTTTCATCGGATGCATATTTCCCGTATAAAGCTTTGCCTTGCATGTGCTTAGGCGGTTTTACTCCCGCAAGACTAAGTACGGTAGGGCCTAAATCGGTGAAGTTCACCAAAGAATATTCTTTACCGGATGCTTTCTTTCCAGCCAGATGTTGCCATTTGGGTGGAAAGTAGGCTATCATGGGGACTCTCAAACCGCTTTCATATAAATATCCTTTGCCGCGCGGGACGCAACCGCCATGATCGCTGAAGAAGAAGATAATCGTATTGTCGTCCAATCCCTTTTCTTTCAGATCTTTCAGAAAAAAGCCCAACCAAGTATCTACATCCTGTACGGCTTCCAAGTGGCCGGCATAGTCGGAACGCACTTCGGGCAAGTCGGGTACGTAGGAAGGCAGGGTGAGAAGTTCAGGATAAATACCTTCCGTTGTATAATCTCTTCGCCCATCAGTGTGGAAAGTACGGACACGTCCCATGTGTGAGGTCACTGTGTTATACACAGCGAAGAATGGTTGGTCTTTACCGCGTTTAGTACTGTTGTAGGATGCTTTAGGGGTACATTCGTCCCAACAACTTTTATTGTCTGTGGTGGAGTTGTAATGCGTTTTGCTGTTGTTAGTGCAATAATATCCGGCTTCCCGTAACCATTGAGGGAAGAATATGTTCTCCGGAGTGTCGTATGGAACCGGATGGACATCCATTCCGTAGCTTGAGGAGTAGCAGCCGGTGATAAGTGACGAGCGTGCAGCAGAACTTTGCGGAGCCACTGACCATGCGTTCATAAATTGTATGCCATGAACGGCTAGACTATCCGCATTTGGGGTGTGTACGCCTTTATTACCATAACAACCGAATTCGTAAGCGCTGGTATCTTCAAAAGTAAGCCAAAGAATATTGGGTCTTTCATTCTTTTTGTTGTCTGCAGCATCAGCCTGGACGGCGTTCAGCCCGCAAAAAGCAGTACACATGAGTAAAGGTAAGTTTTTCATGTTATATTTAGTTTTTTAGTAACGGTTGCTAAGATAGGGCATTTGCTCTGATAAGCATATCTGATGTGTTTAAAAAACTGCCAATATTGTTTTGGCATACAAATATTCAACAAAATTGATGAAGATTCAACAAAATTATGGAACCGGTAAACGTATGTTGTGGTGTATTGGAGAAAATAACGGCAATATGTTGCCGGAATGTTCTATTTTTGAAAAATGAATCTGATAATACTAAATAATATGAGAAACATTTTTTTTGTGGCGTTTGTGTTTACGCTCTCTTTCTCGGGACGAGTATGTGCCGGAAATCCTGTTTATTCTGATAAATCCCTGCGTAATGATGCGGAAAAACTGTTGATGGAGTGGGTAGATACTCTGCTGACTTACCAATGTGAAGGATTGCATCCTGCGCTTGACGGAGGTATTCTTTGTCCTGCCTGCGCTCGTATTCATGGGCGGATAGGAGATACGGTTCTCCCTCTGATGTATTTAGCGGACAAAACCGGCGATGATAAATATTTGCTTGCCGCCAAGAAGCTTATGAAATGGATGGAGAATGTGCATCGTCCGGATGGTTCATGGATGAACGATGTACATGTGTCAGACTGGAGTGGAACGACTGTATTTGCGGCTATCGCTTTATATGAGGCAGTGCATTATCATGGGCATTTGCTGGATGATTCTACCTGTAATCATTGGAAAAAACAATTGTTGGAAGCTGGCGAATTTATGATGAAGAATCCTCAGATGTACAGTCGCCGTATGCAGGGGAACATGAAGCGCTTGAATAATGTGAACTATTCAGCCTCGGTGACATATGCCTTGCAGGCTCTTGGCGAGATGTTTAACCGTCCGGATTTCAAGGAAGAAGCCCGGATTGTGGCTTCGGATTTGAAGAAATTTTTTACAGTAAACGACTTTTTTTTATACGGTGAAGGACCTAAGATATGGACACCTACTAAGAATGGCTGTCTTCCTGTGGATTTAGGCTATAATATAGAAGAGTCTTTGCCTAATCTGGCCTATTATGCGCTTATGGTGAACGACCGGGAACTGCTCTCTATTGTGGAACGTTCCATGAATACTCACTTGGAATTTATGTTGCCTGATGGTGCGTGGGATAATAGTTGGGGGACACGCAGTTTTAAGTGGACATATTGGGGCGGACGTACGAGCGATGGTTTCATGGGTGGTTATTATGCTATGGCAGAACAACACCCGGAGTATCTGGAAGCTATTCGGCGCAATATACGATTACTGAAGAAATCGACAAATAACGGATTGCTTCATGCCGGACGTGATTATCAGGCTTCAGGAATTCCGGCTTGTATTCATCATACTTTTGGTCATGCCAAGGCTCTGACCGCTTTTCTTGAGCTTCCACCTGTCAAAGCACCACAATACAAGTCACTGCCACGCGATAATGCTTATGGAGTGAAGTATTTCCAGGATATTCGTACTTGGCTGGTTGCAGAAGGACCATGGCGTTCCACGTGTACCGGTTTTGATGCTGAATATAAGGTAAAGGGCACTCACCCGATGGGAGGAGCTGTTTCTCTGTTGTGGCACGAACAGGCTGGTCCGGTCTTTGCCGCTACAACAAACCGGTATGCTCTGATAGAAGCGCCTAATATGCAGAGTAATAGCAGAAAGTATATAATGAGTGGAACACCGCGGGTTGAAATGGTACAGTATGGAACTATTTATAGTAATTTGGATGACTTGGATGCGGATATTGTTTATACTCAAGAGAAAGATAAGCATCGTTTCCATATCAATACTCATTTGGTGGACGCTGACCAGCAGACACCGGTTCAGGGGGCGTTTCCTGTGACTTTGGATTATGTGTACTCCAAACAGGGCATGTCGATAGTAGTGGATTATTGTCCTTTGACAGCCTGCCTTGTTTTGCCGGTCATTGCCGCACCTTCAGAGGTAGTGGATATTACCTCGAAAGGCATGCTTCTTCAGAAAAAAGAGGGCGTATTGGAAATAATCTGCGTAAATGGCATGTTGAAGGTAGCTCCGACAGATGAAGATGGTCGAATATTTAATCCTGTACCCGGTTTCTCTTTTGTTCCTTTACAGATATTTCCTGAGGGGGAGAATAAGAAAATTCAAATTGAAATCACATATAATTAATATATTTTTGTTTCTTTGTTTTTATGTTATAATATTATATATCTAATTATATGAAAACGTTTCGGCCTTTGTTAACATTCTTTGGAGTATTATTTACATGTATCGGGTATGCCAATAATCTGGACGGTATACGTTTTACGCATATCGGATTGGAAGAAGGCCTGTCACATTGCACGATATTTGGTATTAATCAGGACAAGGAAGGAAATTTGTGGTTTGCGACTTACGATGGAGTCAATAAATACGATGGCTACAATTTTACAGTCTATCGTCATCAATATGCGAATCCTCAAAGCATAGCTTGCGACATTAGTCGCTGTGTAACAGTTGATGATTCCGGTAGAGTATGGATTGGTACCAGAGAGGGTTTTTCTCTTTATAATCGGGACCAAGATACTTTCTCGAATTATTTTTATAAAGAAAATGGTTATAAAGCTACTGTCACATGCATAGCACCGATGAATAAGGACTATCTGATGTTGGGTACAACCAGTGGAGTATTGCTTTTTGATATAGGGAAGGAACGTATTCTGAATGATACGTTACCTCATCCGCTACATTTGTTGAGACCTACTGCTATGGTTCGTCAAAGTGATAAGATTTACATAGGAGTGGAGAAAGGACTTTATGTCTATTCTTTGGCAAATGGAACTTTGGAAAAGTTGGTGGATATGCCGAAAGCAACCCGTATACATTCTGTCTTTTGTCAGATGTTCACCCGGATATGGATAGCGACGGAAGGTGAAGGGCTATACATGTATGATACTAAATCCAAGGAGCTGAAGAATTATAGACATGAGGACGGATATTCCGGTCTGAATTCAAACTATGTGCGTTCTTTGGCCGTAGATCAGGAAAACAGATTGTGGGTTGGCACTTATGGGGGCTTGAATATTTACGAAGGAGGTAAAGATCGCTTTTTGTCGGTGAGAAATTCTGCAATACAGGAGGGGAGTCTGTCACAGAATTCTGTACGTAGTATTTTTATGGATTCGCAAGGAGGAATGTGGTTGGGCACTTATTGGGGAGGATTGAACTATTATCATCCTTTGTGCAATCGTTTTCAGCATATTAAGCATGTTCCATTCGCCAATTCCATCAGTGATAATGTAGTCAGCTGTATAGTGGAGGATAATGCAAAGAATCTGTGGATCGGCACTAATGGAGGTGGCCTGAATTTTTACGACAGCGCTTCAAAAACATACAAATACTATTTGCAGAATTCCGACTTGTCAAAAGAGGTATCTTTTAAAGATATAAAGGCGGTGTATGTCGATGAACTGCATGATAATATATATGTTGGAACTCATGCGGGTGGAATGATAGTACTGAATCGTAGGACAGGAAACCAACGTTTTTTCAATACTCAAAACAGTGATTTGCCTAGTAATAATATTTATTCTATTTTATCGGATGGGCATGGAGGGCTTTGGATTGCATCATTGGGTACTCTAATTCATTATGATATAGCTGGTAACCATTTTCAGACGGTTGATAAAGATAGCAAAGGAAAGCGTTTGCAAGAATCCAACAGTGTATTGTTCCGGGATTCTAAGAAACGTATTTGGGCAGGAGGGGAAATGGGACTTACTATTTATAATCAAACAGGCACTTCTTTGACAATTAATACGGAATATGATATCGCTCCTATATTGAAGCAATCGTTTATAAACTGTTTCTGTGAATCTACATCCGGATATATATGGGTTGGAACACGTAATGGACTTTTTGGCTTGAAGGAGAATGCTAAAGAATTATTGCAGTACACAACGGTTGACGGACTGCCCAGTAATGTTATTTATGGCATTCTGGAAGATAGTTACGGGCGTTTGTGGATAAGTACAAACCAGGGATTGAGCTGTTTGACCCCCGGAAGCAGAAAATTACGTAATTTTACTATCGTGGACGGTTTGCAGAGTAATCAGTTCAATGCCGGTTCTTATTGTCGAATTAATAATGGGAACATGCTTTTTGGAGGGATTAATGGAATTACTTCGTTTCGGCCTGAAACGCTTATTGATAATCCGTATTCTCCGAGACCATTTATAAATAAATTATATGTATCCAATAAGGAAGTATTGCCTGGTGATGAAACAAGAATTTTGAAAAAATGTATAGAAAACGAGGATCATATAACATTGACCTCCTCCCAAAACTCTTTTTCTATCTCATTCGTGGTTTCAAACTATATTGCTGGAAAGCATAACACTTTTGCGTATAAGCTGGAAGGATACAACGACTCGTGGTACAGCCAAGATAATATAAATTTAGTTTCCTACTCAAATTTACCGGCAGGAGATTATACATTTTTTTTGAAAGCTGCCAATAATGATGGAAAATGGAGTGAAGAGCCTGCAATTCTTCATATACGGGTACTTCCGGTTTGGTATTGTACTTGGTGGGCTATTTCTATTTTCATTATTTTGTGCGCGGGGCTATTGTTTGGTGTCTTGCGCTTCTTTTGGTTGCGCAAGAATATGCAGGCTGAGATTCTGATGGAGCGCTTGGATAAAGAGAAACAAGAGGAAATCAGCCAAATGAAAATCCGCTTTTACATTGACATCTCTCATGAGCTTCGTACTCCTCTTACTTTGATTGTTGCCCCATTGCAGGAACTTATTGAACGTATTAAAGGCCATTGGGAACATGAAAAACTGTCATATATTCAGCGTAATACGAACCGCTTGTTGCATTTGGTCAATCAGTTAATGGATTATCGTCGCGCTGAATTGGGTATTTTTGAATTGAGACCGGTATATGCTAATGCTTATAAGAAAGTCTTGAACTGTTTCTTGAATTATGAGAACTTGTCGAAAAGGAAGGATATAGATTATAATTTATATACGGAATTGCAAGATGAAGAGTTGCTCTTTGATGAGACCTATTTAGACTTGATTGTAAATAATTTGCTTTCAAACGCTTTTAAATATACGGAAAAAGGAGAGTGCATTACCGTACGTCTTTATAAAGAAGATAATAATCTTGTTTTGCAAGTGATTGATACGGGTGTCGGTATTCCGGCGGAAAAACAGAAAAAAATATTTGAGCGTTTTTATCAGGCGGAAAGTGGACATGAAGGAAGCGGTATAGGCTTGTCGCTGGTTCAACGTCTGGTAGAACTGCATCATGGGCATATCACTCTGGAAAGCAAAGTGGGCGAGGGCTCTACGTTTTCCATTTATATACCGCAGGATAAGTCTATGTATACTTCTGAGGAACTGCTTGCGCAAGAAGAGGGGGCCAAAGAGCAGCGTGCATATTATACAAATGCGCATGATGTTTATATTGATGATGAAGAACTGCTGGAAACAAGCGCGTTGGCAGACGGAGAAAAAGAAAAACGGGGAAAGATTTTAGTAGTGGATGATAACCAGGAACTTCGGCAATATTTGGTGAGTGGTTTGTCAAGCGACTTTAATTTATTGGAAGCAGACAATGGGCAGAAAGCCTTGGATATATTGAAAGGCCAAGAGGTTGATTTAGTCATTACTGATGTTATGATGCCCGTAATGGATGGAGTCAAATTGTGTAAAGCGATTAAGCAAAATATACGAACTTGCCATATTCCTGTATATATGCTGTCGGCAAAGGCTGATACAAAATATCAGTTGGAAGGGCTTCAAGTTGGAGCGGATGACTATATTCCTAAGCCTTTCTCTATGCCGATCTTGAAAACAAAGATTCAGAATGTGTTACGTACGCGTTATCGTGTTTTTGAACGCTATTCTAATACTACCGAAGTAGAACCGGAGAAATTGGCAAATAATACAATGGACGAGGAACTGTTGAGAAGAGCCATAGCAGTGATTGAGAAAAACATGGATAATGTAGAGTTTTCAACGGAACAATTTGCCAGGGAAATGAATATGAGCCGTTCTAATCTCCATTTGAAGTTGAAAGCGATTACCGGTAAGTCGGCGATAGACTTTATTCATAAAATCAGGTTTAATCGTGCATGCCAGTTGCTGAAAGAAGGCAGATATTCTGTTTCGGAAATTAGTTTTATGGTGGGATATAATACTCCTTCTTATTTTGCCGCGCGTTTTAAGAAGTATATGGGATGCCTGCCTACGGAATATGGAAAGAATAATGCATAACTGTCATGGATAAGCGGATTGTTTTGTTTATAATGCAGGTTTGGATTTCACTCGCTTTGTGGGGACAAACAAGTATGTGCGGATTCTCCATAACAAAGGAGGATAGTTTGCGATATGAGGGTAAGCCCGTAGAACTGATTAAAATAGTGAATAAGAATGGAATGACTATTAAAGTGACAAATTATGCAGCTTCTTTAGCGTATGTTTCTGCACCGGATAGAAACGGGGTGTTTGAACCGGTCGTTTTGGGGCTCGACAGTTTGCGCTATTATTGGGGCAGGCAACCTAAACTTGGTGCTACGGTAGGACGTTTTGCCAACAGAATTAAAAATGCGGAGTTCAGGCTGGATGATAAAATTTACTATTTAGATAGAAATAATAAGGGACATTCCATTCATGGGGGTATAAAAGGATTTAATCTGCAAGTTTTTGAAACAGATACATGCTATATAGCGGAAGATACCGCGGTGGTTGTTTTTAAGTATCTCAGTCCCGATATGGAAGGCGGGTTTCCCGGCAATCTCAACTTGTCATTAGCCTATAAATTCACTAATGACAATGAGGTAATTTTGGACTATATTGCATCGACAGACAAACCTACTGTAATAAATCTGACCAATCACAGCTATTTTAATTTGACCGGATGTAAAGAGTCGGTCTTAAATCATTGTTATATGATTATGGGAGATTCTATCACACCGGTAGATTCTACGGGAGTGCCAACGGGTGAACTTATGCCGGTAGCAGGAACAGAATATGATTTTAGTACTCTGCGAACTATAAAACACCATGTTGAACAGCTAGGAAAAGGATATGACATCAATTATAAACTCAACAAAGCATTGGATACTTTAGCGCTTGCTGCCAAAGTGGTTGATCCGGTTTCTGGTCGAGTATTGAAAGCATATACCACAGAACCGGGAATGCAGTTTTATACTCCTGCTTCTGATTTGAGTTATTTGAAAGCTGCTGACAGTTTGTGTTATGGAAAATATTTTGGATTTTGTCTCGAAATGCAACATTTCCCAGATTCCCCTCATCATGCCCAATTCCCTACTACTGTGTTGCTGCCGGGAGAAACTTATCGTCAAACGACTATATATAAATTTGAAACATTATAAACTTAAATAATTATCAAACTAAAGACTTGATTATGAAAGCAAAAGATTGGAAAATGTATGTGTGCTTAATTGTTTTTTCTTTATTTATGTTCCCTGGAATATATGCTGCACAAGAAGGGAACGGCAAGACAGCCTGTGAACCGGTAAGAAAAACGCGCAGTGAAACTTTTATTAGTGGAGAAAAGGCATGGGAACCGGCAGGTACGGGTGTTACTCGTCAGATTATGGGATATGACGGACAAGTGATGTTGGTGAAAGTGAAGTTTGAAAAAGGAGCTATAGGAACCCCTCATACTCATTATCATACACAAACAACTTATGTGGCAAGTGGAAAATTCGAATTTACGGTAGGAAATGAGAAGAAGATAGTGAAAGCTGGTGACGGCATTTATATTGAGCCTGATATTTTGCATAGCTGTGTTTGTTTGGAACCTGGTGTACTTATAGATTGTTTTGCTCCTATGAGAGCTGATTTTTTGAAATAAAACAGGGGTAGGCTTAGTCGTTAAATTTGTTTTATTAACAAAAAATGGGTAACTCTGGCGCTGGTCGCTTGATATTTAGAATCGGCTTTATACATGTTTGTAGGCCGTTTTTTTATACAAAAATGTCCTTTTCTATACAAAAATAGCATTTGAAAAGTGTAAAAGTGTGATGAATAAAAACAATACTTTTACACTTTTTTTTGCATTTGCAGTATGTTTGCTGCCGAAAAAATTATTTCTAACGTAGAACCTTAGATTTATTTATTATGTACAAATTAAAAGAATTATTTTTAATGTTTATCCTCGTCTTTGTGAGTATGTCTGCATATGCACAAAGTTTGACTGTAACTGGAAAAGTCATTGATAGCGAAGGATATGAAGTAATCGGTGGTAGTGTGACTATTAAAGGTGCCGCCGGTGTAGGAACGGTTACGGATGTGAATGGTAACTATTCTTTGAAAGTAAATGATGCATCGAAAGATGTATTGGTGTTTTCGTATGTAGGTATGACTTCCCAAGAAGTAAAAGTTGATGGTAGAAGTGTAATTGATGTAACCTTGAAGGCTGATGCCGTAATGTTGGAAGAAGTGGTTGCAATTGGCTATGCTACCGTTAAACGTAAAGACTTAACGGGATCAGTAGCCTCTGTGAACAGTAAAGAACTTTCTAAAGTTCCGACAAGTGATATAACTCAAGCGTTGGCCGGACGTATGGCCGGTGTTCAGGTTATGCAGAGTGAAGGGGCGCCGGGAGCTTCTATTTCAATTCGTGTTCGTGGAGGTATTTCCATTACTCAAAGCAATGAACCTCTTTATATCATTGATGGTTTTCCGAGTGAAGACGGAATGTCCACCCTTGATCCGGCAGAAATTGAAACTATCGACATTTTGAAGGATGCTTCTGCTACGGCTATTTATGGTGCTCGTGGTGCCAATGGTGTTGTGGTTATAACAACTAAGAGTGGAGGCAAAGAAGGCAAGGCTACCGTGACTTTCGATAGTTATGTGGGCTTCAAGAAAGTGGCAAAGAAGCTGGATGTACTTTCTACAAGGGAATTTGCGTTGCTTGATTATGAACGTCGTTATTATAGCGCCTTTACGGCCAAGAACAGTACGCAAGAAGATTTGGACAAAGCTGTCGCAAACTTCGAAGCACTGTATGGCAAGTATGCCGATATTGATGCCAATTATGCCAATCGTGCAGGTATAGACTGGCAAGATCAAACTTTAGGACGTACGGCCTTGACACAGAATTATCGTGTGGGTGTCTCAGGAGGAACAGATAAATTGAACTATAATTTGGCATATTCTTATTACGATGAAGAAGGAGCTATGGTATATAGCGGTAATAAGAAGCACAATATCTCATTCAACATGAACCATAAGCTGAATGATCGTTTGAGTATTACTGCTCGTATTAGCTATGACCAGATGAAAATTTATGGAATGGGTACTTCCGAAGGTGGTGACCGTTTCAACAAGATGCAACATATCTTGCAGTATCGTCCGATGGTAGGTATCAATGGTACTGATGATTTGTTATTGGGTGATGAAGACCCGCTATTGGTAGATGATACCGGTAATGTGATGCAGAACCCTCTGCTCTCTGCTGCCGAAGAGACTAAAGATCGTGAATATCGCACATTCCAGGCTAACGGAGGCTTTACTTTGAAGTTGATTAAAGGGCTTTCATTCCGTAACACGACGGGTATGCGCTATCAGACACGCCGCAACGATACTTTCTATGGCGACAAGTCTATAACGGCTAAACGTTCAAGCATCAATGGTAGCATTCAGAATATAGAAAACAGTAGTTTCCAAACTTCAAATGTTTTGAATTATAACTGGGCCGGCAAGGGGCACGATATAACTGCCATGCTTGGTCAAGAATATGTTAACCGTTGGAATCGTAGCTTCTCGGCTGCTGCTGCCAACTTCCCGAATGATGATATCGGTTTGGGAGACCTTTCACTTGGTTTGCCGACTGCTGTTTCATCTTCCGAGAATTATGATGATAAGCTTCTCTCTTTCTTTGCACGTTTCAATTACGGTTTCAAAGACAAATACTTGTTTACAGCGTCATTCCGCGCCGATGGCTCTTCTAAGTTCGGTAAGAATAATAAGTGGGGGTACTTCCCGGCATTCTCTGCTGCATGGCGTTTGGGCGAAGAAGAGTTCATTAAGAACCTGAATATATTTTCCGACTTGAAAGTTCGTTTGGGATATGGTATGGCTGGTAATAACCGTATTGACAGCTATGTGAGTCTGCCTATGTTGACTTCTGTTACTTATCCTAATGGCGACTCTACACAACCTGGCTATGTTTCTAAGCAGATACCTAATCCCAACCTGAAATGGGAAGCTAACAAAACATTCAACTTCGGTTTGGACTTTGGTTTCTTTAACCAGCGCTTGACTATCTCTCCGGAATTTTATATAAACCGCAGTAGCAACCTGTTGCTGAATGCTAAGTTGCCCACATCCTCCGGTTATGACAGCATGGTTATTAATGCCGGTGAAACGGAAAATAAGGGTATTGACCTTACTATCAATTCTACCAACATTATGACTAAAGATTTCACTTGGAATACAGCTGTCACTTTGTCGCACAACAAAAACTCAGTGAAGAAGCTGACAGGTGAAGATGTACAACTTTGGGAAGCCAGCTTCGGCTATAATCAAAATACACACATTATCGGTGTTAATCAGCCGTTAGGACAAATGTACGGATATGTAACAGACGGGCTGTATCAGGTATCTGATTTTGATTATGATGAGGCTACAAAGACTTATACTTTGAAAGACGGCGTACCTTATTCCGGTAAAAAGACGGATGTAAAACCGGGTATGTGGAAATTCAAGAATGTAGACGGCAGCGAGGACAATAAAATTACAGAGAATGACAAAACGGTGATCGGTAATGCTTATCCGAAGTTTTACGGTGGTATTAACAATACTTTCACTTACAAAGATTTTGATTTGAGCATATTCCTGACTTACAGCTTTGGCAACGATGTGTTCAATGCTACCAAGCTGACCAATACCAAGACTGCTTTGCAGAATAAGAATGTGTTGGACATTGCCAATTCCAGCAATCGTTGGGTAGTGGTGAACAAGAAAGGCGAATTGATCACAGATCCGCAGGAAATGGCCGACATAAATAAGGGTAAGACTGTTGCCGCCGTATATGATAATGAGATCGGTGATACTTATATTCACTCATGGGCTGTGGAAGATGGTTCTTATCTGAAGCTGAGCAATATCACTTTAGGTTATACATTCCCCAGAAAGATGCTTAGCAAGATTGGTATAAGCAAATTGCGCTTGTATGCAACAGGTTCCAACCTGCTTACTTGGACTAAATATACAGGTTTCGACCCTGAAGTTTCTACAATGGGCAGTGGCTTGACGCCGGGTGTGGACTTTGGTGCTTATCCTAAGAGCCGCTCGTTCGTTTTCGGTATTAATTTAGCTTTCTAATGAACCTTAAAAAGAGAATATAATATGATGAAAAAATATAAAATGATTACTTTCTGCGCGCTGATTGCAGCAGGAGTTACCTCATGCGAATTGGACGAAAAGCCCACTTCCTACTATGAGAAGGATGCTTATTTCCAGACTTACAACCATGCAAAGATGGCGGTGGTAGGTATTTATGACTGTCTGGCGATTGATAAGCACTATGGACAGTTTGAAATGGCAACTCCGGCTTCGGATGATACCTATTATATACAGGGAACGGGGACAGACAATACGCGCCGTGATATTGCCCACTACATGGTAAAGACAACCAATACATGGATTGCAGACTTATGGAAGTACAAATATATGGGAATAGATCGTGCTAACTATGCCATTGCAAACATCAAGAACATGGAAGGCTATGAAGAAGATGTTGAATTGCAGGAGTTGGTTGCACAAGCCTGTTTCTTGCGTGCATTCCTGGCATTCGATTTGATAAAATATTGGGGAGATGTTCCATTTAAAACAGAATACACCTTTTCTTACGGCGACATTGCTAACGGTCGTGTGAGTCGTGAAGAGATTTATAAGAGTATTATCGATGACTTGAACTTTGCAAAGAATAACTTGCAACAAGGAAATGCCGAACTTTCTCCTGAAGTGCCTTCGCAGGGAGCAGCCCATGCCTTACTGATGCGTGTTTATCTGCAACGCGCCGGTTATAGCTTACAGCAAGACGGTACTTTGACCCGTCCGGCTGATGATAAGAGAAAGGAATACTTTGATGCTGTGATTACCGAGTGGACTGCTTTCCAAAATAAAGGTTATCATGGTTTTTATGATGGCGGTTATGTGGAATTGTTCAAAGGTTATTCGGGAGGTGTTTTGAACTCTAAAGAAAGTTTGTGGGAAATAGCTTTCAATCCTACGGGCAGTGGTTATAAGGATAACTCCGGTACTTGGGCTACTTACAACGGACCGTTGGTGGAAGCTCCGGGAGCAGGCGCTTCGGCAGAGGTCATGGGACGTGCAAATGCTTTCTTTCGTGTAATGCCGGCTTGGAAAGATTTCTTTGAAGCAGGCGATGAACGTCGTGATGTGATGGTTTGTGACTATCAATACAAGTGGGATGCGGCTGAAAAGAAACATAAAAAGACTGTGAATCCGAAAGTGGCGGATTGGTATCCCGGAAAGTGGCGTAGAGAATGGATGCCGTTGGGCTTCCTCGATCCCAACAATACGGGTGTAAACTATTGCCCGTTACGCTATGCCGATGTTGTATTAATGGCAGCAGAAGCCTATAATGAAACGGGTAATACTCCGAAAGCCTGGGAATTATTGAACGATGTAAGAGAACGTGCCAAAGCCACCAAGGTTAATTCATTGCAGGAATATAAGAATGTACATAAGAAATTGTATGATTTGCCATTCTTCAACGGTGGTGATGCTGCCGACAATTTCCGTACTGCACTCTATTGGGAACGCGGTTTCGAACTGGCTTTTGAAGGGCAGCGTAAATACGATTTGTTACGTTGGGGCATTTTGGCTGAGACATTGCAGTTGTTCCAAAGCAAAATGGATAAATCATTGAAAGGTAAATACGTTGCCGGTGATAATTTTGTGAAGGGAAAACATGAGTTATTCCCTATACCATTGGGAGAATTGCAAGCTAATCCCGCTTTAAATAATCAGAATAATCCTGGTTATGAATAAGATATTATTGCTATAAATAGCAGGATGTCATTCTGTTTGAAATGTTGAAAGATGTTTCAGAGCTGAAAAGGTTAACTCATTCCATTTTCAGTTCTGTTAAACATCTTTCTGCTTTTCAAGGCTATTGCAGCGATGATTAATATAAATGAATTATTGATTGTTTTCAAAAAACGCATTTTGTAAGAAATTTGTTACGTAAAGTCCTATAAAAAATGAAGAAAGTATCATTGTCCTATTTCGTTATTGGTATTGCATTATACACTTTGTCGGGATGTTCCTCCAAGCACGCAGAGAAAGCGGATTATACTTGGCTGAAATATGCGATAGAAACATCTGCTGCACAATTGGAATACACAGTCTCGGAAATTGGCGACTCTGTATTATTGCCTCGTTCCATTTGGACGGGCTATGATGTGAACTTCTTGTGTCAGCAGTTGGAAAAGAAACAGTTGATAGGCAAGGATTCTGCCCGGTTGAAACCTATACATGATAATTTAGGGAGTCGTCGTTATTGTTTCTCAATCTATGATTGGACGAGTGGCTTTTTCCCCGGTAATCTGTGGTATGCCTATCAACTGACAGGCAATGAGGAATTTAAAAAGGAAGCTGTCAAGTTTACGAACTACTTATATCCGTTGCGTGAATATAAAGGTACACACGATATAGGGTTTATGATGAATTGTAGTTTTGGGAATTCTTACCGTCTATGCCCCGTTGACAGTGTTCGTCAGGCATTGATACAAACAGCCGATAACCTGTGCGGTCGTTTTAATCCGGAAATTGGCTGCATCCGTTCATGGGACTTCGGTAAATGGAATTTTCCTGTTATCATTGACAATATGATGAATTTGGATCTGCTGTTTTATGTAAGTCATCTTACCGGGGATGATAAGTATAAGGAGCTGGCTCTAAAACATGCCGAAACAACAATGAAAAACCATTTTAGAGATGATTACTCATCTTATCATGTAGTTAGTTATAATAATGACGGAACGGTAGAAAAGAAATGCACACATCAGGGGCAGAAAGATGATTCTTCGTGGGCGCGCGGACAGGCATGGGGCTTATATGGTTACACTTCTTGCTATCGTGAATCAAAAAATGCGGAATTTTTGCGACAGGCTGAGAATATAGCTGCATTGATTATGCGGCGTGTGAAAACGGAAGATGCGATACCTTTGTGGGACTATGATGCTCCTGATATGCCGCAGACCCCTCGTGATGCATCAGCTGCTTCTATAACGGCTTCTGCTTTAATAGAACTGAGCACGTTGGTTGAGGATGGACAAATTTATTTTGACTATGCCGAGAGACTGCTCAAAAACCTTTCATCGGAGGCTTATCTGGCAAAGGTCGGTACGAATCAAGGGTTTATCCTGATGCATTCTACGGGGTCATTGCCTAACGGTTCTGAAATAGATACGCCGATTAACTATGCTGACTATTATTATTTGGAAGCACTGCTTCGTTATATGAAAGTAAAGGGGCTTAACTATAAGAATATTTAATCTTATTATTATATATCATGAAAATAATGAAATACATTTTAAGTGTTTTCTTGCTGACCATCGCCATTATTGCAGATGCACAGCAACTCCGAAAAGAGGCTTTTGACTTATTGAATCTGGATTATCCGGGTTTGGAGAAAGTAAAAACTGCATGCTCCCGGCAGCAATGGGAGGAGGCTGCACAGGAATTACTGGCCTATTATCGCAACCGTACCGACATTGCACATCCGGATATCGATTTAAAGAATCTAGCCATATCCAAAGAGGAACAGAAGTGGGCGGATGATGCCATGGATCACACCTTTTTTGTACATAAAGGTTATCAGCCTTCGTACAACTATGGTAAGGATATTAACTGGGAGTATTGGCCTGTGAAAGACAACGAACTGCGCTGGCAACTACACCGTCACAAATGGTTTACTCCTATGGGCAAAGCCTATCGTATATCCGGCGATGAAAAATATGCAAAGGAATGGGCTTTCCAGTATATAGATTGGATAAAGAAGAATCCATTGGTAAAAATGGAAAAAGAGAATTTTGAACTTGTCAGTGCCGGCGAGGTAAAAGAGGATGCTGATAATGTGCATTTTGCATGGCGTCAGTTGGAAGTCAGCAACCGCTTGCAAGATCAAACCTGCCAGTTTCTCCTGTTTTGCCCCGCGGAGGCTTTTACTCCTGAGTTTCTGACAGAGTTCTTGGTGAATTATCATCGTCATGGTGCATATCTTTTTAAGAATTATTCTGCGGAGGGTAATCACCTGTTGTTTGAAGCCCAGCGTATGGTATATGCAGGTGTTTTCTTTCCGGAGTTTAAGGATGCCGCTACTTGGAGAGAAAGTGGAATCAATATTCTGAATCGCGAAATCAAGAAGCAAGTATACGATGACGGCGGTCAATATGAGTTGGATCCCCACTATCATCTGGCTGCAATCAATATATTCTGCAAGGCTCTGCGCATGGCGGATTGCAATGGTTTCCGCAATGAGTTCCCGGCAGAATATCTGGATACCGTAAAGAAGATGATTGAGTTCTATACCAATATTTGTTTTCCCGACTATACCAATCCTTGTTTCAGTGATGCCAAATTAGGCGATTATAAGTCTGAGCTTGCTAATTATCGTGATTGGCTTACGCTTTTCCCGGATAGTGAATGGATACGTTATTATGCCACAGAAGGTCGTGAAGGAGCTCCGTTGCCTTATCTGTCTCATGGTTCATTGGCTTCCGGTTTCTTCACTTTTAGAAGCGGTTGGAAGAAAGATGCGGCCGTAATGGTAGTCAAGGCTGGTCCTAAAGGTGAATGGCACTGCCAGCCGGATAACGGCACCTTTGAATTCTGGTTTAATGGAAAGAACCTCTTTCCGGATTCCGGTGCGTATGTTTATGCCGGGAGCGACGAAGTGATGAAGCTGCGTAACTGGTTCCGTCAGACACGCGTACACAATACATTGACGTTGGATGGCCGTAACTTCGAAACTACGCAGTCTGTAACTAAATTGTGGCAACCGGAGGGTAGGGAACAGATTCTGGTTACTGAAAATCCAAGTTACCAAGGGTTGAAACATCGCCGTACGGTGTTCTTTGTCGATCAGACTTATTATGTTATCGTAGATGAAGCGGTTGGTGCTGCCAAGGGAACGGTGAATTTGAATTATCACTTTTGTGAAGGAACGGTAAATGTTGATGTAAAAAAGAATATGGCAACTACGGCTTATGCGGGTCCGAGTAACGTGAAGCTGCAATGTTTCCCGGAAAAGAAGGCGTCTTTAAAGAAAGAAGAGGGCTGGCGCTCTATCGCTTATCGCCAACGTGTTCCCCGTACTTCATTGTCTTTCGATATACATAAGGACGATGCGGAAGCCGTACGTTATATAACCGTTATCTATCCGGTGAAAGATGCCGCCTCTTATCCGGTATTGAAAGCAAAATTCTTGAACAAAGATTTTGATGAAAAAGGTGTCAAAGTGGAAGTTTCCGTAAACGGTGTGGCACGTCAATTAATGTCTCAGCTTAAATAAGCTAATAATCTATGAATCGATTATCATACATATTACTGCCTCTTGCTGCTACCGGGATTTCGGCTTGCACATCCCGGAAAGCGGAAGTAAAGCGGCCTAATATCATCTTTATGATGACAGATGACCATACCACGCAGGCAATGTCGTGTTACGGAGGACGCCTTATCCAGACCCCGAACATGGATAGGATAGCCAATGAGGGGCTCCGTATGGATAATTGTTATGCGGTTAATGCGCTTTCCGGTCCTTCACGAGCTTGTATCCTGACGGGTAAATTCAGCCATCTCAATGGTTTTACCGATAATGCAAGCACTTTCGACGGCAGTCAGCAAACCTTTCCCAAGCTATTGCAAACGGCCGGCTATCAGACTTCAATAATCGGTAAGTGGCACTTGATAACCGAGCCGCAAGGCTTTGATTACTGGTGTATCTTGAGTGGTCAGCATGAGCAGGGCGATTACTATAATCCCGATTTTATTGAAAATGGCAAGCATGTGGTAGAGCAAGGCTATGTAACCGATATTGTCACAGATAAAGCGATTGAGTATTTGGAGCACCGGGACAAAAGCAAACCTTTTTGTATGATGTTCCATCAAAAAGCTCCTCATCGGAACTGGATGCCGGCTCCCCGTCATTTGGGAATGTTCAATAACACGATTTTTCCTGAACCCGGTACGCTTTTCGATACCTATGAAGGCAGAGGACGTGCGGCTAAAGAACAGGATATGTCGATTGAACATACGCTGACTGATGATTGGGACTTGAAGTTGCTGACTCGTGAGGAAATGCTGAAAGACACTGCCAATCGTCTTTATCAGGTTTATAAGCGTATGCCGACTGTCGTACAGGACAAGTGGGATTCTGTCTATGCACAGCGTATCTCGGAGTATCGCAGTGGCAATCTGAAAGGTAATGCGTTGGTTAGTTGGAAATACCAGCAATACATGCGCGACTATCTGGCCACCGTAGTTGCTGTGGACGAGAATATCGGAAGGTTGCTCAATTATTTGGAGAAGACCGGTGAATTGGACAATACAATCATTGTCTACACCTCCGATCAGGGGTTCTTTTTGGGTGAGCATGGTTGGTTCGACAAACGTTTTATGTACGAAGAATGTCAGCGTATGCCGATGGTTATCCGGTATCCCAAAGCGATCAAGGCAGGAAGTACCTCAAATGCGATAGCCATGAATATAGACTTTGCCCCCACATTCCTGGATTTTGCAGGAGTGGAAATTCCGGAAGATATTCAGGGAGTATCTTTGAAACCGGTTCTTACCAATGAAGGTAATGAGCCTTCCGATTGGCGGAAAGCTGCATATTATCATTACTATGAGTATCCTGCCGAACATTCGGTGAAACGCCATTATGGTATTCGTACGACAGATTTCAAGCTGATCCATTTTTATAATGATGCGGATGAATGGGAAATGTACGATATGCAGAATGATCCGCACGAGTTGAATAACTTGTATGGTAAACCCGAATATGCTGCCAAGCAAGCCGAGCTTATGCTGCTGTTGAAAGATGTGCAGGAGCAATATGCGGACTATGACCCTGACGAGAAGGTAAAAGAACTGTTCAAAGGTGACAGGCGTTTTATGGAGAATCGGTGAAAAGTCGAGGAATCCTTGCCCGAACTTGATATTTACCGGAAGAATACCTATATTTGCTACCAATCAATCATTCAGAGAATATATCTATGGACAATAAATTTGTAGTAAATATAGGTCGCCAGTTAGGTAGTGGCGGACGGGAGATAGGAGAGAAACTGGCCGTCAGACTGGGGATAGACTTCTATGATAAAGAGCTGATTAACCTTGCTTCCGAAGAAAGTGGATTGTGCCGGGAATTCTTTGAGAAAGCCGATGAAAAGGCTTCGCAGGGAATCATAGGCGGGTTGTTCGGTATGCGTTTCCCGTTCATTAGTGATGGAGCTATGCCTGCAACCAATTGTCTGAGCAACGATGCGCTGTTTAAGGTACAAAGCGATGTGATACGTAAACTGGCTTCCGAAAAGTCCTGTTTGTTTGTCGGGCGTTGTGCCGACTATATTTTGCGGGATAATCCACGCTGTGTCAATGTCTTTATCTCCTCATCGCGTGAGGATCGTATAGCCCGTTTATGTCATCTGCATTCCATTTCGGAGGATGCGGCGGAAGAGAAGATGAATAAGGCGGATAAGCGGCGAGCGGAATATTATAACTATTACAGTTATAAGACTTGGGGCGCAGCGGCTACCTATCATCTTTGCATCGATTCATCTGTATTGGGCATTGACGAGACTGTGAGTTATATAGAAGAGTTTGTGAGGAAGAAACTGAAGTTGTAGTTTTATAATCATTAATAAATTCGGGAGGAATTTTACTATAATTCTATCAAAATTATAGTAAAATTCCTCCCGAATTTATTAATAGCTTGAAAACTCTTTTGTATTTTACATCATTGCCAGCAATATCATCTGTCCGGCCAGAATGCGCAGGAACATTGTCAAAGGATAAACCGTAGAATAACCAACTGACGGCGCGTCGTTGCCTGATGCCTGATTAGAGTATGCCAATGCGGGTGGGTCGGTGTTACTACCGGCAATCAGACCCATCAGCGTGAAATAATTGACTTTACAATAAAGTCGGGCAATTATACCGATTATCAGCAATGGAATGGTAGTAATCAGGAAACCGTAACCCACATACGACAAACCGCTTCCTTCCACTACCGTCTGTACGAAATGTTCTCCCGCTTCTATACCTACACTGGCAAGGAAGAGGACGATACCTATTTCACGCAGCATCAAGTTGGCACTCATGGTTGTGTATGTTACAAGATGTAATTTGTGCCCGAAACGCCCGATTAGAATGGCTACTACCAGCGGACCGCCTGCCAAGCCTAATTTTACCGGAGTCGGCATGCCTGGGAATGCAATGGGAAGACTTCCCAACAAGATACCCAAGAATATGCCCACGAAGATTGTAACGATATTCGGTGAGTCTAAACGCTTCAGCTGATTACCCAGTACACCGGCCACACGTTCTACCGCATCCTGCTGTCCTACCACCATGACGCGGTCACCTACCTGAAGCACCAGATTGGGATCGGCAAACAAGTCCATACCCGAACGGTTGATGCGCGTCACGTTCACACCGTACATGTTTCGGAAGTGCATGCTTCCCAGTTTCTTGCCGTTGATTTCTGATTTTGTAACCAAGATGCGGCGTGACACCATAGGCGTATCCTGCTTTTCCCAGTCCACCTGAATCTCTTTGCCGATAAAGGCAGTTACCGCTTCGGCATCTTCCTCGGAACATACGATGAACAATTGGTCGCCGATGTGGAATTGGGTATCTTGGTTAGGAATACTGACATGGCCCTCGTGACGGATACGGGAGCATACGAACGGGCGTCCCAGAAAATCCTTCACCTGAATCAGTTTCTTGCCGTCAATGGCTTCGTTACGTACCTCGAGGTGCAGCATATGCGGCATGTGTTTCATATCCGCTTCCTGCGTATTGAGCTCTTCTTCTTCCTTTTTCAGGTTGATGCGGCAGATATAACGTACGGCAATGATAGAACCGATGATGCCGACTACACCAAGCGGATAGGCGCAGGCATATCCCAGAGCGATAGGGTCTCCCGTATAATTCAGCTGGTTCAATGCTTCCTGAGCGGCACCCAAACCGGGGGTATTGGTTACAGCACCGTACAGGATACCTACTATCATTGGCAAGTCTATGTTCCCGTCAATGAAGTAAATGCTCAGGGCGACAACGATATTCAGTGCCACAATACCCACTGCAAGCATGTTCAGCGTCATTCCTCCTTTCTTGAAAGAGGAGAAGAAAGACGGTCCTACTTGTAAACCTATACAGAATACAAATAGAATCAAACCGAATTCGCGGATGAAATGTAAAATGTGTGTTTCACCTGTAAATCCAAAGTGTCCCATTAGAATACCGGTGAAGAGCACAAACGTAACTCCCAACGATACCCCGAAAATTTTAATCTTGCCCAGCAGCACCCCCACAGATATAACGAATGCATACAGGCAGACGATATGTGCGACGGATGAAGGGTCCCAAAGAAGACTTTCTAACCAGTTCATAATACCTTATTATAATGTTGCTTTTTTAAATTTTGCGCAAAATTACTTAATAAAGAGGAGCAAACAAAGGGTTTGCCTTTCTTTTTGTAATACCAACTTTGCAAAAGGCGGGTGTACATCAAGAATATGCTTTGAATAAAGATGAACATAGTGCTATTCATAGGTGCAATTTTCCCTAAAAAGCCTTTTTGTTTTAAGTATTTCCTTATATTTGCATGTCTCTTGATGACAAAATGAATACTATTCATCTATTTTAATTTTAAATAAACTATGGCAGACAGTAAAGAAAAACTCTTCTCGGACTTTTCTCCGGTTTCTACGGAACAGTGGATGGAGAAAGTTACCGCAGACTTAAAAGGTGCGGACTTTGAGAAAAAGCTCGTTTGGAGGACGAATGAAGGATTCAAAGTGAAACCTTTCTATCGCATGGAAGACCTTGAAGGCTTAAAGACTACAAACGCGCTTCCCGGTGAGTTCCCCTATCTTAGAGGTACAAAGAAAAATAATAATGAATGGTTCGTTCGCCAGGAAATAAAAGTGGAATGTCCTAAAGAAGCTAATGCCAAAGCATTGGATATCTTGAACAAGGGCATTGATTCGCTTTCTTTCCATGTGAAAGCCAAAGAACTGAGTGCGGAGTATATTGAGACTTTGCTGAAAGACATCTGTGCGGAATGTGTGGAACTGAACTTCTCCACTTGTCAGGGACACGTGGTGGAATTGGCGGAGCTTCTTGTGGCTTACTTCCAAAAGAAAGATTATGATCTCACGAAGTTGCAAGGCTCTATCAACTACGATTATTTCAATAAGATGCTGGCTAAGGGTAAGGAGAAAGGCGATATGGTAGCTACTTCCAAGGCTTTGATTGAAGCCACTTCTGCTCTTCCGAAATATCGTGTGCTGAATGTAAATGCACTGACATTGAACAATGCGGGTGCATATATCTATCAGGAGCTGGGCTATGCGTTGGCTTGGGGTAATGAATATATGAACCAACTGACCGATGCCGGACTGCCGGCAGCTTTGGTAGCCAAAAAGATTAAGTTTAACTTTGGCATCAGCTCCAACTACTTCCTTGAAATTGCCAAGTTCCGGGCAGCGCGTATGTTATGGGCCAATATCGTGGCTTCCTATAATCCGGAATGTCTGCGCGACTGCGAAAACAAGGGCGAACACAACGAATGTCGCTGTGCCGCCAAGATGAGAATACATGCAGAAACTTCTACTTTCAACCTTACTTTGTTCGATGCACACGTAAACTTGTTGCGTACGCAAACTGAGGCTATGAGCGCTGCCCTCGCGGGGGTGGATTCCATGACGGTTGTTCCGTTTGACAAGACGTATGCTGTTCCTGATGAATTCTCCGAACGTTTGGCACGTAATCAACAGCTGCTGTTGAAAGAGGAGTCTCACTTCGACAAAGTGATCGACCCGGCTGCCGGTTCTTACTATATTGAAAATCTGACTGTGGCTATTGCCAAGCAAGCATGGGAATTGTTCCTTGCAGTAGAAGAAGACGGCGGTTTCTATGCATCCGTAAAAGCCGGTAAGGTGCAAGCTGCTGTGAACGAAAGTAATGCGGCCCGTCATTCTGCTGTTGCCAAGCGTAAGGAGGTGTTGCTGGGTACTAATCAGTTCCCCAACTTCAATGAAAAGGCGGGTGACAAGAAACCGTTGGAAGCTACTTGCTGCTGCGGTGGACACAGCACTTGCGAAAAGGATGTTCCTTCATTGAACTTCGATCGTGCAGCCAGTGAGTTTGAAGCGTTGCGTCTGGAAACGGAAGCATCCGGAAAGCGTCCTAAGGCGTTTATGCTGACTATCGGTAATCTGGCAATGCGTCAGGCACGTGCTCAATACTCTTGCAACTTCCTGGCCTGTGCCGGATATGAAGTTGTTGACAACCTCGGTTTCACCACCGTAGAGGAAGGTGTGGAAGCTGCAATGGCGGCTAAAGCCGATATTGTAGTTCTCTGTTCAAGCGATGATGAGTATGCGGAATATGCCGTTCCGGCTTTCAAAGCTTTGAATGGTCGCGCCATGTTTATCGTAGCCGGTGCTCCTGCTTGTATGGACGAGCTGAAAGCAGCTGGTATCGAGAACTTTATCCATGTCCGTGTCAACGTTCTGGAAACACTAAAGGAATTCAACGCTAAACTTTTGAAGTAAGATGAGAAAAGATTTTAAAAACTTAGATATATATGCCGCTTTCCAGCCTGCCAATGGTGCTGAGTGGCAAAAGGCTAACGGCATCAAAGCCGACTGGAAAACTCCGGAACACATTGAAGTGAAGCCTGTTTACACCAAAGAAGACCTCGAAGGTATGGAACACCTTAACTACGCGGCAGGTATTCCGCCTTATTTGCGTGGTCCGTATTCGGTAATGTACACTCTGCGTCCCTGGACCATCCGCCAGTATGCCGGATTCTCCACAGCCGAAGAATCTAATGCTTTCTATCGCCGTAACCTGGCTTCCGGACAGAAAGGTTTGTCCGTTGCATTCGACTTGGCTACCCATCGCGGTTACGACCCCGACCATGAACGTGTGGTAGGTGACGTTGGTAAAGCCGGTGTATCTATTTGTTCATTGGAAAACATGAAAGTGCTTTTCGACGGTATTCCTTTGAATAAGATGTCAGTGTCTATGACAATGAACGGTGCGGTGCTTCCGATTATGGCATTCTATATCAATGCCGGGCTGGAGCAAGGCGCTAAATTGGAAGAAATGGCGGGTACTATCCAGAATGATATTCTGAAAGAATTCATGGTGCGTAACACTTATATCTATCCGCCTGCATTCTCCATGAAGATCATTTCCGATATTTTTGAATATACATCTCAGAAGATGCCTAAGTTCAACTCTATCTCTATCTCCGGTTATCACATGCAGGAGGCAGGTGCTACGGCGGATATCGAGTTGGCTTATACGTTGGCCGACGGTCTGGAATATCTTCGTGCAGGTGTTGCTGCCGGTATCGACATCGATGCGTTCGCACCGCGCCTGTCGTTCTTCTGGGCTATCGGAACCAATCACTTTATGGAAATAGCCAAGATGCGTGCTGCACGTATGTTATGGGCCAAGATTGTGAAACAGTTCAATCCGAAGAACCCGAAATCACTGGCATTGCGTACACACTCCCAGACTTCCGGTTGGTCACTGACCGAGCAAGACCCGTTCAACAATGTCGGTCGTACCTGCATCGAGGCTATGGCTGCCACTTTAGGGCATACTCAGTCCTTGCATACCAATGCTTTGGATGAGGCTATTGCACTGCCCACCGATTTCTCTGCACGTATCGCGCGTAACACACAGATTTATATTCAGGAAGAAACTTACATCTGCAAGAACGTTGACCCATGGGGCGGTTCCTATTATGTGGAGTCACTGACCAATGAACTTGCGCATAAGGCTTGGGAGCTGATCCAAGAAGTGGAAAAACTGGGCGGTATGGCGAAAGCTATCGAAACCGGTATTCCGAAGATGCGTATCGAAGAAGCTGCCGCACGTACGCAGGCTCGTATCGACAGTGGTTCACAAACCATCGTAGGTGTGAACAAGTATCGTTTGGAGAAAGAAGCTCCTATTGATATTCTTGAGATTGATAATACGGCTGTTCGCCAGGAGCAGATTCAGAACTTGAAGATCTTGAAGGAAGGGCGCGATGAGGCTGCTGTTCAGAAAGCGCTCGATGCCATCACCAAATGTGTGGAAACCAAAGAGGGCAATTTGCTTGAACTGGCAGTGGAAGCAGCACGTGTTCGTGCCACATTGGGCGAAATCTCGTATGCTTGCGAAAAAGTTGTAGGACGTTATAAAGCAGTAATTAGAACTATTTCAGGCGTGTATTCATCAGAAAGTAAAAATGACAGCGACTTCCACAGAGCTTGTGAGTTGGCTGAGAAGTTTGCAAAGAAAGAGGGACGTCAGCCTCGTATCATGGTAGCCAAAATGGGACAGGACGGTCACGATCGTGGCGCCAAGGTGGTAGCAACCGGTTATGCGGACTGCGGTTTCGACGTGGATATGGGACCGTTGTTCCAGACTCCTGCCGAAGCGGCTCGTGAAGCAGTGGAAAATGACGTTCATGTAGTGGGTGTTTCTTCATTGGCTGCCGGACACAAGACATTGGTTCCGCAGATCATTGAAGAACTCAAGAAGTTAGGTCGTGAGGACATTGTGGTCATTGCAGGCGGCGTAATCCCTGCACAGGACTATGACTTCCTTTATAAAGCCGGCGTAGCTGCTATCTTCGGTCCGGGCACTCCGGTGGCGAAGGCTGCTTGCCAAATCCTTGAAATCTTGCTGGATGAGGAATAATCTGCTAAGATAAATGTTAAAAAGGGACGGAATGTGTTTGCATATCCGTCCTTTTTTCTTAATCTGTGTTATAGAACATACTTTTTTTCTTGGATAGTTTGCAAATATCCCAAGAGTCCGTATCTTTGCAATGTGTTTTTCATAGTATTAGATTTAAGGTTAACAAAGGTTGGAGTACAGCGGTACTCCTTTTTTTTGCCCTTATGTCATGTAAAGGCTGGATCATAGCCTTTTTATAGTCAATTTGCTTTCACCGGTAGTCTGTTGTGACAATATTGTAAAACAAATGCGTGTGAGCTTCTCCTTGTTCCATGAATGTATTAATTTGGGATCGGTTAGCTTGATAGTCTTTATTTCAGGAGACAGAATCTTTTTATTATATTCCAGTCTGAATTTACCCGCTTCGCCTGTCAGTATGACGTTCTTGTGGTTGTCGATTTCTACTTCACAGCAAGTCATCAGGTTTAATACATTCGGTTTTAGACATGCCGACAACTCCCATTTGTCGGTGATTGTGAAATCTTTTTTCCTGTGCAGCGTATAGCCGCGTATCCAGCTTTTCACGTTTGCTTCCTGCGAATAAGCGCCGGCGATATCCACTTGGTAGGATATTGTTTGGGCAGTGGCTTTGTATTGCTGGTTACGGGCTGCAAACTCTTTGCCGTCCTTCTGTGCAGTCCCGTTGATAAGGGGCAGGTTGTGATACTCGGACTGCATGGTCCATATCGTATAGCGTTCCGGACCGAAAGTCTGCCGCGTATATGTCCCCACACCCGCATCAATGAGTATCGGCCGGGCATCGTAGTAAAGGATGCACGAGCCTACGTCGTTGTGGTTATGGCTTTCTTTATTGTGTCCGCCTTTTGCTGCGAAGAAGAAGCCGTCGCTTGTTCCTTCGGCATCGCGTGCCACGCAGATTTGCGTATCTTTGAACCAGTAAGCGCCTGTCAGCGGTTCGCCTTGCTGTTGGCCGATGATGTCCTTATACATAAAGAGCTCATCCAAGGCGGAGGCGAAGTAGCCGTTTACTCCATTCTTGAAACTTTGGTTTTGCTGTGCCATGAACGAGGCGAATTCCATCATTGCAGGATCTCCTATCAGTTTGCCGTACTGATAGAGGATGCCCGGACTTGGGTTCACTTTGGGCGAGGAGTCGGCAAAGTTTACAAAATAATTGCCACCGATATGCACCCGGTAAATGTACTGTGCCATATTACGCAGGAGAGGGGAATCGAAGATATTTACCTTATTCCCCGTTACTTTAGCCAGCAGATCCAGAAACTTCAAGGCGTAGCCGGACGCTCCGCTCCAATAGGTAGGCCCTTCATCACAGGCGCCGTCTTCGTGGTACATGCTAAAAAAGAAGTCTGTGGATTTCATAAGTTTCCATACGCCCCGGCGGATGCGCTCCGTATCCGTTTCTACCAGCATCAGGGCCTGTAATACATTGTAGTTGATCCATGGGTTCCAGTTGTTTACTTGCTGGCCGCCAAAGCCCATCCACCAGTAATCATCTCTTGCGAAATAGGGGGTTATCAGGTTCTTAGTGACCTCCTCTACAATGCGTTGGTTGATTAGCGGGCTTACTTTATCGAATTCGTCTTTCAGAAAATAATAGGTCCATGCTATTTGTGCACCGATGTCGGCAACCACTAATTCAATGGTAGGTTCGTTTCTGTCGGGCAGTCCTGAATGGTCTTTCTGAAAACCAAGATGTGCCGAATGTATCCAAGAGGTCTCGCACAAGAACCATGTGCCGTCTATGATGGCATCCATGAACCTACCTTTACCCTCTACTAATTCGGCAAGTGTCAGTGCCTGTAAAGCCCGGTGGTTGGCGCGTCCCGTACGTATCTCTCCGGTGCGCTTGAAAGCCAGATAGTCCGAAGCAAGATCGGGTTTCCAGATGTGTGTCAAGGCTTTCTCTCCGTTACGGATGATAATCTCTTTCATTTCGGGCGCTACCCGTTCTTCCCAGGCTTTCCGGTCGGCATAGCCGGGGTAGTCCACCCAGCTTTGTCCGTAGCGGATGGCTGTTCCTAAATCTTCATAGGAGATACATTGTTCAAGCAAGTGCCTTTCAGTTGTGCCGGCGGAGTAGCAGAAAGGTGCGACAAGCAGGAAGGCGGTGAGTAATAAGACTTTTAGTTTGGGCATTGGTGGTGTGTATTAGAGGTTCTTAATCCGGAAGTCAGTGAATAGCACATGGTTCTGTAACAGTCTCAATCCGAAATGTCCGTCGCCTTCGTTGCGTTTGATAGAGAGGCGGAATAGTTCTTCTCCATTGATGCGGTAGGTTGTGATTCCTTTCTGCACCCGGATTTGGATGTGATACCATTGGTTGGGGAACAGCAGGTGAGCGGGATCTGTATATTCCTTGATTACAGGCCTTGCTATTGAATCGTTCAAAGAAGGGCCTCCGCCGTAGTATTGACGGAAACGGGTGGTGGAGTTATGGTTTCCTCCATATCCCACGTAAAACAGCTTTAAGGATTTGTAGTGTTGGAAGATGCCTTTTCTCCATGCTGCCTGTGCATGCAGGTTCTCAGGATGCTCCGGGTCGTTGGCGCCCCAGAAACAGTTCAGGTCGCTTAAGCGGTCGTACTTCCCGCCCTGCATCAACATCTTTATGCGGTAACTGATTTCATAGTCGCCTGTCAGACGTTTGTTATACCATAGCGTAAGGCCTTTGGGAGCCGTTATGTCCAGTGTGTCACCGGATACCATTATCTGCATTTCGCCGGAATGGTCCTCGATGGCCCAGTTTTTCAAGATGACTTGGGCCTGCATGATGAAGGGGAAAAGTAGGAATAAGCTTCCTGCAAGAATTCTGTAAATGAGTTGTCGGTTCATGGAAATAGTTGTTAAACAGTTTTTCTTTTAAAGGCAAAAGTAGCCAATCGGCATGAATAAGAGAAATTGAGAAAAGAAAAAGGCTGAACTTTTGCAAATCCAGCCTTTCCCCAACCTTGTTAATCCAAATAAAACCCTTTTTTACCTTAAAATTAAATGTCTGTTTTGTTTATGAGTTATTACTGATGTCTGTCCATGTATCTTTTCATTGCTTCCAGATAGTAGTAGTCAGCATAATTCAGCGGTACATCTATCTCGGAACCATGCGGCAGTGAGCCTGTGGAGTGCATCAGCACATAACCCTGGTTGCTGCCTTTGGCAGACAGATAACCGGGACCGGAAAGACTTTTCAATATAGTCTCGGCATAGTCGGCATATTTCTTGCCGTCGGGCACGAACGTGCTGAGTTCTAAGAATGCGGATGCCGTAATGGCTGCGGCCGATGCGTCACGTGGCGTTTTTTCGCCTGCCGGAGCGTCATAATCCCAGTAGGGGATAAGGTCGTCGGTTTTTACGCGTTCCATGATCATGTCTGCAATGTGAACGGCTTCTTGCAAGAAAGCCACGTCCTGGGTTTCACGATAGCAAGAGGTATAGCCGTACACTCCCCATGCCTGTCCGCGCGACCATGCCGACTCGGCATTTTTGCCTTGATGCGTCTGTTTGACTTCTACACTTCCGTCATTGTTGTAGCTCACCACATGATAGGAGGTGTAGTCGGGACGGAAATGGTTTTTCATGGTGGTCTGCGCATGCTTTACGGCTATGTCTTTGTATTTGTTGTCTCCTGTCAGCTTGGAAACGTTGAACAGCAGGTCCAGATTCATCATATTGTCAATGATGACCGGAAAGTTCCATTCGCCGAAATCCCATGAACGGATGCAGCCTATTTCCGGATTGAAACGGGAACATAAATTATCCGCGGTTTCTATAAGTACCGCTTTTATGGTGTCGTTGGGGGCAAGGCGAAGCGCGTTGCCGTAGCTGCAATTCATCATGAAGCCTATATCGTGCGTGCCTTTCAGCTCACGTATGGGGTTCAGCAGGTTGGTGTACTCGATGGCGCGGTTCTTCAACTCCTCATCGCCGGTCATTTCGTAAGCATACCAAAGGCTGCCGGGAAAGAAACCGCTGGTCCAGTCGTAAATGCTGCAAAGATATCTTTGGCCCAGTTGCAAAGCCGGTGGATTGGGATGCAGAGAGTCTATATATGATTTGTCTTCACGTTGCAGTTGCGTGTCAAGGAAATTCACGTCATAACCGGAATATATGGAGCGTGGCAGCTTGCCGGTTCCGGAAAGTTCTTCAGCGGTCAGTTTCAATTGGTAGGAAGCGGCGTCGAGCGCGTTGCTCATCCATGCCTCTTGGGGGGCCGGGGTGTTTTTACAACCGGTCAGGCCGATGAGCAGGGCGGTTGCAAATAACAAGGAGTTTCTTTTCATATTTATTGAATATTAGTGATTATTGTTCGTATGCAAAAATATGGATATTCGGTAAATATCTTGTATAAGGTTGTTGAAAGGAACTTCGGAAGGGTCCAAAGACGTCTCACTTTTGTCGCATATAGTTTTAATTTTGTGTTTTATCGGACAGAAGTATCATGGCAACCCGAAAAAGTTCCCTCCTTTGCCTTCAACCGGGCCTATCGGGGATGCTTCGGCAGCTTGGGACGTGATGGTCACCGTTTCGCCTTTTCGTATATCCAATGCGTACACACCTTTGCCTTGGGGAACCAGCATGGCATTGCCGATTTTGACAACAGGATTTTCCATATCCGTCTGTAAGATGCAGGGTTCTCCCGCGAGGCTTTTAATCCGTATGTCTGTTGTTTTCCCTCCTTTGCGGATGGCGGAAACGAGGAAAGCGCCTTCTGCCCGCAGGTCTTGGAACCGGACGTCCTGCCATTGGGAGGGGACGGCGGGGAATACGCGTATTTTCTTTCCCCAGCTCTGCAACAGCATCTCGTGGACACATTGTGCGCCTGATAGGGGCGTTTCGATAACGGGACCGCTTTCCATATACATTGTGTTGGGACGCAGGGTGAGGGCAAACAAGCCGTTTAATTTTTCCAATGCCTTGTTTCCTTCACCGAAAGCGGCGTACAATAAGGATGCGCCCGTATAGGAAAATCCGAGGATATTGTCGGGCAGGCTGTGCCAGTGTTCCACCGACTTCTCCAGCAATTCTTTGCTGCCTTCCTGCTCCGCGTTCAGGAGATGGAGCGGATAGAACATCAGCAGGTGTGAGAAGTGGCGGTGCGAACGGTTGTAGGGGACATCTTTCCCTATCATCATGCCATCCTCGTTTTGGGGATAATCGGTCAGTTTGTCGGCGATGTGCTGCCATGTGGGGCATAGTTCGTCGTTGATGGACAGAATGCGGCAAGCCTCAAGCAGAGTCAGGCATCCCCAGCGGAGCAGTGCAAGGTCGTAGTTGCAGTCTTTGGCGTTTCCGTATTCCGGAGAGTAGGTCTCTTTCAGGTGCAGTATGCCTTGCCCGTCTTCTTCGAGGAAAGGAAGATAGAAGTTGATGGCCCGTCTTAGAGTGGGGTAGACTGTATTTCGCAGGATGCTCTCGTTCATGCTGTAACGGTATTGTAACCAGAGGTTGTGGCATAACCATGGGAGGTTGCCCACTTGGGCGAACGGCTTGCTGCCGGGCACGCGCACATCTACTCCCACCAAGTTGAAGTCGGTGGCTACGGGCAGTGCGGCGGCATCTTTCCGGTAGGCTTCTGGCACATTGTTTATTAAGTTTTCAAAGTTGTTGTTTATCGCATCCACCACCGGCATGCCCAGTTCCAGCCGGTTGGAGGCATAGACGGGCCAGTAACTTAGCTGCACGTTCAGGTTCCACCAGGTGTTGGGCCATGGCGTCAGCACTTGCCAGGGGCCGCTGTTGTCCAGCAGTCCGCCGCCGACGCGTGTTGCGGATGCCAACTTGTACATTTGCGCCCAATAGAAGTTTTCTATCTTTTTGTCGGGCAGGCTTATGAAGCTTTGGGGGTAATAATTGTGCCACCAGTCCCGGTGTGCTTGCCGGAGGAGGGATATATCCGCCGTTTGCAGGTTTGCCAATGCGGTCTCCGCCTTTTTCAGGGCGTCGGTCTCCGGAAAGGAGTGTGCGTTGCTGATGACAAGGACGCTTTTATTGCCTTTCCTTATTTCTTTCCAGACGGTGGCGGTACCTCCACCTGCCAGCAACGGTTGCCAGCAGTAGTTCAGCCCGTTACGTTCGTACAGTTGTGATGCGGGGTTGGATATATAGTCTTTCTTGAAGTGGTTCTTGCTTTTTTTCAGTATGGCGTTCAGCTGTCTGGGCGAATCGGTGCTTTCCGGATAGAACCGCCAGGTAAAACCTCTCTCGCCTTCCGTCGCTTCCGCTTCGACAATAATGTAGGGGCTTTCGGAGGTGACGCAGGCCCTTAGCTTTATTTCCCCCGATGTGGTGCGGATGCATCCCCGGGTTTCGGCATCCCATAGGTCGAGCCGCATGGTTCCGGAAGTGATTTCACCTACGGGGTGGAGGAGGAAGTAGCCTATGAGCAGGCGGCTTCTTCCATAGATGCCTTTGTCGTCTTCGCGGTGATCGTGCACCATACTGTTGTTTACGTCCACCCGTATTGCGTTCTTTTCCGGTTCTTTGCAGATGTAGGTCCCCATACTTCCGTTTCCCATAAAGGGGGCTTCGTACCATGTCTGAGGCAGACGGTTCCATATCATGTCCTGTCCGGACATAAACGTTTTCCAATCGATCTGACAATAGCAACAAACAGCTGTACACCATATCACAATAGAGAATAATAGGGCTCTTTTCATGTATTAATTAAGTTTTGTAATTTGTTGTATGTTTCTTTAATTATTTCCGTCTATGATGTCATAATTGTTCTTGTTCATAGGCTTGATTGGATAACGTGGCAGTATACAGTCAAATGTCAATTCAATTACTGATGCGATATTATCAGGAGCTTTTGAAGGCACATTGATATAAATTCCATCATGTGTATTTTCAAAATTCAGAATCTGCCCATTGTGTAGCAAGCGTGCGGAAGAAGCAGTTTGATACAAACGAAACAGTAATTCCCCGTCTTCAGGCCATTCGATAACATGAAGATAAACGTGAGTCTTATTTGCAATGACTTTTTGTGTACAATACCCGAAATCGGGCTTCTTTACCTTGCAACGTTCTGTTCCGTAAATAGAGTTTCCGTATTTTTTCATCCATTTTCCTATTGTATCCAGGCGTTGAATGTTCCCTTCCGGAATGGAACCATCAGGAGCGGGACCTATATTCAACAGGAAGTTACCTCCTTTGGATACAATATCAATTAGATTGGTTATTAAAGTCTGAGGAGATTTCCATACAACTCCTCTGCATTGGTATCCCCAACTGTTGTTCAACGTCATGCAAGTTTCCCAATCCGTACCGTCCAATTGTTTTTCTGTCGGTATTGCCTGTTCCGGAGTTTTATAATCTCCCGTAATGTCTTCTTCATTTCTCACCAGTCTGTCATTGGTTATGATATGAGGATACTTCTTTATCACCTCATTTATTTTTCTTGCGAGAGTGGGTGGACCACTAGGAGTGTCCCACCAAATAACAGCGACATCACCGTAATTCTTGAGTAACTCTTTTATTTGGGGGATAGCTACACTATCTGTATATTCTTCCATTGTACGTGCTTGTTGTACCGGGTCCCAACTGCCGTTATGAGCTGCAGTGTAAGCATCAATCTTTTCCGCATCAGGGTTTGGCCAGCCTTGTTCCATAGGTCTTCTGTGTGTAGCCCCCCCGGGATTATTCCAGTCTTGCGCCTGCGAGTAATAAAAACCTAATTTCATTTTATGTTTCCGGCAGGCTTTTGCCAATCCGTCCAATACATCTTTACCATAGGGAGTGAAATCTACTATGTTATAATTGCTTGCATTACTTTTAAACATAGCAAATCCGTCATGGTGTTTTGCAGTTATGATTATGTATTTCATTCCCGCATTTTTTGCTAATAGTACCCATTCTTCCGGATTGTATTTGATGGGATTGAAGGTTTTGGTCATTTCCTGATATTCTTTTACGGGAATTTTGCAACGGTTCATCATCCATGCCGGTCCACCTACTCGTGACAAATATCCATGATAGTCACCTCCCCACACAGCGTAAGGCCCCCAGTGTATGAACATACCGAAGCGTGCTTCACGCCACCATGCCATCTTTTTGTCTTGTTCACTTTGTTGTGCAAATGAATTAAAACTAAAAAGAAGGAATAAAAAAATAATTTTCAATTTACTTTTCATATCATATTATCTAGTGATTAGAACTGTTTTACCATTTCCCCATTGTCTGTACTCTTTGGTCACTCATTTCTTGGGTTTCCCATTTTCCATTGACACTGTCGAACAGGACAGAAGCGCCTTTTTCTTTACATGAATAAGTCTTTCCATATATGCCGGGTGAACCGACTGCCGGAGTGACGACCAAATATCGGTCGTCACTGTCACAACGCTTCTCATAACTTATTAACTTTCACATTTATAGTAGGTTGACTATAAAAGTGATGAGTGATGAGAAAAAACTCATTATTGCATAGTGACTTTAAAGGCATAAGCATATTCTCCTACCGGGGCAGCCGGTGTAGTGATATACAATCCGCTTTCATCCTGTGTCCATTTAACTTTCTCTCCGGATGCAAGGAACGAAATGGATTGGATGTTTTTTAGCTCTTGATTGTTCAGCTTTTGTACTTTGAGGGTTTCACCGTTTCCCGGCCAGTCCAAAGTGAAGATGTATATTACATTCTTTTTGGTGGTGAAACGTATGTCCTTTGCAGTGAATTTGTACAGGTAGTCCGCATACTGCTTCTTGCCGCTTGCGACATTCATATTGAATGTGCCTTCGCCATATACTTTGAAGGGACGGGTATCGTAAATAGCTTCACCGTTTAATTTCAACCAGTTGCCTATTTTCACCAGTTCATCCCGAAATGTTTCGGGCAGGCTGCCGTCAGCGCGGAGACCTACATTGAGCATCATATTGCCGTTTTTGCTGACAATATCCACAAGGTTGTCCACAATCTGTCCTGCCGTCATGCGCAGTTGGTCTTTTGTCTTTCCCTGTATGACAGAACCCATACCGGCATCTCCACCCTCTTTATTGATGTTCAGCGAGTTTCCCATGTAGAACCAGCCGGGATTGACGGTGGTATCCACTAAAAACGGATTTTTCTGCAAATCGTCTTCACCGGAACATTCTCGGTCGAGCGTATATCCTTTCCTTATTCTTTTGATGGTGAGTACGCCATTCTGCACTCCTTTGCGTGAGAGATTCTTATTGTAGAAATGCGCTGCCAGTTGCTGACCGTAGATGCCGTTGGGCAACGGACCGTCAAAATAGAGTAGTTCGGGTTCGTATTTATCTATCAGCTCTTTGGTTCTGAGATACCATGACTGGGCGAATTCGGGTTCCAGCCGCATGATGCGATCGGAGGTGCGTTTGCCGTATAGACCTTCGTAGGCTGGGTTCGTGTAGTCATAAGGTATGCCGGCATAGGGGCCTTCGGGATCGGCATTGGTGCCTTGATAGAACATATGCTCATGGCAGTAGTTGCTAAGGTGAGAGGAGATGGCAAAATGGACTCCTACTTTTTTGCATGCTTTCTGCCATGCGCCCACGATGTCTAGTTTAGGACCCATGTTTACGGAGTTCCAGGGTTGGTGGCTTGAGTCGTACAAGTCGAAATTATCATGGTGAACGGCCATAACCCCGATAAACTTTGCGCCTATTTCCTTATAGAAGGCAGCCAATGAGTCGGCATTGAACTTATCGGCTTTCCACATCGGTATGAAGTCTTTATAACCGAATTTGGACGGGTGTCCGTAGGTTTTCAGATGATGCTGGTACACTTTAGGCGCATGCGCCCTGTAACCTAATATCGGATGTTTGCGCAGGCAGGAATCCGGTTCCTGATACCAGTACATCCACCTGCCGTAATGACCGTCGTGCCCCGGGACGGAGTTGACTCCCCAATGCATGTATATGCCGAATTTGGCATTACGAAACCATTCGGGGCATTGGTAATGTGCCGCTATGGATTCATCGGTAGGTTCGATTGGGCCTGATGCGATGTCAAAGTTGAAAGTTGCCGCGCTTGGATTTATCAGGGCATCCTGGCCGAAGTCCTCCTGCTGGGCTTGTACGGTAAGAGTGGTACATGAGAAGATAAATAGTAGTGCTTTGATGTTCATGATAGATATTTTGCTTTACAAGTAGAACAGTACTGAAAGAGGATAGGTTATTATACTATCTTTATTTGATTGCATAATAAGATATCCTCTTTTAGGTTGGATTATTTAGAATTATTTATACCGGGCAGTATCCCACCATACGCGAACTGACAATCCGTCTCCCTGGCCGCCGTTCAGGGTTGGATCTGTTGCGTACTCTTTGTTATTGCTCAATTCATTGTCCACGTAACGCAGTTTTTTGATAAATTCACCGTTTTTCGGATTAATTGTGGGCTCAAGGCTTTGCTTCACCGGGTTCAGCTTCGGATAACCGGTGCGGCGGAACTCTGCCCACGCTTCTTCCGAATTGGGATAGATTCCTATCCATTTTTGGGTGATGATTTTTTCCAGTTTGGCTTCGAAGCTGTCAGCATTGTTCCAGGCTACATTGCCTTCACTTATGTACTTGTCATCATTACTTTTGGAGTAGGAATCCTTAGGAGCGTTGGCTCTCATTTCCTCGAATGAGGCGCGAATACCGTTTTCATAGTTCGTTTTGGCATCGCCTGCTCCTTGCCAGCCGCGCAAAGCAGCTTCGGCTTTCAGGAAGCACACTTCCGAGTAATTCATCAGTCCCAGCGGAGTGAAGTCTGCGTCGGTTTTGGGCTTTGAGATGTTATCGCCTTTTTCGGCAGAGTTCCAGTCATATCCCCACATATATCCCCAAATACAGGAGTTGTGGTTGTTATCATATTCGGGCAGTGAAAGTTCGGTAACGGGCAGCCCGTTAGGAACTCCTTTCCACTCTTCAGCGCCGTCTTTCCCTTGTACCCATGCTTGGCTTTTTGACAAGATTAAAGTGAGGCGCGGGTCAGGTACTGCACCATAGCCTTGTAATATATCTACCATTGTTTTGCTGGCTCTGGCTTCATCTACCACCAAGCTGCGGAGCAATGGGTTTGCCCAAACATTGGGTTGGGGAGGCGTTACTCCTGCGTTATCGGCATTGGATGCCAAAAGCACTTCTTTCAAGGCAAGTTCTCCTTCTGCTTTTGCCTTTTCCGGATCGATAAAAGAAAGACGTATAGCAGCACGCAGGCGCAATGAATTAGCAAGCTTTATCCACTTGTCTACGTCACCTTGATAGATCAAATCTTCGGTGGAATATTTCAATTGATTGCTCTTTTGCTGTTTTAGTTCGTCAACCGCTTCAGTCAGTTCCTTGAACACGTCGTAATAGATGTCTTTCTGGCTGTCGTATGGAATCAGTGTTTCACCTCTTCCTGCTTTGAAATAAGGAATATCGCCGAATGTGTCGGTCATACGTATGGTGCTGATAGCTAAATTTATGCGCATAATCTGATACATGTCGTCGTATTCCGGATGATTTTCCAGAGTAGGTTCTATTTCCCGGATTCTCTTTACCATTTGTCGATAGTAGGGAGTCCATAGTCCACGTTCTGCCCATGAGGTGTTGTAAACATAGTTGCCTGATGTAAAAGAAGAACTTGTATTGGACATATATTGGCAATACAGGAATGAATAGAGCAAGGCTGCTCTTTGATAGTCTCCGTATACTATGTGGAAACCATGATATTGCATATTGGGCAATGATAAATCGGGAGATATTTCATTAACGGCCAATGGATCCCTGTTCATATCTTCGAATCCATTTGTACAACTGCTGATGACGGCTGCAGAAAATAGTGCGATTAGAATTTTATGTAATTTCATAATGATGTCTTTTTTAGAATTTTACATTAAGCGAGAAACCGATAGTTCTTGTTGACGGAAGAGCTGCAAGCTCGAATGCTTGGAATACATCTTGGCTGTTTTGTGCAAACTCAGCATTTACGGGAGCAGCTTTATAGATGTTGAACAGGTCGCGTCCTACAACAGATACTTTTACATTGGTTATCGGAGTGTTTCTGAACCAGACTTGTGGCAGGGTATAGCCGATAGAAAGTTCACGTAGTTTCACATAAGTGGCATCGTGCAGGAATTCCTCTCCTACCGGATAAGTACCGGCTATGGTGGCGTAATATTCCTGAGCGGTTATTTGTTTGGTATTTTCTTGTCCGGTTGATTCTACGATACCGTTTACCACCATACCGTCGCGTCCGTTCAGTGTCCGTTTGGAATTTCCTGCTCCGGTGGCGTAGGCATCGGTCATGGAAAGAAATTGTCCACCATATCTGACATCAATCAAGGCATTAAGCACAATGTTTTTCCAACTGAGTGTGGTTCCGAAAGAACCTGTCCATTCGGGCATCATATTGCCGATGACCTTTTCTGATTTTGTGTCGATAAGAGGGAGACCGTCATCGCTTACCAGAATCCGTCCTTCTTTGTTTCTCTTATAGGCAGTGGATACAATGTCACCGAATTTGCCGCCTTCGTCAATGACTACTTTCCCTACTCGTACATTGGTAGTGAGTGGAAATACATAGCGTTTGTTCTTCTCATCCAGTTCCACATTGCGCGTGGTATTCTTACCCCAGTTCAGAGTTACGTCCCAACGCCAATCTTTAGTCTGGATGGGAGTACCGGTAATCATCAATTCAACACCCTTGCTTTCCATCTTTCCGGCATTGATTTTTTTGCTGGCATATCCAGAAGAACCGGGAACTGTCATGGATAGAATCTGATCGGTAGTAATGGATTTATAGTAGGTGAAATCAATACCTAAACGGTTGCTGAACATGCGGTAGTCCACACCCAGCTCCCATGATACGGTCTTTTCGGGTTTGAGGTCGGCAAGCGGGTAGGTGTTGGAGCTGCTGCCTACCGTATGGTTGCCTAAGGCATCCAACATATACACATTGTACAGTGAATAAGGGGATGTATCGTTACCTACCTGTGCGATAGAACCGCGTACTTTCAGGAAATATTCTTTAGGTAATTCGAATATATCTGATAAGATTCCGCTTAAACTGGCAGAGGGGTAGAAATAAGACCAATTCGAAGAGGGTAAGGTAGATGACCAGTCGTTTCGCGCCGTAACATCAAGGAAGGCATATCCTTTGTACCCCAATGTAGCATTACCCAAGACTGAATTGATACGTTTTGAGGAGAAATCTTGTGTTGCTAACTTGCTTTCACCATTGCTCAATGCTACAAAGTTAGGGATAATGGCTTTGCCGCTTTCACCCGCCAGGGATTTGAACTTATTATAGTTTGTGGCGACACCGATATTGGCTGTTACGGAAAAATCCTTGAATCGCTTGTCGAAGTTCAGCATCAGGTCTGCATTGAACTCTTCTCTGGTGGTATTTGTGATTGTCATCAAGTCTTTAGGACTTTCGGCCTTTGAATGATAAGGCATGTAAGTTTCAACATTGTCTGACATCCGGTCCATGCCCACTCTTCCGGTTATTTTCAGATAATCGGTGATGTTGCCCACTACGGTGACCTGCCCTTGGAAACGGTCTCTGTTCAATTCGTTCCCATTGCCTTTTTCTATGAATCCGTAAGGATTTCTATACTCGGTATCTTCGCCATGCCAGTTTACGACATAACCGTCAATGCCTACGGGATTCTGCAAATCTTGTAAACGGATGCTTCTCGGAATCCGGATAAGGTGTGACCATGTACTGGTATAGAATGTCTCGGGACGGTTCTTTACTTTCTCACGAAAATAGGCTACTTTACCGCCGATAGTTAAATACTTGTTTTTGATTTCCACATTCAGGTTATAATTCTGCTTGTTCATAGATTCATTGGGCAGAATACCTTGGTTACGCGTGTCGGTGAAAGAAAAACGGGCGTTCATCTTATCATTTCCACCGGTAGCGCTGACGGAGTTTGTATAGTTCAGGGCTGTACGGAAGAAATCATCGATTATATTTTTCTGGGGTAGCATGGCGTACTCTTTATAAGACTCATCCCCGTAGAATTCATTACGCCAATTGGGAATGATTTGTCCAGTCATTTTAGGTCCCCATGAACCGGTAGCTTCAAGCGCATATTGTCCATTGGTTCCTTGTCCGTATACATCTTGAAATTCATAAGAGTCATAGGCTTTGGTCATAGACACATAACCGTTGTATTCCAATTGCAGTTTTCCTTCCTTACCCTTTTTCGTTGTAATAACGATTGCACCGCTTTGTGCTCTCGAACCGTATAGGGCTGCCGCGTTAGCTCCTTTCAGAACTGAAATACTTTCAATATCGTCAGGATTGATATCGGCAGCTCCCGAAGAGTATGAAAACTGTGTATTGCTGTTCGAACTATCCAATACGGGAAGTCCGTCGACTACCCAAAGTGGGGAGTTATTACCGCTTAAAGAGTTAAGACCGCGGAGAACCACGCGGGTAGGACCGCCTACACCGCTACCGGATTGTGAAATCTGAACACCTGCCACTTTACCCTGCAATAGGTTGGACACGCTGCTGGAACGGTTTTCAGAGAACACATCCGTTTTTACTTCTTGCATGGCATAGCCCAATGCTTTCTTTTCTCTCTTAATACCCAGTGCGGTTACTACTACTTCATCCAGCATTTCTGTGTCCTCTTTCAGATTGATGGTGAAAGAACTTTTTCCTTTTATCGATATCTCTTGTGTGACGTATCCTACGAAGGAAATGACCAGTGTTCCATCTTCCGGTGCATCAAAACTGAACTTTCCGTCCATATCGGTAATGGCACCTATGGAAGTTCCTTTTATAGATACATTTGCACCGATGACCGGACCGAAATTGTCATTTACCACACCTGAGATTCTTTTGTTCTGTAAGATGCTTTCAACGGATTCCGTTCCTTTCATTAAAACAGGCTCATTTGCCGTTGCATAACTGTGGAAGCAGCAAGCACCGGTCAATAACGAAAGCATTAGCATTCGTTTCATGTGCGTTTTTTTGTTCTTCATAATACTTTGGATTAATTAATAAATTACTTTTATTATACTTATACAATAAGTATACTATTTTGTCTTACCGATATTGCCGGTAGCTTGCGCAGGTCTGTCTTTCATCTCCTGCACTTCCCACTTACCGTTAAAGCCGTCATATAGGATAGAGGAATTTTTGTCCTTACTTTCGTACACTTGGCCGTTTATGACCGGTTTTTCTTTTCCGTAGCTGAATGTTGTCTGCGTTTTACTGTTCCGGATGTATAGGCTTGCCGGGCGCTTGGTGTTCAGTTCCGCTTCAATCTTCCAGTCTCCGCATTGAAAACTGTTGCTGTCGGCATGCTTGATGTCTACGATCCGGTTCCCGTCCGCTTCCACTTGGATGATGGTGAGGATGCGGTTGGTCTTGCTGGGTGCATAGCTGGCTGTCAGCGACCAAGGGGCGGTAAAATCTTCACCGCGCACGCCTGCCTTCGTATTCGGTTCGGCGGCAAACTTGTCTGTTTGGCTGATGGTACACTTCTGCTCACTGAACAGGCGGGCAACAGAGGTGTATCTGCTCTTTTTGTTGCGGGTTGTCAGTGTGGATGTCGCTTCGTCTATCTGGAATTTCACCGGGCTGTGCAGCAGCCAGTCCCAGCGGACAGCCTTGCCGGCTTCCAGCTCATCGTAGATCACTACGACATTGGGATGCAGCAGGAATATGTGACGGCGGTATTTCTTTAGCGGAGTCTCTCCAAAACCGTTTTCACGCGACTGTTCGAGGTTGTGGCTGGCGAAGTTCTTCTGCCACATGGGGTATTCGCTGATGCCGCAATAGGCATTGGACGCGTCACCCAGAGCGTAGGAAATGTGCTCGCCGTTGAACATGCGGACGATGTCTCCGTAGGCGCGTGTGGTGAACGGCTGACCGATGCCGTCTACCAGCAAGGTGTTGTGGGCGCGTGTATTGCGGTAGGACAACAGATTGTGCGGATCGGAAAAGTTCATATAATGACCTACTGCATGATAGATGGCTTTGCCGCCGTAGTGCAGGTTGAAAGCGTTTTGATTGGAATGTGTGTGGCTGCCGGAACCGAACGCGCCGGAACGGAAGCTGAGGCTGATATTATGCTTATAGTTTTTCAGGTCGTTGTTGGCTATCATTTCGCCGGTGTCTTTGAACCATACGGCTTTGGGGGCATCCGATGGTAACTCGGCTTTCGGGGGGCGTTGCTTGCCGCATGCCATGCGGTAGAGGCGTGTTTCGGATTCCGTCTTATAACGGTTGTTGATGGACGAATACCATGCGGCATAAGGGTCTCCGGTGGTACGTGCCATGAAGTCGGCAAAGGCGCTTCGGATACGCAGGGGCTTGCCGTTGTTCTTCTCATGTCCGTCACCGAAACCGGCGCTCAATGACCGGGGTTGCCAGCTATACAATAGGGCAAGACCGGCGTTCTTATACCAGGGGTGTTGCATGAAGTCCGTTTTCGTCAGGTAGCTGAATAAAGAGGGAACGTAAGCCAGAGTGACGGCATTGGCGCTGAAATAGCTTGTTCCGTTGTGCCATGAGCCGTCGCGGTTGAAACCGGATGCCGGAGCACGCGCCGTCCATAGCTCGTAGCTATATTCCAGATATTCTTTGGCAAGCGGGTATTTGTCGTACATCACCAGTGCCGCTTGCATGAAGTGACGGAAAGCGAATTGCCAGAAGTGATTGTCGAAGATATGGGTTTCTTCTTTCTCTATCATGTGTTTTTTATAATAGAGTGACAATACGTCCATAATGATGCCTTCCATTTGCTTGCGCTCTTGCGGAGTGAAGCGGTCGTAACAATTTTCGTAGGTGCACGCCAGAGTGTAAATCAGTTCTCCGGCATTGAAGTCATTGTTGATGACTTTCTTGTCGGGTTCCACTGCCAGCAGGCAACGTACGTTCTGCACCATCTTATCGGCATACACGTCCAGTTGTAGCATTTGGTAAGCGGTATTCAGGTTGTCACATTCGGCAGCCATGCGGGTGATCTGCCTGTATGGCTTGGTGTCGTTGGTGTAATTGGAGCCGAGTGCATTACGCGAATCGTTGATCATATTCTCGAATTCCGGATTGGAGCGCACTTTCTTGCGCGCCTTTTCCAGATTGCCGTTCAGGAAGCAATAGATGCGGGGGTATGCCTGAGGAATGTTGTTCAGGAAAACATTTGCTTCGGGGGTGACGAATTGAGGTATGTCATCGGTTACAGTGAAGCTGTAAGTTTTGCTCCAAGGGAATTCTTTGCCTTCTTTGCTCACCGAACGCACGCGCCAGTACCATGTGCCGCTTTCCAGCACCTTGTGCGGGTTGAACATGCACCAGGGTTTGGGCTGTGACAGGAGGGTACTTGCGTCCGAAAAGTCTTTGTTTCGCGACAGGTTGAATTGCAGGTAGTCCGACTGCTTGGTGCTTTGGGGCACTAATAACGGGGCAGGGTTTATATATAAGGTGTGTCCTTGCTGCGGATACGGGGTTTCGCGTACATTCTCGTGTACGCAAATTATGTTTCCGGCCTGTACGGTAATCAGTGTCAGACAGAATGTCAAGAGGATAAAAAGCTGTTTTTTCATTTTATATTGTTCTTAAATGGATTCCAAGTCAACGAAAACAAAGTTATCGGGTTGATGTGAAAATTGCTTGTAAGGGCGTCAAATGAATTGCCACTTAGGTCTAAAACCTTTTCACTTTTGTAGAATAGGCTTTTGAATCTGTACAATTTTCCCTGTTTGTCTCATATTAGGGTGAAATTTTACATTATTTTGATAGTTCCGATATCGCTATGACTATTCTTTTTCAACACAGATAGTCGCCGCTTTACTTTCATTGCCTTCCTGATCAAGCGATATTACCTTTAATATTAAATAATCGGTATCTTTGAGCTCTGAAGCTGTATATTCGTATATCGGTTGTTTTATGCCTGTTGCTATTAGCTCGTATTCGGGATTATTGTTACGGGTACGGTATATGGAGTAGGCAGTAGCATCTTTGGAGGATTTCCATTGTAGGAAAACGGTATCTCCGTTGAAGTCGGCTTTCAGTTCCTGCGGGGCTGCTATTGTCTTATATGGTGGGATGTCTGTTGCCACATAAGTCTGTCTGGCCTTTGTGCGGAATGATATCTTGTCTTTTCCTATCGGTTGATATTTAACTGTTGCTCCATCGGCATCTTTCAAGACAGACCGGGCTATATTTGGGTATTTCAGTATGCAGATGTTATTCTGTCCGGATAGAATTTCAGTTTGCACAAGTTGCCCTTTTTTCCAGTTGGCGGATACTTCGAAATTACCGCGTGCGGTAAGTCCTTTGAATGAACCGTCTTTCCATGCATCGGGTAGGGCGGGCAGGACATGTATATATCCCTCATGGCTTTGCAGCAACATTTCTGCTATACCTGCCGTTCCGCCGAAGTTGGCGTCAATCTGGAAAGGGGAACGAAGAACGGCAAGACAGGTTGTCCAGAGGTTTTCGTGAACACCGTTTGCCAACAGGGCGGTAACGAGATTGTGTGCGCGGTTACCTTCTTTGGTACGTGCCCAGAGATTTATTTTGTGTGCCATAGACCAGCCGGTAGATACATCACCGCGACGATTGAGAGAGACTTTGGCGGCATCGAGCCATGCCGGAGTATTTTCGTTGATCAGGGTACCGGGATAGAGGCCGATGAGTTGTGAGATGTGACGGTGGCTTTGTTCCAATACGATATCGCCATAGTGTTGCTCTTCGCGATATTCCTTTATTTGGCCGGAGTTCCCTATCTGTACAGGATCCAGGCGTTTGCTTTGCTCTTTAAAAAGTCGGATGTTTTTATTACGGTCTCCTAATAGAGCTGCGGCACGAATGGCATCCTGATGATTTTCGTATATCATTTGCTGGTCGAAAGCACAACCGATGGTAGGATAGGGGCGGTTAGTGGCTTTGGCATACTGCTCTGGCGATGCGGACGGGCTGGCAAGCAGGAGCCCGAGTGTGTCGGTGGTCACTTTGCTCAAAAAATCGGCTACGCCCAGTACGGCAGGATAGGATGTTTCTTTCAGGATTTGCCTGTCATTGGTGAAAGCATAATACTCCCAGAAAAGTTTGGATGTGAAAGCTGCCATACCGGGACCTGAGTGCCCGCCGGGCATTCCTACCATATAGGCGCCTGTTCCTGTACCCATTGTCCAGCCGTTGCCACCCGGCTTCCCGGAGAAATGTTGCGGATGATGCATTTTGATGAATTTAGATGCGAATTGCTCAGCCATAGGTCTATAAGCTTTGTGATAATCTGCATAACTTTCGAAAAGTTCTATTAAGTTGGTATTGAAGGCGGGCCAATAGTTCATTTGTATGTTGATGTTGTGGGTATAGTTACCATTCCATGGAGCCAGTTCGTACTGGTTCCATACGCCTTGCAACGTGGGAGGTAATGTTCCTTTACGTGCGCTGCTGATGAGCAGGTAGCGTCCGTAATGAAAGAACAGTTCTTCCAAGTAAGTATCGTGCTTCCCTTGTCTGTATGCAGTCAACAGGCGATCGGTGGGAAGCGGGCTCTTTTTGCCGATATTCAGTTGTACTCTTCCTGTAAGGGAGGAGAAGTCGCTGATATGAGTTGCGCGTAGCCGGTCATATCCTTTTTGTACGGCTTTTGTGAGACGTTGGGATATTTCTGCATGCGGGTCGGGGCATCCTTTAAGCTTTTCGGAAGGCTTGGCGGAGAACACTTGAGGCGATAAACGGTAGTTGGTTCCTAAAGCCAGAAGTATAACAGCCGAATCGGCATTTTCTACCCGAATAGTACCATGATCCGCGTTAGAGTCATTCCGAGCGGATATGCTGCCGTTTACCGGTATCACTTTGATTTGCGCCTCATAAATCAGTTTCAGATATTCGGTCCTTCCTCTCAGGGTAATCATATCGTCTTTGGCGAAGACTTTTCCTTCCCGTCCGTTATAGCTGAAACGGGTTTGTGTAGGCCCACTCAGATACCCTATGGTCATGGTGTCTGTACGTTGCAGAGGACCGAAAGGAACGAGATGTGCTATTTGAGGCCGAACATTGAAAGAGAGGCTTCCGGGTTTGTCGGCAGTCAGCTTGATGACTAATACATTGTCGGGATAACTCATAAAATATTCGCGATGGTATTTTATGCCCTGGTATTCGTAGCTGACTTCGGCAATACCTTTGTTGAGGTTCAGGCTACGGCGGTAGTTGGTACGGAGGTCGTGGAAGAAGTCCAGATACAAATCACCGAATGAAGTTTGTGTCTCAGCTCTCCAAAGCCCGCGTATATACAAGGTCTTATCGGTCAGTTGTAACCTTTCGGTGCTTGTACCGCCGAAAATACTTGCTCCCATGTAACCGTTTCCGATAGGTAGTGACCAGCGTTCCCAATCAATGTCTATGGGACGTTCGGACTCGTTGATGGGAATTACACCACCTCTGTTGTTTGCGGGTTCGTTGTACCAGAGTTCGTAATCGATGGCAGGAGAGGTTGTGGTCTCATGCTGCGCTTGTATATCGACTACATAAAGCAAGCACAATAAAGCTGTCAGAAATTTCTTACTGTTGTTCATAATGAATGTTTTTACTTACCGTTTGAAACAAAGGTAGAGAAGTTACCGCTTCTTGGCTTGTGATGGTGTATAATAAAAAGTGAGACGGGTATAAACCTGTCTCACTTTTGTAGAATAGACTTTTAATCTTGTCTGAAAAAAACTATTTTCCGTACTCTGACGGCAGGCAACCAAAGTATTTTTTAAAACTGGTGGCGAAATAGGACGGAGTGTTGAAACCCACCATTCCACTGATTTCCGAAACTGTGTATTTCCCTTCTTTCAGCAGCTTGCATGCCTGGTTGAAACGCATCTTGCGAATGAAGTCATTGGCAGATTCTCCCGTCAGTGCTTTCATCTTGATGTGCAGGTTGGAACGGCTCATGCACATTTCGCGGGCGAATATCTCGGTGGAAAACTCTACATTGTCCATGTGCTTCTCCACAATGGCTATTGCTTTCTTCAGCAGCTCTTCGTCCAACGGATTAAGCGCTACTTTTTCGGGCTCTACTTTCAAGGAATTGGAATAGTGTTCGATAGCCCGGTAGCGGGTGCGGAACAGGTTCTTGATCTTGGTAGCGATCATTATCATTGAGAAAGGTTTGGGAATATAGTCGTCCGCACCTACTTGCAGTCCTTCCAATTGTTCTTTCAGGTCGGTTTTGGCAGACAATATGATGACAGGTATATGGCAGGTGCGCAGGTTCTGTTTTATCTGTTTGCATAGCTGCAGACCGTCCATAACGGGCATCATGACATCCGTCAGTATGAGGCCCACCTCTTGCTCCTTCACAATGGACAACGCTTCCTCTCCGTTTTCTGCTTTCAGTATATGGTAGGTTTTGCCCAACTCCTCACATAGGTATTGGCGGATGTCCGGATTGTCTTCCACAATCAGGATGCTTTCTTTGTTTTGTCCGTCTTTAGCTGCCGTCTCGTCCGGGGTTGTTTCGCCTTCCGAAATCTCTTCGTCTTCCGTATCGATGACATACATGTCCCGGTTGTTGGTGGTGTAGACTCTCTGTTCCTCGATGGATTCGGACTCAACCAGTTTCTCTTCCGGAAGGTATGCCGACTCCTCGGTGGGCAGATAGATGGAGAAAGTGCTTCCGACGCCTTCTTCGCTCTCCAGTTCGATACGCCCATGATGCAGCTCCACGAGGCGTTGCACCAGTGATAGCCCGATGCCGCTGCCCAAGTGCTCGTTGTCTGCCTGATAGAAGCGTTCGAAGATTTTGCCCTGTTTGTCAATGGGGATGCCGCTTCCCGTATCCTTTACCTGAAGGAGCAACTCGTGATTCTCTTCCTTCAAGGTCATTGTGATGCTCTTGCCTTCACCTGTGTATTTGAAGGCATTGGAAAGCAGATTGTTTACAATCAGTTCCATATAATCCGGATCACAGAATATCTCACGTCCTTCTGCATTGGAACTGAGGTTATAGGCTATCCGTTTGCGTTGAGCCAGACGTTCATAGAACAGGAAATTCTTTTCGACCACATTGTGTATCAGATTGAGCCTTACTTTCAAATTGAACACACCTAATTCGGCACGCCGGTAGTCCATTAGTTGGTTCACCAGATGCAATAGTCGGTTGGTATTCTTCTGTACATGTTCCAGTTGCCTGTGCAGCCACCGGTCGCTTACTTTGTCCAGCATTTCCTGTACCGGGGCGAGAATCAGGGTGAGTGGGGTGCGCAGCTCATGGGAAATGTTGATGAAGAAACGCAGTTTCATTTCGCTCACTTCTTTCTGTCGCTCTTTGTCCACGCGTTCCATTTGCAGTTTCGCTTCCATGCTTTTGCGCAACCAGAAATAACGGAATATAAAAATGGTGATGGAGACAAAAGCGATGACGAACAGCAGGATAGCCCACCACGTTTTGTACCAGACAGGAAGCACCACGATTTCCAGTTCTGTGGGCGTTTCATTCCATTTCCCGTCGCTGTTGGCGGCTTTTACAAGGAAATGATAGGTGCCCGCCGGCAGGTTGGAGTAGGACACTGTGCGCAGGCTGTTGGAGTAGTACCATTCTTTGTCGAAGCCTTGCAACATATAGGCGAATGTGTTGTGATTGCCTGATATGTAGTTGGATACGACGAAATCCAGTGAAAACATGGACTGTTTGCTCGACAGTGTGATGCTTTTTGTCCCGCTGATATCTGTCTTCAATATGCCAGTGTCGTCATTGGGAAAGACCCTTCGGTTGAACAGGTGCAGTTGGGTGATAACAACCGGTGGAGTGTATGGATTGTCCACTATCTGTTCCGGATGGAACAGAGTGATGCCGTTGATGCCGCCGAAATACATTTGTCCGTCTGATGTCCGGTAATGGGCGTTGTTGGTGAACTGGTTGCTTTGAAGCCCGTCGCTGTCTGCATAATTGCGGAATTTTGCCGTATTCGGTTGGAAACAACTCAGCCCTTGATTGGTGCTTAACCATAAATTGCCCGATGAGTCTTCCAGAATTCCATGTATGACATTATTAGGCAATCCATGTGCTGTGGTATATTGTCTGGTTTCTTTTTTGTTTTCGTCAAAGCGGAAAAGTCCGCTTCGTGTTCCAATCCAGAAGATTCCGTTACGAGCTTCATGTATACAGTTTATGGGCTTATAGTTAAGAGGTGAGTTTTCCGGTATTATCATCGTGTTTAGCAAACCGTTGTCTTTTTCCGTATATACCGACAGTCCTTTTTCTCCGCCAATCCAAAGGCGTCTTTTGCTGTCTCGAAGAAAATAAGTGAACTGATCCTCTGCCAATGGCTGTCCGTCTATTTGTGAGTTTATGGATTGGAATGTTTTGTTCCGGGGATTAAAACGGACAAGCATGGACATGCCGGTCATCCATAACTCTCCGTTTTCGGCAGGTTCTATGTCATATATGTTTTTTACTTCTTCATTATGGAATATTTCTATTTGTCCGGATTTGCGGTGCAGAATACCGAGTCCGCCCGTATGTGTGCCTATATAGACCAAATCATTGGCTTCATCTATATATATGTCTTTTATGTCATTTGACATGAGGCCTTCTTCCCTCATGTAATGCGTAAATTGCTGTGTATGAGGGGTGTAATGATTCAAACCGCCGTTATTTGTTCCTATCCAGATTCCTTTTTGAGCATCTTCTTTGATACATCCTATTGTATTGCAGTTCAACGAGTTCTTCTTTGCTGTAAATTGTATGTTATGGAAACGGTTTTTAAGTGGATGATAATAATTCAGCCCTCCATAATAGGTTCCTAACCACATGCCGCCATGGGCATCCATGAAAATGTCGCGAATGGATGTTTGCGATAAACTTCCGCTGATTTCTATGTTGCTGGTATGGTTATTAAATGAATCATGCTTTTCATCATATATACTTAGTGAATTGAGGGTACCTATCCATAACCTGTTTTGCGGATCAAGTGTGAGTGAGCGTATATAATTGGAACTTATGCTGTTTGGGTTCTTCGGATTATTGACATAATTGGTGATTTCCTGAGTCTGTAAATTAACTTTGTATAATCCATGTCCCTCTGTCCCTATCCATAGAAGAATAGGCGATTGCTGTAAAATGGAGAGAATTTGTTTGCCTTTTAGTTTATCGGGCATGATGCTTTTTAAAGTCTTGTCGGAGATAGAGTAGGAAAACACGCCTTTATAGCTCCCGATATAAATATGATTGTCCTGCTTTGCAATAGCAGTCGGCAGGATATTCAGTAGTGAAGGGTGCAGAGGATTGTCTGAAAAATAGTGTGCTTCAGTATCGAATGTCAGCAGGTTTTCATTTTGGTTTGTGTAGAGAAGCAACTGCTTTTCATTTATTTCGATGATGCCGTTGATGGCGAGCGTCTTTTTATTTTTGGAATATCTGAAATTCTGAAATCTGTCTTGTTCGGTATCGTAAAGCGATAATCCTTCCTCTGTGCCGACCCATATTCTTCCTTGGGTGTCTGTAATGCATGCTCTGACGATCACGCTGCCGATGCTATGCGGGTCCGACTCATCATGCCGGTAGATAGTGAAATCGTAACCGTCATATTTGTTCAGCCCGTCATAAGTGGCGAACCACATATTGCCCTGTTTGTCTTGGGCAATATCGAATATGGTGTTTTGCGACAGCCCCTCGTTGACTCCGATATGAATAAAGTTAATTGACTCTATGGCTTGCACGCGAAGCGGGTATATAAATATCCAAAGTAAAATGGATAAGAAGACCGATTTTGTCATGGTTTGTTGATTTATATCATTAATCATCCATTGTCCCTCATTTGTTTTTGATATATTCCGAGGGTAAGTAACCGAAATACTTCTTGAAACTGGTGGCAAAGTAAGACGGGGTACTGAATCCTACCATTACACTGATTTCCGCTACTGTGTATCTTCCCTCTTTCAAGAGTTTGCATGCTCTGTTAAAACGTATCTTGCGGATGAAGTCATTGGTTGACTCACCTGTCAGCGCTTTCATTTTCAGGTGCAGGCTGGAACGGCTCATACACATTTCACGTGCAAACTCCTCGGTAGAGAACTCCACATCGTCAAGGTGCTGTTCCATAATTTCCATAGCCTTTTTCAACACTTCTTCATCCAGAGGGCTGAGGGTCAGTTTTTCCGGCTCTATCTCCAGCGAATTTGAATAGTATTGGATAGCTCGATAGCGTGTGCGGAACAGGTTTCTTATTTTCGTTGTCACCAGTGTCAGGGAGAAAGGTTTGGGGATATAATCGTCCGCACCCATGTGCAACCCTTCTAATTGTTCTTCCAAATCGGCTTTGGCTGATAAGATGATGACTGGAATATGACAAGTATTCAGGTTCTGTTTGATTTGCTTGCATAGCTGCAGGCCGTCCATTACGGGCATCATGACATCCGTCAATATAAGATTTATTTCCTGCTCTTTCATTATTTCCAGTGCGTCTTTGCCATTTTTCGCTTCCAGAACATTGTACAAATTGCCCAGTTCTTCACAGAGGTACTGGCGGATGTCCGGATTGTCTTCCACAATCAGGATTCTTTCTTTCCGTTGAGGTTTTGTTGTTTCTTCCGTTTCTTCTTCGGAGGCTTCTTCGGCGTCTGCAACATACATTTCCTGTGGATTGACAGAGTAGCTCTGTTCTGTTTCCGCTATGGTGCTTTCCCGCTGAAATTCTTCCGGACTATAACACTTCTCGTCGACAGGCAGGAAAATGGAGAAAGTGCTTCCAACGCCTTCTGCACTGTCCAGTTCGATGTGTCCATGATGCAGTTCCACCAGGCGTTGCACTAACGAAAGTCCGATACCACTGCCGGTGTGACTGCTTTTGACTTGATAGAACCGTTCGAATATCTTTTTCTGTTCTTCCAAGGGTATTCCGCTGCCGGTATCTTTGACTTGTAGAAGAAGGTTGTTCCCGTTTTCTTTCAATGATACAGTGATACTCTGTCCTTCTTCTGTGTGCTTGAAAGCATTGGATAACAAATTATTCACAATCAGCTCCAGATAATTGGGATCACAGAGTATTTCTTTGTCTTCCACTTCCGAACAGAAGTCATACTGTATTCTCTTTCGTTGCGCCAACGCTTCATAGAACCGGAAGTTCTTTTCAATAATCCGGTGTACTTGAGCCGGTTTTACTTTCAGACCGAAGACTCCCAGTTCGGCTTTCCTGTAATCCAACAGTTGATTAACCAGATGCAACAACCGGTTGGCATTTTGCTTCATCAATTCCAGTTGCTTGTGTTGCCACCGGTCATTCACTTTGTTGAGCATTTCATGGAGCGGAGCCAGTATCAAGGTGAGTGGGGTGCGCAGTTCGTGGGAGATGTTGATGAAGAAACGCAGCTTCATTTCGTTCACTTCTTTCTGTCGTTCCTTGTCTATCTGTGCCATTTGCAGCTCGGCCTTCATGCTTTTCCGAATCCAAAAATAACGGAAGACGAAAACTGTGGCGGCAATGAAAGCTGCTGCAAACAAGAGGGATGCCCACCAGGTTTTGTACCAGGCAGGCAGAATGATAATCTCCAGTTCGGTGGGTGTTTCATTCCATCTGCCGTCATTGTTGGCGGCTTTTACGAGAAAACGGTAAGTGCCTTGCGGCAGGTTTGAATACGATACCACGCGTTGCGAGTTTGTATAATACCATTCCTTGTCGTATCCGTCAAGTTTGTAGGCAAAGGTATTATGAGTGCCTGAGGCGTAATTGGATACCACAAACTCCAACGAGAACATGGATTGTTTGGCGGTGAATGTAATGCTACGTGTTTCATTGATGTTTCTCTCCAGTATCCCTGTTTCATCATCCGGAAAAACGATCTTGTTGAAAAGCCGTAACTGGGTGATGACAACCGGTGGTATATATGGATTATCTACCACTTCTTCCGGACGGAATGTCGTAATGCCGTTAATTCCGCCGAAATACATTTGTCCGTCGGCGGTTCGTTGGCAGGCAGCCGTAAACTGGTTGCTTTGCAGTCCGTCATTGTTAGTGAAGTTACGGAACTTTCCGGTAGAGGGGTGCAGGCAACTGATACCTTTGTCGGTACTTATCCAGAGTTTTCCGTAGGAATCCTCCAATATTCCATGTACTACATTATTGGGCAGTCCATGAGCTGTTGTGTATAGAGTGACTTCCTGGCTTTTTTCATTCAGGCGGCAGATGCCGCTTCGGGTACCTATCCAGAATGTTCCATCGTGTGCTTCATACAGACAATTGATGAACTTACGGCTGATGGAGTCTAATGCAGGTATCGGGTAGTTGTGTAATTTTCCGTTTTGCTCGGTATAGGCAAACAGTCCTTTTTCGCTGATGAGCCATAAGCGATGTTTGCTGTCGCGAAAAAAGTTCGAAACGCGTTCCCGGAGAAACGGGCGCCCGTCTGATTGGGTGATTATGCTGGAAAATGATAACTGCGAGGGGTTGAACCGGAGAATGGAGCTCATGCCGCTCATCCAGAAATCTCCCGTTTCTGTCGGCTCGATGGCATAGATATTTTTTTCCCTGCTGTTCCGGTTGTAGGTCTCTATCTGTCCCGACCGGCGATGAAGAATGCTGAGACCTCCGGTATGTGTACCGATGTAAACCTGCTTGTTCGCTTCATCTATGTAGATGGCTTTCACATCATTCGATCCAAGCCCTTCCTTTTGGGTGTAGTGGGTGAATTTCCCGGTTTGGGGGTTATAGTAATTTACTCCGCCTCCATTAGTTCCTATCCAAAGGCCTTTCTGTGCATCTTCCCGGATGCAATTGATGATATTGCTGTTCAGCGAATTGGGTTTGGCGGTGAATTGCAGATTCCGGAAGCGGTTTTTCAGCGGATGATAATAATTGATTCCTCCGAAATAAGTGCCCAGCCACATTCCACCCTGTGTGTCCATGAAGATGTTACGTACGGACATTTGCGAAAGACTTCCGTTTTCCAGCGGGTCGCTGGTGTAAATGTTGAAGTTGTCTTCTTGCTCGTTGTAAATATTCAGGGAGTTGATGGTGCCTATCCACAGCCGGTGCTGGGAGTCGAGTGCAAGTGAACGTACATAATCGGAGCTGATGCAATTAGCCGTTTTGGGCGTATGACTGTAATTTTTGATTGTCCCTGTTTGCGGATTGTATAGAAAAAGTCCGCCTCCTTCGGTGCCTATCCAAATCCGGGTGGGTGATTGCTGCAGAATGGCTGTGATATTTTTATCTTTCAGATTGTCACTTAATACGAAGTTGCTCAGTGTGTTTGCTGCGAGGGAATAAGTATAAACTTTGTTGTTGCTGCCGATATAGATGTAATCTCCTTGCCGGGCCACAACCGTAGGCGAAAGGGATTCTAAGGAAGATTCCGGCATTTTACAGGAGAACTGCGAGGTTTCGGTGTTGAACAGTAACAGTTTTTTTTTGTTGGAAAACAGCAGTAATTCGTGATCGTTGAACTCCACGATGCCATTGATGGGTACTTGCTCCCCTCTGTCTTCAGAAGAGAAGTTTTCAAATCGGTCTTTGTCGGCATTGTAGAATGAAAGTCCGCTATCGGTTCCTATCCATATCTTGCCCAGCCTGTCGGCGGTACAGCTGCGGATTATATCGTTGCTAATGCTGTGTGGGTTGTGTTCATCGTGTTGATAAACGGTAAAGTCGTAGCCGTTGTATTTATTCAGCCCGTTATAGGTGGCGAACCACATGTTTCCCTGTTTATCCTGTGTGATGCCGAATATGGTACTTTGCGAAAGCCCTTCATTCAGACCGATGTGGACGAACTTGATCGGTTCTACGTTTTGTGAACGAAGGGGCGCGAACAATATGCAGCACCCGATGAAAAATAATATATATTTTGTCATGTCCGATGAAGAATAAGGTTATTGGGCAAAGATATGGAATTATTTTTCAATATGATAGCTTTGCGGCATATTTGTTCGTGCCCGTTACCTACGGATTTAACGGCTTGAGGCGCGGGTTGAAAGCGGCCGATGGTCTGCCTGTTCCATGACGAGGTATTCTCCATTTATCTTATCATAGAGTATAGACGAACTACGGTCGGCAGGCACATAGGATTGTCCGCCCAGCACAAGGGAGGCGTTGCCATAGTGAAAGGACGACTTCTTCATGCTGTGCGTTACGTTCAGCATGGCAGGTGAAGAAGCATCCAGCCCGGCCTCTATCGTCCAGTAACCGCAGGTCAGGATATTTCCGTTACGTTGTATCTTGACGGGAGTATCGTTGTCGGGTTTTATCTGGATGACGGCAAGTATGCGTGTTTTTGCTTTTCCGTTGATGCAAGCCGTCAGGTGCCACTGGTTGGGATAGGTAGTATCGGATGCTCCGGGAGGCGGTACGGTGAAACGGTCGGTTTGCGACAGGGTTATCTGTTCGTTGCTGAACAGGCTGGTAGTGGCGGTGAAAGCTTTTTCCGTATTGCAAGTGGTTACCGTTTGCCGGTTGCTGTCGATGCTGAACTCGGTGGGGCTGTGTAGCAGCCAGTCCCACCGTACGGCTTCTTTAGCCTCCAGCTCATCGTAAATGACGACGATGTCGGGGTGCAGCATCAGTACGTGGCGGCGGTATAGAGTGAGCGGTGTGGAACCGAACCCGTTCTCTGGGGTTTGTGTGATGCCGGCTGCTTCGAAAGCTTCCACCCACATGGGATCTGTGCTGATGCCGGAGTATGCTTTGGAAGCGTCGCCCAAACAGTAGGAGAGGTTGTCACCTCCCATGGCGCGCATCACGTTGCCATAGCCTTGCATGGAGTAAGGCTGTCCGATGCCGTTGACCAGTATCGTGTTGTGGGCGCGGGTGTGGCGATAAGACATCAGGTTGTGGGCATCGGAGAAGCTGGTGTAGTAGCCACTGCTGCGATATATGTTTGCGCCGCGGTAGAGCAGGTTGAACGCATTTTGGTTGGAGACCGTATGGCTTCCCGAACCGAATGTGCTGGAACGGAAGGCCAGCGCCAAGTCGTTCCGGGGATTCGTCAGGTCACTGTGTATCGCTACTTCACCCGCATCTTTGTACCAGATGAGTTTCGGGCAGTCTGCCGGAAGTTCCGTTCCATAGGAGAGCGTATTGCTTGCCATACGGTAGAGACGCATGTCGTTGTCGCGGACTAAAGTCTTTGCCGCTTGCCGGGCATACCAGCCTGCATATCCGTCTTCCGTTTCTCGTGCCAGAAAATCGGCGAAAGCCGCATATTGGTAGGTTGACGTGGTATATTTTTCACTATTATCACCGAAACCGATATTCCTGGATTCCGGCGGACAGGTGAAAGTGAGCGCCTGTCCGGCATTTCGATACCAGGGATGCAGCAGGAAGTCTTTGCGTGTGATGTGCGAGAGGAGCATCGGCATATAAAACAGTGTATACACATTGTTGTTAAAATAGCCTGTTCCGTTGGCCCACATTCCGTCCCGGTTGAAGCCGGAAGCCGGTGCGCGGGCTGTCCACAGTTCATAGTAATATTCCATTATGGGCAACACTTCATCTTGCAGGGCTTCATTATCGTAGAGCAGGAAAGTGGCTTGAAAGAGTACACGCAGGTTTTGTTGCCAGAAATGATTATCGAAGATGCGGTTTTCCTGCGTACCCTGTTGTTGCGGATAATAAAAGCGCAGTACACGCATCAACAAGTTTTCTACACTTTGGCGTTCTTCGCTGCTTAGTCGTTTGTAGAGCAAATCGTAGGGCTTGAGGAAGCAGTAAGCGATGTTGGTGCTCCCGAAGTTGTCGGCAAACAGGACGGCATCGCTCACAGGGGTGTTGAGCAATAGTTGCAGCAGTTCGTGCAGGCGTTTGGCATAGGTCTCCTGCTGTGTCAGATAGTAGGCTTGATAAAGGCTTTGTACGTATCTTTTGATGACATTGATTTGGCTGTATGGGTTGCCGATGGCAGTCAGGTCTGCTTTGAGGGCATTGGCGGCGTTTTGGATCAGTCGCTGGTATTCGGAATGTGAGCTTGCTTCTTGTCGTGCTTCCTGAATTCGGTCGTCCAGAAAGCAGTAGAGGCGAGGGTAAGTGTGGGGTGCATATTGTCGGAATGTTTCGAACGGCGGGGTAACGAAAACGGGAGTCGTTTCTTTTACTTCGAATGGATGGATCTCGCTCCATGCTTCTTCGGTTCCGTCGGCGGAGATGTTGCGAAAACGCCAGTACCATGTGCCGTTTTCCAGCTTTTTATGGGGGTTGAACATACACCACGCTACGGCTTGTGAGGTGACGGTTTCGGGTGTATCGAAGTTTTTGCTGCGTGAAAGGGAGAATTGCAGCTTGGCGCCGGTCTTCATGGTTTGTGGAACGATGAGGGGCGAGGGGTTCAGATAAAGTTCATTGTCTGCTTTGGGATAAGGCTTTTCTCGTATCTTGTCATGATAGGCATCAAGTGCTTCGGGGGGTTCGGTGTCGGTGGAAGCCGGTTGTTCGGGCATTGCGTCGTCATGGCAGGCGCAGAACAACAGTAGGACAGCAAAGAGATAAGGCAATAACCGTAGGCAGGAACTTTGTTTCATAATGGTATATTCTATATAGTTGCTAATGCTTTGAAAATAACAGCTTGCGATTCTTAGGCGTTTTCATGTAAGGAAGCCGTCGTTTTTGTTAGAAAGCTTTTTCTCTTTTTTAATTTAGGGAAATGTTGATATTTAGCTTTGTCATTCAGAACGAAATGGAAGAATTACTTATTTTTATGAATAGTGAGAGAGGAGATTCTTCGCTACGCTCTGAATGACAAAACTTAATGAAGAAAGGCAAGGATGAAGGGGGCTTGCCTTTCTTGGAATTGATATAAGGCCGTTAATGGGAGTTAGAAAGTCAGGACGGCACGAACATAATATCCGCTATTTGCTTTTTGAGCTCTAGCAATCCCGTAATTATTTGTTTTATTAGCTTTGTCTGCTTCTTTGAGATTGATCCCTAAAGGAGCATAGTTAGAATCTTTGTTCTGGTATAGAGTACTACTTAGATATACTCCTGCATTAACAGCTGTACCGCTTGCTGCTGTTAATTTATCGGTAATAGTTGTCTCGGCTTGATATATTCTTTGAAGTTGGGCTATTGAGGGAAGATACCAACCGCTTGTTGTATTGCTGGTTATTTTGGGGGACCAATTGCTACATCCTGTATTAGCAGGGAACGTTTCTGTACTAGTTGTTGCAGTTGCGATAGCTTTTGAATTTTTATATCCTAATAATTCTTTGGCTATGGGATCCTCACCTGTACTTGTTAAGACTGCTACGCCTTCAATCGTATTTATTAAATTATTACTGGTGAGATTAGATGTCCCGCCATACCACTGAACGGATGAAATATCGTTCAATGCCACTACCCATCCTCTTACTTTGTCTTGCAGGTTGCTTCCTTCGTAATTTTCTAAAACGTCATCCGCTGCCAAGTCAAAAATAACACCGGCTACGGTCTTTTCACCATTTAGCTCTGTGGACCAAGTGCCGTCAGTGTAGAAGTAATCTCCTACTTTCGGTGCATTTGGATCTTCAGGCTTACCGTCAACGGTTACATCCACAGTAATATCTTGTTCTTTAGAGAGGTTGGCTTCGCCATTAATTTCATTATTCGGTTTAATATTAAATCCTCCTTTGATAGTTCTTGTTACTGTTTCGGAAGTTTCGGAGCCCGGTTTGACGAAACTTATTTTGATATCATCATTGAACTTTGCTGTTTCGGGATTTTCAATGAACAAGAATGTTGAGAAATAAGCGTTTTCAACTTTGGATACTCCGGTTGCTTTCACGAGCGTCTTGGAACCGGCAGCTTTACCTGTCAACATGTTGAACTCTCCCGGCATATTAAATTCTATATCCATTGCTGTGATTTGGTTTGCCCATTCATCGCCAGCCTCAGGTTTCAGGTTCAGTTTGGCAAACGGACGCTTCAAAGCAATGCTCGGCGTTTGAGAGTCGGCAATGTAGGCCTTAGGAAGTACACCATAGAAGGCATCGGCAGCGGCATTGTTGAACAATTTGGCGTTGTTGGCCGGCGTGTCGGCATCTACCTTTACACTGATACCTTGCAGATTGGTTGTGTTGTAGTACTTATCGGCATATCTTTCACCGGATTTACTTACATTATTATCTACATAATCTGCCCAGAACAAGCAATTGTAATCTACGTCACTGCCTACTGTAAAAGTGAATGATATTTTGGTATCATCTGCACCTACCAGTTTTTCTATGCGGGTAATCTCTGAATTGTCTGCGCTGTTCACAACGGAGAGGATACAACGCAGTTGGTTGTCACCAATTACATTGTCTACTCCTACGCTGCGTGTAGCCGGATTCGTAGGAACTTGTGCCATGACGGTTACTTCCTTGGGAGTTCCGTCCTGGGTGGCGATAATTTCTTCTTCACTGCAAGCTGCAAAACAGCTGATAAATGCAGCCATTGCGATGTTTAGTAAACTTCTTTTCATAATCTTAGAAATATTAAAGTGTTATATAATTATTATTGATTCTCATTGATTCTTATTCTACGGTCAGATCCTCATCTATCGTTCCGTCGTAGCCGGGATCTACACCGATACCTCCGGACGGGTCGGCGGTAAGGAAGTTGGAACGCTTCACGATGCGGTCGCCTGTCTTGCATTGCAGGGTCAGGTAGGTGCGTGCCAGCAGTGCGTTTTTATCATTACTCAACTCTACGGCAATGGGCACTTCACCATTTTCGGGTACGAAGATGTGGTCGAAAGCAATGCTCATCTCTTGCGTTCCTTCTTGGGGAACGGTAATCGTGCGTTTGTATGTGACGTACTGCAAACCATGTTTGCTGATGCCATCCAACGTGTGGAAGCCTGTGTCGTAGAAACCCAGATAGCGTACGGTCATGGTATATTTGCTGCCCGCTTTCGCACCGTTTGTCATAAACGTCTCTATGTCGTTGGCTATGAGTTCATAACGTGCGGTGGGACGTTTCATTTCGGGATTCAATGCTACTTGGGCATTCCATTGGTTGCGATATTTACTTAAGTTCAGCTCCTGACAACTATAAAGCACATCTTTATACTCCGAGTTTCCAAGATAGGTTTCGGGCGAGATGACAGGGGCGAGCGTAGTGGTGTTGTAGAAAAGATCATCATCACTGTCTTCACTGACGTAGTCTGCCCATATCACCAGTTGATAGTCGCGTGCATGGAGTTTCAGATTGAGTTCCATATCCAGCTTTGCCGCTTCGGTCAGCTCTTTGTAGACAACCTGTCGTTTGGAAAGGATGCGGTTCAGATAAGCGTCCACAATAATGCGGTGGCGGTATCCGGTTTCGGCGTTGGCGCGGGAAGCAACCTCGTCATTGGCCGCCTCGTCTGTTTTCAGTTGCAGAGACAGGTTGATGTTGACGTTTACAGCCGTAGGGTCTATTCCTATTTCTCCGTTTTCGGTCATTTCGGGATGTTCGTAAAGGCTGCAGGCAGTCATTGTCAGGGACAACAGCAGGCAACAAATACTTTTGAAAAGCGGTGTGTATGAGTTCTTCTTCATAATCTTGCAGGTATTAGAAACGGTAAACCAAGGATGCGCCTACGCGGGTGATACCCCAATAGTTACGTTTACGGGTATCCAGCTTTGCGCCGTTCTCTATGTTGTAATATGTATTGTATTTCATGTTGGCATATCCCGCACCAAGCGTAAATTCGGCTCCCCAGTGTTCGGAAAAAGGCAACTTATAACCATAACTGATGCCGGCGCCCAACAAAGGATATTGCTCGCTTTGATAACGCGTATCTTCCCATTTCAGGTTGAACCAGGCGGCATGGGCGTGCAGACCGAAGAAGTGTCCTTCGCCTGCAGACTTCAACCACCAGCGCCCTTCGGGTTGGAAAGCGATGGTATGCAGTCCATGCTCACGCTCGATATCTCCGATGCTCCACATCACAGGGAAGTCAATGGAGATATGTTTGTGTAGTTTTATTTCTATTGCCAGATTTTGTATGCCTACTGCCAGAAAAGGCACGTTAGTCTTCAGGGCGATGTAGGACTTTGTGGGAGTTGCCGTTTTTTTCTCCTTGGGCGCTTTGTTAACCGTTTTATTCTTGGCAGCATTGCTTTTGCCGGTCTGTGCAGGAGCTTTGGCAGGTGTACTCTTTGTTTTCAGTTCGGCTTGCATATCTTCCCAAGATTTATATATCGTTTCTTTTGGGGAAGCGGAAGTCTGCATACGCGGCTTCTTGGGAGTTTGCGCTCCCACCAATAACGATACCATCAGGCAGAGTGTCAGGGTAAAGCCCCGTTGCATGAATCTATTCGATTTCATATGTTTTTCGGTATTATTAGATTTCCAGTTCGGGTAATTTGTCTCTTAAAGTTGTTTCGTAACCGTCTTCGCGTACTACGGTCACGTCACCGTCGTAGGTCACTGCCGCATCGTACTGGGGTCTTGGGAAACGTACATCGAACGAAGGTTTGCCCTCGGAAGATACGTTGGCCTTGATGATCCAGCTTCCCATCTTGATGCTGCCGTCTTTCAGACGTTGCGGTAAGGAGAACGGTTTGTCGGGAGTGGTTTTGTTGATATGGGTATGGATAATAGTGACAAAACGATACACTTTGTGCTTGCCTGAAGTGGCAGTGAAATGCCAATGGTTCGGATACTTCTTGAAGTTTCCTTTGTCGTCGGCGCGCAGCCAATTGGTGGCAGGAGTGAAAAATTGGCTGGTGGTGTCTGTCTTCAATTCATCACTGCCCAGTAGGTAGGCGTCGGAAATGCCGTTCTTACTGGTAGCCTGAATGTGCACAAACTCGTTTACCATATTGACATTCATCGGATTGGTGACCGTATGTAGCAGATAGCTCCAAGTGACAGGTTCTTCGGCTTCCAGTTCGTCATAGATGAATGTGAATCCGGTTTTTCCCAGTTCTACGATGTGACGGCGGAAGGTTTTTAGCTTCACGTCGTCCCAACCGGCTTCGGGGCTGAACGATACTTCTTCCTTTTTGGCTCTTGCCAGCCAGCTTTTAGAAATAACCTTTCCGTAGGCATTGGATGCATCACCCAGTACGTAGCCTATCTTTTCGCCCACATAGTAGCGTGGAATCCAGCCGTAACCTTCGGTGCCGATGCGTTGTCCGATGCCGTTTACAAGAATGGTATTATGGGCGCGGGTGGCGCGATGACAATACATGCTGTGCTTGTCGATGAAGCTGATGTGGTGTCCGCTACTGTAAAATAGCGGTTGTCCCGACCAAAATGTATTGAACGCATTCTGGTTTGCCAGCGCATGGGAGGTGCTGCCGTAAGGACTGCTACGGAAACTGAACATGGCACTGCGGCCCACACGTTCAAGGTTGGTGGAGAATGAAGCAAGTCCGGTTTCGGGGAATACATATCCAAATGGCAGGTCTTTCAGTCCGGCGCCGGTAGGCAACGGTTTGTTGCATTGCAGGCGGAACCAACCAAGTCCGGCTTCTTTGCCAACATTGTCTTCTTCCAGTATATTGGCACGACTGGCTTGTATAATACGCACATAATCGGCAGCATACGTATTTCCCGTCATGCGTGCCAGTGCATCGGCGTATCCCACTCTGGAACCTCTTGGCCGCGTTACGTTCAGGTGTGCGCTACCGTTTCCGGCGGATTTGGAAAAAGGAGGCTGGTGATAAATGACGTATAAGGCATTACCCTGGTACCAAGGGTCGTTGAAGTAGTTGTAGCCGGTGATGCGACTATAAAAATAGGGAACTTCGACCAGGGTACGGACGTTTACGATGAAGTAGGAGTCACCGTTGTGCCATCCGCCGTCTTTGTTCAGACCGGGGAAGCGTGCCAGCCAGAGATTGTAGCAATAATCCACCCAAGTGTCGGCTTCGGGCAATTCACCGTAAACGGTAAAGGCAGCCATTGTGAAGATACGGAAGTTCATTTGCCATACATGGTTGTCGGCAATGAAGTTCTCCAAACGGTTGTTATACATCTTAAACAGGTTGTTTCCGTATTTTTTTATATGCTCCAGAAACAGTTGGCGAGTGGCGTCATCCAGTAAATCATACAGTGTGTCGTAAATGGTGGAGCAGAGGGACAGCATTGTGGCCTCGTTGAAATTGCCGACTATGTTTTTGTTTCCTCCCCATGTGATGATTTCTTTGACACGCTTCAAGGCTTCGTCGGCGTAGCGGCGGTCTTTAGTCAATAGGTAGGCGCGTGCCAGTATATCGATATTACCTTCTTCCGCATCAATAACACGACGGCTTTCGCGGGTCATCATTGCTTCTCGCTGGGCTGCATTAGTCAGCTTTTCCGCCAATTTGGTATTGATGTCATTCACAGATTTCATAGGTGTGGCAAGTGCTTTGTCTGCGCGAGTGATATAGGTCTTGCGGTCGGCACTTCCTTGGCTGCGTTTGATGAGATTATCCCAGTCGCTTTTATCCATATAGACGCGCGGATGAACTTTCGGTAGTTTGGTCAGTACCGTTTTCAATGCCGGCGGACAGAACATTGCCGGGTTTTTGTTTACGGTAAATTGTTGGACAGGCGCCCATTTGGTTGCGCCATTTATTATGTAGCCGAATTGCCAATGCCATGTGCCCGGTGCCAAAGCTTGTTCCGGATTGAAAAAAGGCCAGCGGGTTTCGGCTTGCATGGTTCCTTTTTTGAAGGTTGCATCTTGTGACCAGCGTACTTTATAGCGAAGTTTAGTTTTATCTGCTTTTTTCAAGGCGGCCTGGGCGGCAAGTGCCTTTAGCTCGCTGTCTTGCGTCTTGAGGTCGGCAAGGAGCGGCCATTGGAACGATACATTCCGGTCGCTGATGACAGCTTTATTTTCCGGAATGGCTGCTTCCCTCATCTCATGCATCAGAGTGACGTCGGTCAGCCTGATAGTGGCCGGTGCTTGTGCCTTTACCATTGCTATGGTTAAGGTGAGTGATAGTGCTATTAGTAAGGTCTTTCTCATGATATGTTGTTTTATTGTTTTTCTCTCTTTGCAAAATTATAGTTTTTATGGTGACGGAGATTTTCTGTCTGTTTTTCCATTATTCGATATTGGTGATTTTTCTTTCAATTTCGTTTGAGTTTCTTGCAAAATTGTTTAATAACTTTTGTAAAGGTCTATGTCCCATTAATATCCGGGGTTATTTACTCCTTCCAGTTTGCTGTTTATTTGCAATTCATCTTCGGGAATCGGGAAAAGTTCGTGCTTGCCTTTTTTGAAATTCCGATAGGCAGGGTAGGCGATATTGGTGGAAGTGTTGACTGCCGTATTTTCTCCAAACAGAGTTAATGCTTCTTTCAGTATGCCCCAACGTATAAGGTCGAATTTACGCTGTCCTTCGAAAGCCAGTTCGAAGCCGCGTTCCCAATAGAGGGCAGTACGGAATTTGCCGGTATCGTCGCTATCATCGATGAAATCGAGTTTTTTCATAAGCTCATTGGTCTTGAGCAGACTTTTATAGTTACGGGTTGTAATTTCTGTGGCTCCGGAACGCTTGCGCACACTGTTCAGTAGCTCCCATGCTTTGGGCGTATTGCCGGTTTCATTGTAGGCCTCGGCAGCCATCAGCACAACATCCGCGTAGCGCAACATACAGTAGTTGACATCTGTATAGTTAGGCTCCTTATAGCCGGCCGGCATCCATTCGCGTCTCCACTTGGCAGGGGTCCAGTTGCCTTTTTTCTTAGACAAGTCTGTCTTTTCGTGCACACCGGTTGTCTTATTCCATGTCCAGCTGTGCCTTCCGATAGCCACATCGCGGCGCACATCCTGTGCTTCATAGAGATCATACCATTCGGGTACGGCACGATAGGAGACTGCTGCACGACCCATAACTTTGTTGGCGTCTGCCGAATTGGCCGGTGCATCTACAATTATGCCGATATATGTTCCCCAATATCCTTTAGTGCCGGGGTAATAGAAAGAAACTTCAAACAAGCTCTCCCGGTTGTTCAGGACTCCGGCCGAGAAGCCTTTGAACAACTCCTCGTAACCTCCTTCGTAAAAACCATGATACTGTCCTTCTTCTGATTGGAAAGCTTCCCACTCTTTGATAACCGCATTAAAATATCGGGTACGTAATGCTTCATTCGGGCGGGTTGTCTTTCCGTCCAATTGCAGACTGTATCCTGCTCGTGTCAGCAGTACACGCATCAGCAATGCACGTGCGCTTCCTTGAGTGGCACGTTCGGGCGAAGAATTATCATTGGCCCATGCCAAATGTTCTTTGGCAAAATCCAGGTCTTTAATGATTTGTTCGTATATCTCTTCACGTTCTGTACGTGGTTTGTAAGAAGTTTCATAGTCGGTCGTGTAATCTATGCTGAAAGGAACATCTCCCCAATAGCGTACTAAGTCGAAAGCTGCTTGTGCACGTAAAAATTTCGCTTCGGCTGCGAAAGCCTGCAGAACTTTGCTGTCGCTGTATCCGTCCATATTTTCAATTCCCGTAATGGCATAGTTAGCGCGATTGATTTGCTGGTATTTCCCTACCCACACTGCGTCTACCCATGTGTTGGCAGGGCGGATGGTGTAATGGCAGATATCACGACGGGTATTGTCGCTGTTGGTCCCGCTGGCATAGTAGGTGTCATCGGAGCAGGGAAAAGCCATGCCGTCTTTGTCTCCGTAAATGCCGGGCAATATACTGTATACTCCCAATACGGCCATATCGGCCTGTTTGTCGGTAAGGAAGAAGTCTTTCCGTTCATATGAAGAGTTGGGAGACTCGCTTAAAATGTCTTCACAGGAGGTATTGATACACATTCCTGCCAATAAGAAACAGATAGTATATAGGGGATTATTTCTTTTCATGGTTGTATCTTGTTTAGAAAGTGATGTTAAGTCCGAATACATAAGAACGGTTGCGGGGGTAGGCGCCGTAATCCACACCCGGTGTTAGGTTATTCCCTTTAGTGGATACTTCCGGATCGAAGCCGCTATAAGGTGTCCATACGAAGAGATTGCTGCCTGTGAAATAGAGGCGCAGGCTCTGGATGTTGAAATTGCGTAATTTTTTGCGGTCAAAAGTGTATCCCAGGTTCACGTTGCTCAGACGCAGGTACGAGGCATCCTCCACTGCCCATGAATGGATGTATTTGTCGCCTGCTTCCATATCATATATGCATGCAACGGTTCTTCCGGCATTGATGGCCGCCATTTCTTCCGGATCGGTTATAAGTTGTCCCTCACTGTTGACGGTCATCCATCGGTTGCTGCTGTTGGCAATGTTCAGCACACTGTAATTGGTGGTAGCTGTTTTGGTGTTGGTCAGCTTGGTTGCATTCAGCACTTCACCGCCATAGCTGAAGGTGAAAAAGAAGTTGAAATCCCACCCTTTGTATTTGAACTGGTTGTTCAGACCGCCGTAGAAGTCGGGATTGGCATTGCCGATGACACTCATGTCCGAGTCATCAATGACTTTGTCTCCGTTCCGATCATCGAATTTCCACATACCGGGACGTATGTCGCTACGGTTGAATGTGCCGCTCATATAAGGAATTCCTTCTTTCAGGGTGTAGGTCTGGTCTTTGGCATTGTAGTCAAAGTCCTCAACCTGATATAATCCTAATGTCTTATAGCCATAGAATTGTCCTATCGGTTTGCCAACTTCGATTTTGTGTGTTTTCTGGTCGTAGCCGAAGCGGGCTTCTTCAAGGAAATACTGTTCTCCTGATAGAGCCTCAATCTTGTTACGGTTGTGCGAGACATTGAAATTTGTGGTCCACGTAAAGTTTTTCTTCTGTATGTTGACGGAAGTAATGCTGAGGTCGAAACCGATGTTGCTGGTTCTTCCGATGTTCCGCATCATGGTTTTGTGTCCGGAAGATGTCGGCACGCGTGAATTCAGCAGCAGGTTGGAACTTTTGTTGAGGTAGAATTCCGGAGAAACAATGATCCGTTGTTCCAGAAATCCCATATCTATGCCGACATTCAATGTCTTGTTCGATTCCCATTTAAGATCGGTGCTCGGAATTCCGGATGTGGCATATCCCGGTGAGAGCGCTTCACCGATGGGGTAGCGGGTGGACGTTAGTAAATCAAGCGATGTATAGCTTGCTACTCGGTTGTTACCTGCCAAACCATAACCCACCCGGAATTTAAGGTCGGAGAACAGGTTTAATTTCTTGATAAACTCTTCTTCGCTTAGGCGCCATGCTGCGGAGACAGATGGGAAAAAGCCCCATTTGTTGTGCGCGGCGAATTTAGAAGAACCATCAGTACGTACTGTGGCAGTCAACAAGTATTTCTCCCGGAAATTATAGTTGGCACGTGCGAAGAATGAAAGCAGGCGGTCGTCGTCGTTGACACTGGAACGTATTTCACTCGGAGTTCCCAACCCCATGTCGTCCAATCCGATGTCGTTGTTCGGGAAGTTGGTGGCATAGGCTCCCAAGTATTTGGACCAGCGCGAAATCCATTCTTGACCGGCCATTACATTCAGTTTATGAGTCTTACCTCTATAATCGTAAGTGAATACATTGGAGGTCTGGAAACTGCCATTTTCGTTGTAAGCTATGTTGCCGTTGATGCTGGAACGTTTGCCGGCAACGGATTTTTCGCCATAGAAGATGTCTTGGCGTGAAGTCTGATAGCGCATACCGGTACTGTTGCGGAAGCTGAACCGTTTGGTGAAGTTGAAGGTGAAGCCGCCGTTAGCCTGCATGCTACGCACTTTGCGGATTTTTGTTTCTTCTTGTGCAGAGAGAATGGGGCTTTGCATCGGATTGGACTCATCGTCAATCAGGTCATCATCTCCGGTGATCAAATCACGATCGTTGCCTGTCAGTGAATTGACAGGGCGGTATTGCAAGATATGTTCCATTTTGTTGAAACGGTTGTTTCCTTCCGAAGTTCCCATACCGTATGTTTTCGATTCGTCATAGCTGAGGCGGGCGTTGGCTTGAAAACGGCTGGATGCTTTATGCGAGATGTTGAAAGATACGTTGTGGCGGTCCATTCCGCTTTTTATCATGGCTCCCAGATCTTTTACATAATTATAGGAAAGACTGTATTTCAGTTCTTTATTTCCACCGGAAATGTTCACGCGATAATTCTGTGAGGTGGTGACCCGGCCGAAGGCTTCTTCTTGCCAGTCTACGCCTTTTCTGTTTCCGTAATTTTCTTCTATTTCTTGGAAAGAGCCGTAGGCATTCTGGAACCGTCGTATGCCGCTTTCTCCATATAAAGCTAAATTGCGTTCATAGTCCAGCAGCACATATTCTTTAGACGAAAGTACATCAAGCTTTTTATTAACTTTCCGTATTCCTATATAACTATTGAAGCTGACGTTCATTTTTGAAGCGTCCTTCGTGCCTTTTTTCGTAGTAATCACTACTACGCCATTGGCTCCGCGAGCTCCGTAAATGGCTGTTGAAGAAGCATCTTTTAGAATATCGATAGTCTCAATTTCACCGGGATCCAGGCTGCTCATGCCGTCTTCGCTGGGAAAACCGTCAATGATATAAAGCGGTTCGTTGCTTTGGGTAATGGAGATACCGCCACGCACACGAATAGAGACAGATGCTCCCGGTTCGCCTTCGCTTTGCATGATTTGCACGCCTGCCACGCGCCCTGCCAAAGCCTGAGCCACATCCGAGGTGGGCGTTTGCATCAGGTCTTCGTTTTTTACAGATACGACAGAACCGGTCAAATCGCCTCGTTTGGCTGTTCCGTAACCAATGACAACCACCTCATCCAGCACCTTACTGTCTTCTTGCAAAGTCACATTGATTTGTTTTTGGCCTTTTACCGCTATTTCCTGTGTTTTCATTCCTATATAAGAAATGACAAGCACATCTTTAGCGGGGTTGTTTACATTAAGGGTATATTGTCCGTCAATATTGGTAATTGTTCCAACGCCTGCACTCCCTTTGATAGAAATATTGGCACCGATTACTTCCAGTCCGGTATTGTCTATAACCTTTCCGGTGACGGTAAAGCTTTGCGCATGAATACTCAATGTGGAGAGTAAACAGACTGCTAGTAGAAAAAATCTCTGCATGCTTTTCATATGGGGTTTAATAGTATGATTACGTTTTGTTTTCTGTTTGCTAAATTAGGGATTCTTTAGTTCCATTGCTTTTTAGTGTGTTTTGTAATTTTGTAGGAACGTTGATTTGACTTTTAGTTCTGTGTAGTTTTCTTATATTTCTGTGTAAAATGGCATTCAGACAATGAGAATGACATAAAAAATAAGTCCAAGACCACGTGATGTTTGTGGTTTTGGACTTGTTTTTATGGATAATTAGGAGAGATTGTCAGATTTCCAGTTCGGGAACTTCGTCTTTCAATTCTGTCTTTTTATTGCCATCGTGTATCACTGTTGGGCCATAATCCTTATAGCTTACGCTTGCATCGTAGCCTTTGCGCGTATTCCGTACTTCGAACGAGGGCTTTCCATCGGTGGAAATATTCGCTTTGATATTCCAGTCGCCCACCTGTATGCTGCCGTCTTTCTGTTTTTGGGGCGCAGCCTGTACGGTGTTTGCATCAGTGCCTTTAGCGTGCGTATGCACAATTGTGGCAAAGCGATAGACTTTCTGCTTGCCGGATGTGGCGGTGAAATGCCAGTGGTTGGGGTATGGCTTGAAATGTCCGTTCTCGTCTGCACGCAGCCAATTAACGGCGGGTACAAAGAACCTGCCGGTTGTGTCCGTTTTCAATGTTCCGGCAGAGAAAAGGTAGGCATCGGATACACCGTCCTTGCTTGTGGCTTGTATGTGTACGTATTCCTTAGTTTTGTCTACATTCATCGGGTTGGTGACTGTATGCAGCAGGTAGCTCCAAGTTACGGGCTTGTCAGCTTCCAGTTCATCGTATATGAAAGAGTAGCCGCTTTTGCCCAGCGTTACGATGTGGCGGCGGAATATTTTCAGTCCGGTATCGTCCCAGCCATTTTCGGGGGAGTATTCCAGATTACTCTGTTTGCCGCGCAGCAACCAAAGCGGGGAGATTACTTTGCCGTAAGCATTGGATGCGTCGCCTGCAACGTAACTTATCCGGTCGCTGACATAGTGGCGTGGAATCCATCCGTAGCCTTCCGTACCTATGCGTTGCCCCATGCCGTTTACGAGAATTGTGTTGTGGGCGCGTGTGGCCCGGTGGCAGTAAACGCTGTGCTTGTCGGTGAAGCTGATGTGGTGTCCGCTGCTGTAAAAGAGCGACTGCCCGTTCCAGAAGGTATTGAAAGCGTTCTGGTTGGCTATGGCGTGCGAGGTGCTGCCGTAAGGACTGCTGCGGAAGCTGAGCATGGCGCTCTTGCGGGTATCGTCCAAGTCGGTGGAAAACGAAGCCAGTCCGCTTTGCGGGAATACGTGCCCCATAGGGAGGTCTTTCAATCCCCGTCCGTTGGGGAGTGGTTTGTCGCATTGCAGGCGGAACCATGCCAGACCTCCGGCTTTGGAGGTGCTTCCTTGTTCGAGTATATCGGGTTGGCGCTCACTGATGTGGCGTACATAGTCTGCGGCATAGGTGTTTCCTGTCATGCGTGCCAAAGCATCGGCATATCCTACGCGTGTGCCGTTGGGAGTAAGTACATTCTGATGTGAGCTGCCGTTACCGCCCGATTTGGAGAAAGGCGGTTGCTGGTAGATGACATACAGCGCGTTTCCCTGATACCAGGGGTCGGAGAAGTAGTTGTATCCGGTGAGGCGCGTATAGAAATAGGGAACTTCCACAAGTGTGCGGAGGTTGACGTGGAAGTAGGAATCGCCGTTGTGCCATCCGCCGTCTTTGTTCAGGCCGGGGAAGCGGGCGAGCCACAGGTTATAGCAATAGTCCGTCCACGCATCGGCTTCGGGCAGTTCGCCGTAGACAGTGAAAGCTGCCATGGTAAGGATGCGGAATGTCATCTGCCATACGTGATTGTCGGCGATGTGGTTTTCCAAGCGGTTGATGTCGTGTTTGTACATGCTGCTGCCGAATTCTTTTATCTCGTTCAGCAGGAATTTGCGCGTGGCGTTGTCCAGAACGTCGTACAGCGCATCGTATGCCATGGAACAAAGTGAAAGCAGGGTAGCTTCGTTGAAGTCGCCCACTACGTTTTTGTTGTCTCCCCAAGTGGCCATTTCCTTGACACGCTTAACGGCTTCATCGGCATAGCGGCGGTCTTTGGTGAGCAGGTATGCGCGGATCAGCACATCCGTATTGGCTTCTTCGCTGTCGATGATGCGTCGGCTTTCGCGGGTGAGCATTGCGCTTTGCTGTACTTTGTTGGTCAGCCCCTTTGCCAAGTCTGAGTTGATGTCGTTTACGGATTTCATCGGGGTGGCGAGTACTTTATTGGCGCGTTTGAGATAAGTTCGGCGTTCGGGTTTTCCTTGGCTGTTCTCTATGAAACTGTCCCATTCGTCCTTGTCGAGCCATACGCGGGGATGATGGGCGGGCAGCTTTTCGAGTACGGTTTTCAGAGCGGGCGGGCAAAACTTCATGGGATTGGGTTCTACCGTAAATCGCTGTGTGTCGCTCCATTCGGTTTTGCCGCCTGTGACATAGCCATATTGCCAGTACCATGTGCCCGGTACCAGGTCTTGTTCCGGATTGAAGAAAGGCCAGCGGGTTTCTATTTGCATGGTATTCCCCGGTCCGAATGTCGGGCTTTGCGAATAACGCAGGAAATAGCGCAGCGTGCTTTTGTCCACTTCTTTTTTGGGAGTGCTCTCTTCTGTTCCGTCCAAGCCGCTTCGCAGGATGTTGAGCTCTGCCGGTAGCGGCCATTGGAAAGATACGGCACGATCGCTTATGGTGGCGCCGTCCGACGGAGAGGGAGTTGCACGCATTTCGTGCATCAGAGTGGTGTCGGTGAGCCTGACGGTAGCCTTTCCCGCTGTCTGCGCTTGTGCACAGACGGCAGGAAGGAAGAGGAGGACGGTTGATAAAATCTTATTCATGTAATTAATATTGTTATAAGGTTAGTTGGATGAGTGGGAGTTTGCCTTTTTAGGAAGCGCTTTTCCCGGCACATCGTGCAGCTTGGGGCGTGTAGGCTTGATTTTGTAAGTATTCATATAGTTTTCAAGAATGTCTCGATGTTGCTGCGCTACTTTCGCGTAAGCGTTTTCCATCATCAGGTTTCTTGTCTCGCCTCTGTCGTTTTGCATGTCGAACAGTTGTTCGCGGTGTCTTCCTTTGTCGTACAGCACGTATTTGTAACGTTCGGTACGTACCATCCAGCCACGTGTTTTGCTGCCGTCGAAACGTGTTTCGGTGATGACATAGTCTTGGTGGGGAGCTTGCGGATTACCCTCTTCTGCTATTTTGCGGAATGATTTTCCTGTTGTACTTTCGGGCTTTTCGGCTCCGGTCCAGTCGCAGATTGTGGCAAAGAAGTCCACCCCGTTGCTGATGAGTTGCGGCAGTTTTTCGCCTGCATGCTTCTTTCCGGGCAGGGTTACGATAAGGGGGATATTTACCACCTCTTCGTATAAGGCCGATTTTTGGTTCCAGTGGTGGGCGCCTATTCCGTCTCCATGATCGCTGGAGAAGATAACAACGGTGTTCTTCCACAGGTTGTTTTTGTCGATGGCGTCGATGATCTTACCGATTTCGCGGTCTACCTTCTCTACCAGACGGTAGTAAGTATAGCGGTACATGCGCCAGTCCTCAGGGGTGAACGTTGCGGTAGGGTAGACGTTGAAGTTATTGTCTCTTTCCTCCTCGATGACATCGGCATCGTAAGGATTCTTGGCAAAGTTAGGGGGAAGTCCCGGACAGTTGCGTATTTCGGGTATTTCCATGTTGCCGTAGGGAAGATTCTGGCTGCGTGCATATTCGCAAATGTTATGCGGATTGTCATAAGAGGCCACGAGGAAGAAAGGCTTGTCGTGCTTGCGTGAAAGGAATTGTACGCAAGCCTCTGCCAATCCGTCGTCGCTGTGTCTGTGTATCTGGTCGAACCCGCGTACTTCGTCGGGAATGTCAAGTTCGGGTACATGCCATTTGCCGCCGTATGCACATTCATATCCGGCATTCTTGACCAGCGTGCCCAGTGTTTGTGTTTGGAGCGCTTCCGGTAACGGTGCGCCATTGGTCAGCAATTCCACCGAACCGGGATAGTGTCCTGTGAACATGGCGCCGCGCGAGGGACCGCTGAGTGGAGCCGTACAATAAGCGTTTTGGAACATAATGCCGGCTGCGGCCAGTCTGTCCAGATTGGGGGTATGCACATCCGGGTTTCCGGCGCAGCTCATGGCATTTGCCGTATGCTGGTCGGTAAAGATGTAGATAATGTTGGGACGTTCGGCAGCGTATGCCATTGATGAGCTAAGCAGTGATAGGCAGGCTATGTGCTTCATTGGAATTTGTTTTACCATATTATTAGTTTTATATATTGAGATTTTAGAGGCTATTTCTCCGATTGCTAAATTACGTCTTTTTCCATGTATGGGAGAACGCTAATGTTTTTTTTATGGTGCCGAATGTTTATTCGACTGTCAATTTTGTATAGTAGACCTTTAAATTTGTGCTAAACGTCTCGGTGGTTGCTTGGCCTTGTCTTGCGGAATGATTTTTTTCGTCCTGCAGAACGGTTTTATTTGTCTCGTGGGATGATTTCGTTTATCTTTGCCGCACCTAAAGAGAAAATGAATGATAGTTTGTATTGCCGAAAAGCCTTCTGTGGCGCGTGACATAGCCGATGTACTCGGAGCGAGAGATAAGAGAGACGGATACATCGAAGGAAACGGATACCAGGTGACGTGGACATTCGGTCATCTTTGTACCCTGAAAGAACCGCATGAATATACGCCCAACTGGAAATCGTGGAGCTTGGGCAGCCTGCCTATGGTTCCGCCCCGTTTTGGAATCAAACTTATCAGTAATCCCACCTACGAACGCCAGTTTCACGTGATTGAGAACCTCATGCAGCATGCCGACATGATTATAAACTGCGGTGATGCCGGTCAGGAGGGAGAGCTGATTCAACGCTGGGTGATGCAGAAAGCCGGTGCGCGTTGTCCGGTGAAACGCTTGTGGATTTCGTCGCTGACGGAAGAGGCCATTCGTGAAGGATTTGCAAAGTTGCGGGATGCTTCCGATTTTCAGCCGTTGTACGAAGCTGGGCTTTCGCGTGCTATCGGTGACTGGCTGCTGGGCATGAATGCTACCCGCCTGTATACGATGAAGTACGGTCAGAACCGGCAAGTGCTTTCTATCGGACGTGTGCAGACGCCTACGCTTGCATTGATTGTAAACCGCCAGCTTGAGATACAGAATTTCGTTCCCAAACAATATTGGGAGCTGAAAACGGTATATCGCGACACCACTTTCTCCGCCATTCTCCGCAAAAGCGATGAAGAACTGGTGCTGGAAGCGGAGAAACAGAAGGAAGGAGCTGCCGCCAAAGCTGCAAAACCGGAAGAAAACCGGGGTATAGAACCTATCACAGACCGGGAACGCGGAACGGCTCTGCTGGAACAGATCAGGAATGCTCCTTTCACGATAACGAATGTCACCCGCAAGAACGGCAAAGAGGCTCCCCTCCGTTTGTTCGACCTGACTTCCTTACAGGTGGAATGCAACAAGAAGTTCGCTTTCTCTGCCGATGAAACGCTGAAAACCATCCAGTCGTTGTACGAGAAGAAAGTAACGACCTATCCGCGTGTCGATACCACTTTTCTGAGTGATGACATCTATCCCAAGTGCCCCGGCATATTGAAAGGCTTGCGCGATTATCAGGCGTTGACAGCTCCGTTGGAGGGGACTACGTTGCTGAAATCAAAGAAGGTTTTCGACAATTCGAAAGTGACGGATCACCATGCCATTATCCCTACCGGGCAGCCACCGCAGAATCTGACGGATATGGAGCGCCGCGTGTTCGACCTGATTGCACGCCGTTTCATTGCTGTCTTCTATCCGGACTGCCTGTTTGCAACGACCACCGTCATAGGTGAGGTGGAGCAGATTGAGTTTAAGGTTTCGGGAAAGCAGATATTGGAGCCCGGCTGGCGTGTGGTCTTTGGTACTTCCTCGGCTCAGTCTCAAGAAGAAAAAGATGAGAAGGGTGGGGAAGAGGAGAATGTACTCCCTGCGTTTGTGGTAGGAGAGAGCGGTCCGCATCTGCCGGATTTGTATGAGAAGTGGACGCAACCGCCACGTCCTTACACCGAGGCCACCCTGCTGCGTGCTATGGAAACTGCCGGTAAACTGGTGGATAACGATGAATTGCGCGATGCTTTGAAAGAGAACGGAATCGGCCGTCCTTCCACCCGGGCCGCCATTATCGAAACACTTTTCAAGCGTAACTATATCCGTAAGGAGAAAAAGAACCTGATAGCCACTCCTACCGGTGTGGAGCTCATCCAGATTATCCATGAGGAACTGTTGAAGTCTGCCGAACTGACGGGTATATGGGAAAAGAAGCTGCGTGAAATAGAAAAGCGTACGTACAATGCGGGACAGTTCTTGGAAGAATTGAAGCAAATGGTGTCGGAGATTGTTATGAGCGTTCTCTCCGATAACAGTAACCGCCATATCACCATACAGGCCCCTGCACCGGAGAAAGGTGGAAAGATTTCTGCTTCATCGGCTTCCGCTTCCGATAAACCGAAAAAAGAACCTAAGAAAAGGGCGCCGCGAAAGTCTGCCGCAAAGAAAACGGAGACGGCAACAACTGACAGTCTGCCGGCGGCAGCAGAGCAGCCGGCATCTGTTGTACAGGCCGATGAGTTGGTAGGACAACCTTGCCCCCTTTGCGGAAAGGGAACGGTGATTAAAGGAAAAACGGCTTACGGCTGTTCCGAATGGAAGAGTGGTTGTACGTTCCGCAAGCCGTTTTAGTAAAATCTATAATCCTTTTTCGGCTATATATTTCCACAATGGGGCAGCCATTAGTGCTTGTTTTATTTCTCCTTTCTCCAACAGCTCTTTTACTTCCGTTAGTGTAAGCAGATGTACGCTGAGGCTTTCCGTATCTTCCAGATGTTGTTCGGAAATCTTTTCTACATCGGTGGCAAGAAAGCAATACGTAATGTTAGTGTGAGTGCCTGGGTTGGGAGAAATCTGCATGAATTCCCGCCATGTACCATTTCCGTAGCCGGTTTCTTCCAAGAGCTCCCGTTGAGCGGAAACCAACGGTGACGCGTCTTCCTTCTCGCATACGCCGGCACAAAGTTCATAGGACGTCTTTCGCAAACCATGCCGGTACTGACGGATAAATACGAACTGTCCGTCGCGTGTAATGGCAATTGTATTTACCCAGTTGGGATATTCCAGTATATAATAAGAGGGAATGTGGTTACCGTTTGGCAACACTACATGGTCTTTGCGTACGGTAAGCCACAGGTTCTTATGCAAGTATTCGCTGGAAATTACTTCCCAAGGTTTTTCTGAATCGTTGTTGGGCTTCATTACTTTTATATTTTGAATAACCTTTAGTAGTTCAGGTGGAACTCAACCACCGCTTCAATACCTTTCCGCAGGATGTCCAACGGGATGTTTTCGTTGGGAGAATGGATGGCGTTGGACTCCAAGCCGAATCCCATCAGTATGGTTTTTATTCCCAATACTTGTTCAAAGGTAGAGATGATAGGAATACTGCCGCCGCGGCGCACTGCCAGCGGTTTCTTTCCGAATGCTTTGGTGAAGCCTCTCTCCGCCGCCTGATATGCAGGGAGGGTGATGGGGCATACGTATCCTTGTCCGCCATGCATGGGAGTGACCTTTACCTGTACGGTGTCGGGGGCTATGCTCATGATGTAATCGGCAAACAGTTGCGAGATCTTATGGTGGTCCTGATGCGGAACCAGCCGGCACGATACTTTGGCGTATGCTTTGGAAGGCAGTACGGTTTTGGAACCTTCGCCCGTATAGCCGCCCCAAATGCCGCATACGTCGAAAGACGGGCGGCAGCTGTTGCGTTCCAGTGTGCTGTATCCTTTTTCTCCGAAAAGGGCTTTCACGCCGATAGCCTTTTTGTATTTCTCTTCGTCGAACGGAATGTGTGCTATCATTTCGCGTTCGGCTTGCGGCACCTCCTCCACATCGTCGTAGAAGCCGGGAACGGCGATACGTCCGTCTGCGTCCGTCACTTTGCTTATCATCCCGCAGAGCACATTGATGGGGTTGGCCACTGCACCGCCGAAGTGTCCGGAATGCAGGTCGCGGTTCGGACCGGTCACCTCTATCTCCCAATAGGCAAGTCCGCGCAGGCCGGTGGTCAGTGAGGGGAGGTCGGCGCCCAGCATGCTGGTATCGGAAACGAGGATGATGTCAGCTTTCAGCAGTTCTTTATGCTCTTGGCAGAATCCCTCAAGGCTGGGGGAGCCAATCTCTTCTTCTCCTTCAAAGATGAATTTCACATTGTGGGTCAGTAAGTTGTTCTTTACCAAATATTCAAATGCTTTTACCTGAATGAAAGACTGTCCTTTATCATCGTCTGCGCCGCGCGCCCAGATGTGCCCGTCGCGTATCTCCGGTTCAAAAGGGCTGCTTTTCCAAAGCTCCAGCGGTTCGGCGGGCATCACATCGTAGTGTGCGTATATAAGTACGGTTTTGGCTTTCGGGTCTATCATTTTCTGTCCGAACACAATGGGATTTCCTGCCGAAGGCATCACCAGCGCTTCATCCGCGCCGGCTTCCAGCAGCAGTTGCGCCCAACGTTCTGCGCAAGCAAGCATGTCGTCGTGGTGCTCGGGCTTGGCGCTGATACTGGGGATACGGATAAGGCTGAACAGGTCTTCCAGCATCTTTGGTTCGTTCTCTGCGATATATTTCTTTATTTCCATTACTTTATCGTTCGTTTGTTATAATTGTGTAGTACGGTCTATCAGGTAGAAGTCGAGCAAGGTCATGGCCGTCATGGCTTCTACGATGGGCACTGCGCGGGGCAACACGCAAGGGTCGTGGCGTCCGCGGGCTTTGAGAGTGGTGTCCGTACCATCCAGATTTACGGTGTGCTGTTCCATGAGTACGGTTGCCACCGGTTTGAAGGCCACGCGGAAGTAGATGTCCTGTCCGTTGCTGATGCCGCCCTGAATACCGCCGGAATGGTTGGTGTGCGTTTCGATGCGCCCGTTGTTGTTGAAGAATACGTCGTTCTGTTCCGAGCCTTTCATTTTCAGTCCTTTGAATCCTTCGCCGTATTCAAATGCTTTGGCAGCATTGATGCTGAGCATACCTGCGGCGAGGGCGGATTGGAGCTTCCCGTAAATGGGCTGTCCCAGTCCTATGGGGCAACCTTTGACAACGCAAGTCACCACACCGCCGATGGTGTCGCCTTCGCCTTTTATCTTGAAGATAAGCTCTTCCATTTCTTTTGCTTTCTCCGGGTCGGGGCAACGTACGGGATTGGTCTCAATCAGGTCGAGGTCGTAAGCGGTATAGTTGTCTTCCAGCTTGATAGGCCCCACCTGTGAGGTGTAGGCTGTGATGCGGATGCCAAGCTGCCTTAATGCTAATTTGGCTAATGCCCCGGCCACCACGCGTGAGATGGTTTCGCGTGCCGATGAACGTCCGCCTCCGCGGTGGTCTCGTATTCCGTATTTCACATTATATGTATAGTCGGCGTGTGAGGGACGGTACACTTCTTTCAGATTGTTATAATCGTTGGAGTGCTGATTCTCGTTCCATACGATAAATCCGATAGGGCAGCCGGTGGATTTACCTTCGAAAATGCCGGAAAGGAATTCCACTTTATCAGATTCCTTGCGTGAGGTGGTGATACGTGATTGTCCCGGGCGGCGGCGGTCGAGTTCCGATTGAACGAAGTCCATATCGATAGTGATTCCTGCGGGAAATCCGTCTATTACGCCGCCTATGCCTTTGCCATGTGACTCTCCGAAACTGGTCAGTCGAAGAATATTTCCAAATGAGTTGAACATATCAAATGCTTTAAAGGTTTATAATGAGGTTAATGCGTCAGTTTGTCTTGCCATAAGGGGCTTTGACTTTTTAAAGGTAACAATTATTTTTGTAAAACGTTTCAAAAATGACAATAAATCTTTTATTTCCCGACTTTGAGGTATGTGGGCAACCATCCCAATCTGTCTTTTGGATATATAGAAGTATTTAAGAATGTGAAGAATCTTTATAATTAACCCTTTCTGAAAAAAGGAACATCTATTTTTTAGAAAAGACCTTGTTTAAAGGTTCTAAAAACTGTTATTTTGCACTTCAAATATAAAAGAGAATATTAACTGCCCCTTAACTATGTAGGGATTTTATTAACTAAACAAGTATTTATATGAAGAAAAATTTGTTTTATTTATTTGCATTGATCTGTTCAATGAGTTTATTTACCGCTTGTAGCGACGACGATGATCCATCGTGGAAAAAGTTGCCATCACAGGTTATTACTGCCGAAAATCTTTCCTTGACAACTAATATTCCACATGCTTCGGATGCAGGTGTTAAGTTGAATATGTCTGATGCACAGAATGGTGTGTTGACTTTACATAAAGTAGTTAGAGGTACAGATGAGTTGGAGGTAAAGGTAACCGTTGCGGAACAGGCAGATGGAACTTTCAAATTTCAAGGCGAAGAAAGTATTTCAGCAAGTACTAAAGCTGCTTGGCAAGTGCTTAATTCAATAAAAGTACGTGTTTCAGGTTCCATTACGGTGGAAGGTAAAGCTGATGTAGCAGTCTCTACGGAAGCTTCAGGCGATATTGTGAAGAAATTTTTATTGTGTGACAAAGTTGTTTATGCAGATCCAAAAGATAGAACTAACCTATACGCTCCGGGTAAATTGGTGTGGGTATCTCCTTATGGAGAAGGAAATAATTCAGGACTTGCAGCAGATAATATAACAACAGTAGGAACAAATGTTTTGTCGGCGCTAATGATACAACTTCTGAAAGATGTGGAGTTTAAGGCTGACGGTTCGATTGTTGCCAATTATGCAGAGGAAATTAATATCACTATGGATCAGATGATTAGCGCAGGTATGGGAATGATGCCTTCAACAGATGGTATTAAATGGAAAACTTCTCCTGCAAACTTGGCTTATTGGTATCTTAAAGGGGAACAAATATATGTTGTGCTGAATATACCTGCTATTGTGGAAGAAGCCATGAAAGATTCAGAAAACTCCAATATGACTTCTGAAAGCATAATGAATATGGTTGAAATGGTGAAAGGTATGAGTGGTGCAGATATTAAGAAACTTTTGGATCCTATTCTGAAAGGGCTGGGGGAAAATAATATCTTGAGCAAGTTGGACATATCGAAGATTGCAGATAGTGACATTGAAAGATTGATTGGTTATATAACTGAAGGCTTCCCTCTGAACTATAAGACTTCCCAGCTGGAAATAAAGGAAGGCGAAGAGGTAGTAAGAACGGTTAACGACATTTCTATTTATCTTGATAAAAGTATATTTGATATCTTCATGCCGGCAATCTACCCGATGTTGCCCGATGTCGATACATTGCTTAAAGGAATGGAGATTGATTTTTATGGTCAGAAAAAGCCTCTTTGGCCCCTGCTTTCTACGTTGACAGGTTTGCAATCAATGACTGAGATTGAAGATATATGGAAAGTTACTACTGTATTTAATTTAGGAATTAATCTTGGTGATGGTTCTTATAAGCCGGCAAAGTAACTGTATTGCATTTAAAAAATAGAATAAAGGCGGACTCTTGGTAAAAGAGCCCGCCTTTACTTTTATTGTATTACTTGTTCTTTAAAATTATAGATAGAATGTGCAATATCATCAACTTGAGAGTCATAAAGGGGTACTTTGGAACAGTAAAGGTCTATTTGAGGGAGTGAAAGAAGTAATATGGAGGGAATTATTTATAACAGGTTATAAAACAATATACTACATGTTCCATTTGAATACCACTCTTTGGTATATTGAGTACCAATGGTTGGTATTCTAAGTACCACTCTTTGGTATTTCGAGTACCAACGGTTGGTATTTCAAGTACCAAACTTTGGTATTTTGAATTCCCAACTTTGGTATTTTTAATAGTCGGCATAGAGATTGTCTTGGGGCAGGTTGCTGATGACGGATAGTCAGCCGGATTAATTTATGGACAAAGCAGACAGTGACGACCAACATTTGGTCGTCACTGTCTATACACCTTGTCGTCACTGATAACTTCTTTATTTTTAATACATTGAAGAAAAAAGTGACGAGTGACGACAAAAAAAGAAAATCATGTTAGAATGCATACCCAAATCCGGCATTAAGGTAAATGGGATACATGTTAAATGTAATTGTCTTGAAATCTTTATTGAAAATATCGCTTAATCCCCAAATTATATCTCCATGAACAGTAAGTCGCTTGAAGGCTTTCCAATTAACTCCAGCTTGTACTCCCCACTGAAAGGATTGTAAATTATCAGAAAAATCATAAGGTGCTGTATTTTCGTCTTTAAATTCAACCTTTGTTCCTGTAGGGTCACCTTTTCTTAAATAGCCGTCAGAAACATAGCCATTGAAGTCGCCGCTTGTCTTAAAAGAAATGTAAGGACCGGCACTGAGTTTTACACGTTTACTAAGCTGATAAGCTGCCAGTACAGGTATGGAAAAGTATGAAGCTCTGAATTTTGTTTTTACTCTTCCTGTCCAGTTACCTGATAGGCGTTCGCCACCATCACCAATAATTTCCATACCGTAGTTCTTTACGCGGGCCTTTGCTTCCATTCCTTTGTTCTCGAGGCGAAGGCCTAATATTATTCCCCATTCTTTTTCTTTGCCAAGCCATTTGGTAATTTGGCCTTCAAGGGACAAGTTAACGTTTGGACTATATCCTGTTAACGCTCTGATTTCTTCTGGGAGTGGCAATGGAGTAGCGCCGCCAATATTAATTCCGGCTCTGACTTCATATTCCAATCCATGTAGGGCAGACCAAATAATTCCATGATTACGATCTTCTTGTGCTTGTGATTGGGAAATTGCACAGACTATTATCAGGCAAAATAGTAATATATTTTTTTTCATATCTTAATCGTTTACTTTGTCAGTATAACTTAACTCAACTTCATCAATGTATAAGGTACTTCCTACTGCTCCTTCAAACAAATCTCCTTTTATACTTGAAGAAAAAACAATAGCTAAATTATATTTCCCTTCTTCTAATTTTTGAATGTCTATCGTTTTCCCAGGCTTAGTAACAAATGGTAAATTAAATTCTATCCATTGATCGCTTTCCTTGGCATTGTCAATTCGGGCAATGGAGACAATGTTCGGGCTTGTAAATATATTGGTTCCATCTAATGTTTCCACTTTATCATCAGTTTCGTAGAATACACCATATATGTCGCAAATATCTTTCCTACCTGAAACGACTTGCCCACCTACAGAGAACTCAGCGCCAGCTTTATATTTGTAATAGCCTTTAAGGGCAGTTGGTATGTGAGTGAATGGAATACCAAACTTTGTTGCTTTCACTACTTCAGGAATTACAATTTGAAAACTACCTGTAAACAAATTACCTGCTGCAATATACATTTTGAGTGTAGCTCCCCAAAAACCTGTACTTTTGGTAGTAAGTTTAACACAGTTACCTTTTACCCCGTTAGAAGCTGGACTGGTAGGATAGTCTTCCGGAGCAGCATTTACCCCTGTGTAGTTAAAACCTGCATTGGCATTAGTCCAATCCATGTAATTCCCGAGAACGTCAGTCTCTCGAAAGTTGTAATATATAGTACTGCCGTCTTTACCAACGTAGGGGATAGTCTCTTCGAAATGAAAAGAAGTTGGAATACCAGAAAAGACAGCACTTACTTCATATGTTTTCTTCCAATGTCCGTCTTCGGAAGTTACTATATACGTTTGAGGTGTAGTAAAATCTCTTACAGTTCCACTTGCAGGGTTAATTGTTGCTCCTGCTGTTAAAGTAAATTCTGGAGCAAGTTTTGTGATATCTGCACCTGTCTTTAATATTAATGTGATTTGTTCGTCTCCGATAATGGGAGTACGGTTTAACACATCTCCTGGGACTGTGCATGTCTCAATGTCTGCTTCTGCGTTGGGAGCTTCTTCTTTGATACATGAGGTTACTGTGAAGCCTATAAAGAGGTAAACCATCAAATTCTTTAGTCTCATTTGTTTCTGCTTTTATTAATAACTAATTAGTGTGTTAAAATCTTTGGCACTTAATTATAAACAAGATAACGGCTACAAAGTTACGTTTCTTTTTTTCTTTTTCGTATTTTTGCATCATAAAAACCCTAAAATAGATGACTGAAGCCGAAAGAAAACAAATAATAGACTTGGTGCAGCGTGAAGTGGTGCCCGCCATCGGATGTACGGAACCTATCGCCGTTGCTTTGTGTGTGGCGAAAGCGACCGAAACCTTAGGAACAAGACCGGAGAAGATAAATGTCTTGCTAAGCGCCAATATCCTGAAAAACGCAATGGGGGTGGGGATTCCCGGTACGGGTATGATTGGACTGCCCATTGCCATAGCGTTGGGGGCACTGGTGGGCAAGTCGGAATATCAGTTGGAAGTGCTGAAAGACAGCAATCCTGCTGCTGTGGATGAAGGCAAACGCTTTATCGCTGAGAAGCGCATCAACATATCGCTGAAAGAGAATATTTCGGAGAAACTCTATATAGAAGTATGTTGTGAGTCCGGAGAAAACAAGGCTACCGCCATTATAGCAGGCGGGCATACCACCTTTATATATATAGCCCGGAATGGTGACATCCTTTTCAGCAGGCAAAATGCAAGCAGTGAAGAGACGAAAGAGCAGACTGTGGATTTGACGTTGCGCAAAGTGTATGACTTTGCCATGGACGCTCCGTTGGATGAAATCCGTTTCATCCTTGAGACTGCCCGCCTGAACAAAGCGGCGGCTGAAAGTTCTTTCGATAAGAACTACGGTCATGGTCTGGGCAGGATGTTGCGCGGCACTTATGAACATAAGATATTGGGGGATAGTGTGTTCTCACATATCCTTTCTTATACGTCCGGTGCATGCGACGCCCGTATGGCAGGGGCCATGATACCGGTGATGAGTAATTCGGGAAGTGGAAATCAGGGTATTTCCGCTACGTTGCCCGTACTGGTTTATGCCGAGGAGAACGGCAAATCGGAAGAAGAGCTGATACGTGCGCTCATGCTCAGTCATCTGACTGTGATTTATATCAAACAAAGTTTGGGCCGTTTGTCCGCTTTATGCGGCTGTGTGGTAGCTGCTACGGGTTCCAGTTGTGGCATCACATGGCTGATGGGAGGCACCTACGAGCAGGTGGCCTTTGCCGTTCAGAACATGATTGCCAACCTCACCGGAATGATTTGCGACGGAGCCAAGCCCAGTTGTGCTTTGAAGGTGACTACGGGCGTTTCTACGGCCGTCCTTTCGGCTATTATGGCAATGGAAAATCGTTGCGTTACTTCTGTTGAAGGGATTATCGATGAAGACGTGGACCAAAGTATCCGTAATCTGACGAAGATAGGTTCCAAAGGAATGGACGAAACGGACAAACTGGTACTGGAAATAATGACGGGAAAGCAGTGATTAAGTGATTAACGATCAGGGATTAATCGCAACATTAATAATATGTGCCATTGATAAACTAATCCCTAATCGCTAATTCCTAATTCTTATTTACAGCATCCGTCGCCGCAGTCTCCACAATCGCATCCGCCATTGCATCCACCGCCGCATCCGCCGCCACTCATCATGCGTGCCATTTCTGCCAGCTCATCGTTGGTGGCCGGGCGGTTTTCCGTAACTTCACCCACGAAGTTCAGGTCGCAGCCTGCCAAGGGGTGATTCATGTCCATTACCACTACATCGTCTTTTACTTCGACTACGCTTCCATTGATGCGTTGGCCTTCCGAAGTCATCAAAGGAATTACGGCGCCTTCCACTACGCGTTCGCTATCGAATTTGCCTTCTATCTCGAAGATGTTTTTGGGCAGGTCGATGACGTGTTCTTCGTCATATTCACCGTAAGCCTCTTCTGCTTTGATTGTAAAGTCGAATTTATCGCCTTTTTTCAAGTCTTTCACTTGGCTTTCAAAAGCTTCCAAAGTCAGGCCCAATCCGGAGATGAACTGGAAGGGGTGTTCTGCAGGAGCTTCTTCTGTGAATTCTTTTTCTCCGTTTTCGATTGAGTACAGCTTATATGCTAAGGTGATGTACTTGTTTTCTACTGTTTCCATTAATTTGTTATTGTTTAGTAAATACTGTTGTTCTGTCTCTAAAGTGGCAAAGGCAATGCGAATATCCGCATAACTTCAGAGGCGCACCCCGCCTTTGCCCGGTGCGCAAAGATACGAATATTTTGTTTCGTGGGAGGAAGCGCTCCGGTAAATTTCAGATTATTAAGTGCGTTGTGACTCTTGGATATGCTCTTCAAAACTATCCGAATCTTTTTATTTGAGCCTTATAAGTGATAAAATAAGATTTTAAAGCATGATTTTCTTACGATTATTCATGTTTATATCTTTTTTTTCTTCAATTTGTTTGGAGTTTATAAAAAAGCACTTACCTTTGCAGCATAATTATACGAGACAATAAATAAAAGAACAATAAAGACAATTTGGTTATGAATCTACATACATCTATTAACCTGGCAGTCCTGCATATTATTCGCGTCGTGGTGGTGGCATCAAGAGCGTGAGAAAGGTTATGTATGTATTCGTACGGTAAAGATATTTATAATAAGCCTTTCTCATTCCGGTGAGAAAGGCTTTTTTCATAAAAGGAGACAGATAAGATGAAACATCAGTTACGCAGTTCGTTCAGCACGCAAGGCCGCCGCATGGCAGGCGCTCGTGCATTGTGGACGGCCAATGGCATGAAGAAAGAACAAATGGGAAAACCCATCATTGCAATAGTCAATTCTTTTACTCAGTTTGTTCCGGGGCATGTGCATCTGCATGAAATAGGTCAGTTCGTAAAGAAAGAGATAGAAAAGCAAGGCTGCTTCGCCGCCGAATTCAATACGATTGCCATCGACGACGGCATTGCAATGGGGCATGACGGTATGTTGTATTCCTTGCCGTCGCGCGACATCATTGCCGACAGTGTGGAGTACATGGTGAATGCCCATAAGGCGGATGCCATGGTCTGCATCAGCAATTGCGATAAGATCACTCCGGGTATGCTCATGGCGGCGATGAGGCTGAACATCCCTACGGTGTTCGTTTCCGGCGGCCCTATGGAAGCCGGAGAATGGAACGGGCAGCACCTCGACCTGATTGATGCCATGATTAAGTCGGCTGACGAAAGCGTGAGCGATCAGGAAGTTGCCAAGATCGAACAACACGCATGTCCCACTTGCGGATGTTGTTCGGGCATGTTCACCGCCAACTCCATGAATTGCCTGAATGAAGCAATAGGACTGGCGCTTCCGGGTAACGGCACGATTGTGGCTACGCATGAGAACCGGAAGAAACTGTTTGAGGATGCAGCCAGACTGATTGTTGAAAATGCGTATAAATACTATGAGGAGGGAGACGAAACGGTGCTTCCCCGCAGCATTGCCACCCGCGAGGCGTTTCTGAATGCGATGACGCTGGACATTGCAATGGGCGGATCTACGAATACGGTGCTTCACTTGTTGGCAGTGGCGCATGAAGCCGGGGCGGATTTCACAATGGATGATATTGATATGCTGTCCCGCAAAACTCCCTGCCTGTGTAAAGTGGCTCCCAATACTCAGAAATATCATGTACAGGATGTTAATCGTGCCGGCGGCATCGTGGCCATTATGGGCGAACTTGCCAAAGGAGGACTGGTGGATACGAACGTGCATCGTGTGGACGGAATGACATTGGCGGAGGAGATAGACCGGTACTGCATCACCAGTCCTAATGTTTGCAAGGAAGCGATCGGGAAATATACCAGTGCCGCTGCCGGAAAATTCAATCTGGAACTCGGTTCGCAGGGGGCTTATTATAAGGAATTGGATACGGATCGTGCCGAGGGATGTATTCGTGACTTGCAGCATGCTTATAGCAAGGACGGCGGTTTGGCTGTGCTGAAAGGAAATATTGCACAGGATGGTTGTGTGGTCAAGACAGCCGGAGTGGACGAAAGCATCTGGAAGTTTACCGGCCCTGCCAAAGTTTTCGATTCACAGGAAGCTGCGTGCGACGGTATCTTGGGCGGAAAGGTGGTCAGCGGCGATGTTGTCGTCATTACCCATGAAGGCCCGAAAGGTGGGCCGGGCATGCAGGAGATGCTGTATCCTACTTCCTATATCAAGTCCCGCCATTTAGGCAAGGAATGTGCGTTGATCACCGACGGACGCTTTAGCGGCGGCACTTCCGGACTGAGCATCGGACACATCTCTCCCGAAGCTGCGGCGGGCGGCAATATCGGTAAGATTCAGGACGGCGACATCATCGAGATAGATATACCGAACCGTTCTATCAATGTGAAGCTGACGGATGAGGAACTGGCTGCACGTCCTATGACGCCGGTGACGCGCGACCGTCGGGTGTCCAAAGCATTGAAAGCGTATGCCAGCATGGTGAGTTCGGCAGACAAAGGGGCTGTAAGGCTGATAGATTAAAGAAAGTTTTAATAGAAATATACTTGACTTGATGGAAAACTTAATAACAGGCGCGGAAGCATTGATGCGTTCTTTGGAACATCAGGGGGTAAAGACCATTTTCGGTTACCCGGGTGGCAGTATCATGCCCGTATTCGATGCTTTATACGACCATAGAAAGAATCTGAATCATGTTCTGGTGCGCCATGAACAGGGAGCTGCACATGCGGCACAAGGCTATGCGCGTGTGTCGGGTAAGGTGGGCGTATGCCTGGTTACCAGCGGTCCGGGCGCAACGAACACCATTACAGGTATTGCGGATGCCATGATAGACAGCACGCCGGTTGTTGTCATTGCCGGACAGGTTGCTACGGGATTCCTTGGAACCGATGCCTTTCAGGAGGTGGATCTGGTGGGCATTACGCAGCCCATCACGAAGTGGAGCTATCAGATCCGTCGTGCGGAAGATGTGGCATGGGCAGTGGCCCGCGCTTTCTATATAGCGCAGAGCGGACGTCCCGGTCCGGTTGTGCTGGACTTTGCCAAGAACGCTCAAGTGGATAAGACGGAATATGTGCCTACCAAAGTGGATTACGTGCGCAGCTATCTGCCTGTACCCGAAATGGAACCGGAAGCCATACAACAGGCTGCCGATTTGATAAATGCGGCGGAACGTCCGTTGGTGCTGGTGGGGCAGGGCGTGGAGCTTGGCAATGCGCAGAACGAACTGCGTACTTTCATCGAAAAGGCGGATATGCCTGCCGGTTGCACCTTGTTGGGGCTTTCCGCATTGCCAACGGAGCATCCTTTGAACAAGGGGATGCTGGGCATGCATGGCAATCTGGGGCCGAATATCAATACCAATAAGTGCGATGTGCTGATTGCGGTAGGCATGCGTTTTGACGATCGTGTGACGGGCAAGTTGTCCACGTATGCGTCGCAGGCAAAAATAATCCATTTCGATATTGATCCGGCAGAGATAGACAAGAATGTGAAAACGGATGTTGCCGTATTGGGCAACTGTAAAGATACCCTGGCTGCAGTGACCGAATTGCTGAAACCTGCCGGACACAAGGAATGGCTCGACAGCTTCTTGCCTTATGAACAGATGGAGGAAGAAAAGGTGATCCGTCCGGAGTTGCATCCGGCAGGCGACACACTGAGCATGGGCGAGGTGGTGCGTGCCGTCAGTGAGGCTACAAACAACGAAGCCGTTTTGGTGACGGATGTGGGCCAGAACCAAATGATGTCTGCCCGCTACTTTAAATATAGCAAGGAACGCAGCATTGTCACTTCCGGCGGTTTGGGTACAATGGGCTTCGGCCTTCCTGCCGCTATCGGCGCCACTTTCGGACGTCCCGACCGTACCGTTTGCGTCTTTATGGGCGACGGCGGTTTGCAGATGAATTTGCAGGAACTGGGTACGGTGATGGAGCAGAAAGCTCCCGTTAAGATGATTTTGCTGAACAATAACTTCCTGGGTAACGTTCGTCAATGGCAGGCTATGTTCTTCAACCGCCGTTACTCGTTCACTCCGATGATGAACCCGGACTATCTGAAGATTGCTTCCGCCTACGGTATTCCGGCGCGTCGGGCGCTTACCCGTAAGGAACTGGCGGAAGCCATTGAAGAGATGATTTCGACAGACGGCCCGTTCTTGCTGGAAGCTTGCGTAGAGGAGGAAGGAAATGTTATGCCGATGACGCCTCCGGGTGGCTCTGTGAACCAGATGTTGCTGGAATGCTGATATAAATGAAGAATTATGAATTCTTCACTTATCATTCTTAATTAAAAAAAGTATGGACAAGACATTATATACAATTATCGTTCATTCGGAGAACTTTGCAGGTTTGCTGAATCAGGTAACGGCTGTTTTCACCCGCCGGCAAATCAATATCGAGAGCCTGAATGTTTCGGCATCCTCTATCAAGGGGGTACATAAATATACCATTACTGCCTGGACAGATAAAGACACTATCGAGAAGGTGACGAAACAAATCACCAAAAAGATAGATGTGTTGCAGGCGCACTATTTCACAGATGATGAAATCTACCAGCACGAGATTGCGCTCTACAAGCTGACGACTCCCACGCTGGAAGAAAAACCGGAAGTGTCTAAGGTGATCCGCAAATATAATGCGCGTATCGTAGAGGTTAACTCCGTATTCTCCATTGTGGAGAAAAACGGTATGAGTGAGGAAATAACCAATCTCTACGAAGAGCTGAGCGCTTTGGGGTGTGTGCTCCAGTTTGTGCGTTCCGGACGTGTTGCCATCACTACGAGCTGCTTTGAACGTGTCAACGAGTATCTGGCAGATCGTGAAACAAAATATCGTCAGAGTAAAGAACAACAAGGACAATGAGTGAAAATAACAAGATAGGTACTTATAAGTTTGTGGCCGAACCGTTTCATGTGGACTTCACCGGCCGCCTCACAATGGGGGTGCTTGGCAACCATCTGCTGAACTGCGCGGGATTTCATGCGACGGAACGCGGTTTCGGCATTGCAACCTTGAATGAGGATAATTATACATGGGTGCTTTCCCGGCTGGCTGTCGAACTGGACGAGATGCCGTACCAATACGAGGATTTTTCCATCCGGACATGGGTGGAGAATGTCTACCGTCTCTTCACCGACCGTAATTTTGCCATTATCGACAAGGACGGAAAGAAGATAGGATATGCCCGTTCCGTATGGGCGATGATCAGCCTCAATACCCGCAAACCCGCCGACCTGCTGGCTTTGCATGGAGGCAGCATCGTGGATTATGTGTGCGACGAGCCTTGCCCCATTGAAAAGCCTTCGCGCATAAAGGTCGCTTCTGCGGAGCCGGCTTCTTCTCTCAATGCCAAGTATAGCGATATTGACATCAACGGACACGTAAACAGTATCCGCTATATCGAGCATATCCTCGATTTGTTCCCGATAGAACTGTATAAGGAGAGCCGCATCCGTCGTTTTGAAATGGCCTACGTAGCCGAGAGCTATTACGGTGACGAGCTCACTTTCTATAAGGACTATGCAGGCGACGGCGCGTATGATATAGAAGTGAAAAAGAACGGCAGCGAAGTGGTTTGCCGTTCTAAAGTAATATTTGTAAAGAAATAATTTATTAACCAATCAGTTGGCATAAGCCACAAATAAAAATTAAAACAAAAAATGGCACAATTGAATTTTGGCGGTGTTATTGAGAATGTAATGACCCGCGAAGAATTTCCTTTGGAAAAAGCACGTGAGATTTTAAAGGATGAAACAATCGCAGTTATCGGTTATGGTGTACAAGGTCCCGGTCAGGCTTGCAACCTGCGCGACAATGGTTTCAACGTAATCGTAGGCCAGCGTCAGGGTAAGACTTACGAGAAGGCAGTGGCAGACGGATGGGTTCCGGGTGAAACTCTGTTCAGCATTGAGGATGCTTGCCAAAAGGGTACTGTCATCATGTGCCTGTTGTCCGATGCGGCTGTTATGTCTGTATGGCCCACGATGAAACCGTACTTGACGGCCGGAAAGGCACTTTACTTCTCTCATGGTTTCGCTATCACATGGAGTGACCGTACGGGTGTGGTTCCTCCCAAGGATATTGACGTTATCATGGTTGCTCCTAAGGGATCGGGTACATCACTCCGTACAATGTTCCTCGAAGGCCGCGGCTTGAACTCTTCTTATGCTATCTATCAGGATGCTACCGGAAAGGCTTTGGACAGAACCCTTGCACTGGGCATCGGTATCGGTTCGGGTTATTTGTTCGAGACTACTTTCATTCGTGAAGCTACTTCCGACCTGACCGGTGAACGCGGTTCTTTGATGGGAGCTATCCAGGGATTGTTGTTGGCTCAGTACGAGGTTCTGCGTGAAAACGGCCACACTCCGTCGGAAGCGTTCAACGAAACAGTTGAGGAACTGACGCAGTCATTGATGCCGTTGTTTGCAAAGAACGGTATGGACTGGATGTATGCCAACTGCTCTACTACTGCCCAACGCGGTGCTCTCGACTGGATGGGCCCGTTCCACGATGCTATCAAGCCGGTGGTGCAGAAGTTGTATCAGAGCGTTAAGTCGGGTAACGAAGCCCAGATTTCTATCGACAGCAACTCTAAGCCCGACTATCGTGAGAAACTGAATGCAGAGCTGAAAGCGTTGCGTGAGAGCGAGATGTGGCAGACTGCCGTAACGGTTCGCAAGCTCCGTCCGGAAAACAACTGATCTCCGGTGCGGACTTCTGAATAAGAGAAGAGGTTGTCTCAGGTTTGAAGATTGCTCTGGATAATACAGGGTGGTCAGTTAATTCAAATTTGGGGCAATCTCTTTTTCATTGCCTGCCGTTCACCTTCTTCACGTATTCGAGCAGTTGCTTGTAGAAAGCATGGTGTCCCAGAGTAGATGCTTCTCCCAATATGACGAGTTTCATGCGTGCCCTTGTTATTGCCACGTTCATCCTGCGCAAATCATTCAGAAATCCTATTTGGCCATCTTCATTGGCGCGTACCAGACTGATGAAAATCACGTCACGCTCCTGCCCCTGAAATCCGTCGACGGTGTTGACCGTTATCAGGCTGCGGTAAGGACGCAGGGTGGCGCTGCCTTTTATCTTTCCCCGCAGGTATTGCACTTGCGCCTTGTAGGGCGAGATCAGCCCGAAGTCGATACGTTCCTCAAGAATACGGCTTCCGCCTATCCGCAGGATGTATGCTTCCAGTTCTTTCAGCAGTAAATGGGCCTCCTCCTTGTTGATGCGTCCGAATGTTTCCCCGACAAACTCTTCCTTGAAGTCCATGTCGGAAGTGTCGATCCATGTGACGGGAGTGTCCCAGTCCAATATTCCCCGGTGGCGTATTTCGGGAGCCGCCTCCAGTTCCCCGTCATAAAACCAATTCGAGGAGAAGCGCATAATGTCCTCGTGCATACGGTACTGCACTTTCAGTAGGGATACGGCAGACGGCTTGTTGGCGGCGACTTTCTCCATCAACGTACGTTCCAGTCCGCCACGTGCGGCTTCATAACATTTAATGGTGGGCGGCAACTGGCAATGGTCCCCTGCCAGCACCACCCGGTCTGCCTTGCGGATGGCTATCCAGCAGGCGGCTTCCAGGGCTTGGGCGGCTTCGTCGATGAACAGTGTGCCGAAGCGGCGGCCGTTTAAGAGACGGTGATTGCTGCTCACCAGCGTGGAGGCAATGACGTGGGCGCTGTCAAACAGTTCGGTGTTGATCTGTACTTCCAGCGCTGTGGCGCGGTCGCGCAAGCGGCTCATGCGGCTGCGTATTCCCTCGCGTTCATCATAACTGCCGCGGCGGGCTCTGCCACCCAGTTGCCTCAGTTCCTTACGGATGCTCCATAATTCGGGATAAAGCGGATGGTTCTCGAAGCGGCGTTCGTAAGTGAAAGAGAGCATCTTGTCATTGACGCGTGTGGGATTGCCGATTCGTAAAACATTCACGCCTCTGTCCACCAGCTTTTCAGAAATCCAGTCCACTGCCATATTGCTTTGTGCGCAGACCAGCACTTGGGGTTCGCGGTGCAATGTTTCGTAGATAGCCTCTACGAGCGTAGTGGTTTTGCCCGTTCCCGGAGGTCCATGCACGATGGCTACGTCGCGGGCGCATAGCACCTTGTTGACGGCTGTCTCTTGGGTAGAGTTCAACCAGGGGAAGCGCACCGGATAGAGTTCGCGGAACCCGGCTTTCATCGTACCCAGCAGTGTGTCCCGCAGTTCGGCGAGGCGGTTGCCTTTGGCACGAAGAACATCTTCCAGCGCCTCGAACATCGTGCGGTAGGAGGTTTCGTCGAAGTAGAGCTGAACGCCGAGGTTGTCGGCAGACTGTATATCCATAACAGCTCCTGCGCCGGGCATAACCACTACCATACGCACATCGTCCGCATAACTGACGGTGGCCGTAAAATTAAAATAAGTGATCTTTCCGTCGGCCGATTGGCGGAAAAAGCAGACAGGACGTCCGAATTCGAAATTATGTTCTATATCGGTGTTTTCGGTATGCGTAACCTCTATTACTAATTGGTTCAGGGAGTTATAGTAACTTCGCCCCGGTGAGGCAGGATACCAGCAGAGTCCCCGTTTGACTTTCCGGGCGACACCCATATTTTCTGTTTGCCGCTTGAACTCTTCTTTCTCGTATTCGTACTCCATGCGTAACAGGAGTTGCTGCCGTTGAATATGTATAATAGGAGATTGTATGTCGCTCTTTTCGTTCATTCTTATCATTGTAAAGCTCTGTGAGACCTGTCTCCTCTGTGGAGATTATTCTTTTGCAAAGGTAATAAATCCCCGCCGTTGGGGGAAGAAATGCTTTCTTTTGTTAAACTTTTCCTTGTTCTATTTTGTTTATTATATTAATTTGTAATCTTTACAATATTGAAAAACTAAAAAATAAGAGTGGTTATGGTTTATGATTTGACAATGCTTAAAGCGTTTTATTCGCTTTATGAGGGGAAGATAGGGCGCATCCGGACTGTGTTGCAACGTCCGCTGACTTTAGCAGAAAAAATTTTGTATGCTCATTTGTATGATGAGAGAAACGTGAAAAACTACAAACGCGGCGAGGACTACGTAAATTTCCGTCCCGATCGTGTTGCCATGCAGGACGCAACTGCACAGATGGCATTATTGCAGTTTATGAATTCGGGACGCAATGAAGCGGCTGTTCCTTCAACCGTACATTGCGACCATCTGATTCAGGCATATAAAGGAGCCAAAGAAGACATTGCCACCGCTACCAAAACCAACGAGGAAGTCTATCGTTTTCTTCGTGATGTCTCTTCCCGTTACGGCATCGGCTTTTGGCAGCCCGGAGCAGGCATCATTCATCAGGTCGTACTGGAAAACTACGCTTTTCCGGGCGGCATGATGATAGGCACCGACTCCCATACTCCGAACGCCGGTGGTTTGGGCATGGTGGCTATCGGCGTTGGCGGTGCCGATGCGGTGGATGTGATGACCGGCATGGAGTGGGAACTGAAGATGCCCCGCCTGATCGGTGTGCGTCTCACCGGAGCGCTGAGTGGGTGGGCAGCCCCCAAGGACGTTATTTTGAAGCTGGCGGGAATCCTGACTGTGAAGGGCGGGACAAATGCTGTTATCGAATACTTCGGTCCGGGCACTGCTTCGCTTTCGGCCACCGGAAAAGCCACGATTTGCAACATGGGCGCGGAGGTAGGAGCCACCACCTCGCTTTTCCCTTACGATGAACGCATGGCAACCTACCTGAAAGCCACCGGACGCGAAGAAGTGGCGGACATGGCTACTGCCGTTGCCGCAGAGCTTCGTGCAGATGACGAGGTGATGGCCAATCCGCAGAAGTACTATGACCGTATTATTGACATAGACCTTTCTGCATTGGAGCCTTACATCAACGGACCGTTTACGCCGGATGCGGCTACGCCCATTTCAGAGTTTTCCGAGAAGGTTTTGAAGAACGGTTATCCCCGTAAAATGGAAGTGGGGCTCATCGGCTCCTGCACCAATTCGTCCTATCAGGATTTGAGCCGCGCCGTCTCTTTGGCGCGTCAGGTTACGGAGAAAAACCTGCATGTGGCTGCTCCCTTGATTGTCAATCCGGGTTCGGAGCGCATACGCGCCACAGCGGAACGCGACGGCATGATCGGCGTCTTTGAAGAGGTAGGAGCTACGATCATGGCAAATGCCTGCGGCCCTTGTATCGGGCAATGGAAGCGTGTGACGGACGATCCCGTCCGCAAGAATTCCATCGTGACTTCCTTCAACCGTAACTTTGCCAAGCGCGCGGACGGCAATCCGAATACGTATGCGTTTGTGGCTTCTCCCGAACTGACCATGGCGCTGACCATTGCCGGAGATTTATGTTTCAATCCGCTAAAGGACACGCTGATCAGTGCCGACGGCAAAAAGGTGAAGCTCTCCGAACCGGTGGGGGAGGAGTTGCCGCCGAAGGGATTTATGGCAGGCAGCGAGGGATATACCGCGCCTTCCGGTGTAAAGGCGGACATTGTGGTGGATCCCCGGTCGCAACGCTTGCAACTGCTCACCCCGTTTCCTGCTTGGAATGGGGAGGATTTGCTCAATATGCCTTTGCTGATTAAGACGCAGGGCAAATGCACCACCGACCACATCTCGATGGCGGGTCCATGGCTTCGTTTCCGGGGGCATCTGGAGAATATCTCGGATAATATGCTGATGGGGACTGTCAATGCTTTCAACGGTGAGACGAACAAGGTGTGGAACCGTTCTACAAATACGTACGAAACGGTTTCCGGTACGGCGAAGCTGTATAAGTCCGAGGGTATTCCTTCCATTGTCGTAGCCGAAGAGAATTACGGCGAAGGCTCCAGCAGGGAACACGCTGCTATGGAACCGCGTTTCCTGAATGTGCGTGTCATACTGGCAAAGAGCTTCGCGCGTATTCACGAGACGAACCTGAAGAAACAGGGCATGCTGGCGTTGACCTTTGCCGACAAGGCGGACTATGACAAGGTGCAGGAACACGACTTGCTTTCCGTTGTCGGTTTGAGGAACTTTGCTCCGGGACGCAACCTGGAGGTGGTGCTTCACCATGAGGACGGCAGCAAGGAGAGCTTCGAAGTACAACATACTTATAATGAACAGCAGATAGGCTGGTTCCGTGCCGGCTCTGCATTAAATGCACGATAGAATATGGAAAAAATTACTGTACCTTTTATTACGGGTGACGGAGTTGGGGCAGAGGTGACCCCGTCCATGCGGACCGTTGTGGACGCAGCCCTGAAAAAAGCCTATGGGGGCAGCCGGAGCATAGAGTGGAAAGAGGTTCCGGCGGGCGAACGGGCGTTTCATGAAACCGGCTCTTGGCTGCCGGAAGAGACAATGGAGGCGTTCCGGAAGCATAAGATAGGCATTAAGGGACCGCTGACTACGCCGGTGGGCGGCGGCATCCGTTCGTTGAACGTGGCGTTGCGTCAAGCGCTCGACTTGTATGTGTGCCTGCGCCCTGTGCGCTGGTATAAAGGCGTAGTCTCTCCGGTGAAAGAGCCGCAGAAGGTAAACATGTGTGTGTTTCGCGAAAATACCGAGGACATCTATGCCGGCATCGAATGGGAAGCCGGAACGCCGGAGGCGGAAAAGTTCTATCGTTTCCTGCATGAGGAGATGGGGGTGGCTAAGGTGCGTTTTCCCGAAACCTCTTCCTTTGGCGTGAAGCCTGTCTCCAAAGAAGGGACGGAACGGCTGGTACGTGCGGCATGCCTCTATGCGCTCCAAAACCACCTTCCCTCCGTTACGCTGGTACACAAGGGGAACATCATGAAGTTCACCGAAGGCGGTTTCAAGAAATGGGGATATGAATTGGCGGAGCGCGAGTTCGGCAGGGAGATAGCGGACGGACGTCTTGTCGTTAAGGACTGCATCGCTGACGCTTTCTTGCAGAACACGCTGCTTGTTCCCGAAAACTATTCGGTCATCGCCACTCTGAACCTGAACGGCGATTACATTTCCGACCAACTGGCTGCCATGGTGGGCGGCATCGGCATCGCTCCCGGAGCCAATATCAATTACGCGACAGGACATGCCATTTTTGAGGCGACCCATGGTACGGCTCCCGACATTGCGGGAAAGGATATTGTGAATCCCTGTTCCATCATTCTTTCGGCTGTGATGATGCTTGGGCATTTGGGCTGGAAAGAGGCGGCTTCGCTGATAGAGGACGCTCTGGAGAGCAGCTTTGCGGAAGGGCGTGCCACTGCCGACCTGGCCCGTTTCATGCCGGGTGGCGTCTCGTTGTCCACATCTGCTTTTACACAGGAAATTGTGGAAAGAATAGAACGCTGCGGGAGATAAATGCCATTTACTTAACAAAAACATACATATCATGAAGAAGGAATATCTGATTTATAAACTGTCCGAAGATTTGAAAGAAGCGACCCGGATCGAGAATGAACTGTTCAAGAAGTTTGATGTAAAGCGCGGCTTGCGCAACGAGGACGGAACGGGAGTGCTGGTGGGACTGACCAAGATAGGCAATGTGGTGGGCTACGAGCGTATTCCGGGGGGCGGACTGAAACCTATTCCGGGGAAACTGTTCTATCGCGGTTACGACCTTGAGGACTTGGCGCATGCCATTCTCAAGGAAAAACGCTTCGGCTTTGAGGAAGTGGCCTATCTGCTGCTTTCCGGTCGTCTGCCCGACAAGGAAGAGCTGGCTTCCTTTCGCGAGCTGATCAATGATAATATGCCGTTGGAACAGAAGACGAAGATGAATATCATCGAGCTTGAAGGAAACAACATTATGAATATCCTGGCACGCAGCGTACTGGAGATGTACCGTTTCGATCCGGATGCGGACGACACCTCGCGCGATAACCTGATGCGCCAAAGCATCGAGCTGATTTCGAAATTCCCCACTATCATAGCCTATGCCTTTAATATGCTTCGCCATGCCACTCATGGCCGTTCATTGCATATCCGTCATCCGCAGGAGAATCTTTCGCTTGCAGAGAATTTCCTCTATATGCTGAAGAAGGACTATACGGAACTGGATGCCCGCACCCTCGACCTGCTGCTGGTGTTGCAGGCGGAACATGGCGGCGGTAACAACTCTACGTTTACGGTACGTGTCACTTCCTCCACCGGTACGGACACTTACTCTTCCATAGCTGCGGGCATCGGCTCGCTGAAAGGCCCGCTTCATGGCGGAGCCAATATCCAGGTCACCGACATGTTCCACCACTTGCAGGAGAACATCAGCGACTGGACCAGTGTGGACGAGATAGACACCTATTTTACCCGTATGCTGAACAAAGAAGTGTACAACAAGACGGGACTGATATATGGCATCGGCCATGCCGTCTACACCATCTCAGACCCCCGCGCCCTGCTGTTGAAGGAGCTCGCCCGCGACCTTGCGCGTGAAAAAGGCAAGGAACGGGAGTTTGCCTTCCTTGAACTGCTGGAGGAACGTGCCATTGAGGTCTTTGGCCGCGTGAAGAACAATGGGAAAACCGTTTCGAGCAATGTAGACTTCTATTCCGGCTTTGTATACGAAATGATTGGTTTGCCGCAGGAAATCTTCACTCCGCTGTTTGCCATGGCGCGTATCGTGGGCTGGTGCGCACACCGCAATGAGGAACTGAACTTCGAGGGTAAACGCATCATCCGGCCTGCATATAAGAATGTGCTGGAGGAAGTGGCGTATATCCCTATCAGGAAGCGGTAGGATTTACCTGAGAAACACAAGCGTCGGATCACCTTATTCTTTCCTATATGGGGTATCTTTCTTTCCACCATGGTGGAAAGAAACTTTCTCCATGGTGGAACAAAACTTTCTTCGTGGAGGAAAGAATAAATATTGGCACTCCCGGCGGTAAGCATTTCTGCTCCTTTTTTATAATTCTCGCAAGAAAACGATTTGGAAGTCGCAAGTTTTCTTTATATTTGCCACATCTAAATGAAAGGATATGAGCGAGGAGGGGTTTCATCTGTTTTTGGGAGCGATGTGTGCCACTGCACTTTTTGTATTCATCGCCCTTTATTTCATCAAAGCCGGATATGGAATGTTCCGTACGGCATCATGGGGATATTCCATTAACAACAAGTTGGCATGGGTGCTGATGGAAGCGCCGGTTTTCATTGTCATGTTTTGGCTGTGGGGCAGGAGCGGGGTTGGCTTTTCTGTGCCGGTGTATCTTTTCTTCCTGTTGTTTCAGTTGCATTACTTTCAGAGGTCGTTTGTCTTTCCTTTTCTGCTGAAAGGGAAGAGCCGGATGCCGGTAGCCATTATGGCTATGGGCATTGTGTTCAACGTCCTGAACGGAATGATGCAGGCAGGCGGTTTGTTCTATTTTGCTCCTGAAGGGTTGTATGCCGGTGGTTGGGCCTATTTGCTGAAACCTCACGCCTTGCTGGGAGTGCTGCTGTTCTTTGCAGGCATGTTCATAAATCTTCATTCCGATCACGTGATACGCCATCTGCGCAAGCCGGGCGACACGAGGCATTATCTTCCGGCAAAAGGTCTCTATCGCTATGTCACTTCGGCCAACTATTTCGGTGAATTGGTGGAGTGGACAGGCTTTGCCATACTCACCGCTTCACCCGCTGCATGGGTGTTTGTCTGGTGGACTTTTGCCAATCTCGTTCCCCGTTCCGACGCCATTTACCGCCATTACCGGGCAGAATTCGGGGATGAGGCTGTGGGAAAACGCAAACGCATCATACCTTATGTCTATTGAATAACCGAAACTTCATAATTCACAATTCACGATTCATAATTCACAATTCATAAAGTCGTCACATGGAATCAAAATTATTCACACCGGTCACTTTCGGACCGTTGACTTTGCGCAACCGTACCATCCGTTCGGCTGCTTTCGAGAGTATGTGTCCGGGCAACGCTCCTTCGGATATGTTGCTCAATTATCACCGTTCGGTTGCGGCAGGAGGTATCGGGATGACCACTGTGGCCTATGCCGCCGTTACCCGGAGCGGCCTTTCTTTCGACCGTCAGTTGTGGATGCGTCCCGAAATAATTCCGGGGCTTCGTAGGCTGACCGATGCGGTGCATGCTGAAGGCGCTGCTGCCGGAATTCAGTTGGGACACTGCGGAAACATGTCCCACAAGAGCATTTGCGGGTGTACGCCCGTCGGTGCAAGTGGCGGCTTTAACCTCTATTCGCCCACCTTTGTGCGCGGGCTGCGTGCCGATGAACTGCCGGAACTGGCGCGTGCCTACGGGCGTTCGGTGAATTTAGCGCGTGAGGCGGGGTTCGACGCTGTGGAAATCCATGCGGGACATGGTTATCTCATAAGCCAGTTTCTGTCGCCTGCCACCAATCATCGTAAGGATGAATTCGGCGGGTCTTTGCAGAACCGTATGCGTTTTATGGATATGGTGTTGGAGGAAGTGATGAAGGCTGCCGGCAACGATATGGCTGTACTTGTGAAGATGAACATGCGCGACGGTTTCCGGGGAGGCATGGAGATGGATGAAACGATGCAGGTGGCGAGGCGTCTCGAACAGGCGGGCGTGCATGGACTGGTGCTGAGTGGCGGTTTTGTGAGTAAAGCGCCCATGTATGTGATGCGCGGGGAAATGCCGATTCGCAGCATGACGCACTACATGACGTGCTGGTGGCTGAAGTATGGAGTGCGTATGGTGGGCAAATGGATGATACCGGCGGTTCCTTTCAAAGAGGCTTATTTTCTGGAGGATGCCTTGAAGTTTCGTGCAGAGCTGAAAATTCCGTTGATATATGTAGGCGGACTGGTTTCGCGTTCCAAAATAGACGAGGTGTTGAACGAGGGCTTCGATGCCGTACAGATGGCACGTGCATTGCTCAACGAACCGGGTTTCGTAAACCGGATGCGCGAAGAGGAGGATGCCCGCTGCAATTGTAAGCACAGCAATTATTGCATAGCCCGGATGTACTCCATTGAAATGGCTTGTCACCGGCATCTGGGCGAGGAGCTTCCCGCTTGTCTGAAAAAGGAAATAGAGAAAATTGAAGCCAAAGGGTGATTGGAATTTTTATAACCGGTAATTAATAATTGATAATCGTGAAACTTGCTGTCATAACCGGCGCCGACGGTGGCATGGGAACGGAGATAACGCGTGCTGCGGCTAAGGCCGGATATAGGATTGTTATGGCTTGTTACCGCCCTGAAAAGGCGGAAAAGGTAAAGGAAATGCTGGTGCGTGATACCGGCAATCCGCATATTGAGGTGTTGGGCGTCGACTTGTCCTCACTTGCATCTGTGGCGGCGTTTGCCGAAATTCTTTTGAAACGCGGCGATGCCGTCGGTCTGCTGATGAACAATGCGGGGACAATGGAGACGGAGCGCCGCATCACAGAGGATGGTTTGGAGCGTACGGTAAGCGTCAACTATGTGGCCCCTTATTTGCTGACGCGCAAACTTCTTCCTCTGATGGGAGAAGGAAGCCGTATCGTGAATATGGTGTCTTGTACTTATGCTATCGGACATCTCGATTTTCCGGACTTCTTCCTCCGCGGCAGGAGAGGGGGCTTCTGGCGTATTCCTATTTATAGCAATACGAAATTGGCTCTGACCTTGTTTACGATTAATCTGGCTGCCCGCATCAGGGAAAGGGGCATCGTGGTGAATGCTGCTGATCCGGGAGTGGTTTCCACCAATATTATAACAATGCACATGTGGTTCGACCCGCTGACGGACATTTTCTTCCGTCCTTTCATCCGTACACCGAAACAGGGAGCGGCTACGGCCATTCACCTGCTGCTGGATGAGGATGCCGGAAAGCGTACGGGTACGTTGAATGTGAACTGCCATTCCAAGCGGCTTTCAGGGAAATATACCGGTCATGTGCAGATGCAGGAGCTGTGGAACAGGACGGAAAAGATTGTGGAGAAATGGTTGTGACAAAAAAAGAGCGGGTCTTAACACCCGCTCTTTTTTGTCTTTATGCTTTGCTGACTTTTGTCAGATGGAAAGCTCTCTTAATACGTTTACCAGATCTTTCTTGATAGGCTTGTCATTCTTGATGGCTTTCGTGAAAGGTACATAAACCACTTCATCATGCTCTATGCCGATCATGACATTGCGCTGGCCTTCCATAATGGCGTCGATTGCTGCGGCGCCTAAACGGCTGGCAAGGATACGGTCGTGCGCCGTCGGGCTACCGCCACGTTGCAAATGGCCGAGGATCGTTACACGCACGTCATACTGGGGATACTCGTTTTTCACGCGTTCGGCATAGTGCATCGCACCGCCGGTTAATTCGCTTTCGGCTACAAGCACGATACTGCTGTTCTTTGATTTGCGGAAACCGTTCTTGATGAATTCTTCCAGTTGGTCCACTTCCGTACTGAACTCCGGAATAATGGCCGCCTCGGCTCCGGAGGCGATAGCGCCGTTCAGAGCAAGGAAACCTGCATCGCGTCCCATTACCTCAACGAAGAAAAGGCGCTCGTGGGAAGTCGCTGTGTCGCGAATCTTGTCTACGGCATCCAAAATCGTATTCAAGGCGGTGTCATAGCCGATTGTCGTGTCTGTTCCGTAAAGGTCGTTGTCGATAGTTCCCGGCAGACCGATACAGGGAACGTCGAATTCTTGCGCGAAAATGCGCGCACCTGTCAGAGAACCGTCGCCGCCGATAACCACCAAAGCGTCAATGCCTTCTTTTTTCATGTTGTCATACGCAACCTGACGGCCTTCGGGAGTGGTGAACTCTTTGCAACGGGCTGTTTTCAGAATAGTACCGCCCAGTTGGATGATGTTGCTCACATTCTGGCTTTTGAATTCTTTAATCTCGCCGGTTACCAAACCTTTGTAACCTCTATATATGCCTTTCACTTGAAGTCCGTTGTAAATAGCCGCGCGTGTCACTGCGCGAATAGCTGCGTTCATTCCCGGAGCGTCACCGCCCGATGTTAAGATACCGATACACTTAATTGTTCCCATAACAATCTCCTTATTTAGTGTTAATAATTACCTTAAAAATTTGCTGGCAAAGATAACAAAAGCTTTTTAAATTCGTGATTTTATTGCCTCGGATATTTCTTCCATTAACCATTTGGGCGTGGAGGTGGCTCCGCATATGCCAATGGACTCTGCACCGAGGAGCAGTTCGTTATCTATTTCTTCCGCACTGTCAATCAGGTGCGAGTTCGGATTTACTTTTTTACATTCGCTGAACAGGATTTTTCCGTTGGAGCTTTTCTTGCCGCTGACAAAAAATACCAGGTCGTGCGAGGCGGCGAATTTCTTGATGTTGGGGATGCGGTTGGCTACTTGCCGGCATATGGTATCGTAATACTCGAAAGTGACATCCGGGGATATATGCTCTTTTATATATTCCACTATCTTCTGAAATTCGTCGAGTGATTTGGTGGTTTGCGAATAGAGGCGTATGCTTTTGCTGAAATCCAGCGTTCCGGCTTCTTCCAGCTTTTCAATGACGATTGCCTGCCCTGTGGTCTGTCCCACTAAGCCCAGCACCTCGGCATGCCCGTTTTTGCCATATATGACGATCTGCTTCTCTTCATCATCCTCCTGAATGTACTCCTGCTTGATTTTCTTTTGCAGGCGTAGCACCACCGGGCAGGTGGCGTCGATGATCTCTATGTTGTTGCGCCGGGCGATTGTATAGGTCTCAGGCGGTTCGCCATGTGCCCGTAACAAAACTTTGACGTCATGCAAACGGTTGAACTCCTCATGGTTGATGGTGATGAGGCCCATGGCTTTCAGCCGCTCCACTTCACGACTGTTGTGTACAATGTCGCCCAAACAGTATAAGGTTCCGCCTTTGGTCAGTTCTTCTTCAGCTTTATTGATTGCGGTCACTACTCCGAAGCAGAAACCGGATCCTTCATCTATTTCCACTTTTGCCATATCGCAGATTTTTTGGATTATGCTTTACAAACCTTTTCAAACTGTGCTGCCAGCCATTCCTTTTGTTGTGAGATCGTCATGTGGCTATTGTCCAGCAGCAATGCGTCGTCGGCTTTGCGGAGAGGGCTTACCTCTCTGTTTTGGTCTATATAATCCCGTTGTTTCACATTCTCTAAAATCTCGTCGAAACCGGCTTCCTCCCCTTTGGCTTTCAACTCGTCATATCTGCGCTGTGCGCGGATTTCGGGAGAGGCCGTTACGAAGATTTTCAGTTCGGCATCCGGAAAGACGGTAGTGCCGATGTCGCGGCCGTCCATTACAATGCCTTTGGATTTTCCCATTTCCTGCTGTTGGGCTACCATTGCTTCGCGTACAAAGTCGAGTGCGGCAATGGGACTGACGCGGGAAGATACCTCCATTGTACGAATCTTTTTTTCCACGTTGACACCATTCAGAAACGTGTCGGGACGTCCTGTATCCGGATTCAGTTGAAAAGAAATATGAATGTCTTTAATCTGCTCTTTCAGCTTCTCCGTATCAATGTCGTTGCCGGTGAACAGACCGTTTTCCATACTATATAAAGTGACGGCGCGGTACATGGCTCCGCTGTCAATGTAGATATAACCTATTTCGCGGGCCAGATCCTTGGCCATTGTACTTTTCCCGCATGAAGAAAAACCGTCGATTGCGATTGTAATCTTTTTCATATGAAATGATTTTATACTATATTTATATGGAAATATTCTTTTCGATAGAAAAAAATGAATATTTCAATTAAAATTCCTGCCAAAGATACGGTATTTTTAAAATATCTCGTTACATTTGTGGCACAAAAGCAGAGGAAGGCTTTTGAAGAATTAAAAAAATGAAAATGCACTGCTTATTGTGTGAAAAAACACAGCTAAGCAAAAACAATCGTGGGAAAAGTACTATATTTGCCACAGATGGGAAACACTAATAATTATAGTATAAATTATGGAAATTAAAAAGACACCTAAGGCAGACTTGGAGAACAAAAAGTCAACTTGGCTGCTCGTCGGTTACGTGATTGTGCTCGCGTTTATGTTCATCGCATTTGAGTGGACAAAACGTGATATCAAGATTGATACGAGCCAAGCCATTACCGACCTTGTATTTGAAGAGGAAATAATTCCTATTACGGAACAACCTGAGCAGGCGGCTCCACCACCTCCTCCTGCCGCTCCTCCGATTGCAGAAACCTTGACAATCGTGGAAGATGATGCCGATGTGGAAGAAACTACTATTGCTACATCTGAGGAAACAAATCAAGCTGTAGAAATTAAATATGTTCCAGTAGCCGTTGAGGAAGAAGAACCGGAAGAACAGACTATCTTTGAGGTAGTAGAACAAATGCCGGAATTCCCGAATGGCGGTATGGCCGGCTTGATGCAGTATCTGAGCAAGAACATCAAATATCCTACTATCGCTCAGGAAAACGGTACCCAAGGTCGTGTAACTGTACAGTTCGTTGTTAACAGAGACGGTAGTATCGTAGATGCTAAAGTTCTTAGAGGTGTGGACCCGTATTTGGATAAAGAAGCTATCCGCGTGATCAGTTCCATGCCGAAATGGAAACCGGGTATGCAACGTGGTAAGGCAGTGCGTGTAAAATATACGGTGCCTGTAATGTTCCGATTGCAGTAATAAAATATTTATAACGTGAGGAGGCTGCCTAAAAGCAGCCTCTTTTCATTCTCTGCTATTCTTAAATTGAAATACTTATGTTTACAGCTTCCGAGCTTCTCGAAAAAATAAATTCTCATATTGCAGACCTGCAGTTTGTCCGTACTCCCAAAAGTTTATACGATCCTGTCACCTATGTCTTGTCAATGGGTGGAAAAAGAATCCGTCCCGTATTGATGCTTATGGCTTACAACCTCTACAAGGAGGATGTTGAGTCTGTCTTTTCACCGGCAACGGGTATCGAAGTATATCATAATTATACATTGCTGCATGATGACCTGATGGATCGTGCAGACAAACGTCGTGGAAAAGACACTGTGCATAAAGTCTGGAATGACAACGCCGCCATCCTTTCGGGTGATGCGATGCTGGTGCTGGCTTATCAGTTTATGGCGCAATGTCCGGTGGGGCATCTGAAAGAGGTAATGGACTTGTTCAGCCTAACGGCGCTTGAGATTTGTGAAGGTCAACAGATGGATATGGAGTTTGAACGGCGAAATGATGTGAAAGAGGAGGAATATTTGGAAATGATTCGTCTGAAGACATCTGTTCTGTTGGCTGCGAGCTTGAAAATAGGAGCACTATTAGGGGGCGCTTCTGCAGAAGATGCGGAGCGTTTGTATGACTTTGGTGTGAACATGGGAGTAGCCTTTCAATTGAAAGATGATTTGCTGGATGTATATGGTGACGCCGCTGTCTTTGGAAAGAATATAGGTGGGGACATCTTGTGCAATAAGAAGACTTATATGCTGATCAAGGCTTTAGACCATGCGGATAAGGAGCAGCTGAGCCAATTGGAGTATTGGATCACCATTGCTGACTTTAATCCGGTTGAGAAGATTGCAGCCGTAACCGATTTGTATAATCAGATAGGGGTTAAAGGTCTTTGTGAGAATAAAATGGTAGAATATAGTGACAAGGCTATGGATAGTCTGGCTGCTGTCAGTGTGTCGGATGAGAAGAAAAAAGAGCTGGAAAAACTTATAAAAGAACTGATGTACCGGGAAGTGTAACTAATATTAATCCGATTACCCAATGCCTTATAGGAGATTACCAAATACAGACCAAGCAAGAATACGGGCGCTGAAAGCCGTAGTTGTGAAAGGCGATATATATAATGTATATGATTTGGCAGTGTCTTTAAAAACTCTTACGGATGCCAGAAATTTCCTGATGAAATTTGAGGCTGCCCAAGCGTATTATGCCGAGTGTTTTGAACGCCAGTCGAAAGCCGGGCGTAAGCACCAGTCGAATGTAAAGGTAGCACGCCTTTATATCTCGCATTTTATTCAAGTCTTGAATTTGGCTGTAATCCGTTCGGAAATCCGCACTGCGCATAAAGAGTATTACGGCTTGGACATGAAGAGTAATAATGTACCTGATTTGTCCACTGAAACAGCTCTCGCAGAGTGGGGACGTAAGATCGTTGACGGTGAGAACAGACGTATTTCTCAAGGTGGAATCCCTATTTATAATCCTACCATTGCCAAGGTCAGGGTACATTATGATATTTTTATGGAGAGTTATGAGAAGCAAAAGAATTTGCAGGCCTTGACAGCCCGTAGCCTGGAAACGCTTGCTTCCATGCGTGCCGAGGCTGATGCTTTGATCTTAAATATCTGGAATCAGGTGGAACAGAAATATGCAGGAGTCACACCCAATGAAAAACGCTTGGACTTGTGTCGTGCTTATGGCCTGATTTATTATTATCGTACCGGAGAAAAAGAAGAAATAACGAAATGAGGTTAGTCGATTCACATTCCCACCTTTTTCTGGATGAATTCCAATCTGATTTGCAACAAGTGATGGCCCGCGCTCAAGCAGCGGGAGTAACTCATATCTTCATGCCCAACATCGATAGTACGACCATAGAGCCCATGCTTCGTGTTTGTTCGGAGTACAAAGGATATTGCTTTCCGATGATGGGGCTGCATCCTACTTCTGTAAATGCCGATTATAAGAAAGAACTGGCCATTGTGTCCGAACATTTGGCAATGCCGAATGATTATGTGGCAATCGGTGAAATCGGCATGGATCTCTATTGGGACAAAACTTTCCTGAAAGAACAGCAATTTGTTTTTGAGCAACAGATACAATGGGCGTTGGAATACGAACTGCCCATAGTTATCCACTGTCGTGAAGCATTTGATTATATATATAATGTACTGAAACCTTACAAAACATCTCCTTTGAAAGGCATTTTTCATAGTTTTACAGGTACATTGGAAGAAGCGCTCCGCATATTGGAGTTTCCTGATTTTTCTATTGGTATCAATGGCGTGGTGACATTTAAAAAGTCGAATTTACCGGAAGTTTTGTCAAGCATACCTTTAGCGCGGATAGTCCTTGAAACCGATTCCCCCTACCTTACTCCTGTGCCGAATCGGGGGAAGAGAAACGAGAGTGCGAATGTTAAGGACACCCTGTTAAAAGTAGCCGAAATATATGGAAAGCCGCCTGAGGAAGTGGGCTGCATCACTTCTGAAAATGCCTTAAAAGTGTTTGGAATACTCAAATAAGGTTCCGAAGATTTTAAAGTTTATTAATTTTGAGATTTTATTGCGGATAAAACTTTGATAATGCTGTGGAAGAACAAAAAAAAGAATACATTTGTAGCTGAAAACGCTTGTGGTTCGCATTTTTTTTGTAATTTGCACCCGATTTCGAAAAAGGCGTATATTGGAGAGATGCTCGAGTGGTTGAAGAGGCACGCCTGGAAAGCGTGTATACCCCTAAAGGGTATCCGGGGTTCGAATCCCCGTCTCTCCGCAGTGTGATAAAATGGAGATAAAACAACAAATTATAATAAATAAATTAATTAATTAATCTTAAAAATTAGACACACAATGAAAAAGTTATTTGCAATTGTTGCTGTGATGGGAGTCTTAACATTTGGCTCAACTCAACTTGCTCAGGCTCAAGATGCTCCTGCTGCTGAACAAACAGAACAAGCTGCTCCTGCAGCACAAGCAGCTCCTGCTGACGAAGCTGCCGCTCCTGCTGTTGAAGCTGAAGAAGGCGGTATTCACAAAGAAATCAAAACTAAGTTTATTGAAGGTACTGCATCTTTCATGAGTTTGGTTGCTATCGCATTGGTTATCGGTCTTGCTTTCTGTATTGAACGTATCATTTACTTGAGCTTGGCTGAAATCAACACTAAGAAGTTTATGGCTGCTATTGAAGCTGCTTTGGAAAAAGGCGACGTTGAAGCTGCTAAAGACATCGCACGCAACACAAGAGGTCCTATCGCTTCTATCTACTATCAAGGTTTGATGAGAATTGATCAAGGCATTGACGTTGTTGAAAAGTCAGTTGTTTCTTACGGTGGTGTACAGGCCGGTTACCTGGAAAAAGGTTGCTCTTGGATCACACTGTTTATCGCAATGGCTCCGTCATTAGGATTCTTGGGTACTGTAATCGGTATGGTGCAGGCATTTGATAAAATCCAACAAGTAGGTGATATCTCTCCGACAGTTGTAGCAGGCGGTATGAAAGTTGCCTTGATTACAACTATCTTCGGTTTGATCGTTGCTTTGATCCTGCAGGTATTCTATAACTATATCTTGTCTAAGATTGAAGCTTTGACCAGCGAAATGGAAGATTCTTCTATCTCTCTGTTGGATATGGTTATCAAATATGACTTGAAATACAAAAAATAAGTAAAATGGCTAAGTTATCATATAAAGTATCATACTACGTACTGTACGTAATGTTTGCTGCCATCTTGGTAGTATTGGGCTTGTTCTACTTCGGTGGAGACGCTCAAGGCGATGCAGTACTTATGAGCGTTGACTCTGAAATGTGGCAACCTGCCCAAACTGATGCCTTGATCTATTTGATGTATGGTTTGTTTGGTATAGCTGTCGTTGCTACAGTGGCTGCTTTCCTGTTCCAATTTGGAACTGCCTTGAAAGATAATCCTGGAAATGCATTGAAATCTTTGATCGGTGTAATTATATTGGTTGCCGTTGTTGTTATAGCATGGGCTATGGGTAGTGATGAACCTCTCGTTATCCCGGGTTATGACGGTACGGACAATGTGCCTTTCTGGTTGAAGATCACTGATATGTTCCTTTATTCTATCTACATCTTGTTTGCTGCAACAGTGCTTGCAATCATCTTTAGTAGTATTAAGAAGAAATTATCATAATCAATTGAGATAACTCAATTTAAAGAGTAATTACAATGGCAAAAGGAAAAAGAAAAGTTCCTGATATTAACTCAAGTTCTACGGCGGATATTGCCTTCCTGTTGTTGATCTTCTTCTTGATTACAACGTCTATGGATACTGACCGTGGTTTGGCAAGACGTTTGCCACCTCCACCGGAGCAGGAACAGAACAATGACGATATTAAGTTGAAAGAGCGCAACGTATTGCAAGTCTTCCTGAATATGAACGACCAGTTGATGTGCGGAAACGATTATATCACAACTGATCAATTACGTGCAAAAGCAAAAGAATTTATTGCCAACCCGTATAACGATGATTCCAAACCGGAAAAATACTCAAAAGATATTCCGTTCTTTGGTAACATGATGATTACGGAAAAGCATGTAGTTTCTTTGCGTTGTGACCGTGGTTCTTCTTATAAGGCATATATTGCTGTACAGAATGAGTTGGTTGCAGCTTATAATGAGTTGCGTGATGAACTGGCTCAGGAAAAATGGCAGAAAAATTATGCTGATTTGAACGAGGACCAACAAAAAGCAATTCGTGATATTTATCCTCAGAAGATCTCTGAGGCAGAACCTAAAAAGTACGGAGAAAAGAAGTAATGGGAAAATTTAATAAGACTGGTAAACGTGGAATGCCGGCGTTGAACACTTCTTCTCTGCCTGACCTTATCTTCACCTTGTTGTTCTTCTTTATGATTGTAACAACTATGCGTGAGGTAACATTAAAGGTTGAGTTTAAGGTTCCGCAAGCAACAGAGTTGGAAAAACTTGAAAAGAAGTCTTTGGTTACGTTTATCTATGTAGGAAAACCTACTGCTGAATTCCGTAAGAAATTAGGTAATGAAAGCCGTATCCAATTAAATGACAGTTATGCTGAAGTTGCTGCAATTCAAGATTACATTATTGGTGAACGTGCCAGTATGAAAGAAGAAGACCAGCCGCAGATGACAGTGTCTTTGAAAGTTGACCAAGATACGAAAATGGGTATCGTAACAGATATCAAAGAGGCTCTTCGTAAGGCTTATGCATTGAAAATTAACTATTCTGCGCAACCGCGTCAGTAAAAGTTAGTTCAGACTATATGAATAAAGGCTGCTTGTAAAAACAAGCAGCCTTTATTTTTTATAGGAATTGGGGATAAATGAATATCTTTATTTATTCTGCTTTGTATACTTCCCGGTAAATACATTTTTTTACCTGCTCAAAGTCTTTCTCACATTCCAAGTCGCCATGAGCCATTAATAGCATAGGAAGATAATTATCTCCCACTTTATAAGGTGGTTGCATATATGGTTTTTCCCATAAGGTAAAACCATGCCGTTTATAGAAATTGATTCGTCGTATTGCCATTTTCTCCTCGGGCATTTCTACTTCTAGAATAATGGGCTTGTTGAGCTGCTGGCATAAATGGTTTAAGACATTCTTGCCATGACCTCCATTGCGTAGGGAAGGGTCAATAGCGAAATGCTCTACGTAATAAAAATGTCCGAAATCCCAGTACGTGATAAATCCGACCGGAGTGTCGTGATGAAGAATGATGTTGCAGTAAAAATGGGTTTTAGTATCTGTATAATTACGCAATTCTTCCAATGGGCGATATTCTTCCGAAGGAAAAGAGGCGGTCATCAGTTGTTCCATGTAATTGTACAAGGTTGCATCCTTAGTTGTGATACGTTGAAATTTAATCATAAGTCAGTCTTTTGATGTTTATTATTCAGTATAAAAATTTATGATTCGGCGGAGAGCACGTTGGCACACAGGACAGAATTCCGGATATTCGTTGGTGCGCATGCGGCAGTTATCTGCCGGGCGGAAAATACCCTTTGCAGAGTAGCCTCCTCCTTCATACACACCTGTCGGGTATTTTTCACTTGCACTTATCGGAGTGGGAATAGGAATGTTTGAGGGAAGCATGTCTTTCCATTTCGACGCAAAGTCCACTTGTGTACTGATGTTCTGTTCCCATGGCTCTATATCCAATGGATAAGTGTCTGTCATAATATCGTTGTCATAGAAATATTCATCGGCAAGTCCGCCAAAGCTATGTCCGAATTCATGTACTACTACCGGACGAAACATGGCGTGATGAGCAGTGGTCAGGGTGTAGGAATTATAAATACCTCCACCACCGTACTCTTCCGTATTGGCTAATATGATAATGTGCTCATAAGGGATTCCCGCTAAGGCATCATGTACTGCTCTTACGCGTGATGTGGTCAAATAACGGTCGGAGTAGAATGTACTGAAATGTGAGCTGAAAGCAGTGTGCTTCCATTCGTTCAGTCTTGGCACGCTGACTCCACTGTCTGTGGAAGGGCTGGCGACAGCAACAATATTGAAACGTTTCTTCATGGACTTGAAAGGCTCGTGTGCAAAAAGGCTCTCACAGGCAATACCGGCATCTTTATAGAATGTCTGCATTTCCTGAGGGGTGTATCCTTCTGCGAGGATAGCTACATCAATGCATTTGTCGGCATCTCCATTTTGTAGCAGGTATTTATGCGGAGTAATGTGTGAGTTCCCTTTTTGTGCTATCAACACATCGTCAGGATGTATGGTATGCCTCATGGAGACACGAATGTTGCGGCGCGAATCGAGTAGAATTATTTCTATTTCGGCCGGTTGGAGGGGATACGGAAGAAGGAATGTATTTTCAAATCCCTTTGTTACACTTTTGGCTTCATCTGTTTCCAGCCATTCCTGAAAGAGCGAGGAAAAGGAAGTTGTATAAATAGTCTTTCCACTGGCCGCATCGCGCATGACAATCTGTCCGTTGCCTTGTAATGGAAGTTCCGCCAGATGATGTTTTCTTCCCGCCCATGTGGGGAGAGAGGACAGGCCGTCCAGACAAATGTCTTGTTGGGATGCATTGCCGCTGAATATGTAATCGGCACGAAGCGTTTTGTCTGCAAAATATTCGGCAAATACCTGTGCATATATGGGAGAGACTGCTGTTAGACAGAGTAAAAGTAAAATATATTTTTTCATATTCATTATAGTTTAATTACTTCACAAATATACGATTATTTCGGCACTATCCATATCTTAATATAAATGAGAGACACGAAACTCTATTTTGAATCCCGTATCTCTCATTCCTATTAAAATGCGGTAATGCCGAATTATAAATGCCTACTGTGAGATTTAGATTATTTTATGACGGCTACAAAACCACCACGTGGCAAACACTCTATTGTCAGGTCTGATTTAACATTTGCCAAAGGGATGTTTTCTTCAATGGCAAAATGCTTGTCATCTATACCATCTTTGAATATAGAGATTTTCTTACCGTTAACAGCTATTTTATCCAATGATATATGAAGTGTTTTTGTTTCATTAGTGCCATTGATGCCTCCAATATACCATACGTCGCCTTTACGACGTGCCAGGATTACTTCTTCTCCCGGATAACCGGCTAATAATTTTGTATCATCCCAAGCAACAGGCAGTTCTGACAAAAGTCTCTTCACCGGTTCCGGTAAGCCATAATAAACAGAGGGTCTGTCCGGCATATGCTGCAGCGCTGATTCAAAAATGACCGGCAATGCCAGTTCATGGGCATATGAAGTAATATGAGGATGTTGAGAATTGGAAAAAGTTCCCGGAGTATAATCCATCGGCCCTACAACATTTCTTGTAAAAGGCAAAGTCGCGTTATGTTCGGCAGCCCGATTGGTTAATATTGGAGCGTTATTATACCATTCGGCGCCATATACCCCCTCAACCGACATCATGTGGGGATATGTACGTTGCCACCCTCGCGGAATAGTAGCCCCATGAAAATTAAGCATTAGTTTATATTTTATGGCATCTTCGAGCAAATCTATATAGTAATTCATGGTAGAAACACTGTCACCCGAGAAGAAGTCCACTTTAATACCGGCAATTCCCATTTCGCTCAACCATGCATATTCTTTTTCCCGGTCTTGCTTTTTATTCAAACGGAACAAGGGGCCGGGACCAATCCAGTTTGTACTTGAGTTATACCATAGCAAAGGCTTAATACCCTTGTTTAAAGTATACTTCACAGCATCTTGAAGATTGCCTCCATTGCTCATTTCATCCCATTCCCAATCAATCAAGTTGTAAGGCCAATGCATTTCAGCTGCCAAATCAATATACTCTTTGACTTTTTGATAATCCTTAGAGCCATGGTTATATGCCCAGTATATCCAGGACACCATACCGGGATTTATCCATTCTGTATATTCTACTTTAGAAGGGTCAGAGACGTCAGTTACCAGTGTTGATTCCACAATATCGGACAAACCTCCTATAATGAGTACTCTCCAAGGAGAAACCCATGTTTTTTCAGCGACCTGTTTTTTATCGGCAAGTTTCACTTGGTATCTGTCATTGTTATCACCGTTGGATAAAAGAGAACCGCAATGTCCACGTCTGATATTTGCTTCTGTTATCAGCATAAATACAGAGTCCTGCAGCTCTATGAGTCCGGGATATCCCCAAGAGTTAACTTTGGGACGGCCGGGGAGTTTTCCATCTGTTGATGCCGGAAAAAACTTTTCGTATCCGGGGTCGTATTGCTGCATCCATCTTTTGGCTCCTTGCGGAATATTATATGCCGTATATTCATCAACGACATATTCTTTGTCTGCAATAGTATTAATTTCATATCTGAAAACGACCCCATTGTCATATACTCTGAATGTAATATCCAAAGCGTTTCCTTCTTGGTTTTCAAAAGAATAGGTCCTTTCAAAGGCTTCATTGATACAATGACTGCGTTTTCCCGTTATCATCTTGTAATCATCGACGATTTGTTTTGCCTTAGAAACAGATTTCAGCTTCAAATTTCCATAAAACTTCTGAACATCTGTTTCCAACCCCAGTTCTGTTTGGGAAAGGATAGTTTTTCCGTCATAGTTCACAGAAAAAGTAATCTTGTCATAAGCCTTTCCCTCCATAGGCTCCACTGTAACTCCTAGTTTACCGGTAGGAGAGGTTACATCCAATGTTTCTGTACTGCATGAGCTGATCATGATGACAACTAGTACAAACCATATATTTCTTGGTAAATACATATCGTTTTTTATTTTCTTGTATCGTTAAACAAACACTTTTTTATTCTTGCAATAGGTTATGGCAATTGGATTTTCATCCTTTTACCTTGATATACGACTGTTTTTTCCGCAGACGGACTTATGATACGGAGAGTCCTGTTGGCCTGCATGCCGGGATATTCTCCTTGTCGTTCTTCTATCGTCAATACTCGTTTACGGTCATTCCAGTTAAAACGGATGTTGCTATATGCCCCTTTTTCATAATTGTAATTATCTCCCTCATCCTCGTATAAAATGAATGAAGCGTCTTCACCCGGATAAATGTGTATCTCCAAGGGGGCGCTAAGATTTTCCGAAGCATATTGCTTTTTCATGCCTAACGGTAATATGGTACCGGCTTTTACAAATACCGGGATTTTCTCTATTGATGCCGGAATATCCACGTATTGTCCTCCCTCATAGGCCTTTCCATTCCAAAAATCAATCCATCCTGCCTCATGTTCAGGAAGGTAGGTTTTCCAGCTTTGTACATTGCTTTGGGTTATGGGATTAATCAGTAAGGAGTTTCCAAACATATATTCATTCTGCTGTTTCAAAGCCTCCTTATCTTGTGAAAAATCAAATATCAGCGGACGCATAAAAGTACCTCCTTGGTGTGAAACTAATGCAGTATGTGAATATATATAGGGTAATAGGCGATAACGTAGGTCTAAGAAGTCGGAAACAATGTGTTCCACTTGTTCTCCGTACCGCCAAGGCTCTGTCTGACTCATATAACCATGAATACGCATCAATGGCAGGAAGGTTCCGGCCTGTATCCAACGCAACATTCGTTCCTGGTAATCTTTATTCGTATACTGGTCGGAAGGGCGGAAAAAGCCGCCTGCATCATAGGTCCACCAAGGCAGGCCGGTAGCCATTTGTCCTAATCCGCCAGCTATTTGCCGACGAAGTGTTTCCCAGTCATTGCCTACGTCTCCCGACCATGTTACTGCACCATATCGTTGTATACCGGAGAACCCGCTTCGGGTTAATATCATAGCACGCCGATCCGGGTCATCCTTACGTAAGCCTTCATAGACGGTTTTATTCACAAAAAGCGGATAAACATTGCGGTAGAATTCACCTGGGGTTTTCCCATTGTTTATTCGCCGGTTCAGTAAATCATCATTTTCCGGTTCGGTAGCGTCCTGCCACCACGCATCAATTTTGTAGGGCTTCAATAATTTACTGCTAAAATTATGCCAATAAAAAGCTGCTGCATCAGGATTGAAAAAATCAATCCAATCTGTGCCGGGAATGTAAAAATCTTTAGACTCCATTTGCTTTCCAAGTGCCGATTGCTTATCTATTTTAGACCAAACGGACAACATCAGGTGCATGTTCATGTTATGAAGCTCACGTACCATTTTGCCGGGATCCGGATATTTGCTTTCATCGAATTGCATGGCATTCCACCCGTACTTTCCCCACCATTGCCAATCTTGTACGATTACATCCACAGGGAGCTTCCGTTTCCTAAATTCATGTGCGTTTTCCAACAGCTCCGCTTGTGTATTATAACGTTCCCGGCAATGAATATAGCCTAATGCCCAAAGTGGCAACATAGGCGCTTTGCCTGTCAACTGACGGTACCCGGCTATTATTTCATCGGCATTTCCGGAGAATACGGTATAGTCCAAAGAATGTGCTACCGGAGAACGGAAGACAGTCTCATCGGTCACTTGTCTCCAATATAATACGGGGGAATCTTCCTTTACGCCCTGTACTTCAACAGTATGTTCTCCTTTCGATAATTCTACTATAACGGAAGTTGTAGGAGGGAGCCACAAATTATTCACATCGACAATTTTATTTCCATCAATAGCGATGTAATGTTTGCGTGCCATACGCTGCCCTACATCCAACAGCAATCCGTACTGTCCGTCGGCCGGAACACTGAATGTTGCTGTGAATGACTTGAAGAGACGAGTCTCACGTTTATTGCCTTTTGTACTTGTCGCGTCCACTGTAACGGCTTGTCCCTCTGTCTTTGCCGGTAATAACTTTACAGACTCGTCGGCAGGATTAAAGTCTGTCAGACCATAGTTGTTCCACAAAATGCCATATCCCTTGTTGGAAAGAATAAAAGGAATTGCGATCTGTGTATTAACTTGTGTAAGGCGTCTGCTCAGTCCCCGCACATTTAAATAGCCATCTTGAAATTGTCCGGTGCCAAACAAGTATTCATCAGCTGGTGATAAGAAATGTTGTTCGGCCAAAAAGGCCGGTTCGCCTTGAACAGTAGAACTTTTCAATAAACGCCCTCCTTCTTTTTCCTGCAAGATAATTTGCCCTTTAGCATCGGTAAAAGTCAGTGTATGACGCTGTTTGTCATAAACTACAATCATTTTCTCAAGTGAAAGTTTCAGTGAGGTATTATTCTCTTTCACTTTATATGCAGGAGACGCTACATCTTCTGTATAGATTAATTCTTCTTTCGGAACAGCCTGTCCTTTGGTGAACCTTACGCGCACCGTATTCTGATTGAGCGGTTGTAAAGAAAGCTTTCCTGTTGGCAATTCGATATTCACACAATTGCTTTTAGGAGAATCATTTTGGGCAAAGGCCGTAAAGCAACCAATCAGCAAAACGAATAAAAACAGTGTTTTTCGTGTCATGTTCTATGCTTTATTTCTGTGAATGAGTGACTTGATTTACAGTATATTGGGAAATACACGATTGTGCCAATGGCTGTTCTTTACTCGAATGCCCACCAGTCCAACATAAATAGGTTCTTTTTCAGTTCTTTCCCACCTTTAAAAACAAGATAGAGATCGTGTACGCCGTTCAAGTTCACAACAGACGTCGTAAACTCGAGAAGTTCACTTTTCGTATGTGAGATATTCACTGTGCCGACACATGGACCATCTTTTTGGTCAATGTGAATTTCCAATATGCCGCCATATAGGTGGGCAGAAGCGGAGACTTTAAACGTCTTGGCTCCTTTTCCAAAATCAACACCTTTCACCATTAGGTATTCGCCGTCATCTATACTTGTTACCAGCTGGTTCCAGCGTTCGTGACTCCAGATATTCTTGGGAGTGGTCTTCAGTCCGAAGCCCCAAGCCATTGTTTCTGCTTCTACTTTACGGTAGGGATTGAATTTCTCAATCTGTTCCAATTTACATTCGTGAAAATAAGGCAGCATGCGGATGGTGCCGTTAGGGTTATACTCCATTTCAGCAACCGACACCGAGCGCCGTTCTGCGTGGCGGCTTGTTTCCAAACGGAAGATATCATAGTTTTGTCCAAAACAGTAAGATTTACCCTTGTAGTCTATGATGCCGGGATGATTGCCACGAGTCCGCGGGGTATGGTCCATAATATGCCCTTTATACTCCCATGGCCCAAGCGGGTTTTTACTCATGGCATAGCCGATACCCTCAGGGCAGCATGTAGAGGCAAAGGCTAAATAGTAGTGTCCGTTTCGCTTATAGAACCAAGGGCCTTCCTGATAATCTTCGATATGGGGTAGCTCCATGATTTCGCCTGAGTAGGAAATCATGTCTTCATTCAGTTTCACACAATAGAGATTCGGGTTACCCCAGTACATATAGGCTTGGCCGTCATCATCAATATATACTGTGGGGTCAATATCGTACCAGTGTTCCTTTTGCCATACCAGCGGTTTGTTTATGGGATCTTTAAAAGGGCCGTAAGGAGAGTCGGACACCAGCACGCCGATGCCGTTGCCATGAATGGGGCAATACATATACCATTTGCCGTTGCGGCGAACCACTTGCTGTGCCCAGGCGCCATTGTTGCCTTTGTACCATTTGAAGTCTTTGAGCGAGGCTACGGCGCCACGATCCTGCCAGTTCACCATATCGGTAGAGGTGTAGAGGAGCCAGTCCTTCATGTGAAAATTTTCGCCGTCATCCTCATCGTGGCTGGTAAAGAGATAGACAGTGTCATTGTACACAATAGGAGCCGGGTCGGCTGTGTACTTGGTTTGGATGATGGGCATGTTCAACGATAGTTCTTGTGACAAGGCGGTTGTCGAGAGTAATGAGCAAAATGCTAAAAGTTTTAAAGAAGATTTCATATTTGCAGATAATTTAATTATGTTTTTCATGATTTCGTGTTTTCTGTTACAAAGGAATTCATTTTCCGTCAATCTGCTCCAAAAGTATGTTACATCTTTTTTTGTCCATGTTACATAATAGTCCCGGTATTTCCCGAATGTGCGATTATTCTCTTTTTAGCAAGAAAAGTTATAATTCGTATTTTTATTGGAGAAAAAATGGCTAACTTTGCACCTTGCCGTAGTAAAATGCGGGAAATCATTTATAAAATTAATTATTGAAAATAGAAATGGGACATCATCAATTGGATACTTTAGACGAGCAAATACTGCAGTTGATTGCCGATAATGCACGTATTCCTTTCCTTGAAGTGGCCAGAGCTTGTAATGTATCTGGAGCAGCTATTCATCAACGTATTCAGAAACTCACTAATCTGGGGATATTGAAAGGATCGGAATATGTTATAGATCCGGAGAAGATAGGATATGAGACCTGTGCATATATCGGAATTTATTTAAAAGATCCCGCTACTTTTGATGCTGTGACAAAAGCGTTGGAGGCTATTCCTGAAATTGTGGAGTGTCACTTTACGACAGGTAAGTATGATATGTTCATTAAGTTGTATGCCCGGAACAATCACCATTTACTGAGTATTATTCACGATAAGCTGCAACCGTTGGGCTTGTCGCGTACGGAAACGTTAATCTCTTTCCACGAAGCGATTAAGCGTCAGATGCCGATAGTAGTAGAAGATGAAGAGGAGTAAATCCTATCGGCGGATATAATCGACAAAAGCATAAGCGCAGGGATGTTTCTCGTCTATCGGATGGGAGTCCCTGCTTTTTTCTTGCCATATTTTAAGATCTACTTCCGGAAAGTATGCATCTGCATGGGGAGCTTCAGCATCTATTTCGGTAAGGCAAAGTGCGTCTGCCAAAGGGAGGGCTTGGTGATATACGCTGGCTCCGCCTATAATGTAGACTTGTTCGTCCTGTGCACAGTTTTTCAAGGCTTCCTCAAGAGAGGGGAATACTTCTGCACCCGGGCATTGGGTATCGGGGCAGGTAGACAAGACTATGTTGCGACGGTTGGGTAAAGCGCCTTTGGGCAGTGACTCAAAGGTTTTCCGTCCCATGATGATTGTATTTCCGGTAGTAAGCGTTTTAAAGCGTTTCAGGTCATTGGGAAGCCAGAACAATAATTTGTTTTCGTAACCGATGCCCATGTGGCGGTCTACTGCGGCAATAATGCTGATCATGTCTGTACAGGGTTCAAATGGTTCTTATAGGATGAGATTTTCTCTTTCTTTTATACCGCAACTTTTCCGGCGATGTGCGGGTGCGGATCATAATTGATTAATTCAAAATCTTCAAATTTGAAGTCGAAGATATTCTTCACGTCCGGGTTTATTTTCATCTGTGGCAATGCCTTCGGTTCACGACTCAATTGGAGTTTCACTTGTTCCAGATGGTTCAGGTATATATGCGCATCTCCCAGAGTATGTACGAAATCTCCTGCCTTCAGTCCGGTGACTTGTGCTACCATTTGTAGAAGCAATGCGTATGATGCGATGTTGAAAGGCACTCCCAGGAAGATGTCCGCACTCCGCTGGTAAAGTTGCAGGCTGAGCCGGCCGTTGGCTACGTAAAACTGAAAGAATGCGTGGCAAGGCGGCAGGTTCATGTTGTCCAGATCGCCGACATTCCAGGCGCTGACTATGATGCGGCGTGAATCGGGGTTGTGTTTGATCGTTTCTATCGCTTCACTGATCTGGTCGATTGTTCCGCCTTTGTAATCGGGCCATGAACGCCATTGATAGCCGTAGATATGTCCCAAATCTCCGTTTTCGTCTGCCCATTCATTCCAGATGCGCACACCATTTTCTTGCAGGTATTTCACATTTGTATCGCCCTTCAGGAACCATAACAGTTCATGAATGATGGATTTCAAATGAAGTTTTTTAGTTGTCAGGCAAGGGAATCCCTCGTCCATATTGAAGCGCATCTGATGTCCGAATACACTGATTGTACCGGTTCCGGTGCGGTCGCTTTTTTCTATGCCTTCAGTCAACATGCGGTTGAGCAAGTCTAAATATTGTTTCATGGTTTACTTGTTAAAAGCCTCGCCAAAGGTAGCTAAAGTTCTTGGGAGAATAAAAAAATAAGAATCAAAAATTAAAGGGAACGATTTACAGGAAAGGAGTCAGCAGGTTTCCCACCCAGCCGACGAATTTCTTCCAGCCGGAACGTTTCTTCCATACTTCGGGAGTGAGCAAAGTGCTGTTTTGCTTATCCTTTTCAAACATGCTGTTCAGTTGATTGGTGGTTGCCGGGTCAAAAATGAAAGCGTTTGTTTCATAGTCGTAGCGTAAGCTGCGGCTGTTAAGGTTGGCCGTACCTACTGTACAGAAAGTGCTGTCCACCATCATTATCTTGGAGTGGTGGAACCCGTCTTTGAACAAGTAGACTTTAGCTCCCCGTTTCATCAGCTTGTGTGCAATGTAGAAGGAAGCTTCAGGCGTAAAGGGGATATCCGATACTGCCGGTATCATTATTTCCACTTCCGTACCTTTCTTTAATGCTTTTTTGATGGCTTTACGAATGGATTTTGTCGGTACGAAGTAAGGGTTCACTATCTGGATGTTTTTTTGGGCGGCTTCGATTGAAACGGCGTAGGCATGGCTGATGGAACGGGGTGTTTCTCGCGGGGTGCGGTCCACTATTGAAATCTCTTCGGCTATGCTGTCCGGAAATTGGGGCAGGTTGGGGAAGTATGCCGGACCGCCGATGTGTTGTCCGGTCTCCCGGTTCCACATAGTCAGGAAGATGCCTTGCAGATAGCGTACGGCGTCCCCTTCTATATGCATGTGTATATCGTGCCATTTGCCGATTTTGGGTAAACCGTTGATGTAATAGTCGGCAATGTTCATCCCGCCTGTATAGCCTGTCTTTCCATCGATCACGACGATTTTACGGTGGTCGCGATGCATGGCATGGTTGATATAGGGAAAAGTGATAGGGTCGAACTTGACAATTTCGATGCCACGTGCCTTTATTGCTTGCAGATGATGTTTTTTTAGCGGTTGGTTATTGGACCAGTTGCCGAATGCATCGAACATGGCGCGTACCTCCACGCCTTCTTTCACTTTTTCTGCCAATAAGTCGAAAAGGGAGTTGGCGATGGAGTCGTTGCGGAAGTTGAAATATTCCAAATGAATATGATGCCGGGCATGGCGAATGGCTTCGAATAAGTCGGTGAACTTTTCACGACCGGTCATTAGTAATTCAACTTTATTGTTGTAAGTCAGCGGTATTCCCATTTCCCGCATGTAGTTCATAACAAGAGAGTCGCTGGTAGTGTGCGCCCGGGCGCTTCCAATGAAAGATGCAAATAATATAATGAATATAATCCGTCTCAAAACTTTGTAAGGTTATTTAGTTTTATGAGTTGGCAAATATACAATATATCGTTGAGATATGTTCATTCGTTTATAAAAAATTAGCCCTTACCTTGCCAATGGAGAGATAAGGTAAGGGCGGATTGTATTGTCCTATGAGGAAATCTGTTTATCCTATGAGGAAGTTTGTTTATCCTATGGGGATTTTTTCTGTTTCAGGTTGCCGAATCCATCTAAGCCAGTGAACATATCTTGCGGTAGAGCAGGTAAAGCAGCACTATCCCTGCTACCAGTAAGGATTTGGGATCAAGTTCGGTCATTCCGCTTTGGGCAGCGGTGGTGAATGTCTCACGAAGCGTACCCAGCACTTGTTGCAAACCGTCGAAGGCGAAGAACAGCACTAATGCCAGCGTGAAGCAGAATGTTACCCATACTTGTGAAATCCGGTGGGTACGGTCGGGTAAATGGCGCATCACGCGGCGGGTGAAGCCATTGTCCGGTATTTCCTGCCGGTTTCCGGCAAAGAAAGCTGTTAAGAGTTTATCATCGTTTTCTGTCATAACCATTTTGTTTTAAGTAGGCAGCCATTTTATCTTTGGCCCGCGACAGATGGCTTTTTACTGTTCCTGCGGGGCAGCCGGTAATGCCTGCAATCTTTTCAATGCTTTGATCTTCCATATAAAAAAGAGTGATGCAGGTTCGTTCCATATCTTTCAGCATACTCAGCGCGCGGTAGATATCCATGCGTTGACCTATGTCGTTTTGTTGCGTACAGCATTGAGCGTCTACTTGACGTGTCTCCAGGCTGTCCGTCTCTTTACGGGCACGAAGATAGTCATAAAAAACATTATAGGCAATACGGTAGAGCCATGTGGAGAAACTGGATAAGTTCTTGAATGAGGCCAGGTTGGTATATGCCTTGATGAATGTGTCTTGTGAAAGGTCATCGCTCAATTCGCTGTCGCCACAGGTCAGATGCAGGAAGAACCTCCGTACGGGTGACTGGTACTTTCTTACTAACCGGTCGAAGGCCCTGGTGTTGTGAAACACCACGACCTGTGCAACTAACGATATATCATTGAGCTGGCTCATTTTTCTTCATTCTTTTCCGGAAAGCCTGTTTTTGTATTATCGGGTTGCCCGTTGCTTTGGGGGGCTTTGTGCTGTTGCGTATAGTAGATGACGACTTGTCCGAAGCCTGTGAACATAATGAGCAGTCCGATGCAGCCCAGTCCGAATTCGCCGGTAATGGCCCAAAGGAAGATGAACAGTCCGATACCGGCAAACACATTTTTGATTCCTTTGCTGCGGGTATCCATTGATTCGGTGTCTTTAAACAGGTGTTCCGGCAGCGGTTGTCCGCTGGCCAAAGCCTGTTCTACCAAACGGTATTTGGCTTTCCGGTTCTTATAGCGGAAGAAAAAGACGATGAATACGACAACCAGCGGTAAGCCGAAGACGGAAACAATGGCTACGATGGCGATGATTGCTTCCCGGGTGTTATGTCCGATATTCCAGCCGAAGTCATAAGCGTCATTGCGGCTTTTATAATCATTATCGCTTTCGGTATGACGATGGGTACTGTTTTCATAAGTCATGATGCTGAGTGTGTCCGTTACGGACTTTCCGTTAATCATGGTATCTTTCAGTTCTATAACTCTTTTGGGGTTTCCCAAGCTGTCATTTTCTGTTACAGTTCTGTTCTTTCCCTGTGCCAATGTACAGAGCATTATGGCTGTCATTAATGCAAAAATGATACGTTTCATAATCATGCTATTTTTTATTTTATTAATTTCTTTGTGTGTTAGACGTGCCCAATCATTTAGAAAGTTGCAAAGAGACGATATTTTTTTTAAAATAGCTACTATCGGCCGCCGAATATTTATGTTATCTTTGCGTACTTAAAATAGCGCACACATGGAATTACCTGTTTTATTTACAGACTATACCCGCAATCTTTTGGGAGATGAGGATTATATGAGATTGACGGCGGCTTTGGAGGCGGAGCAGCCTGTCAGCATCCGGTTGAATCCGTTGAAGCCGTTTGCTTTTCAGCTTGGGGAGGATGAAGTTCCCTGGTGTGCTTCCGGTTTTTATCTTAAAGAACGTCTGACGTTTACTTTCGATCCTTTGTTTCATGCGGGTTGCTATTATGTGCAGGAAGCTTCGTCCATGTTTGTGGAGCAGGTCTTGAGGCAACATTGGGGTGAGGAGCCGGCGGTAATGCTTGACCTTTGCGCAGCTCCGGGGGGGAAGTCGACGCATGTCCGCAGCATTCTTCCCGAAAACAGTTTGCTGATAGCCAATGAAGTCATTCGCAACCGTTCTCAAATACTTGCCGAGAACTTGGCAAAATGGGGGCACACCGGTGTTGTGGTCACCAATAACGATCCGTCGGACTTTACGCCGTTGAAAGATCTCTTTGACATAATATTGACGGACGTGCCCTGCTCCGGTGAAGGGATGTTCCGTAAAGACCCTGTGGCGGTAAGCGAATGGAGTTTGGAGAATGTAGAAGTTTGCTGGCGTCGTCAGCGAAGAATTATTTCGGACATCTGGCCTTGCCTCAAGCCGGGTGGCATCCTGATATATAGTACTTGCACCTATAATACGAAGGAAAATGAAGAAAATATCCGTTGGATAAGGGATGAGTTTGGTGCAGAGGTGCTTCCGCTTGATGTTGCGGAAGATTGGAACATAACGGGCAACCTGTTGCCGGGAGAACATTTTCCCGTCTACCGCTTTTTACCTTATAAGACGAAAGGCGAAGGCTTCTTTATGGCTGTTCTCCGAAAACCGGGTATGAGTAGCCGTAAGGCTTGGGATGAGCGCTTGTCTGTCCGGGGAAAAGTTTCCGTAACTCCGGGAGTGAGGGGGGAAAACGCCAAGGGAAAGGGTAGGAAACCTCAGGGAAAAGGGATGAAAACTCCGGGACTTTCGAAAGAGCAGTTATCTGTATTCCGGAATTGGATTCCGGCTTCGGATGAGTATGAGTTTATTCAGAGCGACGGCAGTGTCAGTGCTTTCCCTAAATGCTATCTTCCTGAATTGTCGTCATTGCAGTCGTCATTGCGCATCGTGCAGGCAGGGGTAGGGATAGCCGAGCAAAAAGGAAAAGACTGGATTCCCAATCATGCGTTGGCGATGAGCCGGATATTGGGGCCGGATGCTTTCCCTCGCGAAGAAATCTCCTACGGACAGGCCATTGCATATTTACGGAAAGAGGCTGTCACCCTTTCGGATGCAGCCCCTCGCGGTGTGGTTTTACTCACATATAAGGATATACCTCTCGGCTTTGTTAAGAATATCGGCAACCGCGCCAACAATCTTTATCCGCAGGAATGGCGTATTCGCAGCGGTTATTTGCCGGAGAAGGTGAGGGGGATTAGTGATTGATTCTGATCGCGCCTCCCTTCATTACGGTCAAAGTTCATTTTTGTATATCCGGGCCATTGCCTTCTGGTATTGGTTCTCCAGTTGCAAAAGGTTTGTTTTGCTTTGATAAACCACCGACACTTCAACGAAGTACTCTATCATGCTGATTTGTCCGCCTGCAAGAGCTTGCTTCAGCAAAGTCAGGTCCTGCTGGTCTTGGAAGGTCTCTTTGTATTCCTGCATAGATACATTCAGGTTGCGGGCTTCTTCGTAGAGCTGCCACAACTCGGAACTTGCTTTTACTTTTGCATTGTCTTTTTGGAAATCGATGTTCATGGCTTGTGCTTTGGCAATCTTTACCTTTCCTTTATTGGCAAAGAGAGGGAAGGAGAAACCTACTACGACACCGTTCAGCGGATGTCCTGATTCGGTATTGCGGCGGTAGCCCAATTCCAGTTTCGGCAGCCAGCCTTGTTTGCTTGCCGAAATGAACTTGCGGGCGGCGGCACTCTCATTGTCGAACGATTGCAGGGAAGGGTCGGCTGCCAGTTGCTCATTACATACCTGATAGAAATCGGCAGGCAGTGGAACTATGGGATAGTCCGTCAGGCCGAGGGCTTGGGCTGTGGGTATTGCCGGATTTTCGGACAAGTTGTTGCCGGGAGTAAGCGGCTGGTTCCCGTTAAGCACCAGCAGTTCTTTGATTTTGTTGTTCAATGCTGTACTGTTCATACGCGATTCGGTGCGTACATTCAGCAGTTCCAAGTTTATTTTATTGGTCTCCAGAGCATTGGCATCCCCGTTGGACAGTCTTTGGGCATACATTGCGGCCAGTTCCTCTGCATTCTTCAGCCGGGCATCGAGCAATTCCTGCTGTTGTTGCAGCATGATGATGTCCAGACATACTTCTTTGGCTTGCAGTAATATCTGCTGACGCATGGTTGCCGCCTGTGCATCCAAAGCTCCGGTTTTCAGGCGGTTCATCTTTCCCCTTGTTACGTATAGGGTCGGAAAATCGAAGCTTTGGGAAACAACCATTTCTCCTACGGTCTCATCACTGTTTTTGGAGTCCCAGAGATGGGCATACGAAAGGGTGGGATCGGGCAGGTTGTTCTCTGCCTTATTCTCTAACTTCTGCGAAGAGATAAGTTGTGCGTTGGCTTGCAGCTCCTTGTTGTTCGTCTCTATCTGGCGAAGTACGGAGTCGATGCCCGTATCCTGCGCCCTCATCCCCATACAGGTGAGGAGGGCGGCGGTGAGTATAAATATTTGTTTCATACGTTCTGTTTTTAAGTCATTTATTCGTTTGTCACTTTCTTCTTCCCATGCATCATCAGATAGACAATCGGAATGATGAAGCCATTCAGGAAGGTAGAGGTAAGCAGTCCTCCCAAAATAACTTTCGCCATAGGGCTTTGTATCTCATTGCCGGGAAGGTCGCCGCTGAGTGCCAGCGGGATCAGTGCCAGTGCGCTGGACAGGGCTGTCATCAGAATAGGATTCAAGCGATCCAACGAACCGCGTATCACACTGTCGTACACTCCGTAGCCTTCTTCCTTTTGCAAGTGGTTGTAATGGCTGATCAGCAACATGCCGTTTCGGGTGGCGATGCCGAACAAGGAGATGAAACCGATGATGGCAGGAATGCTGATTTCCCCTGTGGTGATGAGCAGGGCAAACACGCCGCCAATCAGTGCCAAAGGCAGGTTGATAAGGATGATTGCACTTTCCTTGACACTGCGGAACTCGTGATACAGCAGCAAGAATATCACAACGACAGACATGAATGACGTCAATGCCAGTGTGCGGCTTGCAGCCTGTTCGCTTTCAAACTGGCCGCCGTATTCGATGTGGTAGCCTTCGGGCAGTTTGATTTGTTTGTCTACGCGCTCTTGTATATCGTTCACCACACTACGCAGGTCGCGGTCGGCAACGTTGGCGGAGATCACGATCTTACGTTTTACGTTTTCGCGGCTGATTGTATTCGGGCCCATTGCCGAACGTATGTCCGCTACGTAGTTCAACGGTATTTTTTGCCCGTTGCCGGTATCAATCATTAAGTTGCGTATCTTTTCCATCTCATCCCTCAAGTCATCCTTGACGCGTACGGTGAGGTCGAAGCTCTTTCCTTTCTCGTACACTTGGGATACGGATTCGCCTGCAAGGCACACATTGACGAATTCCGAAAACTCCGGCAATGAGATGCCGTATTTGGCAAGTACTTCCCGCTTGGGCGAGATGATGAGCTGCGGGCGTTCAATCTGCTGCTCTACATTCAAATCGGCAATGCCGGTGATGTCCTGAATGCTGTTTTTTATTTCATTGCCCAAGGAGAACATGCGGTTCAAATCGTCACCGAACAGCTTGATGGCTATGTTTGCTTTCGTTCCGGACAGCATGGCATCGATGCGGTGGCTGATAGGCTGGCCGATTTCCACGTTAGCGCCGACAATCGTACCCAGTTTTTCACGTACCTCGGCCACCAGTTCGCTGCGCGAGCGGTCTTTCAACTCAAACGGGGCTTCGATCTCCGAAACGTTGACGCCTAAAGCATGTTCGTCCAGCTCGGCACGTCCTGTCTTGCGGGCTACGGTCTGGATTTCGGGGATGGTAAGAAGCAATTCTTCGGCGCGATGGCCTATCTTGTCGCTTTCTTCCAATGAGATGCCCGGCAGGGATGATATGTTGATCGTGAAGGAGCCTTCGTTGAATGGCGGCAGGAAGGAGCGTCCCAGTGTGAAGAAGCAGGCGAGTGCTATCACAAACAGGCCGATAGTTCCGCCCAATACGCTCTTTTTATGTCCCAATACGAAGGTTAGCGCTGCGCCATACCACTCTTTCATTTTACGTGCTACGGGTGAGTCTCCGGTGGAGCGTTTTTCATCTTTTATCTTTTCCTTGCCCAGCAGGTAGGAGCACAGTACAGGCGTCACCGTCAAGGCTACGACGGTGGAAGCTGCCAGTGCCACGATGAAGGCGATGCCCAGCGGTACGAGCATCCTGCCCTCCATGCCGCTGAGGAAAAACAGCGGAACGAAACTTACCACGATGATGAGTGTGGAATTCAGTATGGGCATACGCACTTCTTTAGAGGCGTTGAATACAACTTCCAGTATGGGCCGACGCTCTTCCTGCGGTTTCATACGGTTCTCCCGCAATCGTTTGTACACGTTCTCCACATCTACGATGGCATCATCTACCAGCGAGCCGATGGCGATGGCCATACCGCCGAGGCTCATTGTGTTGATTGTGAAGCCCATGTAGTGCAATGCCAGCAGTGAGGCTATCAGTGACAGGGGAAGTGTGACCAATGAGATGACAGTGGTCCGCACGTTGGCGAGGAACAGGAACAGGACGATAACGACGAAGATACCTCCTTCGAACAATGACTTCTGCACGTTGCCGATGGAACTTTCAATGAAGCGGCTTTGCCTGAAGATGTCGGTGCTGACTTTTACGTCAGGCGGCAGGTTCTTCTGGAGGTCTTTCAGGGAGGTTTCCAACTTGTCGGTCAGCTCAAGGGTACTTGTGGCCGGCTGTTTGGTTACGGTCAGCAGTACGGCAGGTTTCCCGCGTTCGGAAGCTGTGCCCAGTTTCGGCAGTTTGGCTCCGATGCGTACGTCTGCAATGTCTTCCAGCAGGACGGGAACGTCGGGCGTTGAGGCGGGGGAAGCGGATGAGGTGTCACCGCCTTGCAGCTTGACTGCTGTTTTGGCAAGTTGTTCCACCCGGTCGGTGGAGATCACTCCGCGTACGATGTATTCGTTTCCGTATTCATAAAGCACGCCGCCATTGGCATTCAGGTTCATTTCGCGTGTAGCGTTCATCACTTCTGTGAGAGTCACGCCGTAATGACGCATCCGTTCCGGATCGAGCTGTATCTGGTATTCTTTAATATCGCCACCCAGTACGGCAACTTGCGCCACACCGCCGGTAGAAAGGAGGCGCGGACGGATTGTCCAGTCTGCTATGGTGCGCAGGTCGAGCATGGAAGTAGAGTCCGCAGTCAGCCCCACAATCAGCATCTCGCCTAAGATAGACGATTGTGGACCGAGGGTAGGCTTGCCCACATTAGAGGGGAGCGATTCGCTGACGACAGCCAGTTTCTCGCTGACAATCTGGCGTGCCAGATAAACGTCCGTTTCCCAGTCAAATTCAACCCATACGACGGAAAACCCGTTTGTAGAGGAAGAGCGTACGCGGCGTACTCCTGTCGCACCGTTTACGGCAGTCTCCACCGGGAAGGTGACCAACTGTTCCACTTCTTCGGCTGCCATACCGTTGGCTTCGGTCATGATAACTACGGTAGGGGCATTCAGGTCGGGGAACACATCCACTTCCGTATGCATTGCAGTATATGTACCGCCAATCAGTAGCAATACGGATGCCACCAGCACCAATATTCGGTTCTGAAGGGAGAAATGTATAATCTTGTTCAACATAATTCAAAACTCATAATTATTATTAGTGTTCGTGGCTGTGTGCCGGAATTGCATTGGTGGCGCCGGCAAGTTTGACTTGGTATGCGCCTTGGGTCACTACCTTGTCACCAGCTTTGACGCCCGAAAGGATTTGCACCTTTTCGCCGTTGTCGGCTCCGAGAGTGACGGGCTGTTTTTTGTATCCTTCTTCATCTATTTGCAGATAGACGAAGAAGCTGCCTTGTTCTTCGGTCAAGGCTGTGTGGGGAAGTGAAATAACATTCTCCATGGGGGAGGAGAGCAGGAATATTTCTACAAAAGAGCCGGGGATGATATCTCCTTTATTGTCAAATTCAAAGGTGATGGGCACGTAGTAGCTGTTTTCGCCCGATGCTTTCCCATAAGAAAGCAGGCGTCCGTTCAGTTCCTTTAGCGTATATACTTTATTGTTATAAGGAGTGCAGAAGTTGGCAGAGCCGATTGTGCGGAGATAAGGATAATATTTTTCAGAAACATCGGCACGCAGGAATAATTTGCGGTTTTGGGTTACGCTTACAAGCGGTTGGCCCACTGTGACATAGTCACCCTCCTTCACTAAGAGGCTTTTTACGTATCCACTGATGGGAGAGGGGATGGCCTGACCCTGTGCCGAATGGTTTTGGGCAACGGCTTCATAGCTGATGCGGGCATTCTCATAGGTCTGCCGGGCTTGGGCGAAGTCTTTTTCCGAAACGATTTTGTTGGGAAGCAGTTCTTTCATCCGTTCGTATTCCTTCTTGGCTGTTTCGTAGGCAATCCGCGCTCTTTGTACGGGATCTCCGTCTGCCATATTCTTGGACGAAAGCACTACGAGGGGAGTGCCTTTGCTGATGCTCATGCCCTCTATTACTTTTCCATGGAAAGAAACGACACCGGCCACAGTGGCTACGGCAACACTCTCGTCGCCTTGTGCAGCCATAACCCGGCCGCTGGTCTTAATCACCTGATTGAAAGTACCCGGTTCGATGATGCTCGTCTCCACGCCGGCGGCCTGCGCCTTAGCCGGAGGCAATATGATTTCGTCGCTATGGCCGGCGGCAGCTTCCGCAGCATGCTCGTGTTCGTGGCCGGCTCCTTCGTGCTCATGGTCATGGTTTTCGCTCTCATGGTCATGACCTTCGTGATCATGTCCCGCATGGGCGTGTTCTTCCGTTTCGTGGTTGTGTCCTTCACCGGACTTACTATTGCAGGAGCCCAACAGGAACAATCCTATGACCCCCATGAATATAAATTTCTTCATGATAGTTGTTTTTATTCTTACTTGTTATTGGAATACAAAATTAGAGAATGTGGCGTGCAACCAAGTTGCATATATTCTCCTGCCGGGAAAGGAGTTCCTTTCGGCAATGTGGGTTAAGCAAGAACGGAAGGGGGCGCGCGAAGTCCGGTGGCACGTGTGATGAACGTGCCATGCAGAGATTCCAAGTAGATAAACTCTTGCCTTATGCCTGTTTCGTCGGGCAGGGTCAGGAGTTTGAGAAGAGGTTCCACAAATAGGGTGGTTACCCATACGAAGCAGGGCTGTATGTCGCTGTTGTTCGGATTGGGGGTCTGTTGGAAGAAATGGGTGGTCATGCAGCCTGTATCGCAGCAGCAATGTTCGTTGCAAGAGTCTTGATGGTGGCAACACCCGTCGGACGGCAGGTCGTTTTTCATACAGATCATGCCGTCTTCATGATGATGATGGGGAATGACAGGCACTGTCAGCATAATCATGCTGATGAAGAACAGGAAATATGCAATGTACCTTTTTGTTTTCATTCCTTTCTGTCTTTGACCGGTTGCAAAGATAGAGGTTAATCATTTAACTGCCAAGAACAAGATGCTAAAAAGCCTTGAATAAATCATTTAATCCTTCGCTCATGCTGGGGTGTGTGAAGATGAAATCGCGCAGGATACTGTAATGCAGGTCGTTTTTCATGGCTAATGCCACCAGGTTGATGACTTCGGGCGCATCGACGCAAAACAGGGTGCATCCCATGATGCGGCCCGTATGTGCATTGACAATAACTTTCAGCATGCCGTCTATGTGTTGCAGGGTGCGGGCACGCGGAATGGCGGCAGCCGGGAGCCGGGACACTTGGATCGAGTAACCGCGCTTTACGGCTTCCTCTTCGGTGGTGCCGATGTGTGCCAAGGGAGGGTCCGTAAAGATGACGTAAGGCACCGGAAGCCTGTCGTCCATATTCCGTTTTTTATTGCCGAATAAATGGTTGGTGATGATGCGGAAGTCATCAATGGACAAATAGTCATACATGGCGCCTCCTCTGACGTCTCCCATTGCCCATATATGCGGAGAGGTGGTTTGCAGATGTCCGTTGACGACGATAGCCCCCTGAGCGTCGGTCTGTACGCCGGCTGCGTGAAGGTTGAGGCCGTCGGTCATTGCTCTGCGCCCTGTGGCAAGCAGCAGGGCATCCCCTTCCAGGAAGTAGGGAGTGCCGTCGGAATTGTCCGTATAGGTCAGGGTCATGCCGTTGGCAGTGTCGTACATGGATAGGGCATGGACATTTAGCCGTACCTCAATGCCTTTTCTTTTGAGGGCTTCCAGCATGGATTCGGCTATGTCCCGGTCCGACTTGGGCATAAAGCGGTTGCCGGATTCCAATAAAGTGACTTTGCTTCCAAAACCGGCATACATGGTGGCAAACTCCATTCCGATGGTTCCGGCGCCAAGAATGAGCAGGTGCTTGGGTAGTACGCTTTGCCGGAGCAGCGTTTCACTGGTGAAGGCATGCTTGCTTTCATTCAGTCCTTCCACATCGGGCAGGATGGGGGTGGAGCCTGTATTGATGAAGATCTCTTTCCCTTGAAGCAGGATTTCCTTTTTGTCATGGGCAACCTTTACGGTGTCGTTGGACATAAAGGATGCCTCACCGTCGTACAGCGTGATGTTGGGGTAGCTTTTCAGATGCTCGTGGTTCTTGTCCCGCAGGAATGATACGAGCTTGTTTTTCCGGCTTACGGCGGATGTGTAGAATTTGGCTTGGCTGTCGTAGTTGTCCCGGTAGAGCCATTCGGCTTGTTCCGATTCGTGAATCAGCGTTTTAGTGGGAATACACCCTGCGTTTACACATGTTCCTCCATACATTTGTGAGGAACGTTCAATGATTGCCACTTTCCAGTTGCGGTTGGCAAGTTCGGCAGCCAGCAGTTTCCCGCCTTTGCCGAACCCTATGATTATAGCGTCATATTGTTTCATTCTAATTCATAATTAATGATTTATGAGAATGAAACAATAAGAACAATGTATTGTTGCAGGAAGTTAGTTAATGAAAGTTTACCGTTCCAGTTCGCGGAGCGAGTCCATTTTTTTCTTTTCGAGAAACTCATAGATGCCGCTCAGATGTTCGGTTACCCGTTTGTTGCCAAACTCATAAACCTTGCTGACCAGTCCGTCCAGAAAGTCACGATCGTGGCTCACGAGTATCAGTGTCCCGTCGAAGTCCATAAGGGCCTGTTTCAGGATGTCTTTGGTCTTCATGTCCAAATGGTTGGTAGGCTCATCCAGTATCAGCAGGTTCACCGGTTCCAGCAGCAGCTTAATCATGGCCAGTCGCGTACGTTCGCCGCCCGACAGGACTTTGACTTTTTTCATGGACTCTTCCGGTCCGCCAAACATGAAAGCGCCTAATAAGTCGCGTATCTTATTGCGGATTTCCCCTTTGGCAACATCGTCGATGGTTTGAAAGACCGTCAGGTTCTCATCCAGCAAGGATGCCTGGTTCTGGGCGAAATAGCCTATCTGCACGTTGTGGCCGATAGTAAGGGTTCCTTCGTGTTCTATCTCTCCCATGATGCATTTCACCAGTGTGGACTTACCTTCGCCGTTCTTGCCCACAAAAGCTACTTTATCGCCTCGCTCTATGGTGAGGTTGGCGTTCTTGAATACGATGTGGTCGCCATAGGTCTTTCCTACGTTCTCCATGATGACCGGATAATTGCCGGAACGCGGAGAAGGCGGGAACTTGAGCCGCAATGCCGATGTGTCCTCTTCGTCCACTTCCAGAAGCACCAGCTTTTCCAGCATCTTGACGCGGCTTTGCACTTGCAGGGTTTTGGAGTAGGTTCCTTTGAAGCGTTCGATGAACTCTTTGGTCTCGGCAATGAACTTCTGTTGTTCGTCGTATGCTTTTTGTTGCTGTTCGCGACGTTCTTTACGGAGTTCCAGATATTTCGAGTAGTTCACTTTGTAGTCGTAAATGCGTCCCATTGTCACTTCGATGGTGCGGGTGGTGATGTTGTCCACGAACTTGCGGTCGTGGCTGATGACGATGACCGCCTTTCCGTTATTGATGAGGAAGTCTTCCAGCCATTGGATGGACTCGATGTCCAGATGATTGGTAGGCTCGTCCAGCAAAAGCACATCCGGTTTCTGCAGCAGCAGTTTGGCAAGTTCGATGCGCATGCGCCAGCCACCGCTGAAGTCGCTTGTCTGGCGGTCGAAGTCCTCTCTGGTAAACCCAAGGCCAAGCAATGCCTTTTCCACATCTTCTTCGTAGTTGGTGGCATCGATGGCATAGAATTTCTCGCTCAGGGCGGACACCTGTTCGATGAGTTCCATGTAGCTGTCGCTTTCATAGTCGGTGCGGGTTTCCAGCTCTTTGTTCATGCGGTCTATTTCGGCTTCCATTTCGTGCAGGTGGGCAAAGGCCTGTGCCGTTTCCTGAAAGACGGTACGTCCGTCTTCTGTCATCAGGTGCTGGGGCAGGTAGGCGATAACACAGTCTTTGGGCGCTGAGATTTTCCCCCTGGTGGGTTGCCGCACTCCGGCAAGAATCTTTAACAAGGTGCTTTTGCCTGCTCCGTTTTTTCCCATGAGGGCAATGCGGTCTTTTTCGTTGATAACGAAAGATATATCACTAAACAAGGTTGTGCCGCCAAATTCTACGGCGAGTCCGTCAATAGAAATCATTATGTCATTTTTAAAAATAAGTTGCAAAGATAATGCAAATATATTATTTTTTATATCTTTGCCCTGAACAAACAATCATATTAGCCATGGAAATCGAAAACCAATCGGTAGATTACCGTCCACTCATCCTTGTTGCGGAAGATGATGATAGCAATTTCAAGCTGATAAAAGCTATTATAGGGAAGAAATGTGAGGTACAGTGGGCAAGGAACGGTGAGGAGATTGTCTCTTTATTTCTCGAAAACCGGGACAAGGCGGATGCGATATTAATGGACATCAAGATGCCTGTCATGAACGGTTTGGATGCCACCCAACGCATTCGTCGGGAAGGCGGAACTTTGCCCATTATCATGCAGACAGCCTATGCATTCTCTTCCGATCGTGAGAATGCCATGAATGCCGGCGCTTCGGAGGTGCTGGTGAAACCGATAACACTGAGCACCTTGCGCAACTGCCTGAGCAGTTATCTGCCCCAACTGGTGTGGTAGGACTCCACCGGCTCTACATCATCTCCCGGCACGTGTGAATAGCTGCCGGGATTCTTTTTTTCCGCCCGGACACAAACTGCACTCTCCTGCGAAGATTTTACGGAAGATTCGAAAAAGTTCATGGAGGATTTGAACAAAGTTTCTTTTTTTTCTGTTAATGAAGCCTAACCAAACTTTAATAGAATGAATAATAAACTGCGTTTTTTCCTGACTTCACTGTTTATACTCTTCGTGGTGGCGCTGCGTGCCGCAGCAACCGGTGATATTCGGGTTTCGGGCGTTGTGATGTCGGAAGGCGAGCCTCTGCCGGGAGCGTCGGTGCTGGTGAAGGGAACACACAACGGGACAGTGACCGATGTTGACGGGAGATATACCCTTACAGTGCCGGCAGACGCTACATTGGTCTTTAGCTTTATCGGTTTGAAAACCACAGAACAGAAAGTAAACGGGCGTTCGGTTGTCGATGCTGAACTGCTTCCGGACAGTGAGCAACTGGATGAAGTAATGGTGGTGGCCTATGCCACTGCCAAGAAGTATAGTTTCACAGGGGCGGCTTCCACCGTAAAAGGAAGCGAAATCGCCAAGATGCAAGTGTCCAACGTGTCGCGGGCACTCGAAGGTACGGTGTCCGGCCTTCAGGCCAGTGCGCCCAGCGGCCAGCCGGGTACGGATGCGGAGATACGCATCCGCGGCATCGGTTCTATCAATGCTTCGAGCGCTCCGCTTTATGTGGTGGACGGTGTGCCTTTCGACGGCAGCATCAACTCCATTAATCCGGAAGACATCGCTTCATTGACGGTTTTGAAGGATGCTGCTTCGGCTGCTCTTTACGGCTCCCGCGGGGCGAATGGGGTGATTATCATAACCACTAAGCAGGGACAGACCGATTCGAAAACTACGGTCAGCATCAAAGCCAGTTTCGGAGGTTCCAACCGCGCCATACGCGATTACGACCGCATTGGCACTGACCAGTATTTTGAGCTCTACTGGGAGGCGCTGCGCAATCAGTATGCTTTGAATACGGACAAATATACTCCGCAGACAGCCGCAGCGCAGGCTTCGAAAGATTTGGTGGGCAAGCTGATGGGTGGCGGCCCCAATCCTTACGGAGCCGGCTATCCGCAGCCGGTGGGCACAGACGGCAAACTGGTTGACGGAGCTGTTCCGCTTTGGAATGTGGACTGGCAGAAAGAAATGGAACAACAGGCCCTGCGTACGGAAATTGGGGTGAATGTCTCCGGAGGCGGAAAGACCAACCAGTACTATTTCTCGGCCGGCTATCTGGACGACAAAGGCATTGCGCTTGAGTCCGGTTACCAACGTTTCAACCTGCGCTCCAACATTTCCAGTGAAATAACCCGTTGGCTGCGTGGAGGCGTGAATATGAGCTATGCCCACTCTGTGCAGAACTATCCGGTTTCGTCCGATACCAAGACCAGCAATGTGATTAATGCCGGACGCCTGATGGCCGACTTCTATCCGATGTACGAGATGAATGTTGACGGCACGTACAAACTGGACTCGGAGGGACACCGCATTTATGATTTCGGGTCCTACCGTCCTTCCGGCTCTATGGCCAACTGGAATTTGCCGGCTACCCTGCCCAATGACAAATCCGAGCGTATGCGGGATGAGTTTTCGGGACGTACTTTCCTTGAAGTGACTCCGGTGGAGGGGCTGAAGTTCAAGACCAGCTTCAACTTCGACCTGACAGACTACAATACACTGGATTATACCAATCCCAAGATAGGCCCTGCCGTCAATACGGGGGGCGGAGCAAGCCGCAGCTATACCCGTACCTTCTCTTGGACTTGGAACAACATTGTGACGTACGATAAGACCCTCGGTGAGCATCATTTCAACGTTCTTGCCGGGCAGGAGGCCTACTCATACCGTTATGACGTGTTGCAGGCATCCCGCAGCAATATGGCTGTGCCGGATATGCCGGAACTGGCTGTCGGCTCACTTGTAACTGCGGGTACGGGCTATCGCATTGACTACTCATTGCTGGGCTATCTGGTGAGTGGGCAGTATGACTACCGGAACAAGTATTTCTTCTCCGCTTCCTATCGCCGCGACGGTTCATCCCGTTTTGCGCCCGACACTCGTTGGGGAAACTTCTGGTCGCTGGGAGCTTCATGGCGTGTCGATCGTGAAGAGTTTATGCAGAATACCGCCGACTGGCTTTCTGCCTTGACCCTGAAAGCCAGTTATGGAGCGCAGGGCAATGATAATTTGGGCACCTACTATGCCAGCAGCGGACTCTACTCCATTGTTTCGCAGGCGGGTGAGAACGCTTTGGTGTCCGACCGTCTCGCAACGCCCGACTTGAAATGGGAGACCAACCTGAACCTGAATGTCGGCATTGACTTTTCATTGTTCAACAACCGCTTCTCCGGTTCGTTCGATTTCTTCCAGCGACGCTCCAAGGATCTGCTGTATTCCCGTCCTTTGGCCACCTCTTTGGGTTACACCTCGATGGACGAGAACATCGGTGCGTTGAAAAACACCGGTTTTGAGATAGATCTTAAAGGCACGCTTATACATACTCGTGACTTCATGTGGCGCATGGGGCTTAACCTCACGCACTACAAGAATGTGGTGACCGAACTTCCGCTCGATGACATGCCTGTGACGGGAGTCACCCGCTTGAAGGTGGGACGCTCGGTGTATGACTTCTATCTGCGCGAATGGGCAGGGGTGGACCCTGCCAACGGCGATCCGCTGTGGTATAAGAATGTAAAGGATGCGCAAGGAAATATTACCGGACGCACCACCACCAACGATTATGCCCAAGCTGATTATTATTATGTGGACAAGTCATCGCTGCCTAAGGTTTACGGCGGTTTTAATACGGCTTTCGCATACAAGGGTTTTGAGTTGTCGGCCATCTTCGCATACAGCATAGGCGGGTATATTGTGGATCGTGACGTTACGATGTTGTGGAGCAATGGGAGCAATCCCGGACGCGCCTGGTCCACCGAGATCCTGAAACGCTGGACACCGGAAAACCGCGATACGGACGTGCCCGCTTTGAGGACAGTGTCCAACAACTGGAATTCCAATTCTACCCGCAACCTGTTTAATAATTCCTATTTGCGGATGAAGAACATCACGCTCTCCTACGACTTTCCGCAGCCGCTGATAAAGAAGGTCAGCCTGAACAGCCTGCAACTCTTCGTACAGGCGGACAACCTGCTGACTTTCTCTAAAAATCAGGGACTGGACCCGGAGCAGGGCATTACGGGGTTGACTTACTATCGTTACCCTGCCATGCGCTCCATTTCCGGCGGAATCAATGTTTCATTCTAAATCACTATTCACATGAATACTTCAATAAAAAATATAGCGGCTTTTACGGCCGGGCTGTTGTTCGTCCTGTCTTCGTGCAGCGGCGATTTTCTCGACCACAAACCTACGGATGCGGTGGATTCGGGCATTGTTCCCGTACCTTCCAATGCAGGGCGCATATTCAACGGGGCATGGTACAACCTGTTTGAGTACAGCAGTACGTATGCCAATATCGGCTATCGCGCCTTGATGTTGCAGGATGACATGATGGCGGATGATGTGGTGTCGCGCCCTATGTACGGCTTCAACTCTTCCTATCAGTTTAATGATGTGGTGATGCCTGCCAATAACCGTACCGCATTTGCGTGGTATCTGATGTACAGGACTATTGATAATTGCAACACAGCCATTTCCATTACGGCTACCGGTGATGACGACACACCCGATTTCCGCTACTCCCAGGGACAGGCCTATGCTTTGCGGGCTTTTTGTTACCTGCATCTGGCGCAGCACTACCAGTTTACGTATTTAAAAGATCCCGCTGCTCCGGCTGTTCCGCTCTATACCGAACCCACTGTTTCCACAACAAAGCCCAAGGGCAAGGCCACTTTGGAGGAGTTGTACACGCAGATTTTCAAAGACCTGAATAAGGCTAAAGAGCTTCTTAAGGGCTATGTCCGTCCGGATGACAACTCTAAGTTCAAGCCCGATGTGAGTGTTGTCAATGGGTTGTTGGCGCGTGCCTGTCTGCTCACCGGGCAATGGGGCGGGGCTGCCGATGCTGCACTTGAGGCTGCCAAGGGATATGCCCTGATGACAGATGCCAAAACCTATATGGGCTTCAATGATTTGTCCAACACCGAGTGGATGTGGGGGCATCCGCAGTCCGTAAGCCAGTCCGATGCCAGCTATAATTTCTATTATATTGATGTGGTGACTCCCGATGCGTATAATAGTTTCATGGCCGACCCGCATTTTATGGATCTGTTCGAAGCCGGAGATATTCGTCTGGACCTGTTCCAGTGGATGCGTGAAGGGTATCTGGGCTACCGGAAATTCCGCATACGTGCCGACCAGACCGGGGACATTGTCGTGATGCGTTCCGCCGAAATGTATCTGATTGCCGCCGAGGCGCTGGCGCGTGAGGGACAATTGGGAGAGGCCGTAAAGCCGCTGAACACATTGCGCAACGCACGCGGCCTTGCCGATTACGACCTGACGGGCAAAACGCAGGAGCAGCTCATCGGTGATATCTTGCTGGAACGCCGCCGCGAACTGTGGGGCGAAGGATTTGGCATTACCGACATATTGCGCACCCAGCGTGCCGTTGCGCGTGAAGCCTTGACGAAAGAAGAAGCGGAGAAAAAGTATGATTGCTGGCAGCAGGACGGCTCTTATAAAGAGTATAATCCCGAAGGGCACTGGTTTACTTCCTTCCCCGACGGAACGAGGTTTGTGCCGAACAGTACCTATTATCTGTATTCCATTCCGGAGAAAGAAACGAATGCAAATCCCAACTTATAGGCAGGGACCTTATAATGGCAGGGTAGAAGGACGGCACTCAAGTACCTATTCTTTCTCCCTGCCTTCTCTTTCCGCCATTTTCCGTTTCACGAATTCAATCTTCAGGTTGGCTTCGTCCTTGTTCTTTTTAATCTCGGTGATGGCGGACAGCAGTTGCGCCAGTTCGTAGACAGCCGCTACGGCTTTGCGGTCGTTGGGAGTCATGGTGGTGGCGTAGGAGCGTTCGCCAAGATAGTTGACGCGGATGTTTTTATCCTTGTTCAGGTTAAGGAAAGCGATTACGTTGCCGTCTTCTCCTACCTTGTAATCCGCTTTTTCTATTTTCTCTCCCAAGTCGGTGGTCTCATAGCTGTCTTTGGACGCCGGAGTTTCGGCAAAGCTGCCGTCGGGGGCGGTGACCTTCACTGCTAAATGGTGGATGTTGTGCGGGCCGCAATAGATGGAGGTCATGCTCATGACGCCGTTCTCGTCCACCTGAAAACGCAGGTAAGAACGGTGGAGGTTCTTTTCTATCACTTGCGAAGGATGCAGGTAATTGCCTATCCTCTGGTACTCGGCGTCTTTCTCGAAGGCATAGTTGCCTTTAATGGCGTCTACGGCTTCCTGCTTTTCCTGCAACATGCTGTCGAGGTAGGCAAGCGTCTTTTCCTGTTCTTTCAGTTCCACCTGCTGCATGAGTCCGATGCCCTCGCGTCTGGTTTCAAATGCTTTCGGGTAGAGTATCTTGATGCTGTCAATCTGCATTTTCGCTTCGCTGTAATCGCCGCGTTCAAAAGCTGCGCGGGCGGTCTGGAGCCTTTCACCGGCTTTTTTCTCCACATTGCTGCAAGAGAAGAGCGTGCAACAGAGGCACGCAAGGAAGGTTGCTTTCTTCATAATTTTCATTCTTGATATTAACAGGGGACAAAAATAAAAAATAATATCCGTATCTTTGCAGTCTTTTAATGTGATAATGTGCCATTATATATGATTGAATTGACAACAGAAGAGCTGAAACAGCGTTTCAGTGACAATATATTCGGACGGATTTCCGAGACGGCAGATGAACTGGGACTGGAATGTTACGTGGTCGGCGGCTACGTGCGCGACATTTTCCTGCAACGCCCTTCCAAAGATATTGATGTGGTAGTGGTGGGCAGCGGCATTGCAATGGCGGAGGCGCTTGCCAAACGCTTGGGGCGTGGTGCACACCTTTCTGTTTTCAAGAATTTCGGTACGGCGCAACTGAAGTATCATGGTACGGAAGTGGAGTTTGTGGGCGCCCGCAAGGAGTCCTACACGCACGATTCGCGCAAGCCGGTTGTGGAAGACGGTTCGTTGGAGGACGACCAGAACCGCCGGGACTTCACTATCAATGCCTTGGCGGTCTGCCTCAACAGGCAGCGTTATGGAGAGCTGGTGGATCCTTTCGGAGGAATGGAGGACATGCGTGAAAAAACCATCCGCACGCCGCTCGATCCGGACATTACCTTCAGTGACGATCCCTTGCGTATGATGCGTTGCATCCGCTTTGCCACCCAACTGAATTTCTATATCGACGATGACACCTTCGAGTCTTTGTGCCGCAACAAGGAGCGCATCTCTATCATATCCAGGGAGCGCATTGCGGATGAGCTGAACAAGATATTGCTGTCTCCCGTCCCGTCCAAAGGGCTGATAGACTTGGACCGTTCCGGACTGTTGCAGCTCATCTTCCCGGAGCTGGTTGCCTTGCAAGGCGTTGAAACCCGTAACGGCAGGGCGCATAAGGATAATTTCTACCATACGCTCGAAGTGCTCGATAATATAAGTAAGAAGACCGACAACCTATGGCTTCGTTGGGCAGCCCTGCTTCACGACATTGCCAAGCCGGCAACCAAGCGTTGGGAGCCTCGTGCCGGGTGGACGTTCCACAACCACAACTTCATTGGTGAGAAGATGATTCCTGAGATTTTTCGCAGGATGAAGCTCCCGATGAATGAGAAAATGAAGTATGTACAGAAGCTCGTGAGCCTGCACATGCGTCCCATTGTGATAGCCGATGATGTGGTGACGGACTCGGCTGTACGCCGCCTTTTGTTTGAGGCGGGCGATGACATAGACGACCTTATGACCCTGTGCGAGGCCGATATCACTTCCAAGAACATGGAGCGTAAGCAACGCTTCCTGAACAACTTCCAACTGGTGCGCCAGAAGCTGAAGGACTTGGAGGAGCGCGACCGCATCCGTAACTTCCAGCCTCCTGTCAGCGGTGAGGAGATTATGAAAACATTCAATCTGCCGCCCTGCCGGCAAGTGGGTGCATTGAAAAGCGCTATCAAGGATGCCATATTGGACGGCGTCATTCCCAATGACTACGAGGCTGCACGCGCATTTATGCTGCAACGGGCGGAAAAGATGGGACTGAAATAGGGTTTTGACATGTTTTTTCTTAATGTGGCGCTTCGAAAAATAGGGGGGGATAATAGGAGGCTCTGAGGAATAAGTCGGAGGAAGAGAATTTGGGGGTGTGGATTTATTAGCTTGATTTTTAATTGGTTATGTAGAAATATCACTTTGGCTTTTCAAAGGCTTAGGGTTCATTTAGGGTTCATTTCCCTTATGACCCCCATTCCCCCCTGAAAATAGGCCTAAAAATACATGAGATGACTTGTTTTTTTACTATGCTCCTGTCTGGCTTTCTTTGGCATATATCCTGCAAACAGACTAACAGATGCTTTTTTCAGTCAGTACTGATAGACGTTCCTTTCAGTCGGTGCTGACAGATGTTCCTTTCGATCGGTGCTGACAGACGTTCCTTTCAGTCAGTGCTGACAGATGTTCCTTTCAGTCGGTGCTGATAGATGTTCCTTTCAGTCGGTGCTGATAAATGCTTTTTTAAACAGCCTGATAAATGTTCCTTTCAATCGGTACTAATGGATATTTCTTTACAACGCAGTAATCCCTTATGGCGGAAACGACCTATGAACTGTCAGTTTGTGAAAGTTGTCAATATGCTATAAATCAGATAAATATCCCTAAAATGGGTGGTGTTTTAGGGGCTATAAGGAAATGACCCCTAAATGAACCCTAAACAGTAATTTGCCTTCGGTAAAAATAGCATACATATATGTTCTTTTTTCCTTTTTGCGAATATACAGAATCCGCGCCATGAGATGAAGATATCCGTTTCGTAAGGCGGAAGCATTCACCTTGCGGGACGGAAATATTCGTCCCGTAAGGCAGAAATATTCATCCCGCGGGATAAAACAAATCGTCTCGTGAGATGAAACAGGACATCTCACGAGACGAAAATGCATATCTTCCGGTTCTCCGGTTGATGAGGGAAAACGTCCTTACTCTTCGGCTTGGAACTTTCTGCTCACCTTCATCAGGTTGGTGGAGTAGGTCACTATATTCTGCGCTTCCTGTATCATTGTCAGGTATACCATGCTGACTTTGATGCTTCCGGACTGGCTCTGGATGCGTTGCAGCTCTTCACGTTTCAGGTGGGCGAGTTGTCCGTTCAGCTCGTTTGCCCTGCGCACTTCTTCTTCGAAGTCGCTGTAATCGTTATGCTCCAGCTTATGGCGGCATACTTGCAACAGATAGACGATGTCTTCCGTTACGTCGGCAAACTCGCCTTTCTGCACTGCATCCAGCGGCTTGAAGTTATTGTCGATATGTTCCAGACATGGTTCGCACAGGCGTCCTACACTATAAATCAGCTCACTGGCAAAGTCGTTGCCCTGATAGTAATAGAGCCCTTTTTCGAGCACCGTATTGTTGTCCAGACGGCACATGGCGAGCGTGCCGGTGCGCTTCATCTGTTTGATCAGTTGCTTCTCGAACTTCACAGCACCCATTGCCCGGCGCAGTCCGCGCAGGTTCTCGTGCAGGAAGGCGGTGACGGTGCGTTCGAAGTTGTCTTCCGTAAACTCCAGTATCTTGCACAGCTCCTCGCGGGTGTGGCGACGCAAGAGTTCCAGAATCTCCATGTTGTCTGTGCTTTGCATCAGTTGCTTGATAGTGGCGTTGCCCTTTTCTTTCTCCTTGCGTTTCTTGTACATCACTTGGCTGCGTATCAGCATGAACACTGCCAAGCCGATCAGTGCGATAATGGCGACTGTGCCGCCGAAATAGATGATCATGGCCACGAAGAAACAGATTGTGAATGCAGCTCCGGCAGTGATGAACCAGCCGCCGATGACGCTCAGTACGCCGGTGATGCGGAATACGGCGGAGTCGCGTCCCCAAGCGCGGTCGGCAAGGGAGGTACCCATGGCCACCATGAAGGTGACGTAGGTTGTGGAGAGGGGAAGTTTCAGGGAAGTACCGAGGGCAATCAGCAAGCCGGCGAGTACAAGGTTGACGGAGGCGCGTACCAAGTCGAACGCTGCGCCGTCGGCAATGATGGCTTCGTCCTTCCGGAAGCGGGTTTCTATCCAGCGTTTGCTGCTTTCGGGCATCGTTTTGGACAGCCCGTTGGCTATTGTCATGCTGAAGCGTACCAGTGTACGTGCTATGGGGGTGCTGCCGAAGCTCTCTTCGCCTTCATCCTGACGGGAGAGGTCGACGGAAGTCTTGATTACGTTATGTGCCTTCTTGGAGGTGCACAGCGAGTAGACCATGATGACTCCCGCACCGATAAGGAAGTACCAGGGCGTTTTGGCCGGACCCAGCAACGAGCCCATGAGGAAGCCGTCGGGACCTGCGGCAGCGCCGTTGGTGGTGTAGTCGATGAAAGAGGAGTAGCCGGCAAGGGGCACACCGATGAAGTTCACCAAGTCGTTACCCGCAAAGGCGAGGGCAAGGGCAAAGGTTCCCAGAAGCACCACGACCTTGAACACGTTGACCTTCCGCCAGTGCAGCACCTGCATCAACAGGGTGAAGAACACAAAGAAACAACCGATCAGCAGGGTGGTGTTATCTTGTATCCACTGCTTGTTTTCCGGGGTCATGAATGAGCTGTCTTTCAGCCCTTTTATCAGCATGAAATAGATAATGGAGGTTGCTGCGATGCCGCCGAAGATGCCGATGCTGTACTTCATCTTCTTGGTGTAGTTGAAGGTGAACACCACACGCGCCAGCCATTGCACCAGCATACCGAAGAAGAAGGCAATGGCTACGGAAAGGAAAATACCCATGATGACGGACAGGGCTTTGTCCGTATTGATGAGGTCGCCGAATCCCAGCGTGTCACTGCCATGCACCTTGATGAGCGCCAGGGCGAATGTTCCGCCCAGCAGTTCGAATACCATGGATACGGTGGTGGATGTAGGCATCCCCATTGTGTTGAATACGTCCAGCAGCACTACGTCGGTCAGCATGACGGCCAGCAGGATACACATGATTTCGGCAAAATAGAAATGCTCCGGCTGGTAGATGCCATGCCGGGCGATGTCCATCATGCCGTTGGACAGGGAAGCGCCGATAAAGACGCCGATGCCCGCTATAAACAGTACGGTTTTGAAAGATGCTGCTTTGGCTCCGACAGCAGACTGAAGAAAGTTTACTGCATCATTGCTGACACCCACGACGAGGTCGAAAACCGCGAGGACGAACAGGAAGATGACAATGCATAGATAGATAGTTTCCATAAGATGTATTTTATTTCTGGCTGCAAAGGAACGTTATTTGTGTTGCAGGGAAATGTCATACATGTTACAGAAATGTTACAAGAAACTTTTCGCTCTCCGTTTTCAACCCTTCAGGTATTCGTAGAAAGTATATTGCGAACGTATCTTCTCCTTTTGCGGACGTGCCGATTTCCAGCGGTTGCGCAGGTGGTCGTCCACAAAGCATGCCTTGCGCTTGTCCGACAGTTGGATGGAAAGCATGTCCGACAGCTCGCGCTTCAGGTCCGGGTCCAGAATGGGGGTTACGGCTTCAATGCGGCGGTACAGGTTGCGGCGCATCCAGTCGGGCGAGCCGAGAAACAGTTTCGGCTTTCCGCCGTTGCCGAAGTACCACACGCGGGCATGTTCGAGGAAGGTGTCCACAATGCGTGTGACGCGGATGTTACGGCTGTATTTCCGTCCGGGGATGAGGCAGCAGATGCCTCGTACGATGAGGTCTATCTTCACCCCGGCTTGTGATGCCTCATACAGCCGTTCTATCATGGCGGGGTCTTGCAGGGCGTTCATTTTGAGTATTATCCTTCCCTGCTTACCGCTTTTGGCGAGTTCTATCTCATGGTCGATGAGGCGGTTGAGTTCGGGTATCAGGTTGAAGCGCGCCACCAGCAGGCGGTGGAATACGGGATTCTCCTTGCCTTGGAATGTGCGGAAGAGGTTGTGCAGGTCGTTCACAAGTACCGGATTGCAGGTGAACAACCCGCAGTCGGCATAGAGGGTGGCGGTTTTCTCGTTGAAGTTTCCGGTGCTTATATAGGCGTAGCTGGGCAGTTTGTGTCCCTGCTTGTCGCGGCGCAGCACGAGCGCTACTTTGGCATGCACCTTCAGTCCGGGCAGGCTGAACAGGATGTTGATGCCGGCGGCTTTCATCATCTCGGCGGTTGCCAGGTTGTTCTCTTCATCGAAACGGGCTTTCAGTTCTACGAAGACGGTCACTTTCTTGCCGTTCTGTGCGGCGGCTATCAAGGTGTTGATGACGGCGGAGTTTTCGGCAACGCGGTATTGGGTCACCATGATCTCGCGGACGGTAGGCTCGTGCACTGCTTCGTACAGGAAATGGATGAAGTGTTCGAAAGAGTGGTAGGGGTAATGCAGCAGGAGGTCTTTCTTCTCCACATAGCGGAAGATGGATTCACGCTCGTCCAGACAGGCCAGTTTCATGGGTTGTGGCTTGCGGATGGGGCGTACGGCATTGTTCGGGTTGGGCAGGTGGCGCAGGTCTTCCATGTTGAGGTGCTTGTCGCCCGGAACCAGTTCTTGGCGGTTGATGCGGAAGGCGTCTACCAGAAAGTCCAGAAAGTCATCCGGCATGGCGCGGTCGTACACAAAACGGCAGACGGCTCCTATCTTGCGCTTCTTTACCTTTGTCTTTACCTGCTCTATGATCTCGGAGGTATTGGCCGATTCGTCTATCAGTATGTCCGCATCCCGCGAGATCTTGATGCAATAGCTGCTGTCCACGTCATAGCCGGGGAAAATCGTGTCGATATTGGCTTTGATAATGTCCTCGATGAACATCAGATAGTAGTTCTTGTCCTGTTTGGGAAGCTCGATGAAACGGGGCACCTTGCTGTAAGGCAGCTTCATCACGAAATATTGCGTATGGTCGGGGTCGCCCGGCAAAGTGCCTTTGGAATGCAGGCGTACGGCAAGGTAAAGGCGGTTGTCGCGCAGGAAGGAGATGACCTTGTCCTTGCTCACCGGTACGGGCGAGAGATACGGGAAAATCTCTTCGCGGAAGAAGCGTCTCAGGAACTCTTTATGGAAAGGCTCCACGTTGCGGCTCTGGTAGAAAATTATGTGATGTTGCCGCAGTGCGGGCAGTATCTTCTGTTCGTAGATGCGGATGCGTTCTTCCAGTTGGCGGTTCACCTCTTCGTTGATTTCGGTTACCAGCTGTATGGCGGACTGCACGCTCTCCTCGTCGCTATGCGCGGCGCCGGTGGCAATGGCCTTGTGGTCGGCCACGCGTATCTTGTAGAACTCTTCCAGGTTGGACGAGTATATGGATATGAAGTTGATGCGCTCGTACAGCGGCAGCGTGTCGTCCTCTGCCTCCAGCAGCACCCGGTAGTTGAATGACAGCCAGCTGATGTCGCGTTTGAAATATCTGCTTTCCATATAAGATTAGGTTTATTTTCCAAATATAGCTACCTTTGCACATATAAACAAAGGAAAAATGACAAAAGTTGGTTTACTGTCGGATACGCATGGATATTGGGATGAGAAGTACCTGCAATACTTTGAGTCGTGCGATGAAATATGGCATGCCGGTGATATAGGAACATTGGAAGTGGCGCAGAAGCTGGCGGCGTTCCGGCCGTTTCGTGCGGTATATGGCAATATAGACGGGCAGGACTTGCGCAAGCTCTATCCGCAAGTGCTCCGTTTTACGGTGGACGGCGCGGAAGTGCTGATGAAACACATAGGGGGCTATCCCGGCAAGTACGATCCGTCCGTACAGGGGAGCATCATGGTGCGTCCGCCCAAGCTGTTTGTCAGCGGCCATTCGCATATACTGAAGGTGAAGTTCGACAAGACATTGGGCATGCTCCATATCAATCCGGGCGCAGCCGGCATCTACGGCTTCCACAAGGTGCGCACTATGGTGCGTTTCACCATTGACGGCGGTGTGTTTAAGGACCTTGAAGTGATAGAGCTTGCCGGTTAGGGATTAGTGGTTAGTAATCCCACTTTTCTTCTCTTGAAATTTTGTAATTTTCTGATTTTTGTCGAACTTTGCACTCTGAATAGCAACGAGAGCCGTGGGGCATTGTCCTCCTTCTTATTTTATTCTACATTTGAAGTCAATCCAATAAAGAACTGAAATATGAAAGGAATTATTCTTGCAGGTGGCAGCGCCACTCGTCTCTATCCATTGTCCAAGGCTATCTCCAAGCAGATTATGCCGGTCTACGACAAGCCCATGATCTATTATCCCCTCTCCACACTGATGTTGGCAGGCATACGTGAAGTGCTGATTATCTCCACTCCGCGCGATTTGCCCATGTTTCGTGACCTGTTGGGAACGGGCGAGGAGCTCGGCATGTCTTTCTCTTATAAGGTACAGGAGAAACCTAATGGACTGGCACAGGCCTTTGTGCTCGGAGCGGAATTCCTGAACGGTGAGCCGGGATGCCTTATCTTGGGCGACAACATGTTCTATGGACAGGGATTCTCTGCAATGCTGAAACGTGCCGCTTCTATCGAGAAAGGTGCGTGCATCTTCGGCTATTATGTGAAAGACCCGCGTGCATACGGGGTGGTGGAGTTCGATGCCGACGGAAAGGCCGTTTCGTTGGAAGAAAAACCTGCACAGCCCAAAAGCAATTATGCCGTTCCGGGACTATACTTCTACGACTCCACTGTGACGGAAAAGGCCGCAGCCCTGAAACCGTCGGCCCGCGGCGAATATGAGATTACCGACCTTAACCGCCTTTATCTGCAAGAAGGCACGCTGAAAGTGGAACTTTTCGGTCGTGGCTTTGCCTGGCTCGACACCGGCAATTGCGACAGCCTGCTCGAAGCAAGCAACTTCGTTGCCACCATACAGAACCGCCAGGGATTCCGCGTGAGCTGCATCGAGGAGATAGCATGGCGCAAGGGATGGATTGATCTTGACCAGCTCTATCATCTGGGCGAACAACTGGGCAAAACGGAATATGGCAAATATCTGATGGAACTTGCCGATTCGTACCGTTGATGTGACGACCGCCTTTAAACTCATACATAACTATAACTTATAATTCATAATTGCATGAAAACTTATCTTGTAACCGGTGCTGCCGGATTTATCGGAGCCAACTATATAAAATATATTCTGGCAAAGCATGATGATATAAAAGTGGTGATACTGGATGCCCTGACCTATGCCGGAAATCTGGGCACGATTGCCAAAGATATTGATGAGGAACGTTGCTTCTTTGTCAAAGGTGATATCTGTGACCGTATTCTTGCCGACGAGCTGTTTGCCAAATACAAATTCGACTATGTGGTGAACTTTGCCGCTGAAAGCCATGTGGACCGCAGCATCGAGAATCCGCAGCTCTTCCTGATGACGAATATTCTGGGTACTCAGAACCTGCTTGACGCCGCCCGTCGTGCATGGGTGACGGGTAAGGACGAACAGGGTTATCCCACATGGCGCAAGGGAGTGCGCTATCATCAGGTGTCTACGGATGAAGTTTACGGCTCGTTGGGCGCCGAAGGTTTCTTTACGGAGAACACCCCGCTTTGCCCGCATAGCCCGTACAGCGCTTCCAAGACAAGTGCCGATATGGTGGTAATGGCATACCATGACACTTATAGGATGCCGGTCACCATTACCCGCTGTTCCAACAACTATGGCCCGTACCACTTCCCGGAGAAGCTGATACCGCTGATCATAAAGAATATCCTTGAAGGCAAGCCGCTTCCGGTGTATGGTGACGGCAGCAATGTGCGCGATTGGCTGTATGTGGAAGACCATTGCAAAGCCATTGACCTTGTGGTGCGCAAAGGGGTGGAAGGCGAAGTGTATAATGTGGGCGGCCACAACGAAAAGACCAATCTGGAGATTGTGAAGCTGACCATCGCCACTATCCGCCGCCTGATGGAAGAAAAACCGGAGTATCGCGCAGTCCTGAAAAAGCAGGTCAAGGGCGACGACGGACAGATTGACATCAGTTGGATAAACGAAGGCCTGATAACGTTCGTGAAAGACCGTCTCGGCCACGACCAACGTTATGCCATCGACCCCGCCAAGATAACGGAGGCTTTAGGCTGGTATCCCGAAACGAAGTTTGAAACGGGCATCGTCAAGACCATCGAGTGGTATTTGAATAATCAGGACTGGGTGGAAGAAGTGACCAGCGGCGATTACCAGAAATATTATGAAAGGATGTACGGGAAGAAATAAACCGCCCCTTTCCTTTTAAGCCTGCATCAGTGCAGCGCTTAGTAAGAGTCCGAAGAACAGCATATTACGTGAAGTCTCACCTAATATGCTGTTTAGTTTTCGGCCGTTCCGTATGGCTGCCATTTTGCGCCACGTCAGCACGTGCAAGTACAGGTAGACGCAGGGGGCCCAAATGAAGGCAAGCGGTTCTATCTTGCCGGCATGTACAAACCATAGGCTGAGCAAGACGGCCGACACGCCCAATCCGAGGTACAGGTAACGCCCGAAGGGCTCGCCGAAGCGGACAACCAGCGTGCGTTTGCCGCTAAGGGCATCTTGTTCGCGGTCGCGGTAGTTGTTCACCACCAATAAGGTGTCTATCACCAGTCCGCAGATGAGTGAGGCTATCCACACGTCGGCGGTAATGGCGTGGGCTTGCACATAGTAGGTTCCGCCTACGGGGATGAATCCGAAGAAGACCAGCACGAGCAGATCTCCCCAACCCCGGTAGGAGAGGACGGTGGTATATAAGAAGGCGAATATCACGCAGAGTAGCCCAAGCAATATCAGTTCCCAGCCGCCATGAGGCAGTTGTCCCCAGCATTGGCGCAGCAGTGCGCAGCCTATGAGGCAGGAGAAAACCAGCATCCCCATTATGCCCCTTTTCATGGCTATGGGGGTGATCCAGCCTTGTGCACAGGCGCGTTCCGGGCCGAGGCGGTCGGTACGGTCGCTGCCTTTCAGGTAATCGTAGAGGTCGTTGATGAAGTTGGCTGCGATTTGCATGCCGCAGGCAAACAGTGCGCACAGCAGCGCCGGTATCAGGTCGGACTTGCCGTCGGCAAAAGCCAGTGCGGAGCCTATCAATACCGGGATGATTGCTCCGGTCAGGGTCTTGGGACGGGCGGCAAGCACCCATGCGTGGAATGAATTGGTTGTTATTGCTTTCATGTCGGATTTTTAGAAAGTTATAGCACAAAGATAAGGAAAGGAATTATTATCTTTGTACTGCTGTTAAGGTAAAATTTATTATTTCATTAAACAATAAAGAAAGGCTTATGTGTCAAGCGCTGTTTTATAGGGAGTTGAGGAATCTGCTGTGTCTGTCGGCTTTGGTGTTGTTACTCTTTTCCTCGTGCCGGTCCACCCGGCAGTTCGTTTCGCCTCTTCCGGAGGAATATACTGTCCGCATGTCCCGGTCTTCTGCATCCGGATACAAGAATGTGAAACGCGTCAGGCAGTATGAGTTTGCTCATCGTGATGTTCCTGCTGCGTTCAACGGATGCAGGCTGGCTTTTATCTCCGACTTGCATTACAGGAGCCTGCTGAAAAAGGAGGGACTGGAGGACATAACCCGCTTGCTGAACGATTTGCATCCCGACGCCCTGTTGATAGGCGGCGATCTGCATGAGGGGTGCGAGTATGTTCCGGATGTTATTGCTGCGCTGGGAGCGGTGAAAACGCCTTTGGGTACTTATGCCGTTCTTGGAAACAACGATTATGAAGCGTGTTATGATGATATCCTGAAGGAAATGGAACGGCAGGGCATACATCTGCTGGAGCATAAGGCGGACACCTTGAGGCGGAATGGCGAACATATCGTGATAGCCGGTGTACGCAATCCTTTCGATATAGGGCAGAACGGACAGTCGCCCACTCTTTCCCTTGCTCCGGAGGACTTCGTTGTTTTGCTGACGCATACTCCCGACTATGCCGAAGATGTGCCCATTACCAATACCGACTTGGTGCTTGCCGGACATACGCATGGCGGGCAGGTGACTGTGTTCGGTTTGTATGCTCCTATCATTCCGTCTCACTACGGACAGCGCTTCCTTACGGGACTGAAGTATAACTCAAGTAACACGCCGATTATCATAACCAACGGCATTGGTACTTCCAACAAGAATGTCCGTCTCTTCGCACCGAGCGAGGTGGTGGTGATCACACTGCTTTCACGCCCATGAGGCGGGTTTATGAAGCAAGAGGAGTGGGGGACGGGGAGAAAGCCATGACTTGTCAGGCATAGGGATTCACGTCAAAATCCTTGTTTTCTTCTGTGACCGATGAATCTACCGCCACTCCCAGTTCTATTTTTCCGGTTTGTGTGGCTTTGATAGTCAGCTTCACCCATTTCTGCGGTTCAAGTGAATTTATTTCGCCAATTTTCATCACTTCCTTTCCGTTGTAATAACCTGTAATGGTGTATATGAGCTTGTTGCTGGCATTCTCCAATATGTTGAAATAAGCGGAACGGGTACTGAAGGAGGCGTTCTCATCAAATTTCAAAAGCCGTTCTTGCCGCCCTTCCCGGAAGAGGGTGACACTATACGGCATTTCAGGGTTCTTGCCGAAGATGTCTTTGAAGGTTTGATCGTATTCCACATTGACCTTGGCGTTCTGCATGGTGCATATAATGTCTGCGTTGACGGTTTGTGAGGTGACAACGGTTATGTCCTGACTTCCGTAATAACGCGCTTTGCCCCAACGGTCATTGGCCGACTCAGCGTCAGTGCTTATGCAGCTTTCTGCTATTATGCTATAAGTACCCGCTTCAAACCTTAAAGGAGTGGATTGGATAATGCTATAAGGCTTTTGACTCAGATAGGTGGTGGTGCCGCTTTTAATGGTAATCAGGTATGTGGAGACATCCGTATCGGTATCCCCTGCACGTGTCGTAGCTACGGATATTTCGGGATTGGTGCCTATGTTCAGGTTGATATATCCATACCCGGTTGCTTCGGGAGCATCGCTGCTGTCGCATGCTGCCAAAAGAAAGAGAAATAAAATGAGAGATAAATATTGTTTCATTGCTAATATAGGGTTATGGGTTATTCGTAAATAAGTTCGACTTCGTCTATAAATAATTCGCTGCCGATAAACATTGGCATTTCATCATCCTTGTCACTATCCTTACGCATATATACATCTTTATTTGTTCCAGATTCAAACATTATTTCATAGTGTGTGGCTTCAACCCTGAAGTTATTGTGATAGTCTATAACTAATTTACATTTTTCGGCTTGATACTTTTTATCGTAAGAAGAAGATACCAGTTGTGCATTTCCTATTATTGTATTATTGTTATAGATATTTATCTTTATAATTGGGCTGTCAGTTTCCTTATATGGGATATATTTATAATAAAAAGCTAATGCTGAGGGTCTTGATTTACAATTCACTTTGTCGGTATAGAGACTGCCGATTGCTACATTTCTGGGACTATCGGGGGCTGTCAGTGATACTCCGGTAATCCCATATCCACTCGTCATTATTTTTGCACAATTATTGGATTTGGAGTTTGTATCAGGGCGTGTTCCTGAACGTGAACTCCAACTATAAATATATCCTGTATTTAGAGGACATTTTGTTTCATTATTAGTCCTCCATGGACTGTTGTTAGGGTTTCTATCTGAATAAAATTCATAAACAGCTCCACGCCCCTTAGAAAAAAGACTTCCACCTCCCCAATTATCATTATCTTTTCCTGCCGTAATTGAATATTCATCTAAACTTCCATTAGGAATATCAATGATCGTTTCTGTTGTAAAAGGCACAATATCAGTTACCATATCTTCCCCTAATGATGCTCTAAGTTTATATGTAGTATTGGGAGCAAGCTCAGTGAAAACAACGTCTCCTTGGTTCCCATTATCTTTTTTCGTTATAGCGGTACTCCAATCAGATGAATTCTCCGGTAGCAACTGGTATATGATACCTTTAGGCGTATCTATTTCTTTTCCATTCTTATCTGTTGCAGTGGCAGGAGTTATATAAAGCCGTTTTGCCCATGCACCTGCCTGTTGGTCTGGTAATGTTAAATTAGGCAGTGATAAGTCGCAATTGATATTATATGCCTTTTGGGCTTGTGCGTTCAATGTGGCTATTGTTTGCTTGACCTCAATTTCCGCTTTATTCTTTCCTTCCAGTGTCAATGTATATTCTCCCGGCAGCACATACAATGCCTGTCCGTTAGTAACCTCTTTTTTCTCTTCTCCTTTACAGACATAGAATGTGGGCACGCCGATAAAGTGGTCTATGATATTGGTAGGTATGTTCGGAATAATGACAGCATTTGCAAGTTTGGCAGTGACAGTTCCTATTTGGGTGGTCTGCCCTTCGGAGATGGAAAACTCGGCAATTCCTTCAAAATAGGGACTATTCCCCATTTGCTGTTTATTGCCGTAGTAGGCACGCAATGTATATGAGGCTACGAAAAGATCTATTCCATTGGCATAATGGTCTATCTTTCCGCTTTCTATTGTGCAGCCGTCCGGATCTATTATTTCTATGGTTAAATCTTCGGGCTGAGGAGTGGGAATTGCAATGGCGCGGGTGTTTGCCTCTTCTGCTTCTATCCTTATTTCTCCTAATACTACCCGGCCTTTCGCTTTGTTCAATTCGTCCTCTTCCCGGCAAGCGGTGAATGTTGCCAGTACAGCGAGTGTTGCCAATATGTAACGTAATATTCTCATATCTTTAATAATCATATTCCAAACTGAATTCATCTATGGTCAACGTGGCTCCTGCTCCTCCGGTGAAGTAGTCGCCATATTTGCTTGCCGAGCATACCACTATGAGATGAGTGGGTACGCGGCTGGTTGATTTGTATTGTAAAGTCAGCTCCAGTGGGGTGTAACTGTCCACACTCGTACCGCTGTTGAACTCTGCATAAGCGATGACATGCGGGTCATTCTTGTCGAACAATTTGCGGTCTCTGGGATTGGTCCTGATTTCTACCGGTTTGTCCCAATCGCCTAAAGCTATATATATGGCGCATGTATCCGGCTTGTCCTTATAGGGGAGAAAACGGTTGTAGTCGTCCGTATTCGACTTGGAAGGCAGATAGGTAATAGGCGCTGTGGCATATTTATAGTAGCCTTTCAGCTTTGTGGGGCGTGCCGTAAACTCCTTGCCGAAACTCAAAATGCCATTGGTGCCGTCTGTGCGGACATATTCGCCGATGAACAGGTTGCCGGCGGCAAACTTGCCCACACCGCCCAGCCCGACGAACTTTGAGCCTAACTGTGCAGCCTGTCCTCCGGCAGGTGCACCGCTCCATGTGTCGCTTGTGGGTACAGTGATGCTTTCGCCCAAAGTGGTTGCACCGTCATTTCCGCTGTCCCAGATAGGATTGCCTCCTTCCGCCCATGGTTCCCACACCTTGTTCACCTTGTGCCATTCGTCGAACGAACCGTTGGGAAGCTCTACGGCCGTCCCGGTGGTAAACTCTATTTCTTCACCCTTGTCTTCGCCCGAATAAGCACGACACACATAAGAGGTTCCCGCTTTCAGATGAGGAACGCGTGCCGTAAAGCTTCCGCCATTGGCGGTGATGTAGGAGGCATCTACCGGCTGCCATTCCTCTGCATCTTTCTCTTTCAGCTCAAAGCCGTTTTCCATGCCTTCCACGCCTTCCCCATAGAGCCATGCCACATTTACCCAACCGTCTGCCGACTTAGTGACTACGTTGGTCTCTACTTGGAATACGTAGAGCGTCCATTCTTCCATTACGATGAAATCGCGGAAGTTCACCACCACGTTTGCTTTGGCGTAGTTGCCCATTTGCTGCCATTCCAAATAGGGAATGCCGCTGCTCATGTTGACAGTGGAGCCGGTAGGCCCCAGCTTTAGGTCGGTTAGCCGGATGTCTTTCAAACTGCCTTTGGTGCTGATGTTGACTGAGGCGAAATGCTCCTTTTCATCGAATGTAGCAGCGCCCACTTGGTGCTCTACGGTAAACCGCCGTTCAATGGTTTGATTGGCTTTCAAAGTCCATTGGTAGTCCTGATATAATGAGAGGGTCAGCGGATAGGGGTTGCTGAGGTCTATAATCGTATCGTTAGGCAGGCTGCAACGCCCTCCTTCGGTTACGCTGATGCTTTTCACGCGCACTTTCTTCATGTTGACGGTGTCCTCCAGGTTGACCGTTACGGTGCGGTCGTCATTCGAAATGACGGCGCTTCCTATTTGGCCGTCAATTTCAGTGCCGGTAACAAAGAGCTTGATGTACGGATAGGGTACATCGTTCTCAATGCAGGCGCTCAGGAAAGCGGCCATTAGCAAGAAACATCCTAAACGGATCTGTATATAGACTTTCTGATGCATACTCTCAATCTTACAAACAAAGGGTGATACCTATATTGATATTGAACAAATTAATCTTGAAGTTCGCACCGCTGTTGTGGCGCTTGCCGGTTTCTCCCAGATTGTTCTTTTGCGTTTCGCTGCTATATTTAAAGCCGATCACTCCGAAAGAGACTTCGGCAGAAACATTCTGCATGATAAATACGGCTACTCCGGGGTTTATGCCCAAGTGAAGCTCATAGAGCGTGGTTTCTGTACTTTTGAAAGCGTTTTCCGAATCAGCTGCTGCCGCTTCGGCATTTTCTGTGCCACGAGAGAACCGCGTGGTGCCCGTATTGAATGAAAGCGTCGTTTCATTGAACAGCCCGAAACGTCTGCCGGCATCCAGCCCTACATAGGAACGGTGGAAAAGCCCAAGGCTGTAAGTATCCTCCGTATAGCGTATGTCCTTTAGTGAGAAATCGAGGTCGTCCATGTTCAGAGCCAGATTATCCAACTGGGCAACGGTGTGGTTATAGCCCAGCTTGGCACCGATGATGATGTTGTTCCGTACGGCATATCCGATGAACGGCTTCACAGAAACTGTGCGGGCATGGCAATCGAAATCTTTCAGCAAAGAGAACAACAGGCGGCTGTCCTGACTGTCAAAATCCACATAGGATGCCGTAGCTCCGCCAATCCATTTGCCTTTGGGTATGAAACGGTAGTTGATGATGCCGCGGTCGTAACGTCCAATGGCCTTGGTGCGGATTATATCTTCCGGTTTGGCTGTTGTCTTTGGCGCTTGCAGGTAGACTGTATCATGCACAAACACCGTTTCGCGGATCAGTGAATCGCGGCCGCTTATGGAACGGAGCGTATCACCCGTTTGTGTATGTGCGAAACAAATGCTTGCCATGCCACAGAGTACATATGTTAGTATCGTTCGTTTCTTCATCTTTCTTACAAATAAAATGCGATGCCCAAGCCTATGGAAAACAGGTTGATGCGGAAATTCGCGGAATTAAGGGAACGTTCGCCTATATATACTTGGTTCGTCGTTTGCCGGGTTTTGCTAAAGTCGAAACCCAATACGCCTACGCTGACCTCTACTGCCGTATAGTTGTTGATGAATGCAACCATTCCCGGAGCTACGCCGATGTTGAGGTCGGTCGAAGTGGAATAGGTCCCCGTAACGTCTTCGCCCGTACCGCTGACCACCTTGGACTGGCTGCCACCCATTTGCAGCTGTATGTCGCAATAGAGTCCGAAGCGCTTGCTGTTTCCCAGACTGATGTAGCTGCGCATCATTGCCATAGCTGCATAGGAATGTTTCAACTGGTACATGTCGTCCAGATCGAATTGGTTGTCGTCATCTACATTGATAGTAACTCCGCTCAGCTTGGTGAGTGTGCGGGCATAGCTGAAACGGCCGCCCGCCGCTAAATTGTCTTTGAATGCATAGCACAGCATCGGACTCACCTTAAAGGTATATCCGTCGGAGTTGATGCCCTCTATAATAAGGAAGTTGTAGTTGCTTTCATTGTGTTCCGAATAGGAAATGGAATTTCCCAGAATCCATTGCCCTTTGGGAACAAAGGTCTTCAACTCAATAGACCGTTTAAACTCTTGCGCCTGCATGGCAGCATGAGGCAGTATAAACAGCAGGATACATATATATATAACAGTCCTTTTCACGAGAATATCGGATTATTCATATACTAACTTAAGATCGTCGAGCCACATTGTACTGTCTACGCCGCCTGTGAAATAGTCTCCGTATTTGCTGGAGGAAGCTACCAGCACGATACTGGTGGGCTTGGTATCCATGTTGCGATACTCGATGGGAATCTCGAACTCAACCATCCCGTCTCCGGCGGTGGCTTCATCCCACGTCTTTTCACCATAGGCAATGATGTGAATGTCGTTGGGATTGAAGAGCTTGGCGCTGTTGCCATCTTTGAAATTGGTTTTAACGATGACGGGCCATGTCTCACCGTTGGCTGTCTCGCCTACCCAGTCGCCCAAAGCGATGTATATGCACCCTTTGTCCATATCGCCCGCATTGATGTAGCTGCAATTGTTGGTCATGTCGACTGCTTTGGGCTCGTAGCGGATGTAACCTTTCAAGGCTACGGGGCGGGAGCTGAAAGGACGTCCCCAACCCAAGACACCGTTACCCCTGACACCGGACATTTCCGTAGCTATGTACTTCCCGGCAAACAGGTTGCCTGCTGCGAATTGATACACGCCCATCATGCCGGCTTTCTTGGATTGCAATTTGGCAGAGAAATTTCCGCTGTTTTTATACTCTGTACTGTAAGTTGTGATGTTTATGCTGGCAGTGGCGGAACCATGGTTTCCACTATCCCACCACATGGACTGTCCGGAACCGAAAACAAGCATTGGCGTGCCGTCTGTCCAATATTCAAATCCCGCATTTTCCAATTGGGTGGTTGCTTCGGTAGTGAACTGGCTGATGATTGTTGAGGGCGAAGCTCCTGCCAGCGCCCAGTATTCATAAGTTGTACCGGGAGCCAGGTTCTTGATGTTGGCATAAAGCAGTTTGGAACCGTTTACTCTTTGAGCGGGAACGGTAAATTCGCCCGTTGTACCTTTTATGCGGTATTTAAAGGCCAAAGCCTCTTCCGTCTCTTTTGCCAACGAGGCGCGTATGGTGGCTTTTGTTGCCCATACTTCCGCATCTATTACGTTAGTGGTGACCACTATTGCATCCGATACGATGAAACGGAACACAGAAGAGCGTTGCAACTTATTGTCGTCCGTTGCATTGATTTGTATGTCATATACTCCTTCTTTCTGTGACAGCTTCTGCATGAAAGCCTCCGAAAGCCCTATTTTGGTATTACCTTGACCGGTGTTGACATTGTACTTGGACACAATGTTCACACCGTAGCTGCTGAACAGGCTTTTGTCTTCGGCATTCATGGCCAATATGTCGAATGAATTGACGGGGAGTCCCAAACTTGTGAATTGGTCGCAGCTTACCAGAGCTTTTGTCAGGATGGAAGAGGTGGCTATCCAAAACTCCTGTTCTGTACCTTTGTTTAATTCGACAAACAGCTCGTTCTCATTCCCGAAGTTTTTTCCGGTGATGCTGGGACGCCTGTAAACCGGAACCTCAACGGTGCTTGTTTCTAATGGCTCGGTATTTATGTCCAGTGTCAGGGTAGAACCGCCGTCATCGTAGCTTTCTCCGCTGTCTTCATATCCGAAAGTCAGGTCGTAGCGTGTGGTTGGCGCAACGGCCAGGGTATTTGTACGGGTGTACTCATTTCCGCTGAGTGTCGTTGCCTTGAACGTCCAAGACAACTGCGCGTCATCGGCGGGAATCATGTAATAACCGATGGCGTTGGGGGTGTCGGAGGTAAATGTCAGGCTGCCTGCCGATGAGGCTACCTGCACTTCGTAGCTTTGGAATGCCTGCGTCAGGCTTTTGGCAAACTCTACGGTAACCAGCGTGTTGGCAATGATGCATTCCACGCTGACGGAAGAGGATTGACCGGCATGGATGCTGAAATCCTTTTCTCCCCGATAGAATGTCTTGTCAAAAGAAGCGGCAACGGAGTCACCGGCTGCTACTTTGATGTTGTAGTCACCTGCTGCAAGTTGCATTTCTGCCGGCATTTCGGCTGTCCCATTGTATTTGCGTACAAGCCCTTTACCGCTGTATATGCGGATTTTAGCATTTCCCTTCAGGGCATTCTGTTCCTCGTCGGACAGTGTGCGGGTAACGGTTTCCACCTTGTCTTTTATCCCGATGCTCAATCTGAGCAACCCACTCTCGTTCAGGTCTTTTTCGCGACAACCGGTGGTTGCGAGAATGAGAAAAAGTAATGCCGATATGTTATAAATAGTCCGTTTCATAAATAGTTAGTTACTCCAGACAAGTGTTAATGTTTCAGTTGTCTTATTGTTCTTGGTGTCTACAACCGTAATAATGAAATTGTGGGTGCCGGGATTCAGCATTGTCAATAATCCGGTGAACTTGGTAATATTGAATATCAACTCTGTCTTTCCGGCAACATCTTCGCCTACGGGGAAGCCTAATCCTTCCAAGGCGTCTTTCAGCTCTTCGGGATGGGCCAAGTCGAAGTCCTTCTTCAGGCCGACATCTGCCAATGCGTCTTCATCCAAGACGTCGGAGTCTATCGTGACTTTCAGGTTGGCGATGCCGTTGACAGCGGCGATGTTCACCACTACCGGATAAGGATTATCGGGAGAGGTCGTCTCAGGCAATACGATAGCTTTGGATATGTTGAATCCGTCCCCCTTGATGGTGGGTTGCTCTCCGGAAGGATTGTCCGGGTTGTCCGGCTCATCGGGTTCGTCGGGAACGATATCTTCATCGGGGTCTACTATGATATCCTGCTCTACGGTGGTGCAAGTCACGTCGATTCGGATGCTGATGTCCGCATTACCTCCCTCGGAACTGCCGTTTTCGTCCACATCTTTCAGTGTATATCTGATAATCTTATGGGCGCCTGCTTTCACTTGCGGAAATCCTTTTGATATATCCACGCTTTCACCCTCTACGGTTCCGGTGAGGCGTGTGGTGATTACATTGGCGTTTTCATTGATCGCCTGATAGTAACCGGCGCGTGTTTCATCTTTTACAAAATCCAGTGAGCCTTGGCCTAAAGTGACATTTGCCTTTACATCATTGCCCAATAGGGTCAGTAGCTTTTCGTCATACTCCACTGTCACCATGACGCTGCGCAATACGCATTGCAGGTCTATGATGTCGGTGATTTGGTCTTTTAGGATTTCAAAGTCTTCTTTCCCGTAGTAATAGGGATGCTCGAACTCGGCGGGAAGAACATCGTGCGAGAATGCGGCTACGGTGTAGTTGCCCACCTTTAATGAGAAAATCTCCGGCATCTCACTGTATTTCCATTCTTGTACGAGTTTGTTATCGTTGTCACGATTATAGATGCGGATGATATAGTTTTTTGTATCTATATCGGCACGTGTTGCAGCATTGGCGTTGACGTTTACCGTCAGTTTCAAGGAAGAAAGGTTTATCTGCCCTTCCGAAACTGTTTCTACCTTATTTCCCTCTTCGGTGGAGTATTGCTCACGCTCGCATGAAACAAATGCGAGCACATACACTAAAGAGAGTACTATTATGCATACTGATTTCTTCATATCGAAAGTATATGTTCAATTAGTTTACGGATAAAGTGAATGTTGCTTTTTTGCGTCCGCAGGTTACTGTCATTTGCGTGGATGACGTTATCTTGACAGGGAACGTGACGCGGATATGATGTGTGATGCCATCACCTTCAGTAGATAAAAGTCCGCATTTCAAATCTTGTGAAGCGCCGTATAATATACAACTGGCTTTTATGGTTTCCGGTTTGCCATCCAAAGTGACCACCAGGTCAATGTAGGTGGAACCCGATGGCAACGCTTCGGGAGAAACTACTGCAAATTGGTTGCTGAGACTGTTTATCGCCAATATAACCTCCTCTTTATTCACTTTTTTCAGTTTGTCCTTGGCCACGAGCTTAAAGGTGCTGAGAACCCCATTGTCATATTCTATATGGGGAATGACGTTGGTGAAATCAATCGTGGCAATCTTGTCTTTGTTGGCTCCGAGCCCCTTAAGCTGCAAACCGAAAGATTGCAATAATTGCAGCTTGTCGGTAGATAAGTCGGCCAAATCTATATAGGCAGGCCAGCCTTGTGAAATGAGCGAGGAGGACGATGTGGTTAATATGCACTCCTCGATGCCGGAACGCGCATTCAAATATAAGGATAAAGGATGATCGGCTTCCTTTCCTTCTTTGATGTCTAATGCAGTATTACTGGTAAATCCATTAAGTATGAAGAAAGGAGGATCTATACGCATGGTCCCGTCTGACACATCAATGGTGTGCGTCACTGTTTCGGTCCTGTCCGTAAAGGTGATGTTTACGGTTGCACTTCCTGCGTTGACATCAAAATTAAACTTATAATGATGTTGTGCCAGCGCATTGTCTATAACAATGGGCTGGTAGGAGGACTGGACGCCGCCGTCTCTTTTGGTCAGGTTCAGTGTGAGGGTCAGTTTGCCGGGCTTGAAATAGCAGGAACGTGTCTCCTCTTTGGCAAACTGGATGGGAGAGTTGCCTTCCGAATTTACTTTCAGACTGTAATCGGAAAAGTATTTCTTGAAACTTTCCGTATAAGTGGCCGACACCTTGACATTGGCAAGATAACAGGTCACTTCCACATTTGTTTCCTTCTGGTCTTCAATTGAGAATTCTTGCAGACCTGTGAAGCAGGGCTTGTTGAATCCTTCGTTATGAAGTTGCCCGTAAGAGGCTTTTAGAGTATATTGCCCGATGGGAAATAAGACTTCATCCGAATATTGGCTGAACTTATCGCAGGAGTATTTCACTTCATCACCTTTCAAAACAGATATTGCAAAATCGTTTATATCGGGTAATGTTTCTTCCACCCGCGTAGCTACATCCTGTGTGCTGCCGTCAGCAATCAACCTGATGTTGAGGCGCCCCTTGCCTGTTGTGACTGTGTAGTCATTGTCTTTAGTACATCCGGATAACAGGGTGCACATTGTTGCAAGTAAGATTAGAACAGTTGCATGTGTGTTGCCCATTTGCAAAACTTGATTATCTTTTTCACTTATTAGTTCTCTTGTCGGGCACAAAGATATTGCTTTTAGGCAATAAAAAGCTCCTATAAAGCTCTGTTTTACATGCAAAAATGAAAAATGGAACATCATTTGTCCCATTTCCAGCAAAAAAAGAAGAGCCTGTCATTGCTTTTTTTGCTTATTTTTAACAACAATACGTTAGGAATCGGGCAGCAATACCACTCCTTGTTTCTTTTTCCCGTCCATCTTGGCCACTATCGGATGTTCAAAATGGACATGGCGCAGGTATTTAGTCTCATGCACAGCAGGTTGCGTATTCAAGAAGTCCTGATTGTATACTCCGTCGTTCATAAAAGCATTGATCGTGAAATAGCCTACTCCGAAGGAAGTCAGGTTCTGAAAAAAGTGTGTCCCCTGACTGGGATCGACGCGATAATTCGTCAGCCCGGCTTCTACAATGATGCGCGCTGCACTGATATGCGGCCATTTAACAGGAATTCCGAGCCACGTGTCACTGCTACCCCAACGTCCCGGACCTATCAGGACATAATTCTTTCCTTCATTCAAGAATTGCTGGTTCAGCTTTTCTATCTCCCAGGCAATATCCTGATTGTGGGAAGCGCTGTAATCATCGGTCTTTACATAGACCACATCTTGCAGTTCGTTCATGATTCCATGCCCTAAGGAATTATTGGAACGGAGCAGCAATTGCTCGTCGGGGATAGCTGTGAGATCTTCATCGAGCATCTCCTTGCTGTCGACAATCGGGCGGATCTGCAGGAGATAGAAAGTGCCTGTCTTGTCTTTTTCCCGGCTCATGGTAGCTGCAAATTCAATCTCTACGGGACGACGCATTTCCTGCTGCCCATACTTCAATGCCAGTTGCAGGATGCGGGACAGTGGAAACACATCATGTTGCAGGATATTGGCGAAGGTAATAACCTTGCGCCCTCCCGGATATAAACCGTCGCGGATAATCTGATCATACGGGTCGTAGGTGGAAGCTATATAGTTGAGCGAACCGTCTTTTTCCGCTTCTTTTACGTGCAGTTTCAACAGGTTGAAGCCGTCATCGATAGAGAAATCATGGCCGGCATTGCGCAAGTCGAGAGCGTAGAAGCGCGTCTGGGTTTCTTTCAGTGCAATTTCCATTTCACTGGTTTGCAGGACTTGGTTGGGATGATAGGGAGAGAAACGGAGGGTCATGCCGCCGTCCACGATATACTTACCCAAGCCGAGCGCCAGGTTTACGATGCCTTCTTCTGCTCTCTCATCTCCGATGGGGTAGTAGTTGAGCGAACGTGCCACACCCGACATGGAAGGATAATAGCGGTCGCCGTACTGGTTGCCCACCACTTCTTGCAGGATGACAGCCATCTTTTCCTGGTCGATGACATTGCTTGTGGCTTGCATATAGGCTTTGGAGTCGCGGAAATATACAGAGGCGTAAACTCCTTTGATTGCATCACTGAGCATGCGGAGCATTTCATACTTATCGTCCAGGTAGGGAATCATATAAGTATTGTAGATCCCGGCGAAAGGCTGGTAGTGCGAATCTTCCAATAGAGAGGAAGAACGGATGGCAATGGGCGATTTCACTACATCGAAGAAAGTGAAGAAGTCCTCAACCAGACGGTCGGGCAGTTTGGCTTTCAGGAAGTAGCGGAGAATCACATCATCATCTGCATCGGACAGGGCTATCTGATACAGGTTGTTGGTATCCATGAACTCGTCGAATACATCTGTACAGAGCACTACGGTCTTGGGTATGGCAACGCGTGCATTCTCAAACTCTTCAAATTCAGGGTGGTGCTTCACCATATTGTCGATAAATGCCAAGCCGCGGCCTTTCCCGCCCAATGAGCCGTCGCCGATGCGGGCAAAGTTCGAGTAGCGGTCAAAACGGTCGCGTTTGAATACCGCCACCACACCCTGGTTTTTCATTTTGCGGTACTTCACGATAGCCTCGAAAATTATCTTGCGGTGAGCGTCCACATCCTGAAGGCTGTTCCATGTGATAGGTTTCAAGAACTCTCCAATGGGGAACATGGCGCGTGAATAAAGCCAGCGGCTCACATGGTTGCGGCTGATGTGATAGAGGAATGACTCCGCCGGAACAGCAAAGAGAATGTTCTGGAGCTCTTTCAGGTTTTTGACGCGGGCAATCTCTTCCAGCGTATCGGGATTGCGGAAGATAAAGTCGCCGAAACCGAAATTATCCGACACGATACGGCGTAAGTCCACATCCATTTTCTTGGAGTTCTTATCGATAAAGGCTGCGTCATATTTGGCTGCATACAGCACATTTTCCGATTCGGAAGATTGTATGATCAATGGCACGAACGGGTCTTCCTTGCGTATGGCCGCACATAATTTTATACCCGCAAGCGCATCTTTCTCACCACGTTCTACGCGGGGAAAACGGACGTCCGTAATGACTCCAAGGATGTTGTTCTTGTACTTTTCGTAAATGCCGATTGCTTCATCATAGGTACGCGCAAGAACTATTTTGGGACGCCCTCTCATACGCAGCGTACGCTGGTGTGCATTCAACGCCTCGGTGGAGAACTCCTGACTCTGCTTCAATACGAATTTATAGAGGTTGGGCAGGATGGAAGAGTAGAAACGGATGCCGTCTTCTACCAGAAGAATAATCTGCACGCCGACTTCACTGACGTCATGCTCCAGATTCATCTTGTCTTCAATCAGCTTGATGATGGATACCAGCAAATCGGTGTTTCCCAGCCAACAGAAAATATAGTCGAACGAACTGAGGTCTTCGTTGGCAATGCGTTTGGTGATACCATGACTGAACGGCGTTAAAATCACCATGGGAATATGCTCGTATTGACCTTTGATGGTTCGTGCTACGTCAAACCCCTCGTTGTCTCCTGTGCCCGGCATGCATATAATAAGGTCGTATGGCATGGAAGACAGTTGCGCCAATGCTTCCTCGCAAGTGGAAACCTGGGTGAAACGCGGCGGGTAGCGCAGGGAAAGCGAGGTGTATTCATTGAAGATTTTCTCATCGATGCGTCCGTCGTCCTCCAGCATGAAAGCATCATAAGGGTTGGCGATTAAAAGCACATTGAAAATACGCCGCGTCATGAGGTTGGCGAACTGCGTATCTTTGAAATATAGCTGGTTTAATTTAAACTTACTAAGCATGTTCTCTCATGGTTTATTAGTTCGGAGGACAAAAGTAACAATTAAAATGAAGAATGAGGAATAGAAGAATAAAGAATTACCGGTGCGATATATTGGCATGGCATGGTTCAACTTCAATTTGTTAATCCTTCATGTTTTGTGCGGTCTGACGTTTTATCATTATTTGATTAAAATATTGCTGTTAAGTTTAGGTGTTTTGAAAAGTTTTCCTATATTTGCAGTGTTGTTCGTTGACACTTTGTCTAAACAACGATTGACTAACGTGGTAAGAACCTTTAAAACGTAATATTATGAATATCGAACGTATCATGTCCTCTTTGGAGGCAAAGCATCCCGGCGAGTCTGAATATCTTCAAGCCGTAAAGGAAGTACTTCTTTCTATCGAAGATATCTACAATCAGCATCCTGAGTTCGAGAAAGCAAAGATCATAGAACGATTGGTTGAACCCGACCGTATTTTTACTTTCCGCGTCACGTGGGTGGATGATAAGGGTGAAGTGCAGACCAACCTCGGTTATCGCGTACAGTTCAACAATGCTATTGGTCCGTATAAGGGCGGTATTCGTTTCCATGCCTCTGTGAACCTCTCTATTTTGAAGTTCTTGGGTTTTGAACAGACTTTCAAGAATGCTTTGACCACTCTGCCTATGGGCGGCGGTAAAGGCGGTTCGGACTTCTCTCCGCGCGGTAAGAGTGATGCGGAAGTGATGCGTTTCTGCCAGGCATTCATGTTGGAGTTGTGGCGTCATCTTGGTCCCGATATGGATGTGCCTGCCGGTGACATCGGTGTGGGCGGTCGTGAAGTGGGCTATATGTTCGGTATGTATAAAAAATTGACACGTGAGTTTACGGGAACTTTCACCGGCAAAGGTCTGGAATTCGGTGGCTCATTGATACGTCCCGAAGCAACCGGCTTTGGCGGATTATATTTTGTACATCAGATGCTGGAGACCAAAGGCATTGACATTAAAGGCAAGACCGTTGCTATCTCCGGTTTCGGAAATGTGGCTTGGGGCGCTGCTACGAAGGCTACCCAGTTGGGAGCGAAAGTCATTACCATCTCCGGTCCGGACGGTTATATCTATGATCCGAACGGTATTAGCGGTGAAAAGATTGATTATATGCTGGAACTTCGCGCATCGGGCAATGATATTGTAGCTCCGTATGCCGACGAATTCCCCGGCTCCACTTTTGTTCCGGGCAAACGCCCATGGGAGGTAAAGGCGGATATCGCTTTGCCTTGCGCAACACAGAACGAGCTGAACGGCGAAGATGCACAGCACTTGATTGATAATAATGTGACTTGTGTAGGCGAAATTTCCAATATGGGATGTACGCCTGAGGCCATTGACCTCTTTATTGAGAATAAGATTATGTATGCACCGGGTAAGGCTGTGAATGCGGGTGGTGTAGCCACCAGCGGTTTGGAAATGTCGCAGAATGCCATGCACATCAGCTGGAGTGCTGCCGAGGTGGATGAAAAACTGCATGCCATTATGCATGGAATCCATACCCAGTGTGTGAAATACGGAACTGACCCCGACGGCTACATCAATTATGTGAAAGGTGCTAATATAGCCGGTTTCATGAAAGTAGCCCATGCCATGATGGGGCAGGGAATTATCTAAAGAAAAACTTTGTTTAGTTGTATTTGTATTTGTGGTTTGTGCTGCCCTTGCCTGTGAAGGTATGGGCAGTGCTTTTTTTATAGTGATTAGTGGTGAGTGATTAATCACTAATCACTCACCACTAATTACTGTTTTTTCGTACCTTTGCATCTTGAAATTATAAAAAACAAAGAGATGTTACAACCTGAATTGAAATTGAGACGTGATAAGATACGTGCCCTCATGGTGCAGCAGGACATTGATGCCGCCCTTATCACTTGTAATGTAAATTTAATCTATACATACGGACGCGTAGTCAGTGGATATTTGTATTTACCGCTGAATGCTCCTGCGCGCTTGTTCTTAAAACGTCCTAATGACATTGAGGGCGAACATATCCATTCTATCCGTAAACCGGAACAGATTTCTGAATTGTTGAAAGAATATGGCTTGCCTTTGCCAACCAAACTGATGCTGGAGGGTGATGAGCTGCCTTTTACGGAATATAACCGTCTGGCTGCCTGTTTCCCTGAAGCAGAAGTTGTGCCTTGCGGTACGGCATTGATCCGCCAGGCGCGAAGCATAAAGACTCCGATGGAAATTGAACTGTTCCGCCGTTCCGGAGCTGCCCATGCAAAAGCGTATGAACAAATCCCTTCTGTCTATCAGCCGGGGATGACGGACCGGCAGTTGTCCATCGAAATAGAACGGTTGATGCGTCTGGAAGGTTGCTTGGGCATTTTCCGCGTATTCGGGCAGAGCATGGAAATCTTTATGGGAAGTCTTTTGGCCGGTGATAATGCAGCAGTCCCTTCCCCATATGATTTTGCGTTGGGAGGTAAAGGACTTGACCCGTCATTGCCCGGTGGGGTGAGTGGAACGCTTCTGAAAGCGGGACAGTGTTTCATGGTGGATATGGGTGGAAACTTCTATGGCTATATGGGGGATATGAGCCGCGTGTTCTCCATCGGTAAATTGCCGGAACAAGCGTATGCTGCGCATCAGACTTGTATGGAGGTGCAAGAAGAGGTTACAGCAATGGCAAAACCGGGTACTGCTTGCGAAGATATGTACAACAAGGCCATTGATATAGTAACTAAAGCCGGTTTTGCGGATTACTTTATGGGAGTTGGTCAAAAAGCGAAGTTCATAGGGCATGGCATCGGACTGGAGATAAATGAGATGCCGGTATTGGCTCCGCGCATGAAGCAGGAGTTGGAGCCGGGAATGGTATTTGCATTGGAACCGAAGATTGTTTTGCCGGACATAGGTCCTGTCGGGATTGAAAATTCCTGGGTTGTAACAACAGAGGGCTTGGAAAAACTGACCCTGTGTGGAGAAGAGATCGTAGAACTTTGATTAATGATTAATGATTAATGATTAGTGATTTGTCTGTGCTTTTCATGCGGACAATGATATAACTTAAGCACAAACAAATCACTAATCATTAAATTTCCTCACTTCACTCTTCTGTTCAATTGGTTGTTGGCTTTTGAGGGTTTGGATTTGCCTATTCTTTTTCCCGTCGGTTGGGCTTTATTGTTCCGGCGGGGATGTGGTTGTGTCCTTTTAGTCCCCTTCATAATACTCGCATAAGTAATAACGGGCGATAAAGTCCCAATTCCGGTGCAATATTTCTTTGCCGTTGGGGAAAGGAAGCTGTACATCCGGCAATATCCCTTTGACCATTCCATATTTTATCAGGTCGAACGGGCAGGCTTCCGGACGACAAAAGAGTTTGTAGCCTTCGGCGGCAGCGCGTTCGGCGTTGTACATCGGATTATGTTCTTCACAAAAACAGGCGGCTACATTATGCGCTATTAGCATGCCTTTGGCATTGGCGTATACTACAAATTCTTTTTTATCTTGTAGGTCAGGAAGTAGGGAAGAAGAGGAGTTCTCCCACTTTAAGACATCAACGAAGAATTTGCATAGTTCTTTGTAGGTGGCAAAATACAGCAACGGTTTGCCCCCGCTATACTCCAGACAATATTCGGCGTTCTTGCTCAGCTTCGTTTCCGGTGTGATTTCGGGGAGGGGAGTTAAAGGCATCTCCAACAAGTCAGGGCCCATTACCCATAGCATGGAGGAAGGCTCTTCATTAATGGGAGCCTTTTCAAAATCCTCATCCATTAGTGTGTAGACCTCTTGGGCTAAATCCAACAAGTCTTTATCATACGGGTCTTGCAGTGTATATTCGTCCGGTTCGTAGAGTGCGGCATGGGACTTTAACGTCCACAACACGAATGCTATGTCTTCTTTATTAATCTCATCAGGAATATAACCGTCCGATAGCTGATAAAAAGGAAGATACGTGTTGTATAACGAATAGTATGATTCGGAGAATATCTTCCAACCTCCTGTTTGGGCAATGGCGTCCTGAAAGTACATGCAGAGCGAGATCGTTACATTCTTCTGCATGTAGTCATTTTCTTTAAATAACAGAGATCGTTTTACTATCGGAAATACTTTTGCTGCAAAATTGATGTACCATTGGTCACCGGGCAGCGTACGTGTACGTTCATTGGCGCTTAGCCATTGCTTCATGGAGATAAGAGTTGGTTTCATTGTTTGTTTTTATGTGTGAATAATTATGTATTGGGATTATAGCCTTTTCAGAGCCAGTTTGATGACTTGCTCCACCGGAGCGCCGGCATCTTCCTTTAAAATGGCCATTACGACCTTTTGTGAAGGAGCCTGTGCAAATCCCAGCATTGTGAGGGCGGCTATGGCTTCTTCCTGCACCTGTGCATTGGCGGCAGTGAAGGCGGAGATATCGGTTGTTCCGGCGGCTATTCCACCGGGCTTTATTTTGTCTTTCAAATCGACTATCACACGTTGGGCGGTTTTTAGACCGATGCCTTTTACCGTTTTCAGCAGATTGGCATTTCCTGTACTGATGGCGTTTATCAATTCGGAAGGGGACAGGGCCGAAAGGATCATGCGGGCCGTATTGCCTCCGATGCCTGATACGGAAATCAATAGTAGGAACAGTTCGCGTTCTTGTTTGTCGATGAACCCGTAAAGAACGTACGCGTCTTCGCGGATGGCTTCGTAGATGTACAGCTTGCACTCCTTTTTCCCTTGTATGGCGGCATATGTGTTCAAGGAGATATTGACGGCATATCCCAGGCCGTTACAGTCTATAATTGCGTTGGCCGGACTTAGTTCGGCGATTTCGCCTTTTATGTATTCTATCATATTACCACTTTATGACCTATTAATTGGCGAATGTAGGAATTATTATTGACTTTTAGACTCTAAAAAAAGAAAAACTCTGTAAAACTTGTCCCTTTCTTTACTAAGATATAAATGAAAATGCTTACTTTTGTCCTCATAAAATAGAAAGTTGATAACTAAAACCGATAAAAAGATGAAAAAAGTAAGAGCAGCCATCGTTGGTTATGGCAATATCGGACATTTTGTACTTGAGGCGTTGCAGGCAGCTCCCGATTTTGAAATCGCCGGAGTGGTGCGTCGTGCAGGAGCAGAGAACCGTCCTGCAGAACTGAGTGAGTATTCCGTAGTGAAAGATATTAAAGAGTTGAAGGATGTGGATGTTGCAATCCTTTGTACCCCTACTCGCAGCGTTGAGAAATATGCCAAAGAAATATTGGCATTGGGAATTCATACAGTAGATAGTTTCGACATCCATACAGGTATTCCGGCATTGCGCCGCACGTTGGATGCTGAGGCGAAAGCTCATAACACTGTGTCTGTTATTTCTGCCGGTTGGGATCCGGGAAGTGACTCCGTTGTGCGTACCTTGCTGGAAGCTATTGCCCCGAAAGGTATTACGTACACTAACTTTGGTCCGGGTATGAGCATGGGACATACGGTAGCGGTGAAAGCTATTGAAGGCGTGAAAGCAGCACTCTCAATGACCATTCCTACCGGTACGGGCATACACCGCCGTATGGTTTACATTGAGCTGAACGACGGCTATGAGTTCGACAAGGTAGCTGCCGCTATCAAGGCAGACCCGTATTTCGTGAACGATGAGACGCATGTGAAGCTTGTTCCGAGCGTGGATGCATTGCTCGATATGGGACATGGGGTGAACCTGACTCGCAAGGGCGTTTCCGGGAAAACTCAGAACCAGTTGTTCGAATTCAATATGCGTATCAACAACCCTGCCCTCACAGCACAAGTGCTGGTGTGCGTGGCGCGTGCCGCCATGCGTCAGCAACCGGGTTGCTACACAATGGTGGAGATTCCCGTCATTGACCTTCTGCCGGGCGACCGCGAGGAGTGGATTGCACATTTGGTATAAGAGCATAAAAAAACAGATGATGCGTTTGCTGGAAATGCATCATCTGTTTGCCTTAAACACATCATCTGTTCTGCCGGAACAGATGATGTGTTTTTTTATATCCTATCTCATCAGAAGAAGAACCGGAGAATATCGTTGAAGTTTGCCCAAATAAGTAGGCCAAACAGCAGGAACATACCTACCATTTGCGCACGTTCCATGAACTTGTCGCTGGGTTTACGGCGTGCCACAATCTCGTAGATCAGGAATAAAACATGTCCGCCGTCCAATGCCGGAATGGGCAGGATATTCATGAAAGCAAGGATAATGGAAAGGAATGCCGTCATGTACCAGAACTGATGCCAGTCCCACGTTGCAGGGAAGATACTGCCGATTGTTCCGAAACCGCCGAGTTGCTTAACGCCCTCTTTGGAGAAAAGATACTTCATCTGGCTGACGTAACCTTTCAGCGTGCTTACTCCCAGGGATATTCCGGCAGGGATAGAAGCGAAGAAGCTGTATTCTTCTTTCACGATAGGCAGCAATTTGGATGTTTGCATGGTTGGGTATACTCCTATATTGTATAAGGAGTCGCTGGTCAGTGTCAGTGTATCTGTAACGCCGTTGCGGATATACGTTAAGTGCAGGTCGTGCGATGCATTGGTTTGTTTGCGGCGCATCTTGTCCTCTTCAAAGTCGGAGTAGGAGATTGCCTTTCCGTCCACGTGGGTAATGTTGTCACCCGGCAACAGTCCGGCAAGGGAGGCAGGAGTACCGGCTGGGATACTGTCTATCACAAACGGAGTGCGGAAAGAGGCAAAGCGCACGCTGTCTGCAAGCAGGCGCTCCATCATGTCTTCAGGGATATAGATGGAGGCTTCGCTTCCGTTGCGCAATACGGTTACTTGACGGGCATCAACAATGCTGGTCAGCATGTCACTGTTGTAACGCTCCAAAGGAACGCCATCGGCGGAAACCAGTATGTCACCGTCGCGGAAACCAACGGCTTTGGCTGTTTCGTTGAAGTCCATACCCAATGCCACTTTTTGCAAGGGAACATATTCTGAACCCCACGTAAAGAGTATCATGGAGTAAATGAACAGTGCTAAGATAAAGTTGAACAGCACGCCGCCCACCATGATCAGCAGACGTTGCCATGCCGGTTTGGCGCGAAACTCCCAAGGTTGCACCGGCTGTTTCATCTGCTCGGTATCCATAGATTCGTCTATCATACCGGCAATTTTGACATATCCGCCTAAAGGCAGCCAGCCGATGCCGTATTCTGTTTCGCTGTTTTTCGGTTTAAATTTGAATAGGGTGAACCAGGGGTCAAAGAATAAGCAGAACTTTTCAACTCGTGTTTTGAATAAGCGAGCGAAGAGAAAGTGCCCTCCTTCATGAATGATGACGAGCAACGAAAGGCTCATAATGAGTTGCAGGGCACGAATCAAGAATGTTTCCATCTAATTATTTATTATTTTATGATTTACAATTTATTGTTTAACTATCAATTTCCATTTATCAGTTCTTTTGCTATCCGCCGGGCTTCCGCATCCGTTGCTACATAGTCTTCGTAGGTAGGCTTTTGTATGAAGGATACGTGTGCCATTGTCTTTTCAATGACATCACTCATGCCAAGGAAGGATATTTCGTCACGCAAGAAAGCGGCTACCACTATTTCATTGGCGGCATTGACGATGCATGGCATGTTGCCTGCGCGATGCAATGCTTCGTATGCCAGTGCCAGGTTACGGAAACGTTTTGTATCCGGTTGCTCAAATGTCAAGTCTGTGCAGAGCTTGAAGTCCAGCCGCGGGAAAGATGCTTTCAGGCGTTCGGGATATGAGAAAGCGTATTGGATGGGCAGGCGCATATCCGGCATCCCCAACTGTGCCTTCACTGCTCCGTCCTCAAACTGTACCATTGAGTGAATGACTGATTGCGGATGTACCACTACTTCTATTTGATCGGGACGTACACCGAACAGCCATTTGGCTTCAATCACCTCGAAACCTTTGTTCATCATGGAAGCGGAGTCTATGGTGATTTTGGCTCCCATATCCCAGTTGGGGTGTTTCAGGGCCTGTGCTTTGGTTACGGAGGCAAGCTGCTCCATTGTGCAGGTGCGGAACGGGCCGCCGGAAGCTGTCAGTATAACTTTTTCGATAGGGTTGTCTGCCTCTCCGGTCAAACACTGGAACACAGCAGAGTGCTCGGAGTCTACCGGCAGGATTGGAGTACCGCTGAAACGTGCCAGGTCATTGATGAGTTCGCCTGCCACGACCAATGTCTCTTTGTTGGCAAGGGCTATTACTTTACGTGCGCGGATGGCGTTCATGGTCGGTTTCAGTCCGGCATAACCCACCATGGCGGTCAGCACTATGTCAATGGGAGTTTCCGCTACAATCTGGCACAAGGCTTCCTCGCCGGCATATACTTTGATAGGCAGGTCGGCAAGAGCGTCTTTCAGTTGTTGATATTTGGTTTCGTTTGCTATTACCACTGCTTCAGGCTTGAACTTACGGGCCTGGGCAATCAGATCATCCACCCGGTTGTTGGCTGTCAGCACATAGGCTTCGTACCGGTCAGGATGTTCCTCTATGACTTGCAATGCCTGCGTACCGATAGAACCGGTAGAGCCAAGTATGGCAATTTGTTTCTTCATCAGCTTTATAATTTATGATTTCAGATTTTATATCTTATACTTCATACTTTATACCTAAATATTTCACTCTCAAAATACAATATAAAGTTCCGGATTCACAGCTCTTCCTTTATGCCATAGCTCGAAGTGCAGATGAGGTCCGGTGGTCTGTTGTCCGGTGTTCCCTACTAATGCAATGGCTTCTCCGCCTTTTACGATATCGCCTTCACGTTTCAGGAGGGAACCGCAATGCTTGTAGACAGACACAAAATCCTGATTGTGCTGTACTTCTATCAAATAGCCGGTTTCGGCTGTATAGGTACTTAGGATGACTGTCCCGTCCAAAGTTGCCAATACACTTTCACCCGGATTGGCGGCTATATCTGTTCCGAAATGCTTCTTTTCTGCATTGAAAGGAGATGAAATCATGCCGCGGGTGGGGCGGTAGAATATCAATCCGTCCACATCGGGGCGGGAGGTGATACTTGTCAGGTTGTATTTTTCCGTTTCTTCGTATTGCTTACGGAATTCCGCTTCGCGTTGCGTCCGCTCCATGAGTGAGTCTTCACGCACAGTGGTCAGCGAGTCGATGGAGTGGATGGTATCGGCTTTTATTTTACCTTGGAAAATATCTTGGATATTCATTATGTACAGGTTTTGCCTGTCTACCAACTGCTGGAGAGAATCTACACGCAAGGCATTCTCCACAACCTGCGCACGAATTTCACTGTTCATGTATCCGGGCAGATAGTTGCGCAATGGGGTAAAAGCAACAATCAGGGAAGCAACCAGAAAGAGTATCGTCAGTACGGAAAGCAAAACGGAGAGCCCGTTCAGTTTGGACACACGCAACGTGATAATATCCTCAAGGGTATTCTCATTCGTAATGGTCAGTCTGTACTTGAACTTGATATTACTCCAAAAAGCCTTTCTTCTTTTTTTCTTCTTATTTGCTGTCACTTATATACTTTTGTTTTGCTATTTGTAAATTGAATCTTATTGCCTTACCGACTTTTTATTGCTTTATTGCACACCTGTTCTACACCTCTTCCATATCGTCCAAAGCCAATAACCCTTCCGGCAGGTCCACCGTAATGACTTTATGCTTCCGGTCAATATCTATAATAAAATCTTCCTGTGCCGGAATCAGTAGCTCTTCTCCTTTATAATCTACCACGAACAGTGTATTCAGGGTAGCGGTATCCACGTCCGTCACTTCGCCTAACTTGCCGTAATGAATTTCTTCCATGCGGAACCCTACGAAGAAATCCCAACTAAGCTCTCCCGGTCCGGCTTCTTCCGCATGCTTCACCGGAAAATAAACCTCAATGTTGGTGAACATGCGTGCACGTTCGGCTGTATCTACTCCTTCAAGTTTGACGAGAGCCGTAGTGTCCGACCGAAAACGATATTCTTCTATAAAGAACGGTACAAATATCCCGTCCAACAAGCAAATGAGATATTCAGCTTCCACGCGGTCGAAAATGTCATCCGTAAAGGTGAATGACAATTCTCCATGAATACCATGAGGCTTGTTGAATATACCTATCTTATAAACTTCTTCTTTTCGTATCATATCGTTCTATCAGCTTACCACTTAATCACCTTGTCATCATATTCTTGTTATTCTTGCTCCGAGCGAATTCAACCGCCTTTCTATATCCTGGTATCCGCGGTCTATCTGTTCGATATTGTGTATACGGCTGATTCCGTCGGCACTCATGGCGGCTATCAGTAAGGCGATGCCGGCACGAATGTCCGGAGATGTCATGTTTCCGCCACGCAGTCTGAAACCATGATTGTGCCCGATCACTACGGCCCGGTGAGGATCGCATAGGATGATTTGTGCCCCCATGTCTATCAGCTTGTCCACAAAAAACAGGCGGCTTTCGAACATTTTTTGATGTATCAGCACACTGCCTTTTGCTTGTGTGGCAACCACAAGCAACACACTCAGCAGGTCCGGAGTGAGTCCGGGCCATGGGGCATCGGCAATTGTCATAATGGAACCGTCAATGAAAGACTCTATCTGGTAGGTTTCCTGTGCAGGAACGTAAATGTCGTCACCGCGCTGCTCCATTTTGATGCCCAGGCGTCGGAAGCTGTCGGGGATAATACCCAGATTTTCGTGTGAGACATTCTTGATGGTGAGTTCGCTTTTCGTCATGGCTGCCATGCCGATGAAACTTCCTACTTCTATCATGTCCGGAAGGATAGTATGCTCTGTTCCATGCAGCTCATCCACACCTTCAATGGTGAGCAGATTGGAGGCGATGCCCTCTATCCGGGCTCCCATGCGGTTCAGCATCCGGCATAATTGCTGTATATAGGGTTCGCATGCGGCATTGTAAATGGTGGTTTTCCCTTTTGCCAGTACAGCTGCCATTAGGATATTGGCCGTTCCCGTTACAGATGCTTCATCCAGCAGCATATAAGTGCCCTGTAACTGTCGGGCGGATATTTCGTAGACTTCCCGTTTTTCGTTATACGCAAAGTCTGCTCCCAAATTCTGTATACCGATGAAATGCGTATCCAGGCGGCGGCGACCTATCTTATCTCCGCCCGGCTTGGAAATCATAGCCTTGCCGAAACGTGCTACCATTGGCCCTACCAGCATAACCGAACCGCGCAGGCTGGAGCACCGTTTCAGGAATTCATCGCTTTCCAGATAGGTCAAATCTACATTGGCAGCCTGAAAGCTATATGTATCGATATCTTTCTTTGAAACGTTCACTCCCATATCCCGCATCAATTGAATCAGGTTGTTCACGTCCAGTATATCCGGTATGTTGTGTACAGTCACTTCTTCGGCAGTGAGCAGCGTGGCGCAGATTATCTGCAACACCTCATTCTTTGCCCCTTGAGGATAAATGTCACCGGAGAGGCTGTGTCCGCCTTCTATAACAAATGATGCCATGGTATGATTTCAGATTTTAGTACTTTCTTTTATTGTTTCTGTTGTTGTTCCTGTTGTTCTGATTGTTCATCTTCGGACGGTAATTTTGTTCGATCCGTTCGGCCATCAGGCGAAGAATACTATCGGTGATTTGCAGCTTGCCGTCCGACAGTTCTGCGAGGTCATCTGCTATTTTGCGGTCATCGACAGTGTCTTTGTTCCAAGACATGTAATCTTTCTTCATGTGGTTGCATATCAGTGCAACGAGATTCTGTTTTTCTTCTCCTTCGGGGAAGTCGATTGCTTTCTTGATCAGCACTTCCAAAGTACGGCCGTAATGGCGGTAACGGATTTTAGTGCTGGGGTAAGGTACTACTTCCGGTTTGGTTATCAGATTGTCTTTGCGGATAATTTCGTATGGATAGTCGATGTCCAACTTAAAATCGGACATGATGGCAAGATGATCCCAAAGTTTATGTTTGAAGTCGGGTACATCACGCAAATGAGGAAACATATTTCCCATGATGTTGATGATTGTGTTTGCGCAACGTTGGCGTTCGGAACGGTCCTCGATTGTCAGGGCATGGTCTACCATATTTTGGATGCTGCGGCCATATTCTGGTAAAGGCATCCGTTTTTGTTGAGTGTTATATTGCATAATCTTTTAGTTTTAGCGGTTAGTGATTAATGATTAGTGATTAATGTTTAGTGATTAATGCCATGCGGCATAATTGCGCAGCCCGCTAATCACTAAACACCCATCACTAAATAAGTTTTTTCGGTTGGCTTGCCACGAACTCTTTCAAATAGAATGGTTCGAAATAAGCGACGTCCTTGAAGTCCTCTTCGGCTATTGCCTTTTCTGCCAGCGGAAACATCATGCTTGCCAGCGGACGGATACCGTCGATGAAATGCGCATTGGGATGTACAATCTTTTCCTTGCATTTGGCTGCGCCGTCACCAAAGAAGTAGACGGGATGGCTGTCCAGAAACTCCCGGTATGAGTTTTCGTCCACAATGTCTGCTGCAATATCGCGTACGGGCTTCAGGGCGCGGTCATAAACGGCGGCATAGACTTCCATGCGCCGGGCATCAATCATCGGGCACAGCAGTGCATCCTCCGGTAGCTCTTCGTGGTAAAGCAATACAGGTACGCATTGTACTTTCAGGGTGGGAAGCCCGATAAGGGGCAGGTTGCGGCCGTAGCAGATGCCTTTGGCCATGGATACACCGATGCGTAATCCTGTGTACGAGCCGGGACCGCAACTCACAGCAACAGCATCCAGTGGCATGGCGTGGCTGTCGGCAAATGACAATGCTTCGTCCACGAATACACCCAATGAAACTGCGTGTGAAGGACCGTTCAGGTCTTCTTTTTTGAAAACATTCTGCCCGTCCTCACTCACAGCTACGGAGCAAGCCGAAGTGGACGTTTCAATATGCAAGATACATGACATAGCTTCTATTCTGAATTTTATTGTGGCAAATTTACGTGATTATTTTCAGTAATTAAAATAATCGTGTAATTTTGCGCAAAACTATAACATTATGATACAATCTATGACGGGCTACGGCAAAGCAACTGCCGAGTTGTCCGATAAGAAAATCAATGTTGAGATTAAGTCACTCAACAGTAAGGCAATGGATTTGTCTGCACGTATCGCTCCTCTTTACAGGGAGAAGGAAATGCAAATCCGTAATGAAATATCCAAGATGCTGGAGCGTGGCAAAGTCGATTTCAGCCTTTGGATTGAAAAGAAAGATGCAGAACAAATGGCTACCCCTATCAATCAGGACTTGGTGGAGGCTTACTATAAACGGATTAAAGAGATTTCGGCTGCTGCCGGTATTCCCGAACCAGCCGATTGGTTTGCTACTCTGCTCCGTATGCCGGATGTGATGACAAAGAATGAAACTCAGGAACTGAGCGCTGAAGAGTGGGAAGTGGTTCATGTGGCGGTGATGGAAGCTATCAATCATCTGGTTGATTTCCGTAAGCAGGAAGGTGCTGCGCTGGAGAAGAAGTTTCGTGAGAAAATTGCCAATATCGCCCATTTGCTCGAAACTGTTGCTCCGTACGAGCAGGAACGGGTGGGTAAGGTTAAAGAACGCATTACCGATGCCCTTGAAAAAACTTTGAGTGTGGATTATGATAAGAACCGCTTGGAGCAGGAGCTTATTTACTATATTGAGAAACTGGACATCAATGAAGAGAAACAACGTCTTTCCAATCATCTGAAATACTTTATCAGCACGCTCGAAAGCGGTAGCGGACAAGGAAAGAAACTGGGCTTTATCGCACAGGAAATGGGACGCGAAATCAATACTTTGGGTAGCAAGTCCAATCATGCCGAGATGCAGAAGATTGTAGTGCAGATGAAGGATGAGCTGGAGCAAATTAAGGAACAGGTCTTGAATGTAATGTAAAGTGAAGCTTCTGCATGTTACACGAAAGTATGTTGTTATTGGTAAGAGCATTAAATAGTAAATTGTCAAATAATAAATACCATAAATGGGTAAACTGATTATATTCTCCGCCCCTTCCGGTTCGGGAAAGTCCACTATCATTAACTATCTGCTGACGCAGGAGTTGAATTTGGCTTTCTCTATCTCCGCCACGAGTCGTCCGCCGCGTGGTACGGAGCAGAATGGTGTGGAATACTTTTTTCTTTCTCCCGATGAATTCCGGAGCCGCATAGCGAATGATGAGTTTTTGGAATATGAAGAAGTGTATCAAGACCGTTTCTACGGAACGTTGAAAGCGCAGGTGGAAAAGCAGTTGGCTGCCGGACAGAATGTTGTGTTCGATGTAGATGTAGTTGGCGGTTGTAACATCAAGAAGTTCTATGGCGAGCGTGCTTTGTCCGTTTTCATACAGCCGCCTTCGGTGGAAGAATTGCGTAAGCGCCTTGTGGGGCGTGGCACCGATACTCCCGAAGTAATTGAAAGCCGTATAGCGAAAGCCGAATACGAACTAAGTTTCGCTCCGAAATTCGATGCCGTAATTGTGAATGATGATTTGGAGACTGCCAAAGCAGCTGCTTTGAAGGTGATAACTCAATTCTTGAACCAATGAAGCAGACAAGACGCAGAAGTCTATCACCGGGAGCCAATAAGTTCCTGCTGGTTTTGAATATAGTCTTGTTTTTGGGAGCTATTGTTTTGGCGGTATTGAATATTGATTTGAAAGAGTATATTCCGGCGGTAGCCATGTTTATCGTCATACTCATAAGCGGCATCAATATTTATGGGTGTTGGAAACGCCTGAAAGGGCAACTCTGATATCTCTTAACTTTTAATTTATAAGTTTGTCAAGTGGATATAGGTATCTTCAGCGGTTCGTTCAACCCGGTACATATCGGGCATTTGGCTCTTGCCAATTATCTTTGTGAATACGAAGGTCTGGATGAGATATGGTTCATGGTGACGCCGCATAATCCGCTGAAAGAGGAAACCTTGTTGATGGACGATGCTTTGCGATTGAAGCTGGTGCGGCTTGCCATTGCGGGGTATCCTAAATTCCGGGCTTCCGACTTTGAGTTTCATTTGCCGCGTCCGTCTTATACTGTTCACACACTTGATAAGCTGAAAGAGGCCTATCCGCAAGATACCTTCCATCTTATTATAGGAGCTGATAACTGGGCGCTTTTCCCCCGCTGGTATCAGTCGGAACGTATTCTTGCAGAAAATCCAATCCTCATTTATCCCCGTCCGGGTTATGTGGTAGACGAAGAAACTTTACCTCAAAATGTAAAATTGGCTTCTTCGCCTACCTTTGAAATCAGCTCTACCTTTATCCGCCAAGCAATGGAAGAGGGCAGGGATGTGCGTTATTTCCTGCACCCGGCTGTTTATGAGACATTAAGATGAACTTTATTGTCACTCTTCCAGACATTCGTCAAGATCGCGTATGATCTGCTCCTTGTCCATATGCTGGCCGATGAAAACAATCTTCTGCATACGGTCTCCGTACTTTTCATCCCAGTCGCGTAATAATCCCGGTTCCTGACGCATCAACTCAATCAGATCTTCTTCGGAGGCGGTGGCATACCATAGTCCGGCTTCAGTCAGTTGCTTCTGAGTGCCTGCTTGTTCGAAGAGGTAGGACATGTCGCGGTTATGGCTGAAATAACATACGCCTTTGGTGCGAATAATATGACGGCTCCATTTGGTAGCGATAAAATGGTCGAACTTGTGAATGTCGAAAGCCGGGCGGCGGTAATAGACAAAAGTGCTGATACCATATTCTTCTGCTTCGCCCTCTTCATGATGATGATGGTGATGATGGCTATGTCCTTCATGCTGATGTTCATGTTCTTCATGCTGATGTTCATGTTCTTCGTGCTGATGCTCATGTTCTTCGTGCTGATGCTCATCTTCCTTATGGTTGTGATGCCTATGAGCTTCTTTCTCCTCCTCTTCGGTAACTTGGCTTTCTATTCCGCGGATCCAGCCGGCTGAGGTGGCTACATGTTCGAAGTTGAACATTCCTGTATGGATGATTTTTTTCAAGTCTACGTCCGCATAATTACATTCGATTATTTCGGCTCCGGGTTGCAAGGTGTGTATGATTTGCCTGATGCGTTTCAGTTCTTCGGGCTTGACTTCCGCTACCTTGTTCAGCAGGATGATGTTACAGAATTCAATCTGCTGGATGATAAGATTCTCGATGTCCTCGTCATCAATTCCTTTTCGGGTAAGAGCGTTGCCGCAAGAAAATTCGCTTTGCAGGCGCAAGGCGTCCACTACGGTAGTGATGCAGTCCAAGCGGCAGACACCGTATTTGGTGTACATGCCGCCCATTCGGGGTATGGAACAGATGGTCTGGGCGATAGGTTCCGGTTCGCAAATGCCGCTGGCTTCAATGACGATATAGTCGAAACGCTCCATTCGCAGGATTTCGCCTATTTGCTCTATCAAATCCATCTTCAGGGTGCAGCAGATGCATCCGTTTTGAAGTGCGACAAGGCTTTCATCTTTTTTGCCAACGATACCGCCTTTCTGAATAAGGTCTGCATCAATGTTCACTTCGCCTATGTCGTTGACAATGACGGCAAACTTGATCCCTTGTTTATTGCTAAGGATATGGTTTACTAAAGTTGTTTTGCCACTTCCCAGATAACCGGTGAGAAGCAGTACGGGAATTTCTTTTGTTGTCATATTGATTTTGAATCTCTATCTGGTTGTTATTTGTTTTTCTTGATGAATTCAGCTATTGCGTTTATCAAAGCGGCGTTAACGGGTAATGACGGATTATTATATACAGCCATTTGTTGTTGCGGATTGATGCTTTCGCAATCTTTCAATACATGGTTCATTTTGTCTATCAGTATCAGTTCGGCTTGGGGAGATGCTTTTTTCAGCCGCGCCGCTTCTTCTTCCTGTACTTGAATGTCTTTTTTCCCTTGAAGAATCAGTATGGGCATCTTTAGAGAAGCAATGACGGTCTGTGGGTTGTATTTGTACCATGAAATGAGATAGGGCTGTACGGAAGGGCGAAACAATGTTTGCAGATAAGCGGGAACCTGTGCCACTTCTTTCCCGTTTTTCAGGGACTCATTGATGCTTGCCACTTCTTTCCGTATAGATTCCGGTGTCATTTGGGCGGCCACCTGCTTTTCTATCAGGTCGTATGCGGGGCTTCCTGCACCGGCAATGGAAATAAAGCCTTTTACTTTAGGCCGTTTCCGGCAGGTTAACATTCCGATAAGTGATCCTTCACTATGCCCTGCCACTGTTATACCGGTGAAACGTTTGTCTTTGGCAAGAAGGTCTATCCACCCCGTAACGTCGTTTACGTAATCTTCTAAGCGGAGTTTGGACTCTTCCTTACCGGCAGAGGCGCTGCTGGCTATGCCACGCTTGTCAAAACGTAGTGAGGCTATGCCTTTCAATGCCAGTCCTTCTGCGAGGAACTTCAGTGAATTATTTTTCATCATGGGGTTATTGCCGTCCATGTCGGTGGGGCCGGACCCGGCAATGAGCACTACTACATGACAGGATTTTGCATGTGCCGGTAGAAGAAGTTTCCCATTGATACTACCGCTGGCGGTGTTTAATGTTACGGGATGCTCTTCGGATGTGAGGGGTTGTGCCTGGCAATAAGGAAGGACAAACAAGGCTAAACCGAATAGGAGTAAAAACAGTTGTTTCATATGATTTCTTTTTGCAGTTTCAAATGTAGGCAATATTATTAAATAAAAAAATAGAGGCGGGAAACATTGTGTGCTTCCCACCTCTATTTTTTATTATGCTATGGCTGTCTGTCGTTACAGGATGCCTTGTGCCATCATGGCTTTGGCTACCTTCATGAATCCGGCCACGTTAGCACCCTTCACGTAGTTTACATAACCGTCTTCTTCCGTACCATATTGTACGCAAGCAGCGTGGATGTTCTTCATGATGCTCTTCAACTTTTCGTCTACTTCTTCGCTGCTCCAGCTCAGTTTGATAGAATTCTGAGTCATTTCGAGGCCTGAAACAGATACACCGCCCGCATTGGCTGCCTTGCCCGGAGCGTACAGGATTTTGGCATCCTGGAATACTTTGATGGCTTCCGGAGTAGAAGGCATGTTGGCACCTTCGCTCACAGCTATACAGCCATTGGCCACCAATTGACGGGCATGGTCGCCGTTCAGTTCGTTTTGAGTTGCAGAAGGCAAAGCAATGTCGGCTTTCTCACCCCAAGGTTTAGCTCCTTCTACATACTTAACGCCCGGATATTGCTCGGCATATTCGCGGATACGTCCACGATAGAGGTTTTTAAGTTCCATGATGTAGTCCAGTTTTTCGCGGTCGATACCTGCGGGATCATATACGTAACCGTCGGAATCGGACATGGTTAGAACTTTACCACCCATTTCCAACACTTTTTCCGCTGTATATTGAGCTACGTTGCCGGAACCTGAAATCAGGCAAGTCTTGCCTTTCAAGTCTGTGCCTTTGGTCTTCAACATTTCCAGCAGGAAGTAGATGTTACCGTAGCCGGTAGCTTCCGGACGGATCAGCGAACCACCGAATTCGCGGCCTTTGCCTGTAAATGTTCCGGTAAATTCCTGAGCCAGTTTCTTGTACATGCCGAACATGAAGCCTACTTCACGACCACCCACACCGATGTCACCGGCAGGAACGTCAGTTTCCGGACCGATGTGGCGCCACAATTCCAGCATGAAAGCCTGTACGAAACGCATAACTTCAGAATTGGACTTGCCGCGCGGAGAGAAGTCCGAACCGCCTTTACCGCCACCCATAGGAAGTGTGGTCAGTGAGTTTTTGAAAGTCTGCTCAAAGGCAAGGAATTTCAGAATGGACAGGTTTACAGAAGCATGGAAACGAACGCCGCCTTTGTACGGGCCAATGGCGTTGTTGTGCTGTACGCGATAACCCATGTTGGTTTGTACGTTGCCCTTATCATCCACCCAGGTAACTCGGAATTGGTAAACGCGATCGGGGATGCAAAGACGCTCAATCAGATTAGCTTTGTCAAACTCCGGATGTTTGTTGTACTCTTCTTCAATGGTAGCAAGAACTTCTTCTACTGCTTGATGATACTCCGGTTCGTTGGGGAACCGTCTTTTCAGATCTTCTAATACCTTTGCTGCATTCATAATCTATTGCTTTTATTGGTTACTTATCTCATTGCTTTATTGCGGTTGCAAAAGTAAACATAAAAATGGAACAAACAAACATTTTATAAATAAAATACGGGATAAAACAACATTTTTGTTGTTTTATCCCGTAAAAAGGAATAAAAAGATATTATTTATCCTCTTTTGAGCGCTTTTATTACAGGAATGAACACTAATGCCGCCGAAATGACAAGCGTCAGAATGATCGGACCGTCAATTCGTTCGGCAGATGTCAGAACTATGTAACAAAGTGCCGCCCAAAGGAGCGTAATACAAACTATTTGGAATTTGGATAATTGTCTTTTCATTTACCGGCTTTCTTTTTGTCTACGATGGCGTCGATGACTGCCACTGCAGTGATGTTTACTATATCGCGTACGGAGCTTTCAAAGTCGGTGAAGTGGATAGGCTTGTTCAATCCCATCTGTATCGGACCGATAAGTTCGGCATCCGTATTCATTGCTTGCAGCAGTTTGTAAGCGGAGTTTGCGGAACTCAGGTTCGGGAAAACAAGTGTATTCACGTCCTTTCCTTTCAGGCGGGTAAACGGATATTTGGCATCGCGCAGCGTGCGGTTCATGGCAAAGTTTACCTGCATTTCGCCGTCTATGGCAAGTTCGGGATAATTTTGCTGCATGTATTCTACGGCTTCGTGCACGCTTACGGGGCTTCCCTCCTTGTCTGCACCGAAATTGGAGTAGCTCAGCATGGCCATGACAGGCGTATGGTTGAAGAAGCGTACGGTATATTCCGCCAGCTTGGCAATGTCAATCAGTGTTTCTGCATTGGGATGGCGGTTGATGAGCGTATCGGCAAGGAAGTACGTACCTTTCTTGGAGTTGAGGATGTGCATCGTGCCGAAGTGCTTGTACTCAGGGCGGATGCCGATGACTTCTTTGGCCACCTTGATGGTATTGCTGTATTTGGTGTACAATCCGGTGATGAATGCGTCGGCTTCGCCGGTTTCCACCATCATCATGCCGAAATAGTTGCGTTCGAACATCTTGTCGTTGGCCTCTTCATAGGTAACGCCTTCGCGGGCGCGTTTTTCGGAGAGGATGCGTGCATAGCGTTCGCGGCGTTCCGCTTCGTTGGGATGGCGCAGGTTTACGATTTCGATGCCTTCGAGGTTGAGGTCGAGTTGTTTTGCCAGTTTCTCGATGGCCTCGTCATTTCCTAATATAATAGGATGGCAGATTCCTTCGGCTTTGGCTTCAACGGCGGCTTTCAGCATCGTGGGGTGGATGCCTTCGGCAAAGACCACGCGCTGCGGATTGCGGCGGGCGGTGTCGTAGAGCTGGCGGGTCAGTTTGCTTTCCTGTCCCATCAGTTCTTTCAGATGCTGCCGATAGGCTTCCCAGTCAGTGATTTGTTTGCGTGCCACGCCGCTTTCCATGGCTGCTTTGGCCACTGCCATGGAGACTTCGGTGATGAGGCGCGGGTCAACGGGCTTCGGGATGAAGTAGTCGGGACCGAAGCTGAAGTTATTGACGTGGTATACTTCGTTCACCACATCGGGTACGGGCTGTTTGGCAAGTGAAGCAATGGCGCGTACGGCTGCCAATTTCATTTCTTCGTTGATGGCGGTGGCAGCTACGTCCAGAGCGCCGCGGAAGATATAGGGGAAACCGATTACGTTATTGATTTGGTTCGGATAATCCGAGCGTCCGGTTGACATCAGTACGTCGGGACGCGCTTCCATAGCATCTTCGTAAGAGATTTCGGGTACGGGGTTGGCAAGGGCGAACACGATGGGGTGAGCCGCCATGCTGCGCACCATATCTTGTGTCAGCACGTTGCCTTTGGAAAGTCCGAGGAATACGTCGGCGCCCCGTACGGCTTCTTCCAGTGTGTGGATGTCGCGGCGGTCGGTGGCAAAGTACCGTTTGGTTTCGTTCAGTCCTTGGCGGTCGCTGGTGATGACGCCTTTGGAGTCGAGCATGATGATATTTTCGTGGGTGGCACCCAATGCTTCATAGAGCTTGGTGCAGGAGATGGCTGCCGCCCCGGCGCCGTTCACAACGATCTTCACATCCTCTATCTTCTTGCCTGCCACTTCCAGGGCGTTCAGCAGTCCGGCGCTGGAGATGATGGCCGTACCATGCTGGTCGTCGTGCATTACGGGGATGTCGAGCTCCTCTTTCAGGCGGCGTTCTATCTCAAAACATTCGGGAGCTTTGATATCTTCCAGGTTGATACCGCCGAAAGTGGGGGCGATGGCTTTTACAGCCTCGATAAATTTGTCGGGATCTTTTTCATTCACTTCGATGTCGAACACGTCAATGCCGCCATAGATTTTGAACAGCAGTCCTTTGCCTTCCATTACGGGTTTGCCTGCCATTGCGCCTATATCGCCCAGTCCGAGAACGGCGGTTCCGTTGGAGATTACAGCCACCAGATTGCCTTTGGCTGTATATTTATATGCGTCCTGCGGGTTCTTTTCTATTTCAAGACATGGCTCTGCCACGCCCGGGGAATAAGCGAGTGAAAGGTCGGTTTGCGTACTGTAGGGCTTGGTTGGCACTACCTCAATTTTTCCTGGTTTGCCTTGCGAGTGATAGAGCAAAGCGGCTTCTTTGGTTATCTTAGCCATGATAGATTAGTTAAAATGGTTATAAATTGGTCGCAAATTTAGAGATAAAAGTTCTAAATCGTAGCCTGCGACTAATAATTTCTATTGAATTTATTAGTAAATAAACTAAAAATGCTTATTTTTGGCAGTATATTTAAGTATTACCCCCAATTTACTAACTTAACACAAGTGTTTTATGAAAATTTTCAGACGTCCTCTTGCAGGATTATTGTTTTGCACAATGCCGTTTTGGGCAGGATGCGGAACGGGTGACAAACCGGAAGCACCGGTTTCCCTGACTTGGGAAATGGGTGCGAGTGACATTGAACCCGGGTATTATGAGAACTCCTTTGTTCTTAAGAATATCTCCGGTGCTCCTCTTTCCAAAGACTGGGCAATCTATTACTCACAGCTTCCCCGCTATGTGAAGCAGGAAGGAACTCCCGCCGTCAGGGTGGAGGCGGTGAACGGAAACTTCTTTAAAATGTATCCTACGGACGATTTTGTGCCGTTGGCTCCCGGCGACTCCATGCGCATCACTTTCCTTTGTTCTTATAAGTTGGACCGGAACTCGCATGCGCCTGAAGGTACTTATTGGGTGGCTACGACGGACGGCAAGGAAGGCAAGCCGCTTCCCGTAGCGTTGGACGTGCTGCCGTTGCCCTCACCGGAAGCGCTTCCCGGTTATCCGGATGCCGCCAAAATATACGCATCGAACCTCCGTCTGGACAGTGTGTCGGCTTTGAGGCAGTGGGACAGGCTGCCGTCGGTAAAGAAAGTGACACCTGCCGGAGGGCATGTCGTGCTGGATGCTAAGGTGGCTTTGACCTATCCGGACGAATATGCCGGCGAAGCAAAGCTGCTGAAAGAGAAGCTGGCCGCTTTGTACGGTTTGGAAGTGGCAGATGAGGCTCCCGTAACGATTGTTTTGGAAGAACTGTCCGACAAGGCGAAGGCAGTGAACGCTGAATATTATAATTTGGTTATAGGAGATTCCCTGATAAAGATTACCGCTGCTACTCCGCATGGCATTTTCAACGGTACACAGACTTTGCTGTCAATACTGAAAGGCAAGGCGGTGCCTTACCGGCTGGAAGCTATGTTTGTGGAAGATTACCCCGACCTCTTGTATCGCGGACAGATGATAGACATTGCCCGTAATTTCACCACCGTAGACAACCTTAAAAAACTGATAGACATTTTCGCTTCCTACAAAATGAACGTGCTGCACTTCCATTTTGCCGATGACGAAGCGTGGCGTCTGGACATTCCCGGTTTGGAGGAGCTGACCGCGGTGGGAAGCCGTCGCGGACATACCGTTGACGAAAGCCGGTGCCTCTATCCATGCTACGACGGCGGATGCGATCCTGATGCTGCCACCGTTGGAAACGGGCATTATTCCCGCGAGGACTTCATCGGCCTGTTGCGCTATGCCGCCGAAAGGCATATTCGTGTCATACCGGAGATAGAATCGCCCGGACATGCGCGTGCGGCTATCGTCTCCATGAAGGCGCGTTATAATAAATACAAGGAGACGGACATGGCAAAGGCCACCGAATATCTACTGAGCGAGCCGGAAGACACCTCCCGCTATGAGTCCGTCCAGTACTACACAGACAATGTGATAAACGTCGCTCTGCCTTCGTCCTACCGCTTTATGGAGAAAGTGATTCGGGAACTCGCAGCCATGTATGAGGAAGCGGGCGTACCGCTGTCTACGGTGCATCTTGGCGGTGATGAAGTGGCGCATGGGGTATGGCTGGGATCACCCAAGTGCATGGCGCTGATGAAAGAGAAGGGGATGACGAAGCCGCATGATTTGGCCGAGTATTTCATTACACAAATGGCGGACATCATGCAAAAGAACGGTTTGAAGTTCAGCGGTTGGCAGGAAGTGGCTTTGGGACATACCGAAGAGGCGCACCGGCAGTTGAAGAGTCAGGCGGCAGGTGTGTATTGCTGGAACACAGTTCCGGGGTATGAGGAGGTGGTCTACCGGATTGCCAACGACGGTTATCCGGTGATTCTTTGCAATGTAGGCAATTTCTATATGGATATGGCCTACAACGGTCATCCTGACGAGCGCGGGCTCGACTGGGGAGGTTATGTGGATGAGGCTGTCTCCTTCTCCATGCTTCCTTTCAGCATCTACCGGTCATTGCGTACCGACAGGGCGGGAAATCCAGTCGACTTGGAGCAAGCCGGAAAAGGGAAAACCGCTCTGACGGCAGTGGGCAAGAAGAATATTCTGGGTGTGCAGGGCCAATTGTTTGCCGAGACTATCCGCAGCTTCGACGGCGTGGAATATCTTCTTTTCCCGAAAATCATGGGACTGGCGGAACGTGGATGGAACGCTTACCCAGCATGGGAGGGTCTGCAAGGCGCACAGGAGCAGCAGGCTTTCGACAAAGCTCTGGCATTGTATTATGAGAAAATCAGTGAAATAGAGATGCCCTATTGGGCAAAGAACGGCATCAATTTCCGCTTGCCGCATCCGGGACTGCTGGTGAAGGATGGCAAACTTTATGCCAATGTAGCCATTCAAGGCGCCGGGATACGCTATACAACGGATGGTTCCGAGCCGACTATGCAATCTGCCTTATGGGAAATGCCGGTGGAATGTGACGCGCCGGTGGTGAAGGCGAAAACATTCTATCAAGGCAAAGAAAGTCTGCCGATAATGTTGAAAACAGAGTAATATGAAAACGCATCATCTGCTTGGGCTAAACGCATGATGCGTTTTACTAAAACAGATGATGCATTTTAGTAAAACAGATGGTGTGTTTTACTAAAACAGGCCATCTGTTTTTTTCTTTCTTCTGAGCGCAAGGTGAAAAGGTGCTTATGCGTTTAGCGCCTGTTCTATATCTGCAATGATATCCTCCGCGTTTTCAATACCTACCGAGAAGCGGATCAGGTCGGGACGGATACCGGCTTCCAGCAACTGTTCGTCCGAGAGCTGGCGGTGTGTGTGGCTGGCGGGATGGAGCACACAGGTACGTGCGTCGGCAACATGGGTTACGATAGCTGCCAGCTTCAGTGAATCCATGAACTTGATTGATACCTCACGACCGCCTTTCAGTCCGAAAGAGATAACGCCGCACGAACCGTTGGGCATATATTTCTGTGCCAGTTCGTAATACTTATTGTCGGGCAGCCCGCAATAGTTCACCCATGCCACTTTTTCGTTCCGGGAAAGGTACTCGGCAACTTTCTGGGCATTGCCACAGTGTTGCGGCATACGCAAGTGCAGTGTTTCCAGGCCGAGGTTCAGCAAGAATGCATTCTGCGGGGACTGGATACTGCCGAGGTCACGCATCAACTGTGCCGTAGCTTTCGTGATATAGGCCAGTTTGCCGAAGGCTTTTGTATAGGTCAGCCCATGATATGATTCATCCGGGGTGCAGAGACCGGGGAACTTGTCGGCGTGTGCATCCCAATCGAAATTGCCGCTGTCCACAATTGCGCCGCCTACGCTGGTGGCATGTCCGTCCATGTATTTGGTGGTGGAATGCACCACGATGTCGGCTCCCCATTCAAACGGGCGGCAGTTGATAGGAGTGGGGAAAGTGTTGTCCACAATCAGGGGCACGCCATGCTTGTGGGCGATGCGGGCAAACTTTTCAATGTCGAGAACCTCCAGTGTGGGGTTGGAGATTGTTTCGCCGAACAGTGCCTTGGTGTTCGGACGGAAAGCGGCGGAGATTTCTTCTTCGGGTGCATCCGGATTGACAAAAGTCACGTCGACACCCAGCTTCTTCATGGTTACGCCAAACAGGTTGAACGTTCCGCCGTAAATGGTGGACGAACATACAAAGTGGTCGCCTGCCTGGCAGATGTTGAAGATGGCATAGAAATTCGCTGCCTGTCCGCTGGATGTCAGCATGGCGGCTACGCCTCCTTCAAGGGCGGCTATCTTGGCGGCAACGGCATCGTTCGTGGGGTTTTGCAGGCGGGTGTAGAAATAACCGCTGTCCTCAAGGTCGAACAGGCGTGCCATTTGTTCGCTGGTGTCGTATTTGAAAGTCGTACTTTGATAAATGGGGAGTACACGAGGTTCGCCCTTTTTAGGAGTCCACCCTGCCTGTACGCACAGTGTCTCCGGCTTGAATTGCTTTGCCATAATGCTATCTGTTTTTAGAGTTTCTTTTCTTTAAAACGCGTAAGTTGTCGCAAAAGTAGGGAAAAAAATATAAATTTGTACGCGTGAACGGTAAAATGCTATAATTTAGCGGCCGAAAATCTGCTACCGACTACGAATAAATGACGAATAACGGGAATATGAAACGTATATTTTGTTTGCTGGCTTTCTTCTTTTGCGCTTTTCTTGTTTTTGATGTCTCTGCCCAGGGAGAATATGCCGCACCCAAATCGGGTGAGGGCATCTCTGCTTTTCTGGAGCGGAACAAGCGTCCGGGAAAAGCCTATTATAATGAGTTTATAAGGCTGAACGAGAAGCGTCTGCGCGGAAAAGAGGAGTTGCAGCTGGGAGTGAAATATGTGCTTCCCCCGTTGAGGAAAGGGGCTTCTGCCACTGCTTCGTCCAAGCCTGCCGCCGATAAAAAAGGAACTGTTCGTGAACGCCTCTTCGGGAGGAAACTTGCCGATGTGGAGGTGACCTCTAACCGCTTGCAGGGTGCTTGCTTCTATGTGGTCAGCGGACATGGAGGACCCGATCCGGGAGCTATCGGCAAAATAGGAAAGGTGGAATTGCATGAGGATGAGTATGCCTATGACGTTGCCTTGCGCCTTGCCCGTAACCTGATGCAGGAAGGGGCCGAAGTACGTATCATCATTCAAGATGCCAAAGACGGGATTCGTGATGACCGCTACCTCTCCAACAGCAAGCGGGAAACTTGTATGGGGGATGCCATTCCGTTGAATCAGGTGGCCCGTCTGCAACAGCGTTGCACCAAAATCAATGAGCTTTACCGGAAGGACCGTAAGATTTATAAGTATTGCCGGGCCATATTTCTGCACGTAGACAGCCGCAGCAAGGGTGCACAGACGGATGTTTTCTTTTACTATGCTCCGAAAAGTGTGTTGGGAAAGAGGCTGGCTGTTGCCATGAAAGGAACTTTCGAGTCGAAATACGACAAGCATCAGCCCAACCGCGGATTTGAAGGGACGGTCAGCTCACGCAACCTCTACGTATTGCTGAAGGCCGCACCGGCTTCCGTTTTTGTGGAGTTGGGCAATATACAGAATGCTTTCGACCAACGCCGTTTCGTGATCAGCTCCAATCGTCAGGCATTGGCCAAGTGGATGATGGAGGGGTTCATTGCGGATTATAAGCGGACGAAGTAGGATTACTTGCGTACTTTGCCCATGCTGTTTTCGCGCGTGATAACGATTATTACTGCTGTCACAATCAAGGCGATTCCGATAGTGCTGCTCCATGTGAAGCTTTCTTTGAACACGCAACATCCGATGACTATGGCAGTCAGAGGTTCCAGTGCTCCGAAGATTGATGTAAGCGTAGGGCCTACATGTTTGATAGCCTTTACCAGACTGATATTGGAGACTGCTGTTGCCGGTATTGCCAGTCCGAGGATGTTCAGCCATGTGTGACTGTCTGTGGCCAGCCGGATCCCATCTGTCAGGCACCCGCCTATAATATAGAACAGGGTTCCGAATCCCATAACATAACAAGTCAGTGCCGTAGACGGGATGTTGACAGCGCGACTTTTTCGTACACCTATAATATATCCGCCGTAAGAGAATATGGAAATGGCGGCAGCGACCAGCCCTGTTGTAGTATCTCCGCCTTCGAAATCTATCTCGCCCGTTGATAGCAGTGTTGCACCTATCAATGAAATGAACACTGCAAACAGGATAGAGAAAGACTTTTTTTCCTTGAAAAACAGCATCATGGTGACGGCTACCGCCAGAGGGTACATGAAGTGTATGGTGGATGCTACGCCGCTGGCAATGTTTTGATAGGCTATCACGAGACTGAATGAGGTGGTGGCTCTGAACAGGCTTAGTATGAATACGGTCTGCCAGTCTTTTCTGCTGATTCGGAACTGCTCTCCCAATATGATACCGGCAATTGCCAAAATGAGTGAGGCGATTCCCCAGCGGTATGTCAGCACTTCAAAAGATGAAAATCCGGCTATCAGCAATGATATGCTGAAGAAAGGCGCCAGTCCGAATGTGGACGAGGAAAGCGCTGCATATAGAAAACCTTTTATAGTAGTGTTTCGCATCTTTTTCTTGAAAATTAAACGATATATCGGAACCTATCTCTCTCATCATTTGTTTGTTCCACATAATGAATTGCAAAATTAGTGAATAAAAGCGTATATGCGAATGGTACATGCATATTAAAAAATGAAAGGAAACCTTATGAGAAAGATTTTAATGTTTGTGGGAACGTTTGCAGTTATCTTTATGTTGGCTGCTTGCGGTAACGGTGTTCAGAAGAAAACTTACGAAAAATATTCTGCTGCGGAAGTGGAACAGGCCGGTCAGGTGATGAAGTACTACAACACTTCGCTTGCCTTATTGAAGAATCTGGTGTTGGAAAAGGATGTGAATTCCATATTGGGATATATGGAGCAGGGCGGCAATGCGCCGATGCTGGCAACTGTTATTCCTCCGGTTTTCTCTCAGAAGGACTCTGCATCGGTTGTCAATCCCGGTACATATTTTGATGAAGAGGCCCGGCGCAATCTGAAACAGAATTTTATGCAGTTGTTCCAGACAAGAAGGCAATTCTATACTAATTTCAATCAGTATCTCTCCTTGCTAAAAGTAAAAAATAAGATTGCCGCCGATAAACTGCTGCCTGCCAATTACCGTTTGAGTGTTGAGATGGCGGAGTATAAAGAGAATATTCTTGATGTTTTGTCGCCTTTTGCCGAAGGGGCGCAGAAGGTGTTGCTGAATGATAATCCGATGAAAGAGCAAATACTTGCCATGAACCGTATGTCTGTCACGATGCAGGGTGTTTTGCAACAGTGCATGCGCAAGCCTGCTCCCGACATGCCTCGGCTGGACATGAAAATGATGAAACTGGTTATTCAGTTGGACATTGCCAAACGTCTGCCGATAGTGGAAGGGCATCCTCAAGAGATGAAAACTTTCCGGGACTTTCTGGCTAATGCTGAGACATTCATAAGAGAAGTACAGCACATCAAGGCGCAGGGAAGTTATACGGCAGACGAACTGGCGACTTTAGGCGAGTATGGATTGAGCCTGAACTAAGTTCTCTCTTTATCTCACGAATCCGTTTTTATAGAAATCATAGGAAGCATGAATATTTTCCGGTGTATCGGCTTTTAGTAACAAGAGAAGTTCGCGGCAGAATTCCAGTTGTCCTGTACCGTTGGCGGTGACGATATTTTGGTCGCTGACGGCCTGCTTCTCTTCGTAGCCTGCTTCGTTGGTGTACTCCTGTCCGCCCCAGAGTTTTAGTTGCTGTATGGTATTTCCCGTATGCTTTACGTTGTTGAGGAAACCATGCTTCGCCATAAAGGAGGCGGCATTGCAGATGGCGCCAACGATTTTTCCACGTTGTAGGGCATCCTTCACCAAAGGAACTGCTTGCTCTGCTTCTGGGGAATTCCATTGCATACCTCCTATCAGAACCAATGCTGCATAATCTGTGGGCATAGTCTGGAAACAGTAGTCGGGCAACGTGCGGAAGCCGCCGATGGAGCGCACTGCATCCAACGTCGGGGCAACTACTTTCGGGGTGTATTTCACTTCGCTGCCCGGCATTACTCCTGCGTTCAGGCAGGCGGCTATGAAAGCGCCTTCCCAGTCGGCGTATTCATTGAGTATTATGAATAATATTTCTTGCTTCATTTTTGCTTTTGTTTGATACCTTGCAAAAATACGAATACAAAATTACAAATTTGCAAATATTGCAAAGAAAGTTCCATAGGCTTTTCGTGATGCAAAAATAAAAGGAAGGGGGAGAAGTTGGCTGAGGTTCTTATAAATCTGGTTTGTTGAAATCTGTTGGGTGGAAGTTTGTTAATAATCATTGTCGGGTTTGTCGGTAAAGATAAAACATGTGTACCTTTGCGAGGGATTACATTGTGCAGAATAACTTTTGAAAAAGTACATGAAAGGGATTTAGTTTCTATTAGGACGTGGCATTGCACAAGTTGCGAATAACTGAATCCTATAAAATATGACTGAAGAAACAATATGACTGAGGAAATCCGATTGAAACTCTTGGAATGGGCAAGGGAATATCATTGTGCCGCCTTTATACAAGGTGACCCTGTTCAGTTCCCGCATCGGTATATGCGGAAGCAGGATATTGAGATTAGCGGCCTGCTCACTGCTTTGATGAGCTTTGGAAACCGCAAGCAGATATTGAAGAAAGCGGATGAACTACATGGCTTGATGGGAGCTTCACCTCATCAATATGTCTTGTCCTGCCGCTGGAAAGAAGATTTCCTTCCGGCAGACCGGAGCAGCTTTTACCGCATGCTTTCTCATGCGGATTTTTATACGTATTTTGCCCGTTTGCATGACGCCTATTCTCGGTTTGATAGTTTGGAAGATGCCCTTTCGGGCTATCCGGGCATCCCGATGGAAAAGTTGTGTGCTTTTCTGGAAGTCTCCGCCAAGAGTCCGCAAAAGAAGCTGAACATGTTTCTGCGCTGGATGATACGGAAAGAGTCGGAGGTGGATTTCGGCATCTGGGAAAGTTTTGACCGTCGTGATTTGCTGATTCCTTTGGACACTCATGTTTGCCGGGTAGCCCGTCTCTTGGGACTTACCGATACGGAGACATTCTCTCTAAAGAATGTAAGGAACATAACCTCAGCCTTGGCGGAAGTCTTTCCGGATGACCCTTGTTTGGGAGATTTCGCATTGTTCGGCTGTGGGGTGAACGGGGTGTTGTAAGTTCCGGGTCTTTCTACCAATCTATCTCCTCAATGCCTTTGCTCCGCAGATAATTGTTGGCTTTGCTGAAATGCTTGCATCCGAAGAAACCGTATTCGGCAGAACGGGGCGAAGGATGGACGGTTGTCAGTATGAGGTGCTTGCTTCTGTCTATCAGGGCTGCTTTTTCTTTGGCGTATGCTCCCCAAAGCATAAAAACGAGGTGTTCCCGTTCATCACTTAATTTCTTGATTACCGCATCTGTGAAAGTTTCCCAGCCCATGTTGCGGTGTGAGCCGGTTTCGTGAGCGCGTATCGTAAGGACGGAGTTCATGGAGAACACACCTTGGGCCACCCAGCGGTCCAGATTGCCGGAAGTGGGAATCGGCTTACCTAAGTCTTGATGTATCTCTCTGAATATGTTGACGAGTGATCCCGGTATGGCTACTCCTTCCGGCACAGAAAAGCATATTCCGTAATATTGTCCGGGGGTGGGATAGGGGTCTTGTCCTAAGATAACCACTTTTACCTTTTCAAAAGGACATGAGTTGAAAACATGGAAGATAAGGTGTCCTGGCGGGAGCACATGGGCGCGTCCGTATTCGCTTTTCACAAATGACACTAACCTTTCAAAGTAGGGCTTGTCGAATTCTTCTTGCAGACGTTGCCGCCAGCTTTCTTCTATCTTGACTTTCATAGGATGTTGCATCTGGGTATGATGCAACAAATGTACAAATAATCTCTGTGACTGCGTATGCCTTTGGCAGATAAAAAAGAAAGCCCCATAGCCGTCAGGGAATATCAGGCACAGGGCTTTCACGTACTACATTATGCTTTTAGGGCGGTCACGATTTTTTCTATCATTGTCTGGATATTGTTTTCATCCTGCGCTGTGTAGAAGTTACCGTCTATTTCGGAGGAATTGTCGGTTGCTTCTCCGTTTCGGATAGCGGGTTTGGCCAATGGATGAACGGCTACTTTCTTACCTTTCGTGATACCCGTAAAATCGAACATCATGGCAGCTGCACAGTGCCCGATCATGATTTTGCCTTTCTCGCCGAATGTCTTGATGATTTCCTGCATGGTGACGTTATACGGTTTACCGGCATTTTGCTGAAATACGGGAACGGCATCACCGCAGGCGAACACAAGCGCATCGTATTCATCTTCATGCCCTTTCAGATTGGCCACTACATCGTCCACTGTCAGGACAATGCCGGAATTTGTCTTGATTTCCTTGCTGTTCGCTACCGCGAATACTTTATAAGAAATGCCATTTTCAAAAAATGCTTCCAGATATTGGAACAAACCGCATCCATTTACCGGATTTACTGCTAAAACTGCAACTTTCTTTGCCATAATCTTAATTATTAAATAAAACAATAGTTATTTTCAGTAAGTTCATTACTTTTGTGCTGCAAAGTTAGCTTTGCTGTTGCTCTAAAACAAGAAGGCACTTGAATGTTAGATAGTTACAGCAATGTAACCATTGTTGAAGTTCAGATAATTAGTAAAAGTTAAAAAATGGAAAACTTTCATCACACAGGTGGTTGCCCCATACGGGATGTCTTGAGTAAGTTGGGAGATAAGTGGACAATGCTTATCATGGTTACACTAAAGACGAATGGTACGATGCGCTTCTGTGACATTCAAAAGACGATTGGGGACATTTCACAACGTATGCTTACGGTTACGCTGCGTTCGTTGGAAACGGACGGGCTGGTCATCAGAAAAGTATATGCCGAGGTTCCCCCGCGTGTGGAGTATTCCCTTACGGAGATGGGGCATAGCTTGATGCCGCACATAGAATCGCTGGTAGGCTGGGCGTTGGAGCATATGGCGGATATTCTGGAACGGCGGGGAGTACAGCAAGAGGTGGATTGATAAGAACCGCATGCCGTTGTAATATGCAAGAATTCCGATTCATCACGAACCGGAATCCTTTTTTCACGAGATTTATATTCTGAAAAGGGTTATTCTTTGACAGCTTCGCCTTTTTCGTTCAGAATTGTCTCTGTTTCCTGACCGTCTTGAGTGAGAATAATGATTTTGTAGATCTTTGCTTCATCTTTTACCTTTACATAGGCTTCTTTTACAGAGGAACCCTCGTAATTCTTTGCCAATGTCAGCAGAATGGCCTGTGGTAACTCTGTCGGATCCATTTTCACAAATTCATCTTGCGGCACTTGGGCTTCTGCCACAACTGCTGATGAGTTATTTACTTCCTGTGCGAAAACAACAGAGCTTCCTGTTCCCAGAACCATTGCTAATGCTACTAATACCTTTTTCATAACTTTCTGATTTTAAGTGAGTATTTGGGGATATTATCTCTAACACTCATCATAGGACAAAGAAGATGCCAAAGATAGATGGATAAACTTATCTTTCTGATTTATAGCGAAATGAATGGAAATCCTATAAATGGTACAGTGTGGAAATCCGTAGAGCACTGTGGAATTGGGTAACACATCTGAGGAATAGTTACACAGAATTCCAACGTGCTCCTTGTTTATTCCATCATATCAATCTGCATACAGGAGATTGCAAAAGGTTTTTCATCAATCGTCAATATCAATCACTCTCATCTTAGAGTCAAATGTAATTTCCCAACGGTTGGATAACTTTATCTCATATTCATTATCGTCATATTCAATTTGGAGGATTCTTGCATCCGGATAGTTTGTTTTTACATAGCTACGGATAGCTTCCGGCACGATCTGGGCAGGCACTTCGCTCTGTCTGCATCGCACTTCTTTCCATTCTCCCGCTTTGTCAAACTCCACTTTCTCGCCGTTGGTGAAAACTACATCATAGCTTTTATAGAATACTCCCGACTCCAGCTTAGCCATTGCCACCTTGTGGTCCTTGAAATAGGTCTTGATAAATGTCTGTGCCTTTGCAGGTAACTGACTCACTTGTATTGGCTTGTCATTATCCGCCATTACCATTGTGTGCATTGCAAACGTACAAACTAACATCATAATAAACTTTTTCATACTTCTTTATTTTTAATGATTAATACTTGATTTGTTTCTGTACTGCAAAGATGGGACAGGAATCTGGAAAGAATTGGGAAAAAACAGAAAAAAACAATTTTATGGAAGATGTTTTTTAATTGACGCGATGTTCATCGTTTGTTAGGTATCTGATAAAAAAAATCCTTGAATCTCATGGAAATTCAAGGATCATATTTTCTTCAAAGTGGTGCCACCAGGAATCGAACCGGGGACACAAGGATTTTCAGTCCTTTGCTCTACCAACTGAGCTATGGCACCATTTCTATCTCTTTTGCGGTTGCAAAGGTAGTGAAAGTTTTGGACTATGCAAGAGGTTAGGAAATAAAAAACACTGATAATTGGCTATGTGGCTAATTATCAGTGTCTATATTTTTATAGAAAATACAAAAAAGTTGATAAGCATCCGGCTTTTCAGCTTTTTCCTTTCTGCTTTCGTCCGGGAGTTTCGGCCTATTCCGTTTCTTCGGGAGTGGAAGAGTCCTCTTTCAGTGGGTTCCAGCCTTGTGCTTTCAGTTCAAATTCCTGACCGTCGCGGGTGATTAGGGCACAGCCCAACTCCGGTTTCGTGATATGGCCTATCAGCTTGATGCCTTCCATTTCGGACACTTTCTCGTGGTCGGCAATGGGGACGGTGAACAAAAGCTCATAATCCTCGCCGCCGTTGAGGGCGCAGGTCGTTAGGTTCATATTGAACTCCTCTGCCATAACGGCTGTCTGGTAGTCGATGGGGATATGCTCCTCGTAGATGCGGCAGCCTGCTTTGCTTTGCGTGCAGATATGCAGCAATTCGGAAGACAGGCCGTCGGAGATGTCCATCATGGCGGTGGGCTGCACACCTTCTTTTGCCAATTTCCGGATGATGTCACGACGGGCTTCCGGTTTCAGTTGCCGTTCCAGCAGATACTCTTTGCCTGCAAAATCGGGTTGCAGATCTTTGTCGCCGCCTTTGAGCACGCTCTTTTCACGTTCCAGCAATTGCAGTCCCATGTAGGCGGCGCCCAGATCGCCGGAGACGCAGATAAGGTCGGTGTCTTTGGCGCCGTTGCGATAAACCACTTTGCCCTTTTCGCCTTCACCGATGCAGGTGATACTGATGGTGAGTCCCGTATAGGAGGAAGACGTATCGCCGCCTACAATATCCACCCCATATTCCTCACAGGCAAGGCGTATGCCGGCATACAATTCTTCCATTTCCTCTACGCTGAAGCGCTTGGATAAGCCCAGGGAAACGGTGATTTGCCGGGGAGTTCCGTTCATGGCGTAGATGTCGGAGAAGTTGACTACGGCCGATTTGTATCCCAAGTGTTTGAGGGGTACGTATGTCAGGTCGAAGTGTATGCCTTCCAACAGTAGGTCAGTGGTGACCAGCACCTCTTTGTCCGCAGGGTAGGAGAGAACGGCGGCGTCATCGCCTACGCCGTATTGACTGGATTTATTCTTTAGTTCGATACCTTCGGTGAGGTGGCGGATAAGGCCGAATTCACCGAGGGTTGCTATTTCTGTTCTCATTCAGATATCTTGTTTTACCCCCTTTAGGGGAGCCGGGGGCGTTTACGCTCTGTTAATCAACTCTCTCATGATTTCTGTCATCTTCGGCTGTGCGGCATCTGCGGCTTTCTGCACTTCTTCGTGGGATACTTCTACGATTTTGCCTTCCACGCCGAGGTCGGTGATGACTGATACTCCAAACACTTTGATGCCGCAATGATTGGCAACGATAACTTCGGGGACGGTGGACATACCTACCGCATCTGCTCCCAGAATACGGAACAGCTTGTATTCCGCCGGAGTTTCAAATGTGGGGCCTTGCGTGCCGATGTACACTCCATGCTGAACTTTAATCCCTTTTTCGGCTGCAATCGCATCTGCTTTGCGAATCAGTTCTTTGTCGTATGCTTCACTCATGTCCGGGAAGCGCGGGCCGTATGGGATATTCTTGCCCCGCAGCGGATGTTCGGGGAAGTAGTTGATGTGGTCGGTGATGATCATCAGGTCGCCAATTTCGAAGTCCGGATTTGTACCGCCGCTGGCGTTGGACACGAACAAGGTTTTAATGCCCAGTTCGCGCATCACACGTACCGGGAATGTAACTTCTTTCATGGAATAGCCTTCGTAGAAGTGGAAGCGGCCCTGCATCGCCAGAATATCCTTGTTGCCCAGCTTGCCGAAAATCAGTTTGCCGCTGTGCCCCTCTACCGTAGATACGGGGAAGTTGGGGATATCCTCATATTTTATTTCGTACTTCTCGGTGATCTCGCCTGCCAGGCTGCCAAGTCCGGTTCCGAGGATAATTGCCGTCTCAGGATGTGTGTGCATCTTACCTTTCAGATAAGCTGCGGTTTCTTGAATACGTTCTAACATAGCCAATAATGTTTTGGTTAAATATATATTGTTGATTTTGCAAAAGCTCTATCTTGATAGGAAGCACGTATATATACGGTTTCAGTGTTTCGCTCAGGGCCGGGTGATTTTTCAGCCGGGTGGCATCCTTTTCCGTTGTGATAATCATCCTTTTGTCTTTTTCCAGCTGCAAGAACCGTTCTTCGATGAGTTGCAGGTCTTTCGTGCTGAAGTCGTGGTGGTCGCCGAAAGCCAGCAGGCTGACGTTTGGAGTATGCGATTTCACTTCTTCCACCAATGGGGCGGGAGAGGCGATGCCCGTAACGAGAAGCACTTGTTCGTTGCCGGTACAAACAGTCCCTTTCCCTATCTCCGGGAATAGCGGTATCAACGATCCGTAGCGGAATTTGGAGAAATACAGTTGCTGGTACGGATATAGATGCAGCCGTTTGGTGATGATATTGAAATCTATCGGCTTGATATTGTCCGGACACTTCGTGACGATGACTATTTGTGCGCGGTTCTTCCCTCCGGCGGGTTCGCGAAGTCTTCCTGCCGGGAGCAGGACATCATCGCATAACAGTCGGTGGAAGTCTGTCAGCAGAATGTTCAGACCCGCTTTCACACGACGGTGTTGGAAGGCATCATCCAGTAGCACAGCATCCACAGCGGGGTTCTTCAGTTTCAGCAATTGTTCGATGCCATGACAGCGGTCTTCATCCACTGCTACCCGTATGTCCGGGAATTTGCTTTTTATCTGATACGGTTCGTCACCGATCTTCCCTGCGCTGCTTTCGGCGGTTGCCAGTATGTAACCCTTGCTTTTCCGTTTGTAGCCGCGGCTCAATGCAGCCACGTTTATGCCTTCGTTCTGCAATAATCTTATCAGATACTCCGTATGCGGTGTCTTTCCTGTTCCGCCTACGGCAAGGTTGCCCACACATATCACAGGAATGTCAAAACTCTTCGACCGGAGCCAGCCCCAGTCAAAGAGTTTGTTTCGCAAGCACACCCCTATCCCGTAGAGCCAGGAGAGGGGATATAGCCAATGATGTATTTTTACGGATGCATCTCTCATTTAGAATTATTGTATGTTCAGTTCAAACGGCACACGTGCCTGTATACGGTCTATCTTGTCGAAGTTTTCGATGATGCCGAACTGACGATATACATCGCTTATTTTTCCGTTCAGCATGCGAGCCTTGATGTAATTTCCGGGATTCGTATTCATCAGGCTCTCCAAGAAGCCCTCTTTTTTGGGATAGTTCATTACGGTATAGGCATCCACGCCAGCTTTGGTAACGGCGATTTCCAAAGCCTTGTCCAGACCGCCCAGTTCGTCCACCAAGCCCAGTTCTTTGGCGGTACTCCCTGTCCACACCCGGCCTTGTGCAATTTTGTCAAGCTCTTCCATGCTGATGCCGCGTCCGTCGGAGCAGCGGGTCAGGAAGAGTTTGTAGCCGTTGTTGACGTACATTTGCATCAGTCCTTTTTCACCGTCATTCATCGGTCGGGTGAGGTTGCCGAAGTCGGCATAAGGGTTGGTTTTTACGACGTCGAAGTTCAGGCCGAGTTTCTCTGTCAGTCCTTTGGCGTTGGGCATCATGCCAAAGATGCCGATAGAGCCGGTCAGAGTGGTTGGTTCGGCAACGATGGTGTCGGCATTGCAGGCAATGTAGTAGCCGCCGGATGCTGCATAGTCGCCCATGGACACGATTACCGGTTTCTCTTTCTTCAGTTGTTCTACGGCATACCATATCTGTTCGGAACCGTAGGCGCTTCCACCCGGGGAGTTGACGCGCAGCACTACGGCTTTCACATTTTCATCATCTTTCAACTTGCGCAGGTCTCTGATAACCTTTTCGGAGTTGATGCCCTCTTCGGTAGAAGCCGACGAACCGCCGTCAATTTCACCGTATGCATAATATACGGCAATCACGTTTCCGCTCTTGTCTTTGGGTACGTTCTTTTTCACGTTTACCATGTCCTGAATGCCCAGCACCGGCATGTCGTCGTCCTTGTCGATGCCTACAAGGGTTTTCAGGTAGTCGCGTACATCGTTTTTATAGATCAGGGTGTCTACCAATCCGTTTTTCACGCTCTCCTCTGCGGGATAGAACATCAGCATGCGGTCGGCCTCTTTGTTCAGGGCTTCTACGGAGAGGTTGCGCGATTCGGCAATGTCGCCCGTAATCTGTCCCCAAACGGACGACAGGTAGACGTTCACCTGCTCGCGGTTGGCAGGGCTCATTTCGGTAGCGATGAATGGTTCAACTGCCGATTTGTATGTACCCACTTTGAATACTTGCATTTCCACGCCGATCTTTTCCAGCAGGTCTTTGAAGAACATCGGGGTGGCTGCCAATCCCCGCCATTCGAGCATACCTTGCGGGTTCAGCATCACTTTGTCCGCTATGCTGGACAGGTAGTAGAGGCTTTGTGTGTAGGAGTCGCCGTAGGCTACGATGAATTTGCCCGATTCCTTGAAGTCTTTCAGTGCGTGGCGAATTTCTTCAAGGGAGGCGTAGCCTGCGCTCAGAGAATTGGCCTGAATATAAATGCCTTTGATGTTTTCGTTTTCTTTGGCTTTCCTGATAGAAGAGAGAACATCATCCAGACCATAAGTCTTATAATCGTCTTTCATGAGGATGTCTAACGGGTTTTCCTGACTGCGTTCGGCCAGTGTACCGTTCAGGTCCAGCATCATAACGGAGTTCTTGCGCACTTGCGTTTCCGACTCCGAGGAGGATACCATACTGAAAACTACGAGAATACTGATGAAAAACAGAACGACGCTCGATACGATAATTCCCGTTACGGTGGCGAGCGTAAATTTCAAGAAATCTTTCATTGTCTTATTGTTTTTGGTATGCTAACTTTTTTAAGCTAACAAAGATAAATAATTAGGTTGATATTTTCCCTATCTGTCGCAAGGTTTTTCGTTTTTGTCACATGATATGCCCTAAATATTTGCTGCATTGTTAATTCCTGTTCTGCGGCATAATTTCAATAAATCGGATAAGAGAGTGGAAAAATGATAAAACAAAGGTAATTATGTGGGATCGGTATTCACCTTTGGCGAAAATCAACTTCATTGTTTGCGGTTCTATCTATTCTTTGATGAAGCACATTTTTGAGGACCACAAAGAACCTTTGTTCGGACGGTTGACGTCTAAATTTGTGTTGAAACCGTTTAAGACGTCTGTGCTCATAGAGATTTTACGTGATTATAATCCTGCCTACACTCCGGATGATTTGCTGTGCCTGTACACGCTGACAGGCGGAGTGACTTAATATGTCACTTATTGCAGACAATTAGCATCCGTCTTTTCGGGGCTTGGTTTATGATGTTATATATTTGCCGGATAAAGATTTGGTATTTAAACAAATATGATTTGCGGTTTGTTGATAAGTCGATTTTTCATCTATTATTTTTATAACAAATTCTATGTTTAAGTTCAAAATGTGTACTTTTACGGAGAAGTAGAATGTGTAATCGGTAAATGGACCTGCGAAACAAAAAGAAGAAATTGAGTATTCATGTTATATTAAATCCTTGTAAGGCAAGTGGTGATGAAATTTACTCTCTTGCGATTCGTGTGCTGTATTGTCGCAAGAAGAAGGAATATTCGTTGGGCAGGCAGGTTCATCGGTCCAACTATCGGGTGGATGGGGAACGGGTGGTGTATTCTCCGGAGGGGATTTTGAAGCGTAGAGATCCCGGCAGCATCAATCGTCTTATTATGGAGGAGAAGGAGGGGATTGTGAAGTCTTTTCTTTTTTTGGAGAGGACGGAGCCGGGGTTTGGTTTGGAGCGTTTGATGCAGAGACATCACAAGGAACGGCACGACCAGTATGTGGAAAAGTTCATTTTGCAATATATAGACTCTTTGAGAGAGGAAGGGAAGCTGGGAACAGCAGATGCTTATATGAGCGGGTTGCGTTCTCTGTTGCGTTTTTGCAGTCCGCGGAAGATAAAGTTCAAGGATGTGGACTATGTTTTTATTACGGACTACATGCACTATTTGCGTGCGCGAGGGGTTGCGGAGAACACTGTCCACATGTACCTCAGCAATTTCAGGGCGATTTGCAACAAGGCACGCAAGCAGGGGGTGAAGGTTGGCAAGGACAATCCGTTTGCCGATTTGGACATTCGCAGGCGGGAGACGGTGAAACGGGCTTTGAGCAAGGAGGAAATAGCACTCATCGCTTCGGTCAATCTCAGGCGGCATCCCCGGTTGGAGCAGGCGCGGGATTTGTTTATGTTCAGTTTCTATTGTCGCGGCATGTCGTTTGTGGATGTCATTCATCTTAGGAATGATTGGGTGGTAAAGGATACTATCTTTTATGCACGCAGCAAAACCGGGCAACGGTTGCAGGTGGGGCTGTTGCCTGATTTGCAAAAGATTATCGAAAAATACCGGACGGACAGCCCGTATATTTTTCCTTATATCGACTCCGGTTCTTCAAGATCCGTTTATACGCAGTATCGCTATGCTTTGGGGATGATAAACCGTTACCTCAAGCAGCTTGGGAGACTGTTGCACATAGACCTTCCGCTCACCACCTATGTGGCACGCCATTCTTGGGCCACCATAGCAAAGAATGAGGGAATACCGATTTCCCTCATCAGCGAAGGGCTGGGGCATACGTCCGAGAAAACGACACAGATCTATTTGGCGTCGTTTCCCGTTGATGCTGTGAACAGGGTTAATGAAAGCGTTGCCGCGGCAGTAGGCAATTGCATAAAAAAAGGAGGTGGAATTTCATCTGTCTGAGCAACACAGATGAAAGCATAATCCGTTTTATTTGATTTGCTCCACAGATTGCACTATAAAAGTGCAGAATTTTGCAGTTTTCTGCACTTTTGTTGTGCAATTAATGTATATTTGCATATAAATATATGCTAATCATGGATAGACTATACGAGAATTTCAATAAACTCCTTAAGGCGACAAGCACCGATTTCATCCGGTACAAGTATGCTGAAATAAACTGGGACAGCCATATGCTCGGACTTGTAGGGCCACGCGGAGTAGGCAAAACCACCATGTTCCTGCAACATATCAAGCAGAGCTTGAATCCGAGAGAGACATTGTATGTTTCAGCAGATAATATGTATTTTGCCGATAATTCCCTGATTGACTTAGCAGACAAGTTCAATAAACAGGGTGGCAGACATTTATTCATTGACGAAATACACAAATACCCTAATTGGTCTCGTGAATTGAAGCAGATATTCGATTCTTATCCGGATATGCAAATACTTTTCACAGGCTCCTCTATTCTGGATATTTATAAAGGAACGGCAGACTTGAGCAGACGTGCGCCAATCTATGAAATGCAAGGACTGTCTTTCAGGGAATATTTAAGCATGTTCCACCAAATTCATGTACCGGTCTACACCTTGGAAGAGATATTGGAACATAAAGTTGAGATTCCGGGGATAGCGCATCCGCTTCCATTATTTTCCAAATATCTCCAATACGGCTATTATCCATTCGGCAAAGATGTCACTTTTGAAATAGAGTTGAATCAAGTAATCAATCAGACTATGGAGAATGACATACCCCAATACGCAAATATGAATGTGTCGACAGGACGAAAGCTGAAACAGTTATTGATGATTATTTCAAAAAGTGTTCCATTTAAACCTGTCATGCAAAAGCTTGCTGATATTATAGGAGTAAGCCGCAATTACTTGAGCGACTATTTGCTCTATATAGAGAAAGCCGGTATGATAGCACAAGTCCGGGACGCAACCGGAGGGATCAGAGGTCTGGGTAAAGTGGAAAAAATATATCTGGATAATACCAACCTTATTTATATATTAGGGGGAGAGAATTCCAATATCGGTAATATACGCGAAACATTCTTTTATAACCAGATGCGGGTGAAACAGGATATTATATCTTCCAAAGTCTCTGATTTTCAAATTGGAGAGCGGACATTCGAAATTGGCGGAAAGAGCAAAGGACAACAGCAGATTGTCAAAGCACAAGAGGGATATGTTATAAAAGATGATATTGAGACCGGATATGGAAATATTATTCCACTTTGGAATTTCGGAATGAATTATTAGTATATCTTTGTACGAGTGACGCGCTTATGCGAGAAGATAAAAGAGAGATGCCAAGAACGGGCAGAGATATTACAGGGGACGGCTGGTTTCTACGTGAGCGGATTGCGTTTTCCTGTTGCGTTTTTGCAGTAGTTCAGGGAGGTGGAATTTCATCTGTCTGAATAACACAGATGAAAAAATAAAAAGAGCATCAAAAAAAGCGTACTATTCAGTGAGTTCATATACTCGTAGAATGTTGCTTTTTTTGATGCTGCAAAGATATGGACTATTCAAAATAAATTAGTTGTCCAAATAAACCAATCGCTTTACCTATTATTTAATACATTGAAAAACAGATGATTCTATTCGTCTTTCTTTTATCTGTTTTTTTAATTCAGTGGGATTGTAACCAAAATTGCATTTGCAATACTTATTAAAACTGGATGCTGACAAGAAGCCAAACTCATGCGCAATTTCTTTGATAGAAATTGAATCATAACTTAACCTTGACAGTATTTTCTGTTTTTTTTGTTTCTGTAACCAGACAGAAACAGGTTCTCCAAATTCCTGTATGAACTTTCGTTGCAAGTCGGAGTTGCTCATTCCCAATAATTGCGCCAGTTCCTTTTTGCTGTACACTTGGTCTTTGTGTTGCAAGACCGCTATTTTGAAGTCAAACTCCTTTCCCATTATGGGGTGGAACAGCCTGATCATTTCTCTTTTTGTATAGGTTGTCCTAAAGATAATGAACAGTTCCCGTTCTTTAATTTCATGCAGATGTTTGCAACTCACACCTGCCTGAAGATAAGTTTCCAGCAGACCAAGAAACAAGTTTAACGGCTCCTTTATGGGGAGTGCCTCGAAGTACAAAGGTACATCTGATTCTTCTTTTAAATAGCTGCTTAACATGTGTTTATCGCATAAGGAAATGTTGTTATGGAAAAAAGTAAGGTTGATGTATCTTCCCGGAAGGATAACCTCTCCGACATAATGGGACGAGATAGGGATAAACACAAATTCATTTGCATGCACCCTTGCTTTTTCATTTTCATCTTTGGTAATTTCGACCTCTCCAGACAATATAAATATCAGGTGGTTGGCTTTTATCTCCTGCTCCTGATTGTCGAAATTTTCTCCTGTCAGGGCTTGTCCTAATGAAAAGCCGCTGTACTCTTCTGTCTTGTAGTTTACACACGATGTGTGCTCTTTAATGTAGTTCAGTTCCATTTTGTATACTCAATTTAAAGTTATTAATTCAGGCATTTCATGCCCAATGTTTCAGTTTATGTTTCAGAAAAGCTGTGCCTTATGTCATTCATACATAGCGTATTATCCACATCTATAATAGAAAGAAATGGTACAGTGAAAAAACATTGAATCTTTTTATCTACGTAAATCATTAATTATCAATACTATATATGTATGTCATCTGTGTTATTCAGACAGATGAAAAATGTGAAAGCTGAGAAAGGGAAATTAACGTAAATAAATAGTTGAAATACAACGAATAATAAAATAAGAGACTATGCTAAAAAAAGTGACGATTTTCATGATTACCTTGTTTGCGCTCTTATCCGGAACGGCTTCGGCTCAAGAGTTTGCGGTGAAGAGTAATCTGTTGTACGATGCAACTTCTACGATAAACTTGGGAGTAGAATATGGGTTGTCTCCTCGCTGGACGTTGGAGGTGTCCGGCAACTATAATGCGTGGACTTTTTCTGATAATAAGAAAATGAAGCTCTGGATGCTTCAGCCCGGAGTTCGTTATTGGACATGCAGCCGTTTCGCCGGACATTTCTGGGAAGCCCACTTGCTTGGAGGCGAATACAACTACGGCGGTATGCTTCCTTTCGGCATAAAGCCCTCCGCGTCGGGATTGGGCAGTAAGCGCTATCAGGGCTGGCTGGCGGGAGCAGGAGTGGGCTACGGTTACAGTTGGGTGCTGGGCAAGCGCTGGAATTTGGAAGCTACCCTCGGACTGGGCTATGTACATTTCAGCTACGACCGTTTCGAGTGCAAGACGTGCGGCGACAAGCTGGGCAGTGGGAATAAGAACTATTTCGGCCCTACTAAGGCTGCCGTTTCCCTTATCTATATTATAAAGTAACGAAAGAAGAAATAAAGATATGAAGTGTAGTGTGCTATTATGTGGCTTGCTGCTGATGCAGGCGGTTGGCCTGTCGGCTAAGGAGCAGGTGCGTTTATCGGCGGACGATGTAAAGATGGTTCGCAGTGAAGACAGCGTGCGCGTTTCGTTCAGGCTGAATGTAGGCGGGCTGGGCAGAGATTATGTGTTGAAAGTTACCCCGTTGTTGCGTGGCAAGGGCGGGCAGGAAGCATGCCTTCCGAAGTTGAACTACGGCAGCCGCCGGGCGCAGATAGTGGAGTGGCGCGAGGGCGGCATGAAAAAGACGCAGGCGGTTGCTCCTGCCTACAACAAGGCGGGCGAAGAACTGCTCTACACCCATACGCTCCCCTACAACGATTGGATGGAAGGCGCCTCCCTCCATTTGGAAGCGCAGAGCGAGGGCTGTTGCAGCAAAGAGACATTGCAGTCCCTGCGGTTGCTGGACAATGCGATGCTTGCCACCCCTGCCGAGCTGTTTGTTCCCGTAGTGCCCCGGTCGGAGCCTGTGATACCCGTTGTGGAGCAGCTGGCGCAAGAAAACAAGTTCTTGGGTGTGTGGACGGGCAGCGTGGGCACAAAGGAGGACATCGACCGTTATAAGGACGAAGCCACTCTGGTGGTCTACTTCCCTGTGGGTAGCGTACGGGTGGTTCCGGAGTTCGAGAACAACCGCGCCAATCTGGAACATCTGCTCTCCGTTCTCGACAAGATAGCCGAAGACAAAAACTCCCGTATCGCCAAGATATTGGTGGTAGGTTCGGCCTCGCCCGACGGTTCGGCCGAGCTGAACGCCCGCATTGCCGCCAACCGGGCGCAGGTGTTGGTGGATTACATCACGAGCCGCACCCGGCTCTCACCTTCCTATTTCGAGGTGAAAAACGACCAAGAGTCGTGGAGATTTCTGCGCAGGCTCGTTGCAGACAGCGACATGGACTCCCGGCAGCAGGTGCTGCACATCATCGACACTGCTCCGGTGTGGGACGCCAAGAAGAAAGTGGGTCGCTTGGGACTTCTCATGAAGCTCAACGGTGGCAAGCCCTATCACTATATGAAGCAGCACTTCTTCCCGAAGCTTCGCAACGCGGGATACATCAAGGTGTTCTACGAGGCGCAGCCCGACCCCGAACTCCTGTCGCTCAACAAAGCCATCGACCTGCTGCAAGCCGAACAGTATGCCCAAGCGTTGCACACGCTCCAAGGCAACACCCACTTTCGTGCCGACAACCTGCGGGGCGTGTGCCACATGATGAACGGCGATACGGAAAAGGCCCGCACCTTGTTCCAAAAGGCGGTGGCCGCCGGTGACCCCCAAGCTGCCGAGAACCTGAAACAACTGGAAGAACTGCTGAATAGAAGCAGATAAAGCAAGACAGGTTTTCCGAAGCGGAACAGGTTCCGGCAGGATAAAAAGGCAGAATAAAAAGACAGAATAGAAAGACAGAATAAAAAGAGTTTTCAATAGGTATTATATACAATAACAATAATCATTTAAGTACTAATTTTTAAGATTAAAAAACAATGAAGAAGATTAAATTTTTAGCAGTGGCTCTTGCAGCCTTCACGATGTTCTCGTGCACTAACGATGAAGTAGAGAATTTAGGAAACAATGCTCCGGGCGAGCAGGCGGTACTTACCATCAAGCTTAAAGGCGATGGAGATAATCAGGCGCAGTCAAGAGCTGCGGGACCGGCTACCGATACAGAAGATGCTGTGATTAATGACTATCTTGTGTTCCTGTTCCGCGATGGCGGTGCTTTGGACTGTGCTCCTCATGAGGGTAATTCCGGTGCAACTGCTACAATCAGAACTGGTACTACTGCCGCAAAGAAAGCGTATGTGATAGCCAATACGGGCGCACTGGCTGGCGGCCCTTTTGCAACCGTTAAGACGGAAACCGACTTGTTGGCGGTGGCAGGTAGCCTGATGGATAATACTAATAATGTTTCAACTCAGACGAAAACCAACCTTTGGATGTCGGGAGAGAGTGGTGTTACCTTTAACGGTACTACCGGTACTACTACAGTGACCTTAAGCTACGTAGCGGCAAAAATACAGCTTATCGTTAAGGATAACCGTAAGAATATGAGCGGTGGTACTATTCAGATTGAAGACAAAGAAGTTGTATTGCTGTTTGCAGGTCAGAAGGGAAAGTTCTTCGGAACCTCGGCAGAAAAGTCTGTACAAACTCACTTCTATACAGGAGATAAAAGTTATAATACTCCCTTTGATACGAATGTAACAATATCTACGGCTCTGTCCGATGCAGTAACCGTTCCTTTCGCACCTAATGCAGGTGGCACTGTTTTCAACCACTTCTACACTTTCGGCAACGACGGTACGACTCAACCTACCATCCTTGCCATCAAGTCAACAAAGACTGTGAACAGTACTCCCTCTACTATCTACTATCCCGTTCACTTTACGACAGCCGATGCAGGCCACACCATCGAACCGGGCAAGTCCTATACAGTGACTGTTACCCTGAATGGTGATGTGGAAGCCGGTGCCGGCGGTGGTACTACCGACCCGGAAGCGCCTGTTATCTCTTCTTCAATAGAAGTGACTGTGACTGCTGCTCAATGGGTTACCCAACCCGTCAGCAAAGAGTTTAACTAAAAATATCCGTAGAAGTTATTTTTATCTCTAACAAGAATGTGCAGAAAGGCGGGACGCCTCCCGCTCCCGCCTTTCATATTACAATATTTTCGTTTCACTATCAATACACCCACCCAATCATGCAGAAGAACAAATTCCGTAACTGCTTGCAAATACTGCCTGTACTGTTTCTTATGGCATTTGTATCTGCAAGCTGCATCAAGGACGACCTTTCGGGCTGCCCGTCTCCCCATGTCTCCGGACTTACCTTGCAGGTAAAGGCCTTCGACGCCGACGGCGGCACGCTTGGCAGCGAGACTATAAAGGACATCACGCTCTACGTTTTCGACAAAGACAAAAACTTGCTCGACACCCTCCACACCTCCCTTTCGGAACTTGTCACGCTGGACTATCCCGGACACGACGTCCTGAAACTGGTGGCATGGGGCAACGGCCGGCAAGGCAGCCAGACGCTGCCCGCACTGCGGCAGGGCGACCACTTGGAGACGGCCTTCGTGTCGCTCATCCACCAACCCCAAACTCGGATAACCTACCCCGTAGCAGGCTCGCCCGACGACCTCTTCTACGGCACCATAGATATACAGACCTCCGTCGATGCGCTCTCCGCCACCGGCACCCTCTCCGCCAGGGAACTTCCCTTGCGGCGCAAGGTCTCCGGCGTAGCCGTTACGGCGCGCCACCTCAAGGAGTATGTGGGAAGCTCCGACGGCGATTTCCACTACATCCTGCGCAAGACGGGCAACATGCTCGACTTCTACGGCCTGCCCAACGGCACCGATGTGAGCTACCGCCCCGAAGCCTCGTTCAACGACCGGGGAGATTTTGTCTCCTCCGTCTTCAACATCCTGCCCACCGAGGAGGAGCTCCGCATAGACATCTACCACCGGGGCGTGCTCCGGACGACCGTCATTTCCGACAGCAACGGCAGACCCCTGCGCGTGTCAGAAGGCCGCCTGCTCAACGTGCTTGTCGACTTCGACGGTGCTATCAGCGTAGAAGTCAAAGTCACCGACTGGGGCAAACAGGAGATATGGAAAGAGTTCTAACCCTGAGAGCAGGACAAGAATGATAAGACAGAACAATAAGATACACTAAAAAAATACAGAGATATAAAATGAGAAAGATAAGAAATACGATGCCTTTCCTCCATGCGCTGCTTCTCTCCGCCTTGCTTCTGGCGGGATGCGTCCGCGAGGAGTTTCCGGGTGCAGGCTCTGTGGCAGAAGGAGAGCCTGCACGAATAGAGCTCAACCTGATTGTGCCGACCATGAGCAGCGGTTCTTCCACCCGCGCCCTGACTCCCGAACAGGAGAACAAGATTGAGAATTTGCGGGTGATGGTGTTCCGGGCAGACGGCTCGGTGGTGAGCAACGGTAAGTATGTAAGTTCCGGTTCTAAATTTACAATAGACAGCTATTCGGGTAGCAACTACACGCTCTTTTTCATTGCCAACGTCAGCAATGCGGAGATAGAGGCCAAGTTGCAATCCGCCACTTCTCTGCCGGAGGTGGAAGGCATTGTGACAACTGCCACCCAACTGGACTTCGGCATGAACACCACGCATCCCCTGATGATGACGGGAAAGCAGGAGAACGTGACCTTCGCTCCGGGCAACAGCACCTACGGCACTCCTATTCAGCTTCATTTCATTGCCGCCAAAGTGACGTTGATAGTGATAGACAAAACACCCCCCGACCACGGGGTAAGCATCATAGGCTGGGACGTGGAGAACGCCCCCGCCCGCAGCTACCTGTTTCCGCATACTTCGGATGTAAACGTAAACCTGCCCGGCACTTCTGCCGATAAGGATGATTACTGGCTGACAACGGATGTGGACTATCCGTTTGAGGCGGAGGACAAACTGAACAAAACAGTCTCCCAGACGCTCTATGTCTTTGAAAACCGCCGGAGAGGACGTGTATACAAATCGTTACCTACCTATTCGGCAGACCGCTATCCCGGAATGGATTTTAGGGACAAAGACCATCGCGGCAAAGGCTGGTACAAGCCTGCACGTGCCACTGCCATTGTCATAAAGGCCATGCACAAAACCACATTGGACACGAAGCAGGTAAAGGCTCATATCTACTTGGGAGCCGACAACCATAGCGACTACAACATAGAACGTGGCAAGCACTACACCTTTACCGTAACGGTGAACGGGCTGAATGACATCAAAGTGGACACGAATATAGATTATGCTGTGGGAGACTTTTTGGTAGATCATGGCGACAACCTCACGATGGATGCACACCCCGATTTCCGGCCCATGCGCATCCATGCTCCCAAAGGAGTAGCCACTATGGAGATTTTGGATAATGCGGGCAGGGCTTATAACGACCCGGATTTTGATGCCACATGGCTTAAGATTTCTCCTTTGGACTTGATGTGGCATCAGGTGAAGCAATCTCCGCCCAACGATGAATGGCAGCAGCAGGCAGAGCCTGAAAGCAGAATGGTGCGACCTAAATATATTCCGCATAAGAGTGTCAGGGCAAAGCTGCAAGCACAGGGCATAGCCGGATGGAACACTATTCCCGGTGGACAGGCAGATGACGACGCCATGACCTTTGCCAATGCCACCTATCGCATGTGCTACAAGATTACGGATATTCCGTTTACGGAAGTGACTGTAACCAATAAGACGCTTCATGTCTATGCCGATGAGTTCTTGGTGAGAGACGGTAAACGCAGTGCTCAAGTGCGCTTCACGTTTTATAAAGAGGGAGGAGACCCGACTCGGCCGGAAGTGAGAACGTTTTATATCAATCAAGAGGGTTCTATTTCTCCTTTCTTGAATGATAACGATCCGGATGCGGGGTTGTGGATTGCCAATGAAGATGGAACACCAAGTAGCGTGCGGAATAAGTTTGTGGTGGAGAGAGAAGTAGAACTGCGTTTTGCTCTGTATCCGGGCCTCGATCCATCTCAACAAAGCTTGAAAGGAGTACTCTGGGCGTTTTATGGTAATGTGCTGTATTATATGAAAGAAGATAGATTCATTAGTGGAAAGTTTATGACAGCAAATCTTGTATATAACGATGTACAGAGAGTTGATAATGAACCGGTCGGTTTTGGCAAAGCTCCTAATTCTTATAGACCTATGTATGATGGTAGATGGAGTGGTAGTTTTCCGCTTGCTCCTTATTCGGGACAAACGTCTGGTTCTCCTTATTATCATCCCCCTATGGGATATAATATGTATCATCCTATCTATAGAACTTCGGCTGTGCGTTATTGCCATGAGAAGAATCGTGATGTTAATGGTGATGGAATTATTGATGATTCCGAAGCAGATTGGTATTTGCCGTCTTTGTTTGAGGTGGATCTAATGTGGATTGCAGGGGTCAAAGAGATAAATAATTTGCCAGATGGTCAGTATGAAGGTCAGTATGCGCTCACAACAGAATATACTTTTGGTACTAACCACCATCAGAACGGTCAACATGTATATTCAAGAAACTTGCAGGTGGGTGAAACGGATATCGGGTACAGAGACAGTCATCCCTTGATTCCTCGCTGTGTTAGAGCGTTGTAATATTGAGTATATGCGCTATTCAGTAGAGAATGTAAGATTTAAAAATAAACAAATATGATACAGCAACTTAAATTATTATTAATAGTATTTGCTTCTTGTATAGTAGTGGATAGTTACGCCCAGAAGGTAGTTGTTGATGGAGCGGGAAGAGTGATTATAGATGCTTCGGCCATTCCGAATACAACCATGCCCAAGGCGAGGACTACAGATGCTACATTATATAATGCTGGAACTAATACGCTCACAAATATTAGCTCTGAGTTAAGTAATGAGAAGGTTTTCAGAACATTTGAAGTATTAAAGAAGGATTTAAGAGAGCCATTAAGACCAGATAAACTTAGAGTCAATTGGTTGGCTGCTATAGAAGCTTGTTATAACTTATCTGACGATGGCGGTGGGTGGCGTTTACCTACGGAACGCGAGTTAAATCTAATAAAGATTTTACACTATAAATTGATTGCAATACAGGGTTTTGAAAAAGTTAACGATAACTTTTGGAGTGCTACTGATGGGTGGCAAAAGAAAACTGCTTATTATCTTAGTTATGACAGAGGAATGAGTTCGCTCAGTTCGAGTGGTGACAAAGTCAGGCTTATGTATGTTCGTTGCATCAGAGATATAACCCCATAACCCTATTATCAATCTATTTTTTGACAATAACCTTTATGACCTCACACCGCCCCCTACGTCATTACCGCCGCTACCCCCGCCGTTCCCGCACACCTCGTGCGCTACGCTGGTTTGCCGCCGTTGTGCTGTTGCTGCTGTCGCTCCTGCCCTTGCTTGCCGGATGCGCTTCGCAATCCGCAGAAACGGAGCGCGGTACGGCGCACTCCGAAGCGGCATTCACATTGCCCGACATCCCCCCGCTGCTCGTCACCTCCGAGGCGCGTGCTTCCTACTTGGCGGCACACTACTGGCAGGGCTTCAACTTCCGCGATACTGCGCTCATTTCCCGTCCGGAAGTCACCGAACAGGTGTTGGCCGATTTTCTGGACATCCTCTCGCGTGTTCCGTTGGCAGAAGCGCAGAGCAGCCTTACGGCAATGATGGACTCCGCCGCTGTGGACAGTGCCATGTACGCCCACTTCATGAAGTTGTCGGGGAAATACCTCTACGAGCCCAACTCGCCTTTCCGCAACGAGGAGTACTACATCCCTGTGCTGCGCCACGTCATTGCTTCGCCCCGTCTGGGCGAACCGGACAAGGCACGCGCTAAGTTCAGGCTGGACATGGCGTTGAAAAACCGTCCGGGCGATGTGGCGGCGGACTTCGCCTACACCCTTGCCGACGGCACTGTCGGCAGCCTCCGGCAGATAAAGTCAAGCTATACCCTGCTGTTCTTCAACTCGCCCGACTGCGAGGACTGCCGCCGCGTAAAGGATTACATGGCTGCTTCGGAGCACCTCGCCGGTATGACGGGAGAGGGTTCCGCCCGCCGTCCCCGGCTGGTTATCCTTGCCGTCTATCCCGATGAGGACGTGGAGCAGTGGCGTGCGGCGGCTTATCCGCCCTGCATGCTCAACGCCCGCGACGCCTCGCAGGTCATCAACCGCCACCGGCTCTACGACCTGAAAGCGGTTCCCTGTCTCTATCTGCTCGATGCCGACAAGCGGGTGCTGCTGAAAGACGTCACAGTGGAGTATGTGGAACTGTATTTGAGAGAGCATGCAAGAAATTGAATTTAGAAATGGAATTATATATAGGGATAGAATTGAAATAAGATTATATATAGAATTTAGAAATAGCAATAGAATTAGAAATAAAATCTGATATGATTACAACTAAAACCGAAAACATCCCCTTGTCAATGAAAGAAGGCAGTGCTTCTTATTTTTGTTTTGTTTGTTTGTTTGTATGCCGGGGGATACGCTACGGGGCCGCTTACGGAAGCGTCTTGTTTTTAGCCGGCTTCGTAGCCGTTTTCGGTTTGCCCATATTGTTGATAGAGTTTTTTGAGAACCGTTTCAGGAAGCGTAACCGGGCGTCACTTGCCCAATAAATAGTAAATTTTTATGAAGAAACCCAAGAAAGAGACGCGTGACGTCATAGCCAAACATGTCCGTTGGACGGAAGCCTTGCGCGTAGTTCGCGCCTATCATCCCGAAGTCACCATTATTCTGCCGGAGGAGAAGATGCAGATTCTTTCCGGTGACGACGTGCGTGCCGCTATCGCTCCTATGGTGGGCGTCATCCGTCGTGCGCTCGATGCGGGGGTGGGGCAGTGGCATGGCTACACCGAGACATGCCGCGTCAGGCAGGTGCGGCTGCTTCTCAGCCACTACTTCCATTATCACGAGGGCTGCATCGGTGCCGAGGAACTTGATTTACTCATCGAAGACCTGCTCTATGTGCATAAGGCTTAGGGGGAGATATGTCAGGATGAGACTCCGTTATCATTCCGGTTCCCCCCCCCGTATAATCATGTAAAAAAATACACTTTTCCGGACTTAACCCTTTGCTTGGTAAATGTTTACACTGTCATAACTGTAAATATTTACTTTTCTTGCGTTATTCTCATTTAATATCTTTGCCCAAGCATTGCAGATAAAAGGCCGCAAAGACCTTTGTGCAGTGTGTATAAATTTAAACAACTGACAAAGATAATGAATTCAGAAAATTATGCATCATTGTGCCGGAGAAAAACGGATGATCCGTTTACCGCAAACGCATCATCCGTTTGCCCCGGACACATCATCTGTTTGGGCGGAACGCATCATTCGTCTTTTCCGCGTTGCCCGGTAGATATACGATAGTATATCTTATCTTCTTATTATTTATATTGTGTCCGTTGGTTGGTTGTTGGGCTGGTTGTTGGACCGATTCAAGTTATTGATAACAAGTGTGATAGGGTGTCCATTGGGGTGTCCGTTTTGTGGTCGTAAAAATTAAGTGTCATATATATAACTTTTCATGGAGAATAATCTGTTAAAAAAGGGCTATGTCATGGTTTCTCGGGCATTGCTGCAAAAGGTTTGCGAGAAACAGGGTGCGGCGTGCTGTGATGAGGCTGCTTTTCTGCGGGTGCTGATAAACGTGAACTTCAAGCCGGCTGTGGTGTTCTGCAACGGGGTGGAAGTGCAATGTGCACGTGGTGAGTCTGCCATTTCTTACTCGGGTTGGGCCGATCTCTTCGGCTGGACAAGGGGGCGCACCCGGCGTTTCTTCAACAACTGTTTCCGTACGGGACTCATTGAGATGGTTTCGGACGACTGTCCCAGCCATATCCGCATACCCGGTTATGACGCATGGACAATGAAGCTGGCATCGGCTCCCAAACCGAAGGCCCCCGATGCCTTTGAGGAATCGTTGAAGGATTTTCTTGCCTATTACAGCCGCACCACGCACCTCCCCATAGAGAATGGCAGCTACGTGCGCAGCCTTTGGCGAAAGCTCTCCTCCGGCGAACGGCAACTCGCCTATAAGAAAGTGGAGGACTATTATTTCAGCCTGAACAACACGAACTACTGCTATCAGGTAGCCAAATATTTGGAGTATAGGATGTTTGAGAATGAGTTTCCCGGTTTTAATTAATCCTTTTCATAGTAAAATAATGAATAAATGCTTTGGCTGTATTCGTATTATTACTACATTTATATTGTTCTCTTAATTTTTTAGAAAAAAAGGAGGTAACATGAAAACTGTTGAGGTAATCGTTGAACATGCAGGAAAGAATTTGAGTGCTTATATCGTAGGTGCTCCGGTTATTACTGTGGGTAATGACATGAAAGAGATTGAGGATAATATGAAAGAAGCAATCGAGCTGTATCTGGAGGATAATTCTAATCCTTGTGAGGCATTGTCCGGAGAGTTTGAATTAAAGTTCAAGATAGATGCGCTGACAAAAGAATTGTCCGCCATAAACCTTGTTTAGCTTGTAGAAATAGAAAATATGTCCGAAATCCTAAATCCCCACGATGACGATCTTGAGTCGGTCATCTTGGGAGCTTGTCTCACCGAAACCACCGCTATGGTGCTTGTGGGCGACAAACTCTCTCCCGAAATGTTTTATGAGACGAAGTTTGGCGAAATCTACTCCGCTTTGCTCTCCATGTACCACTCCGGCAAGGCGATAGACCTCGTGACGGTGCGTGCCGAACTCGCTTCACGCGGCAAGCTGGAGGCGGTGGGCGGCGCCTACGAGCTGGTGCGCTTGGCGGGGCGCGTGGCGTCTTCCGCCCATCTGGAATACCATGCGCTCATCCTCCGGCAGATGTACATCAGGCGTGAGATGATTGCAGGGCTGCACACTCTGCTTGCCAGCGCTGCCGATGAGTCGGTGGACCTGAGCGATGCTTTGGCAGATCTGCACCGCCTTGCCGGACATCTGGAAAGCGGCGCTGTCTCCAACAACTGCCTGCGCGATATGGAACGCCTCATGCAGGACACCCTTGAGCAAATGGACAAGCGTGTGGAAAACAACCGGAACGGCATCACCGGTATTCCCACCGGACTGCGCGAGCTTGACAGGCTTACGGCGGGCTGGCAGCAGGGCGACCTGAACATCATCGCCGCCCGCCCCTCGGTGGGGAAGACTGCCTTTGCCCTACATCTGGCACTGGCGGCAGGACGCGCCGGAAAGCATGTATTGGTGAACAGCCTTGAGATGCAAGGCGAAAGGCTGGGCGACCGTTGGCTCTGCGCCCAAGCGGCCAACGTGGATGCCGGACACCTCAAGACCGGACTGCTCGATGCCGGCGAACGGCAACAGGCATTGGAAGCCGCCCGGCTGCTGTCGGCCCTGCCTGTCTACGTGGACGACAATCCGAAGATGAGCATGGATCACATCCGTTCGTCCGCCCTGCTGCAAAAAAGCAAGGGACGCTGCGACCTCCTCATCATCGACTACCTGCAACTCTGCGAAATGAAATCCGGACAGAAGAACCGTAACCGCGAACAGGAAGTGGCGGAAGCCAGCCGCAAAGCCAAACTCATTGCCAAAGAACTGGATATTCCCGTCATTCTGCTTTGCCAGTTGAACCGCGAGTGCGAAATGCGCGCCGACAAGCGCCCTGCTTTGAGCGACCTGCGCGAGAGCGGCGCCATAGAACAAGATGCCGATGTGGTGATGCTGCTCTATCGCCCCGCCCTCTACGGACTGACCTCCGAGCGCCGGAGCAAGTTCCCCTCCGAAGGACTGGGCATGGTGATTCTTGCCAAACACCGCAACGGCGAGACCGGCGATGTGTACTTCGGGCACAATCCCGCCATGACCAAAATAGGGGAGTATGTGCCGCCGACGGAATGGATGATGCGAAACGCGAAGTAAATATTAATCTGCGCCTAAAATATGTTCAAATCCGAAAATTAATGAGTTAATTCAACTACTGATTCGCATTAATAATTAATACCTGATATTTATCACCCTTTTTTTGAAAATAAACGACGAAATACTTGACTTTGCCTCGCTGATTTTGTATCTTTGTAATGTGCTTAAGAAAAGGAATAATCATTGATTATAGAGCGCCTTATCCCTCCTCTTACCCACCTTGTTTACAATAGTTCCGGCCGAACTTTTTCTTTTAAGATATATCTTTACGATTTTGAGATGTTTCTTTCAAACTCTGCTTCAGGCAGGGAGCGATTTTTATTGAACTTAAACCTTAACTTTTTATTTTATGGATGTACTTGTAGAGCGTTTCAAACGCCGTAAAATCGTGAGCGACAAGAACTCGCCCCAGTTGTATTATCTCCGTCAGAAGCCCAAAACCTGCGGTACGGTGGACGTCGATGTCCTCGCCGCCAATATCCAAAAGAATTGCGCCATGACAAAAGGCGACGTGAAGCACGTCATCGAAGCCCTTGTGGAGGAAATACAGACCAACCTTGCCAACGGCGACAAGGTGAAGCTGAACCTGCTCGGCACGTTTCACATGACTTTCCGCTGCCCCGGCGTGGAAAAGTCGGAGGATTGCACCGTCAGGAATATCTCCAAAGTGAACATACGCTTTGTCCCCGACAAGGAACTGAAGCTGGTGAACGGCAGCACCGCCGCCACCCGAAGCCCGGCCAATGTGGCCTTTGCACTGGACAAGCCTGCCGACGGCAGCTCTTCCGGCGGCAGTGGCAGCGAGAACCCCGGCGACGGTGAGGAAAACGATCCTCTCGGATAAACCGTTCTCCGTTTGCTCTTTCTGATGAAGGGGAGTGTGTCCTGATCATTATTCGGATGCACTCTCTGAATAATTCAAAACTCAAAACTCAAAAATTCAAATCACATGGCAGTAAAATCAACTTGGTGGGACAAACTCCTTAAAATTGTAATCGCAGTGGCATCGGCCGTTCTCGGCGCTTTTGGCGCACAGGCCATGCCCGCCTGATTCGTAGTTCTTAATTCACACTTCATACATCGTAATTCACATGCGATTCATCAACCTCATCGTTGTCCACTGTTCCGCCACCCGCTGCGACCGCAGCTATACGGAACATGACCTGACAACAGACCACCTGCGCCGGGGATTCTCCGGCGCAGGTTATCATTTTTATATCCGCAAGAACGGGGATATAAAAACACTCCGCCCCATCGGACAGCCCGGAGCGCACGTCAAAAACCACAATGCCCATTCTGTCGGCATCTGCTATGAAGGCGGGCTCGACGAAAGGGGGCATCCCGCCGATACCCGTACCGATTTTCAGAAACATTCCCTGCGGGTGCTTGTCATGCTGTTGCTGCGCGACTATCCCGGCAGCCGCCTTTGCGGGCACCGCGACCTCAGCCCCGACCTCGACTGCAACGGCGAAATAGAACCCGAAGAGTGGATCAAGGCGTGCCCTTGCTTCGATGCGGCATCCATTCTTCAAGATTCTGTTCCTCCCAACCCCGCTTATCTGTGATTTCTTCTGCTTTTCTGTGTTTTTCCAGATTCTTTCCAGATTTGTCCGGTAGCTTTGTGATGTAATAAAAACAATAAAAAGTATGATGACTATGAAAAGAAAAATGTTTGCCATCGCTTGTGTGGCTATCGGTATGTGGAGTTGCAGCAACGACGATGTTCCTGCCACCGGAAATCCGGAAGATGACAAGGTGAGCGCCGAGGTGCGGGCTGCACTGCTCGAACGCTATCCGCATGCCACCGACGTGAAGTGGACTGTGAAAGGAGACTATGTGGTGGCGGACTTCAATCTGTCTGCTTCTTCTGCCGCAGGCGAATATGCCGCTTGGTTCGACAATGGAGGCCGATGGTATATGACAACAGACAGCGAAATCCTCTTTGAGCAACTGCCGGAAGAAGTGAAGGCTGCCTTCCGGGCGGGCGAATACTCCGCTTGGACCATCGACGAGGTGGAACGGGTGCAACGCAACGGCGCGGAAGAGGTCTACGTGATCGAAGTGAAAAACAAAGTGGACGGCGTAGAGACGGAAATAGATCTGTATTACTCGAAAGACGGCGTGCTGGTGAAGAAGCTGGTGGATGCTGACAACGATTATGACTATGGCGACTATATCCCCGCTGCTCCGGTGGAAGGCGTCGAAGCGTTCCTGAAGGCAAACTTCCCCAATGCCCGTATCTTGGACATCGACCGGGAGGACAACATGACGGAAGTGGAGATTCTGGATGGACAGGTGGTGCGCGAACTGCTGTTCGACAAGGCAAGCAACTGGCTGTTCACCAAGACCGAAACCGTTTATGCCGCATTGCCGGCAGTGGTGAAGCAGGCGCTTGAGGCTTCGGAATATGCAGGCTATCATGTGGATGACGTGGATCATTACGCAACTCCGGAAGAGGAATACTACCGTCTCGAACTGGAATCAGTCAAAGGTGACGTCAAGGTGAAGATCACCGCCGCCGGCGTGTTGTCGCTCATGGAATACAGTCCGTCTGACCCCGGAAACAATACCGGTGGCGTGCTGCCCGGGAAAATCAAGGATTTCATTGCACAGAAGTATGCGGGAGCCCGTATCATTGAGACGGATATGGAAAATGGCATGACGGAAGTGGAAATCTTCCACGATGCTCGCGAGAAGGATGTTTATTTCAACGGCGCACAGGAGTGGGTGAAAACCCAATGGGAAGTGCGGGTGAGTGAACTGCCCGCGGCTGTATCCGATGCCATCAAAAAATCGTATGCAAATTACGAGATAGATGATGCGGACTTTGTGGAAACGCCCCAAGAGGCCTATTACTTGGTGGAACTGGAAGCAGGAGACAGGGAAGTGAAATTGCGTATCCTCTCCAACGGCACCGTCTTGTAAGCTGCAGGCTTGTTTGCCCTTTCATTGAATAACATTGCACGCACGTACGCCCGCCCATTCGCCCGCCTGTACGTGCGTGTGTATATATATTGTGTATCTTCCTTCCCCTTTTGTTTTCCTTTAAAAAATCATGCTCTGTAACCAGTTTGTCAATCAGTTATTTATGAAAAAGTTTTGATATTTCTGATAAAAAAGGCTTTGTATATTTGGTGCGTATTCCCAAATCCGCTACTTTTGCATCCGCTTTCGAGAA